>OCQA01000099.1_pt1 | contig 109786 bp, 136 predicted proteins | sample 1538571 | NCBI WGS metagenome assembly OCQA01 (sample SAMN04571708, study PRJEB22368) | human gut metagenome | biome: human gut; material: stool | host: Homo sapiens | place: Luxembourg | collected 2012-09-28 | reverse complement strand
CGATCGTTCCGATGTTGCAATGCGGCTTATTTCGCTCAAATTTCTCTTTTGCCATTTTTAATTTTTCTCCAAATTAGTTTTTAATGTTTGAAACTGCTTTCCGACGACCGGAAACGGCCGGGCGTTCCGCCCCGCCGCTCCGGCTCCGTCGTAAGACAATTAGCTGTTCTTCGCCTTAACGGTCTCGGCAATTTCCCGCGGTACTTCGGCATAATGACTGAAGACCATGGAGAACTGCGCACGTCCCTGAGACAGAGAACGCAGGGTATTTACATAACCGAACATGTTGGACAGCGGAACTTTCGCGTCAATAACGCGGGCGTTGCCGCGCTGATCCATACCGTTTACAAGTCCGCGGCGGGAGTTCAGGTCGCCGATGATATCACCCATATATTCTTCCGGCGTAACAACTTCAACCTTCATAATCGGCTCCAACAGCTTTGCACTGGCCTGACGCATACCTTCGCGGAAAGCGGCACGGGCAGCAATTTCAAAGCACATAACGTTCGAGTCAACTTCATGATAGGCACCGTCATACAGGGTACATTTGACGCCGGTAACCGGATAACCGGCCAGCACGCCGGCTTCCATCGCCGAGCGCAGACCTTTTTCGACACCGGGAATGTATTCCTTCGGAACATTACCGCCGACAACGGTATTTTCAAATTCAAATCCGTCATAACCTTCAATCGGTTCAAATTTGATTTTAACCTTAGCAAACTGACCGGCACCACCGGACTGTTTCTTGTGGGTGTATTCGATATCGGCCGGTTTGGTAATCGTTTCGCGGTAAGCAACCTGAGGATCGCCCACATTGCATTCGACCTTAAACTCGCGTTTCAAACGGTCGACAATAATCTCCAGATGGAGTTCGCCCATGCCTTTGATGATTGTCTGACCGGAATCCGGGTCGGAAGAAACTTTGAACGACGGATCTTCCATCGCCAGTCTGGACAAAGCCAGACCCATTTTCTCGACATCGGCCTTGGTCTTCGGTTCGACAGCCAGTTCAATAACCGGTTCGGGGAAAACCATGTTTTCCAAAACAATCGGCTTTGACGCGTCGCACAGCGTATCACCGGTGGTCGTGTCCTTCAGACCGGCCAGAGCGATAATGTCGCCCGCATGAGCTTCTTTCAAATCTTCACGCTTGTTTGAATGCATCAGCAGCATGCGGCCGATACGTTCTTTTTTGTCTTTAACCGAGTTGTAAATATATGAACCCGCAGTCATCGTTCCCGAATAGATACGGGTAAACGTCAACGAACCGACAAACGGATCGTTCATAATTTTGAACGCCAAAGCCGCCAAAGGCTCGTTGTCGCCCGGATGTCTTACTTCGACTTCGTCCGTACCCGGCTTAACCCCCTCAATGGAAGGAATGTCAAGCGGAGAAGGCAGATAATCGATAACGGCATCCAACAGAGGCTGCACGCCTTTGTTTTTGAAAGCGGTTCCGCACAATACCGGAACGAACTCGCGGGCCAGCGTACCTTTGCGGATACATTTCTTCAAGGTTTCCAAAGAAACTTCCTTGCCCTCAAGATAATCTTCCATAGCCTGCTCGTCCTGCTCAACCGCAGTTTCGACCAGCGCATGATGATATTCTTCGGCCTTGTCTTTCAGGTCTGCCGGAATTTCTCTGATTTCAATCGGAGAATCTGCCGTATCGCCTGTATAAACAATCGCGTTCATATTCAGCAAATCGACAACGCCGACGAAATCGGCTTCCGCACCGATCGGGAGCTGCAAAGCCAGCGGCGTTGCTCCCAGACGATCCTTGATCATGTCCAGACAACGGTAGAAATTGGCGCCGATGCGATCCATTTTGTTGCAGAAACAAATACGGGGAACGCCGTATTTGTCGGCCTGACGCCAGACAGTTTCCGACTGGGGCTCAACGCCTGCAACCGAGTCAAATACCGTAATTGCGCCGTCCAGAACGCGGAGCGAACGCTCAACCTCTACGGTAAAGTCAACGTGACCCGGCGTATCGATGATGTTAATGCGGTGATTTTTCCAAAAACAGGTTGTTGCGGCGGAAGTAATGGTAATGCCGCGTTCCTGCTCCTGTTCCATCCAGTCCATGGTGGCGGCGCCGTCATGGGTTTCACCGATTTTGTGGTTTACGCCGGTATAATAAAGGATACGCTCAGTTGTGGTTGTCTTACCGGCATCGATGTGAGCCATGATGCCGATGTTTCTATACATTTCCAGTTTATGTGTACGAGCCATTGTAATATCCCTATATTAGAACTTGTAATGAGAGAAAGCCTTGTTGGCTTCGGCCATTTTGTGGGTATCTTCGCGTTTCTTGACGGCGGCACCCTTGTTGGCAAAAGCGTCCAGCAGTTCGTTGGCAAGTCTGTCTGTCATGGTTGTTTCGGAACGTTTCTGAGCGGCGGCAATAATCCAGCGGATAGCCAGAGCCTGACGACGGTCAGCGCGGACTTCGACCGGTACCTGATAAGTGGCACCGCCGACGCGGCGTGAACGGACTTCGACAACCGGTTTAACATTCTCAATAGCTTCGTTAAAAACGGTTAATGCATCCTGTTTGGTTTTGGAAGCCAGAATGTCGAAAGCGGAGTAGACGATTTTTTCGGCTACGGCTTTCTTGCCGTCTTCCATAACATTGTTAATAAATTTTGCGACTACCTTGTCATTGTATTTTGCATCAGGCAGTACGATTCTTTTTTCAGCACTATGACGACGTGACATTATCTATCTCCTATTTAGGTCTCTTGGCGCCGTACAGAGAACGACGTTTACGACGTTTAGAAACACCCTGGGTATCCAAGGTACCGCGAATGATATGATAACGAACACCAGGCAAGTCTTTTACACGGCCTCCTCTAATCAGCACCACTGAGTGTTCTTGCAGGTTGTGACCTTCACCAGGGATATAGCTGATTACTTCAAAGCCGTTTGTCAGGCGAATACGGGCTACTTTACGCAGCGCGGAGTTCGGTTTTTTCGGGGTCGTTGTATAAACCCTCGTACAAACACCACGTTTCTGCGGGCAAGCCTTCAAAGCCGGGACTTTGTTTCTTTTCACTTTTGGTGTTCGTGATTTACGAATTAACTGATTAATTGTAGGCATCACTAATTTCCTTAAAATTCATTACGTTTGTTAACATAAAAAACCCGATTCACCGAGCGCTCCCGCTCTTCGTGAAACAGGCTAAAAACTTACCTAAAGAACCCTTCCGGGCTATTTATATCCATTTTTAATTGCCTCTTCTCAACCTGCATGAGGCATCAAAGATTGAGCGCATACTAGATTCACTTTCCTTATTAGTCAACAGCTTTTTTACAAAAAAAACGCCTTTTTGAGTCCAAAAAATCTTTACCTTCCGTTAACTTCTTTTCGTGCCGCCGTTTACAAAAGCCGTCCCCGACTCTCTTTCGTCGTTTTGAGCGAGTCGGCTTTGCCGACCGGCGGCTGCGTTTTTTGAGTCCAATTGAGTCCAAAATTCACCGAAGATTAACCAATCCGTCATATACTCGGCTCAAACTCTAAGATTCGGAGACAAGCTATGAAAACAGTTTTTGTCGCTCTGGGCATTCTGCTTCTCTGCGGCTGCTCAACCTCATCGGGACGCCTTTCGGTAATCGTGCCGGCCGGCGTTACCATCAACGAATTCGGATTGGAACACAGTACTGTCAAACACAACATTACGGGCTCGGACACAGCGCCGATTTTGCTGTTTGTGCCGCTCGGACAGCCAAGTTTCGACCTTGCCGTCCATGATGCGCTGCAAAAAGGCCGCGGACAGATTTTGACCGACGCCCTCGTAACCGACACCACCCGGTGGTTTGTTCTCTTCGGCTGGAACCGGATCGAAGTAAGCGGCAATGTCGTCGATTTGCAGTAAGGAGACGCCGCAATGTCTAAAATATTCCGTTGCCTGCTTTGTCTGTTTCTTGTCGGATGTTCGGTATCCGAAGGACAATACGCTTTCGTTTCCGACCGTCCGCTTAAGCTGTCAAGCCTGACCGGCAAAGGCGGCACACCGGCTTCATGGGCGCAGGCATTGTCCCGGCAGCACGTTGTCGCGCTCGTTCCGCTCAGTGAAGCGCCGTCTCCACAGGCGGCGGTAGCACTGATTTTACGGGAATATAAAGGCGATTACATGACCAACGTCAACATCAGGCTTACCGGTGTGCAGCTGATGCCGCTCTATCGCTACCGCTCCTGGCGTATCAGCGGAACGGTCATACGTCTTCAGCACCCCTGACCGCCTTTCGGCAATGGCACAAAAATTGCATAACGAGCAAAAAGTCCTTGCCAGAAACGCAATATGATAATATTTTCAACTCATTATTCCGAACCCAGAAACAAGGACTTTTTTAAATGGAAAATAAAGACATAGCTTCCGCAAAAAGAACGATTGACAAAGAAGTCGAAGCCCTCCGCATGATGGAAGGCGAACTTGACGACACCCTCAGCAAGGCGCTGGACGTCATGCAGAACGCCAAGGGCCGCGTTATCATTACCGGCATGGGCAAATCCGGACATATCGGCAGCAAAATCGCCGCCACCCTCGCCTCTACCGGCACCCCGTCCTTCTTCGTCCATCCCGGCGAAGCCAGCCATGGCGATTTGGGCATGCTGACGACCGACGACGTTGTGGTTGCCATATCCAATTCCGGCGAAACCAGAGAGCTTTCCGACATTATTCTTTATTGTAAAAGATACGGCATTCCGCTGATTTCCATCACCAAAAACCCTAACAGCACGTTGGGCAAAACCGGCGACATTCTCTTAAAGCTGCCCGACGACGGCGAAGCCTGCCCGCTCGGACTGGCCCCCACATCCTCTACAACCGCAACACTGGTTCTGGGCGATATTCTGGCAGTCTGCCTGTTGGAACGCAAAGGCTTTTCCAAAACCGACTTTCGTCAGCGCCACCCCGGCGGCAAGCTTGGCTCATTCCTTCAGAAAGTTTCCGACCTGATGCACAAAGGCGGTGAAATGCCGCTGGTAAATGAAGGAACGCCGATGCAGGAAGCCCTGCTAGAGATGACGTCAAAAATGCTCGGCTGCGTCGGCATTGTCGGCGGCGACGGCCGCCTGCTCGGCATCATTACCGACGGTGACCTGCGCCGTTGCCTTGCACCCGACATGCTCAGCAAAAAGGCCGACGACGTCATGACCCGGAATCCGAAAACCGTTGCGCCTGACGTTCTGGCTGCCGAAGCCGTCAACACCATGAACAACACCGGCAAAGGCATTACCCAGCTCTTTGTCGTCGAAGACGGAAAACCGGTCGGCATCATTCATCTGCATGACTGCCTGCGCGCGGGAGTAGCCTGATTTGTTTGACCATCGCAAGCTCGATTCGTATTTCAGCGGCGACAGCCTCGGTTCCGGCGGCAAAAAGACGGAAGTATCCCGGCATACCCGGATAATCCGCCTGACCAAACTTTTGCTGCCGGCCATCGCCGCCCTGCTTATCGGCCTGCTGATTCTTTTTCCCAGCCTCAAAAAGACCAATGACGAATTTTCCATAGACATCACTTTTCCTAAAAAGGGCGAGTTGGAAAAACTGCACATGGAAAATACGGTTTTCTACATCACGGACAAAAACAACAAAGTCAACAACTTCACAGCTCAAAACGTCGATGAAACCGAACCGGGGTCAAAGCTGGTCAAACTCATCGACCCGGACGGCGTTCTGCCCTCCGAGGACGGTTCATGGATCAATATCAAGTCGCCCGTCGGCTATTTTGACCAAAACACCAACATCCTCAATCTGATAAATCAGGTCGACGTCTTTTACAGCGACGGGATGACCGCCCGAACCGAAGAGGCCACGTTCGACTTCAAGGCCGGCAAAGGCTGGGGCGACAAGGAAGTCACGTCCGAAGGCGTTTTCGGAACTCTCAAATCGCAGGGATTCGAATTTTACACCGAAAAAAGGCTGTTAATATTTACCGGCAAGACTTACATTACGTTAGAGGAAGAAAGTTTGAAGGGAAACAACCATGAATAAATTTTTTGCCGCCGCCTGTCTGCTGGCTGTTTTCACAATGCCGGCCCGCGCCGAAAAAATCAATCTGGTGGCCGACGACCGCGTCGAATGGCATCAAAACGAACAGAAAATGGTTGCCGTCGGCAATGCTGTCGCCAGCAAACAGGACATGAGCGTCCGTGCCGACACGATTACCGCCTTTTACGAAAACGCCGGCGCCGCGTCCGACCGGCAAAAGAGCAAGTCGCAGATTAAAACCGTTCACGCCAAAGGCGGCGTAGTTATGAAATCGGCCCGCGCCGACGGTTTCGGAGACACCCTTGATTATGACGTTGCCGCCGACACCATGGTTTTGAGAGGGCGTCCGGCCAAAATCAAAACCGAAACCGAAGACATTACCGCCCGGGGCAGCATAACTTATTACCCGTCAAAACAACAGGCCGTTGCACTTGACAATGTCATCGCCACCGACGCGCAAAAAAACAAAGTTTACGCCGACCGCATGATCAGCTTTTTTGAAAAAAACGCGCAGGGGGCTCTGGAAATGAAAAGGGTCGAAATCTACGACAACGTCAAAATCGTAACCAAGGACGCCGAAGTTACCGCCGACCGCGGCGTATATCTGCCCAAAGACAATCTGGTCAACCTTTATGACCGTGTGGTCATCAAACAGGACGGCAACTTTATCCGCGGCGACTACGCCGTTACCGACCTCAGCACCGGCGTAAGTCGTCTGCTGACCCGCAAAGGTTCCGGCAAACGCGTTTCCGGAGTCTTTCGCGAAAAAGACAAAAATGAAAAGAAAAAAGGCGAAACGCCGGCGCCCGAACAAAGACAGACCGCTCCGGACGCACAGTCTAAATCCCGGCCGTCAAGCGGCACTGAACCGGAAAAAACGTGGGAACTCGGCACTGCCGATTAACTTAACAGGAAATGTCCATGCTGAAAAAAAACGACTGCAATATGAATTCGACGCTTGAGGTTTTCAATATCGGCAAAAAATACAAAAACCGTCCGGTACTGCGCAATGTTTCGCTTAACGTCCGCCGCGGCGAAGCCGTCGGCCTGCTCGGTCCGAACGGCGCCGGCAAAACGACCTGTTTCTACTGCGTTACCGGACTGATTACCCCTGACTACGGCGACGTGCATATCGACGGACAGGACATTACCAACCTGCCGATGTACCGCCGTGCCCGCATGGGTATCGGCTACCTGCCGCAGGAAGCCTCCATTTTCCGTTCACTGAGCGTGGAAGACAATATCAAGGCGATTTTGGAAATTGTCATTGACGACGAAAGCCGGCGCGAAAACATGCTGGAAGAGCTGCTGTCCGAATTTTCAATCGCTCATCTGCGCAAATCGCCGGCAATTGCCCTGTCCGGCGGCGAACGGCGCCGACTGGAAATTGCCCGGGCTCTGGCCAGCCAGCCAAACTTCATCCTGCTCGACGAACCGCTGGCCGGTATTGATCCGATCGCCGTTTCCGAAATCCGCAATCTGGTTTCGCAGCTCAAGCACCGCGGCCTCGGCGTTCTGATTACCGACCATAATGTCCGCGAAACGCTGGACATTACCGACCGCGCCTATATTCTGCACGGCGGAACCGTCCTGATGGAAGGAACGCCGGACGAAATCGTCGCCAACAAAGAAGTCCGCAAAGTCTATCTGGGCGATAATTTCTCAATGTAAACGGGGAGGCTTATACAATGGCGGTTACACCCCGCATAGAAATAAAGCAGTCCCAATCCCTGTTAATGACCCCGCAGCTGCGGCAGGCAATAAACCTTTTGCAGCTTTCGAACGTGGAACTGAACGAACTCCTTGCCCGGGAACTGGAACACAATCCTTTTCTGGAACGTGAGGACGATCGCCTGGCCGACACTGAAGACGGCAAAGCTCCGACAATTGACGACTATCCGCCGGCCGGCGAAGCGCCGGCGGCCGGGGAAGACTTTGCCCCCGATATCGACTGCGACAACGAATTTGACGATTTCGCCAGCGACCGCGAAGGCTACGAAGGCGGAAGCGACTATTCCTGGGACGAATATGCTGCTTCCAAAACCCGCAGTCCCGACGATGAATTTGACTTTTTCGAAAAAAAACTCAGCGGCAGAAAGTCATTGTATGAGCTGCTGGACGAACAGATTTCGCTGAATTTTTCCGTTCCTCGCGACAAGGTCATCGCCTCGCGGCTCACCTCCTTTCTCGACGAAAGCGGTTACTTCCGCGGCAACACGGCGGAAATCGCCGCCAAACTTAATCTGCCAACCGAAGAAATCGAAAAAATCCTGAGTCGCATGCAGATTTTCGAACCGTCCGGAATTTTTGCCCGCAGTTTAAGCGAATGCCTGGCCATCCAGCTTAGGGACAACAACCGTCTTGATCCGCAGATGCAAAAGCTGCTGGACAATCTTGACCTGCTCGGACAACGCAAATTCAGGGAACTGAAAAAAATCTGCGCGGCCGACGACGAAGACCTGGCTTCGATGATTGCCGATATCAGGGCGCTCAATCCCAAACCTGCCGCCGGCTACGACAATGACAACGCCGCCTGCATCATTCCCGACGTTTTTGTCCGTACCAATAAACAGGGCGATTATCTGATTGAACTCAACAGCATGTCCCTGCCGCGAATTTTGATTAACCGCGAATACTACAGCGAAATTAAAGCCGGCAGCGCCAAAAACCGGGAAGCCAGACGTTACCTGAAAGAACAGCTCAGCCATGCCGGTTTTCTGATAAAGGCCCTGCATCAGCGCGCAACGACCATTCTCCGGGTCAGCGAGGAAATCGTCCGCCGCCAGCGCGATTTTTTCGAAAAGGGCGTAGATTATCTCAAACCGCTTCTGCTCCGGGACATTGCCGAAGCGCTGGAAATGCACGAAAGCACGGTCAGTCGGGTTACCGCTCATAAATACATGCACACGCCCCGCGGCATTTTCGAGCTGAAATACTTTTTCTCGGCCGCCGCCGGAACCTATACCGGCGACGAAAACACTTCGGTCGTCAGCATCAGGCACCAGATAAAAAAACTCATCGATGAAGAAACGCCGGAAAACGTCCTTTCCGATGACAAAATTGTCGAACTGATGGCGCAAAAAGGCATCAAAATTGCCCGGCGCACCGTCAACAAATACCGCGAAGCCATGGGCATCCCGACGTCGGCCGAACGCAAACGCCGGAAACGCAGCCGATTCTGATTTCGGAAAAATTTTGAGACCACATAAATTAGACGCTCGAAAAAGTTTGCAGAACGAGATTAGTAAAGTGATTTTGAAGGCGAAAAAAATTTTAGTGTGCATAGAAGCACATGAATTTTTTGAGACCGCACAAAATCGCTTTAATAAGCCGTTATCCAAACTTTTTTTGGTGTTGACTTTTCCTTATAACTAGATTATCAAATTCTCTGATTGAAATATCTATTTTTTCATAGTAAAGTAATGTTTCAAGAAAAGTTTAATCTATTTTTTGCAAGGAAGAATTATGAAAATTACATTGACAGGCAAACAGGTCGACATCGGCGACAGACTTCGCAAACATGTTGAAGAAGCCATCGAAAACTCTGTTAACAAATATTTTAATGCTCCCATCAGCTGCACCGTCGCTTTTTCCAAGGAAGGCGAAGATTTTAACGCTGAAGTAACAGTTCATCCTGCTAAAAACATCGTTCTCAAAGGTTCCGGCGTCGCCGGCGATCCGTATTCGGCTTTTGACAATGCCAATACGCACATTGCCACCCGTCTGCGCCGCAACAAAAACAAGCTCAACGACCATAAAGGCAAGCTCGGCCTGGCCGAACTCGCCAATGAAGCCGTCTTCCCCTTGCATGAAACCGAAGACGAACTGGACATTGACGTCAACGCGCCCCTGACGATTGCCGAAACCGACGCCAACATCCCGGTCTGCACCGTCAGCGAAGCCGTTATGTATATGGATCTGGTCAACGAAGCCGCCATCATGTTCAGAAACAGCGCCAACAACCACATCAGCATGGTTTATCGCCGCAAAGACGGCAATATCGGCTGGGTTGAACCGAAAGCTGAAAACTAGTTTCAATTACAAAAGGCAATAAGTTAATGAAAATCTCTGACATAATGACCGAGAAAAACGTTGTTTTGGGTCTGAAAGCCAATTCCAAAAGACAGCTTTTGCAGGAACTTTCCGACAAGGCAGCCGAAATCACGGGCATTAACGAAAGAACAATTTTTGACATCGTCCTTGAACGCGAAAATCTGGGTTCAACGGGTTTCGGCGGCGGTACGGCTCTGCCGCACGGCCGCATCCCCGAGCTCGACAAAGTTTACGGCCTGTTTGCAAAATTAAACGCGCCCGTAGATTTTGAAGCGGTCGACAACAAGCCTGTCGATTTGGTCTTCCTGCTGCTTTCCCCCGAAGGCAGCGGTGCCGACCACCTGACAGCGCTTGCACAGATATCGAGAATCTTAAAAGATGAAAATACCTGTGAAAAATTGAGACAAATGAACAACGGCGAAGAAATTTACGCTTTGCTTAACAACTGATAAAAGACCGGCGGAAACGCCGGTTTTTTCTTATGCCTGACAATCCGGCACGTCAGAAAAAAGCACCGGCAACACTGATTTTCCTATCCCGAAACAGATTAAAACACTTTTAGAGAGAAAAGCAGAGCTGGCTCTCAGAGCACAGAAACTTGAGCGTACTTGGTGTACGTGAGTTTCGAGCACCGGATGACGGCTCTGATTTTCCTATAAAAGTGTTTTAATGAACGCTGCAGGGAGTAAAATCATTCTGCTTGGCCATAACAAAGGCAAAGTCCCGGTCATCGGTGGCGGCAATTTTGGTTCCGTCGGCGGCATAAATCAGCCACATGCTCTTTCCGTCATGAACGTCGTTTTTAATAAAGGCAACATCTTCGTCGTTCCATGAGCATAAATCGGCTTCGCTCTCGGGCAGAAGCTCATATTCGTCAAACCAGTCCTTAAATTCGTGCGCCATCGTCAGCCAGCTTTCATAATCCTAATCTCATTGTGCTTAGATTCTTATCTTATTGCTATTTTATTAAATAAGAACTAAAATTGCAAAGTCAATCAAAAACAGGGAAAAAAATCAGATGTTTTTCAGCCTGAACAAAAAATTTATTTATACCATCGCCATCTTCTTCATCTTCACGGCCGTCCTTTTCGTATATACCTTTTACATCGTTTACGGCAGCAAAATTCAGGAAGAGCAGAAATCAACCATTCTCCGCAACCAGCAATATCTGGAACTTTTATACGAAAACATCAATTTGCGCAAAGACCTCAGCCGGCTCATCCGTGCCGGACACGAAGACCTTTTCAGCAAAGAAAACCTCAACGTCATCCGGGGCAACAATAATCTGGAAGAAAAACAGGCCGAACTCAGCCGCGAACAGCAGCGTACGGCCCAGATTGTCCAGAACTACGACGAACGTTATCAGGCAATTACCGAAGGTATCCGTCTGGTTATGGCCAGTTCGTTTCTGATTATCCTCTCCATGCTGCTCATCTGGTACCTCATGCAGCGGCTGGTACTGGCCCCGATTAACAAACTGGCAGCCGTCAGCAGGCTGGTCTCTTCCGGCAACTATGACAGCCGCGTCAACATGAATGACAGGCGGCTGTTTCAGGACGAACTCGACGATTTGTCCCACACATTCAATCAAATGCTGGACAATATCCAGAGCAGCATCCGTCAGATAAAAAATCAGGAAACCTTTCTACAGTCAATCATCGACGGCATTCCGGACGGTATACGCGTCATCGACAAAGACGGCAACATCGTCATCGCCAATAAGGAATATTACCGCCAAATCGGCAGCAGCCAAAACTGCATCGGACAAAAATGCTTCGCTTCGTCACAAAAAAGAAACGGCTTCTGCCCGCCAAGCACGTTTACCTGCCCGCTCCGCGAAATCATGAACAAAGATGCCGCAAATGTCAAAGTCATCCAGCAGTTTGCCAACGAACCCGGCCGCCACTTGGCCATCAATGCCGCACCGCTGTACATCGACGGCCGAAAGACCTACATTGTCGAAGCCATCCGCGACCTGAGCGAAGACATCCGTTTCTCTCATCAGCAAAAACTTTCCTCGCTCGGATTTCTGGCAACCTCGGTCGCTCATGAAATGAAAAACCATCTTGGTTCCATCCGCATTATCATTGAAGGTCTGCTGACCAAATTCCACAACGCGCCAGAAGACAGGAGCGAAGAGAAAAAATACCTGTCGCTCATCAACGACGAACTCAACGTCTGCGTCGACGTTCCCGAACGTTTGCTGAAACTGGCTCAGTTTTCCTCCGACACCAATCAGGACATCGACTGTATTTCCGGCATAAACGACGTTCTGGCGCTTTTAGACTACGAAGCCAAACACAACGGCGTCAACATTGAGTTCCGGCACCCCCAAAGCGAACTACACATCCGCGGCTCGGAAGGCGACTTCAAAATGGCACTGATAAACCTGATTCAAAACGCTTTCAAGGCCATGCCCAACGGTGGCAATCTGAAAATCGAAGCCCGCAGAAAACGCTCGGAAATCGAAATCAAAATAACCGATGACGGCATCGGCATTCCTGCCGACAAAATCAACCGCATCTTTGAACCGTTCTATTCCGAAGGCAGCAATTCCTCCCGCAGCAGCGGTACAGGCCTGGGGTTGTCCATCGTCAAATCGATTGTCGAAAACTTCCGCGCGACAATCAAAGTAAACAGCGAAGAGAAGAAAGGCACCTGTTTTACGCTCAATTTTCCGCTCTCGCCGAAGAAATAAATTGCAAAAATGAAAATTAAGGTTTATACAGGTAAAAAATCATTAGCAAAACTGATAAGGAAAATTTTATGAGTAAAGAAGAACTGCTTGAACTGACCGGCGATGTCATCGAGAAACTGCCGAATGCCATGTTCAGAGTCAGACTGGAAAACGGCGTCGAAATTCTGGCCCATACGGCCGGAAAAATGCGCAAGTTTCGCATCCGCGTCATGGTCGGCGACAAGGTCGATATTGAAATGACGCCTTACGACCTGACCAAAGGACGCATTACTTTCCGCCACAAAGACTAAATAAAACCCCGGATACGGGGTTTTATTTTGGCCTAGAGAAACTTTATACAGGCAAAACCGCCCAGCAGAAGCAACAAAAACAAAACGGACAGCATACCCAGATTTTTCTCTATGTAATCTTTCATCGGTTCGCCGTATTTCTTCAACAGCCAGGCTACCAGATAAAAGCGCATGCCGCGCGCAACGACCGAAGCCAGCATAAAGACGGCAAAATCCAAATGAACCACACCGCTGGCAATGGTAATTACCTTATACGGGAAAGGCGTAATGCCGGCGCCGAAAACAATCCAGGCACCCCATTCGTGATAATAATCCTTAAAGACGTCAAACTGGTGCATATAACCGTAAAAAGTCAAAATCGGCCGCGCAATCAAATCAAAGAAGAAAACGCCGATAGCATAGCCGAAAGCACCGCCCAACACGCTGGCGGCCGTCGCAATGCCGGCAATCCGCCAGGCTTTTGCCGGCGCCGCCAAAACCATCGGAATCAGCATAACGTCCGGCGGAATGGGAAAGAAGGAACTCTCGATAAACGCAACCGCAAACAAAAAATACATCGCGTTGCGGCGCGACGCCAAATTAAGCATATAGTCATAGGTCGCTTTGACCAGCGCATGAAAACAATCGGAAAATTTACGCAGCAACATCTGTCATCCTTATAAAAATTTATAAAGATGATAACATCATTATTTTAGAAGCAAAGCTAATTTTTTTATCGTATCGCGATTTTCCACATAAATAATCCGGTCATGTTTCAAACGCGGCCTGACTTCTTCAAAACGCCCGGCATCAAAACTGACGCAGACCGCCTTCGGAATGTTTTTGTTCAGATAAAGTACCGCGGCATTCACGTCATTAACGGAAAAAAAACTGAATTTCAGCTCATTGATGGCATCACGGACAGAAACGTCAAAGGGGTTGTAATCCTCCAAAAGCAGAATGTCGTGCGCTTTCTGTCCGGCACAGTAGGTTTCGACAATTTCCATAAAGTTTTCCATATCCAGCGGCTTAGGCAGATAATGGGCAACACCTTTTGCCACCGCCAGTCCTTTGTCGGCCTCCACCGTTGTCATAATTACCGGCGCCCGAACCTTGGTCTCATCGTCCAAAAGCTGCAGCACTTCCCAGCCGCTGACATCCGGCATGTTAATATCCAGCACCACGACATCGGGATGTATCTCTTTGGCATAAAGCAGAAACTTATAGGCATTGGTTGCCGTAAAAACCTTATAACCACGCGCTTCCAAAAGATTGCGGTAAAGGTCGAGAAAAAAAAGATCATCATCAAGCATAAAAACCCGACCGGCGTTTTTTTCTTCCATATTCCGTCTCCAGCAAATTCTGTTTAACGGAATATATATAATCCGCCTTGCCTACTTTTTAAGGGCAAGATATGCCTGATAGGTATTCTTCAACAGCATGGCTATCGTCATCGGCCCTACGCCGCCGGGAACCGGCGTAATAAAAGCAGCCTTTTCGACAACGTCATCAAAATCGACGTCCCCGCATAACCGGCCGTCAACTCGGTTGATACCGACATCGATAACCGTTGCGCCGTCCTTTATCCAGTCTTTTTTAACCATCTTCGGACACCCGCAGGCCGCAATCAGAATATCCGCCTGCCGGGAAATTTCCGGAAGATTGCGGGTTTTCGAATGAACGACCGTTACCGTACAGTCGTTATTCAGCAGCAAAGACGCCAGCGGTTTGCCGACAATATTCGAACGCCCGATAATAACGGCATGCAAACCCGACAAATCCCGGTGCACCGTTTTAAGCAAATGCAAAATCCCCGCAGGCGTTGCCGAGACAATCGCCCTTTCGTCTTTAAGCAGAAGCCGGCCGGCATTAAGAGGCGTAAAACCGTCCACGTCTTTTTCAGGGCAAATCCGTTCAATTACCCGTCGTCCGTCAATATGTTTCGGCAAAGGCAGCTGCACCATAACGCCGTGAATACCGTCGTCCTCGTTCAGACGGTCAACCAGGGCCAGCAATTCGGCCTCGGTCGTTTCCCCGGGAAGATGATGCAAATCACAATCCATGCCGGCCGCCCACGCCGCTTTTTGTTTGTTACGGTCATAAATCAGACTGGCTTCATCGTCGCCGGCCAATACAACCGCCAAATGCGGCCGATGCCCCTTTTGGGCAAGTTCCGCCGCCAACGCCTCGCGCAAGGCCAGAGCCGTTTCTTTTCCGTTAATGAGTTGTGCCGTCATCTTACGTCTCCTCCGGCAGATTTTGCAGTTTTTCGGCAGTTTCTGCCGCAAACGGCAGTTGCAGTTTCTTACAGCGGTCGGTTTCGCCGCCGATGAGTTTAATTTCGCTTTTGGGCAGCCGCAACAGACGCCCCAGAAATTTTATCAGCTCCTGATTGGCTTTTCCTTTCTCGGGAACGGCAATAACATTGATTTTGAGATAGGACAGGCCGTCCGCGGCGACAAACACGCCTTTGACAGAACAGGAAGACGAGTTTGGCGACAGCCGTACCCGCAAAATGATTGAATCGCCTTTCCTTTCAAAAAACAATACCGTTTCCCGCTTAATTCAAAATCAGATAACGCGGCGGACACCAGAATTTCAAAAAGCCGGACAACCCTGTATACAAAAAAGTACGGGGGAGCCGGCTTATTTGCCAAATCTTTGTCAGTCAGCCGTTAGACGGATTTTCTTACATGACCATTTCGGACAGCCGATAAACCAATCGCCCGATGAAAAGGAGAATAAGCAAAAGAATAAAGGGAGAAAAGTCAAAACCGGAAACAGGCGGAATTTTGCTGCGGATTTTGGCATATACCGGTTCGGTAGCCTTTTCCAAAATTTCCATGGTCTTTTTGGCATATTTATTGTCAGCTTCCAGAATTTTGAAGTGAATCAGCCAATGCAGAACGACCTCAACAACCACGACCTTAAAATAAATATCCACGACCAGAGCAATAATATAAAAGAAAGGCTCCAATAAAGCACCCATAGAAAAAACTCCTTAAAATTTAAAACATTCATTGATAAGTTAATCGCTATTTTCGGGTTTGTCTACAGCAATTATAAACTTACGCCATCATAACTTCCGTTATGCTTCTCGTCCCTGCAGTTCGCGAAAACGGGACATGTCAAAAGCGCGGCGGCGAACTTCGGAATAATTGTACTCCGGCGCGTCTTTCAACGGCGGCCGGCGGCCGCTCAGCCGTTCAATATGGGCAGCCAGGCTCTCTCGCGTCTGACGGTTCTCATTACCCATGCGCTTCATCATCATTTCGCCCATACTGTGATCGTAACGGCTCTGATATTGCGACGGATTCATCGACTTGACCATTTCTTCCCGCAGCCAGTCATACCAAACGTAATTCGGCTGCATATCGCGGTCTCCGGCATGAGAAACGCCGTAGCCGTTGTCGGCATATCCGTGGTTGAGGCCGGCCTCATAGGCGGCGCGTCCCATGTTTTCCAAAGCCGGCTCCGGAAGGTTCCAATACAGGTCGTGCTCTTTCAGCTGCCTGACCGCCCGATAATACTCAAGAGCCTTCTCATATTCGCTTTTTTCAACCTTGCGGTCCGCCTGATCCTTGGTGGTCTGCTTAATCATGCTGCGCATCTGGCGAAGTTTGGTCAGCTTGTAGGTCAGCTCGTTGGCCTTGTCTTTTGCTCCCTTGAAAACACTGTTCTGATAAAGCGAAATGCAAACCATCAGTTCCGTCTCGCGCTGATACGACATTTCGAGAAACTCGTTGCGTTCGCTCAAATCCTCATGTGAAACGAAACCGTCGTTCATATGCTTGATAATGTTTTCGGTTTCATCCAGCCAGCGAAAATATTCGCGGCTGGAAGTGCTCTCCGAATTAATCTGTTCATATGAATCCGCCAGCATAAACTGCAGGTCTTCGCCGATGTCCATGGCTATCTGATGCTGCATTTCGTCGACACGCAGATCCTGATTGCCGACTTTCAGTTTCACGTCTTTCGGCGCCAGCGCCATCTGCCGGGCAAGAATGTCGCCCTCTTCTTTGCTGACCCGAAAACGGTTCTGCACGGCTCTGCTGATAATATCCTGTGGTGACCGGCCCCGCGTCTGCTGGCTGATTTCCAGATTGGTCAGCCCGGTATTGATTGCCTTCTGCATCCGACGCAGATGTTCCAGTTTTTCCGAATTTTGCGGTTGATCAAACATAACGGCCTCCGTTGGCAATACGCTTATTTAACTTCCTCAAAAATGATTTTTGCCTGTTCCAGCCAGATGATGCGGTCAATAATCCAGTTGCTTATCTGCTCAATTTTTTCAAGTTCGACCCCCATCGCCTGACCGACGCGGCCGATAAGCAGGGTTTCCTGATCGGAAAGCTCGTCGTCCGCATGTGCCAGAACGCACATTTCCTTGATCAGTTCCAAAGCGGCACGACGGTTGTCGATAACCTTAACGGCATTGACAACTTCCTCGTCGCTGTCAATTTTAAGGATTTCGTCGACACGCTTGTCGGAAATGCCGTAAATCCGAGCCATGCTGCGAATAAAGGCCAGTTCGTCTTCGTCCAGATGTCCGTCAGCGCCGGCCAGCCGCGAAAACGCCTTCATAAAGGCCACTTTCTGATCTTCGGTCAATTTAGATAAAACTTCCATATCCTGCTCCATGTTAAGCACCACCATTGTCTAATTCCTTTGTAACAATTGTTTCAGGCAAATGATACTAAATTTTTGTCCGATTAGCAACAGAAAACCTGAAACAGCAGAAATAATGCGCCAAAATCCGTGGACACCGCTAAAAATTCGTTGAAAACTCCGGCGCATTAACCTAAACTGATAAATAGAGTATAATTTTAAAGAGAATAACGTGGTAAAAAAATATTATATTAAAACTTTCGGCTGCCAGATGAACGTTTACGATTCACAACGCATTGCCGCTATTCTGAAAAATTTGGGCTATGAAGAGGCGCCGACGCCCAAGGCAGCCGACCTGATTATTTTCAACACCTGCCATATTCGGGAAAAGGCTGCCGAAAAGGTCTTCTCCGACCTCGGCCGCATCAACCTTATCAAACAGGAACGCGCGGAAGACGGAAAAGATACCGTTATTGGCGTCGTTGGCTGTGTCGTGCAGGCAGAAGACAGCGAAATTGCCAAACGCGCACCCTTTGTCGATTTTGCAACCGGGCCGCTGACTTACCACCGGCTGCCCGAAATTTTGTCCCGGGTGGCGCGCAAACGCGGCATCAGCATTATCGACACCGAATTTCCGGCCGTCGCCAAATTCGACTCTCTGCCCGAAAACAGGGCGGAGGGCGGACTTTCCTATCTGGCCATTCAGGAAGGCTGCAACAACTTCTGCACCTACTGCGTCGTTCCCTATACGCGCGGCGTCGAATATTCCCGCCCGGTTGCCTCGGTTCTGAGGGAAGCGCGCCGGCTGGTCGAAACCGGCAGCGTCGAAATCAATCTCCTCGGACAAAACGTCAACTCCTATCACGGCGAGGACGAAAACGGCCGCGAACGCAATCTGGCCTACCTGCTGCGCCGCATTGCCGAAATTGACGGGCTGCAACGCATCCGCTATACCACGTCTTACCCGGCCGACGTTGACGACGACCTTATCGCCTGCCACCGCGATCTGAAAAAACTGATGCCATACCTGCATCTGCCGATTCAGTCCGGTTCCGACAGAATTCTCAGGGCCATGAACCGCCGCCACAATTCCTCGGACTACTTGCGCATCGTCGAAAAACTGCAGCAGGCCAACCCCGCGCTCAGAATGTCTTCCGACTTCATCGTCGGCTTTCCGGGCGAAACCGACGAAGACTTCAGGGCAACGCTTGACGTCGTCGACAGGGTCAAATATATTCAGGCCTTTTCGTTCAAATACAGCCGCCGGCCGGGAACCCCTGCCGCAGTCATGAACGGCCAGGTGGAGGAAAAAGTTAAAAAAGAACGCTTGGAAATTCTGCAGAACCTGTTATTTTCGTATCAGTTAAAGTTTAATAAAGAATGTCTGGGTAAAATAATGCCGGTTCTGTTTGAAACCAGAGGCCGACATGCAGGCCAGCTCATCGGCCGCACCCCGTACATGCAGAACCTGCACGCTAAACTGGATAAGGAAAAACTGAACAAAATAATCAACGTCAGAGTAACCGAAGCAACGACCAACTCGCTCAGCGGTGAACCTGTCTGAACACAAACGGAACAAAGGAGAAGACCATGGCTGAAGTAAATTTTGAACTCTATAACAACCAGCTTGTTCAGCAGCTGGTCGGTGCCTCTGACGCCAATCTGCGCCTGATTGAGAAAATCCTGAACGTCGAAATCAGCTCTTTCGGCAACCAGATAAACATCAAAGGCAGCCAAGACGCCGTCGATCAGGCCAAAACCGCCATTGACCTGTTGTACGGCAAAGTCAGCAAAGGCATAGAAATCGGCGAACAGGAAGTCAAGGCCGCCGTTCGCATGAGTGAAGAAGGCCCCGAAAAAATCGACGGGCAGAATCTTAACGACATCGTACTCAAAACCAAAAAACGTCATATTTATCCCCGTTCCGCCACTCAGGCCAAATATATTCAGGAAATGATGAAAAACGAGCTTGTTTTCGGCCTTGGCCCTGCCGGTACCGGTAAAACCTACTTGGCCGTCGCGCTCGCCGTTTCCATGATGCTGGAGGGAAAAATCGACAAGATTATCCTTTCCCGTCCGGCGGTCGAAGCCGGCGAAAACCTCGGTTTTCTTCCCGGTGACCTGAAAGACAAGGTCGACCCGTATCTGCGCCCGCTGTATGACGCCCTTTATGAAATGCTGCCGGCCGAACAGGTCGACAAAAAGCTGGCCATCGGCGAAATCGAAATCGCGCCGCTGGCGTTCATGCGCGGCCGCACGCTGTCCAACGCCTTTGTCATTCTCGACGAAGCGCAGAACACGACGCCGATGCAGATGAAAATGTTTCTGACCCGTTTGGGCGAAAACTCCCGCATGGTCGTCAACGGCGACCTCAGCCAGGTTGACCTTCCCCGCGGCGTCATATCCGGCCTCAAAGACGCGCTCGACACGCTCGAAAACGTCAGCAGCATCAGCTCGGTAACTTTCAGCGCCAACGACGTCGTCCGTCACGGTCTGGTTGCCAAAATCGTAAAGGCTTATGAAGAGAAAGGCAAAAAACAACACGGCTATGACTAAAACCAACCTGACAATTACCCTGAACGAACCCGGCTGGGAAGAGCAGATTCCCGATTTGCAACAGCTTGCCAACAATGTTCTGGTCAATGCGCTTGAGTACGTCGAAGCCAATGAAGACATAGACTTTCTCGGCACTGAAAAACCGGTCGACATCAACCTCTGTCTCAGTGACGACAACGAAGTCCATACGCTCAACCGCGACTTCCGCGGCATGGACAAACCGACCAACGTCCTTTCCTTTGCGGCCGTTGACGATCCCGACTTTGACCGAAACACGGAACTTTTCGGCGAAATCGAACTCGGCGACATCATCATTGCGCTCGAAACCATGCAGCGTGAAGTGGCCGAAAAGGGAATTCCGCTGCGCGACCATTTCTGCCACCTGTTTACTCACGGCATTCTGCATCTTCTCGGTTTCGACCACATCGAAGACGACGAGGCGGAATATATGGAAGAATTCGAAATCAACATTCTCAAACGCTTAAACATCAAAAATCCCTACGGAGAAGATTAAAACACCATGACGGAAGAAAATCACAAAGAATCTATCTGGCGCCGTTTCAAAAGTCTGTTCGGCGGCAAACAGCAGGAAACCGTCCGCGAAACCATCGAGGACCTGATAGAGGAAGCCAATTCCGAAGGAGACTGCCCTTTCAGCGAACACGAGCAGTTGCTTTTAAATAACATTTTGTACCTTAAAGACAAAAAATGCTGCCACGCCATGATTCCCCGGGCCAACATTATCGCCTTTCATAAAGACGGAACGGTTCGCGAACTTGCCGAATTGATGGTAACCCGCGGGCACTCCCGCATACCGATTTACGGCGATTCTCTTGACGACATTCTGGGCATCATCCATATCATCGATCTGGCCAAATGCCTGCTCAAAGGCGAAGGCGACGTAAAAGTCGAAGACGTCGTCAACCGTGAGGTCAAATTCGTTTCGCCGTCCATGCGGGTTTTGGATCTGCTGCGCGACATGCAGGCCAACAAAATCCACATGGCCATGGTTATTGACGAATACGGCGGCATTGACGGATTGGTTACCATTGAAGATCTGCTCGAGGAAATCGTCGGCGACATCGAAGACGAATACGATTTTGAAGAACAACATGTCATCATGCTGCAGGACGAAGGGCTGATTATTGCCGATGCCCGCGCCGAACTGGAAGAAATAAAAGAAGCGGCGCATCTCGACCTTTGCAAAAATCTTGACTGCGACGAACTGGAAATTGACACGCTCGGCGGCTATGTTTTCCACATTGCCCAGCGCATCCCCGCCCGCGGCGAAGTCATTGACGGACCGGACGGCATCAAATTCCGTATTCTGGAAGTCGATCCCCGTCGCATTAAGAAAGTTATGATTGTCATTCCCAAACCGGGCAAAAAAGAAAACGGCAATGCTGAATAAACTGCCCGCATACCGTAAAACCATATGCCTGACGGCCGGTTTGCTCGGCGTCGCCGCCCTGCCGCCTTACTATGTTTTTCCGGTTTTGTTTGTTTCATTCGGACTGCTTCTGTACTTCATGGACAAATCAGCAACGCCCAAACAGGCTTTTGCCTGCGGCTATTGGTTTGGTTTCGGCTGGTTTGCCTGCGGCTTTTCCTGGGTCGGCAACGCCTTGCTGATAGACGCCGCCGCTTTCGGTTGGCTATATCCGCTTACGCTGCTGGCCGCCGGCGCCTTCTTCGGTTTGTTTGCCGGTATTCCCGCCGCATTGGCCTGGTATTTCAAAAATACCTATGCCCGCTGGCTGGCTTTCGCCTCTTTCTGGGTAATTCTGGAATGGATACGCAGTTTCATCTTTACCGGCTTTCCGTGGAACCTGCTCGGTTCTGTTCTCGCTTTTGACGACAGGGGCCTCCAGCTGGCTTCGTTTTTCGGAACCTACGGCTTATCGCTGCTGGTGCTTCTCTGCGTTTCGGCGCCGGCACTGATTGTTATCCGCCGCACCAGAGCTTCCGCCGCGGCCGCAGCGGCTCTCATCGCCGCCTGCTCGGCTTTGGTCTGCATCTACGGACAACAGCGGCTGAAACTCTTCCCTCGGGAAAACTCAGGCATTACTGTTCGCATCGTTCAGCCAAGCATACCCCAAACCATGAAATGGGATGCCGCATCCCTTGAAAAAAATTTTTTCGAATATATCAGCCTCAGCCGCTCCAAACCACTGGACGACGTCGATTTCGTCATCTGGGGCGAAACCGCAGTCCCCTATGCGCTGGATATTGAACCCGGCTACAGGGAACTTCTGACAGCCGCCGTGCCTCCGCGCGGTTATCTGATTACCGGACTTGTACGCTACGAATTCACGGCTGCGGACAGATATCGGCCTTTGAATTCAATGTTCATCATTGACAAACAAGGCGAAATCGTCGATTTCTATGACAAAAGCCACCTGGTGCCTTTCGGCGAATACATCCCGCTCCGCCGTTATCTTCCGGAATGGGTGCGTCCGATTGCCAACACCGTCGCCGACTTCAAACCGGGCAAAAGCCACAAAACATTCAAACTGAAAGACTATCCCTCTTTCGGCGCGCTCATTTGTTACGAAATAATATTTCCCGCTCAAGTGGTAAATGAGAAAAACAAACCGCAATTTCTGGTCAATCTGACCAACGACGGCTGGTACGGAACCAGCGCCGGCCCCTATCAACATCTGGTTACCGCCCGTTTGCGCGCCGTAGAGGAAGGCATTGCCGTCATTCGGGCCGCCAACACCGGAATCAGCGCCATAATTTCTCCTGCCGGCCAAACACTCGCCTCTCTGCCGTTGAATTATCGCGGAATAATAGACGCACCCCTTCCGGCAAAACTGTCAATTACGACCTTTTACGGGCAATATGGCAATCTTGTCCCGCTTACATTCTGTTTTGTTAATATACTGCTGGCGTTTTTTTTAAGATATAAGTTGCACTAACAGCTTGAAAACAAGGCGTTAAGCGGCACACCCCGCCGAAAAACGCCCTGAATATAAAATATTATATAAAAAATCAGTTGACGAAAAGGCCATAAAATCCTATTTATATGTTATAGATTAATGAAAAGGAATAAACAATGACTGCAGACATCGTAAAAAAATCTAGCCGTGGTAGAACTCCGACCGGAGAGCCAAATCCGATTGATGTTCATGTCGGCAACCGCATTCGCCTAAGACGCACGCTGCTCGGCCTCAGCCAGGAAAAACTGGCTTCGCTGCTGGGACTGACTTTCCAACAGGTGCAAAAATATGAACGCGGCATGAACCGTGTCGGCGCAAGCCGTCTGTGGGACATCGGCAAAGTTCTCGAAGTTCCGGTTGGCTTTTTCTATGAAGACATGGATGAAGAAGTCGCCAAACAGAGCCCGCGTATGTTCTCCCTGCCGGACAGCACGCCGCTGACTCTCGCCGAAGAAACGGAAAATTTTGACGTAGACCCGATGCACCGTCAGGAAACCATTGAACTGGTCAAAGCCTATTACAAAATTCCCAACCGCAAAGCGGCCAAATGTATGTATGACCTTATTATTGCCATGTCAAAAACGACATATAACAACAGCCATGATGAGGATATGGAGAAATAATTTCTGCATATTTTACGAAAAAAGCTGGCTTTCCGCCGGCTTTTTTTATACCCTCGCCATAACAGGAAACAAGAGGTTGACATGAAATATCTATTTACATCAGAATCCGTTTCGGAAGGACATCCGGACAAGGTCTGCGATCGCATATCAGATGCCGTCGTCGACCTGTACCTGAGCAAAGACAACTCTGCCCGTACCGCAATCGAGACTTTGGCCACTACCAACCGGATTGTCATTGCCGGCGAAACCAGCTGCGGCGCCTATATCAGCCAGGCGGAAATAGAAGACACAGTCAGGCAGGCGGTCCGCGAAATCGGCTACGACCAGAAAGGATTCAGCTGGCAAACCGTCAACATCGAAAATCTGCTTCATCACCAGTCTTGCGATATCGCCCTCGGCGTCGACAACGACGGCGCCGGAGATCAGGGTATCATGTTCGGCTATGCAAAAAAAGAACCGGGCTTTGACAGCGCGTATATGCCGCTGGCCATCTTCCTTGCCAGCCGCATTTTAAAAGATCTTGCCGACGCGCGGCATGCGGGAAAAATCCCCGGCATTGAACCGGACGCCAAAAGCCAGATAACCGTCGAATACGAAGACGGTCGGCCGGTCGGCATTGCCAAAATCGTCCTTTCGACCCAGCACGCGGATAAGCTCTCACAGGAGGAAGTCCGAGAAACGGCAAAAAAATACATCGCCCGCAATATCCCAGACGGCTGGATGCCGGAGGACAAAAACATTCTCGTCAACCCCACCGGCCGTTTCGTCATCGGCGGCCCCGACGGCGATACCGGTCTGACCGGGCGCAAAATTATTGTCGACAACTACGGCGGTTATGCGCCGCACGGCGGAGGCGCCTTTTCGGGAAAAGACGCAACCAAGGTCGACCGCTCTGCCGCCTACATGCTGCGTTATTTGGCTAAAAACGTGGTTGCCGCCGGACTGGCCGACGAATGTCTGTTACAGTTGTCCTATGCCATCGGCGTTGCCGATCCGTTGTCTTTCTACATCAACTGCAACAATACGGCCCGGGTTGATGAACAAAAAATCCTTCAGACATTAAAAGAAATGACTGATCTCACGCCCAAAGGAATCATTAACCGGCTGCAGCTCCGCCGGCCAATTTATACGCCGAGTTCCGCTTACGGACATTTCGGCCGCGACCCGCAGCCAAACGGTGCCTTTTCCTGGGAAAAAACCGACTTAGCCAAGGAGTTAACCAAATGTTTCTGAGTGAAACCCCAAAATTTTTCGGCCGCCGCAAAGGCCGTATTATCCGCAAGGCCAAAACAACGCTGCTCGAAGCCTTTCTGCCGGAGGTCAGGCTTGCGGACGACTGCCGTTTTGACCGTCAGACCATGTTTGGCAAACCGGTTGACCGGGTATATTTGGAAATCGGTTTCGGCAACGGCGAACATCTTGCCGGGCAGGCTATCCAAAACCCGTCGGTCGGTTTCATCGGAGCCGAAGTCTTTCAAAACGGCGTAGCCAATCTGTTAAGCCTGATTACCGGCGTCAAAGAAGGAAGCAACCTGCCTGAAAAAATTACCTTGAGCAGCGGACGGCCAGACAATATCCGCATTTACGACAACGACATGCGCCTGCTCTTTCCGCGCATTCCCGACGGCTTTCTCGACAGGATTTTCGTCCTTTTCCCTGACCCGTGGCCCAAAAAGCGCCACGCTTCCAGACGTTTTATCAACCCCGACAATCTGAAAGAACTGGCACGGATTTTGAAAAAAGGCGGTATTCTGCGCGTTGCAACCGACCACAAGATTTACAAAGGCTGGACCTTGCGGCAGCTGCACGAAAACCCGGATTTCCGTTGGACGGCAACCTGTGGCAACGACTGGAAACACGAACCGGCCGACTGGGTTGAAACCAAATATCAGCGCAAAGCCATCCGCGAAGGCCGCCGCCCGGTCTTTCTGGATTTTGAACGGCTATAGAAATACGCAAATTCCGCTAATTCGGTATTAATTACCCGCCATACAAGGTTTTTTTCAAAAACCTCGGAGAATGAGTCATAATAGTATGTGACTAAAAATTTTACCCCGACGTTTCCTATTAGATGCCCCTTATACGAGTTTTTAATAAGAAGGATAGGTCGTAATCGTCGGCTGTATGTTCGGTTTCTCTATTTTGTCGATGTCCTCCGCCGGATATGATTGGACGTCATAAATACGCCCGCCGGATTCGTAAAGCGTATTTTGAATTTGCCGATTAACCTTCTGCGGCGTTTCATCCGAACTTATCGGCGGATTTTGCGGCAATGTTTCTGATACAGTCGGCGGACTTTCCACACTTGCAGGAACGGCACCCACGGGAGAAGCAGCCGGCGGCTGTCCGTTGTCCGCCGCAGATTCGAACCCGCCGGTATCTATCGGCTGTCCCATAATGTTTCCCTCATCGTCCCGAAAACGGACCACTGCGCTGTCATGTACGCCGGAAGCCGTCTCCGAAGCGCCGTAAATTATCGTTGACGGCTCAGCGGCATACGCTTCCGAATTAACGGCACAAAACGCCCACAGAAAAAGCGCCGCATTTCTGATTGCCTCATTCATATCAACCTCTCTGCTGATTAGAATTCCGCTTTAAGAAATAGGCGCTTTCTGCCAAAATCCAAGAGGGAAAGTTAAGAAGCCCGAGCTATCGAAACGACATTATCGTCAAGCAGACTGTAAGTGTCCTTGGCAATCAGCAGCTCTTCATTGGTCGGAATGACCAAAACCTTAACTTTTGAAGAAGGCGTGGTAATTTCAGCAGCCCTGCCGCGAATATGATTGGCCTCTTCATTCAGTTCAATTCCCAGAAAACCAAGCCGCTCACAGACTTTCTTGCGAATAAACGAAGAATTTTCGCCGATGCCCGCCGTAAAGATTATTGCGTCAACGCCGCCCAAAACGGCCAGATAGGCACCGATATACTTAATGAGGGCGTGCACGTAAACATCAACCGCCGTAATCGCATCCTGATTTCCTTCCAGATACTGTTCCTCAATGTCACGCAGATCCGTATAACCACGGGTCAGACCATACCAGCCGCTTTCCTTGTTCAGCATGGCATTAACCTCATCAGCGGTCATATTCTGGGTTTTCATGATGTGCAGCGGAATATACGGATCAATGTCGCCGCAGCGGGTACCCATAATCATGCCGGCCATCGGCGTAAAACCCATTGATGTGTCAACCGAACGGCCGTTCTCAATCGCCGTTACCGAAGCGCCGCCTCCCAGATGGCAACTGATGAATTTTCCCTTATAACCAAGCATCTTGGCCGCCTCTTCGGCAACATACTTATGAGAGGTTCCGTGGAAACCGTAACGCCGGATTTTATGCTTTTCATACTGTTCAAGCGGAATGGCATACAAAAAAGCCTCTTTCTTCATACTCTGATGAAAGGAAGAATCAAAAGTCGCCACTTGTTTGACTTTCGGCAGCAGTTCGGTAATGGCATCAATTCCGTACAAAAACGCGGCGCCGTGCAGAGGCAGCAGATCGCCGGCCTCACGGGCCTTTGCCAGAACATCTTCGTCAATAGCCACCGACTTGTCAAAATACTCGCCGCCGTGCCCCATCCGATGTCCTACGGCGTCAATCTCTTCCACGCTCTTAATCGGCCCGGCAAGCAACATGTTCAAAACTTCTTTAATCGCCTCGATATGATTATGCAACTCAACGTCCTTAACCAGCTTTTCATTCTCGTCAACCGACATGCTGACGCGTGAACCGCTGATGCCGATACGTTCGGCCATTCCTTTGGCAACAACCTGATGACTTTCTCCGTCCATATTAAACAGCTGATATTTAACGGTAGTCGAACCGGAGTTCAGAACGAGTATCTTCTTCATAAATGCTTTCCTGTACTTGTTGTCGGAATAAAAAAACGTGGCGTCATCATAATGACACCACGTTCTTATGCCATAAAATCAGTTATTAGTCAAGTTCACTGTATCCTGGGCTATCGCCAGTTCCTCATTGGTCGGAATGACAAAAGCCCTGACTTTTGAATCCGGCGCGGTAATTTCGGCAAAATCGCCGCGCTCGTTGTTTTTGGCTTCATCAACCTTTATGCCCAGATAAGCCAGACGTTCCAAAACCAGCTTGCGCACAATCGGCGAATTTTCACCGACGCCGGCCGTAAAGACAATTGCATCGACGCCGCCCAGCGCCGCAATATAGGCGCCGATATACTTGACGATGTTATAAACATAAACCTGCATGGCTTCCAAAACTTTCGGCTCTCCGCGATTGTAGGCGGCTTCAAAGTCGCGGGAGTCGCTGTAGCCGGTCAGACCATACTTGCCGCTCTGCTTGTTCAGCATCTCGTTGACTTCGTCCGGAGTCAGTTTCTGGGTCTTCATAATATACAGCGGGATATAAGGATCAATGTCGCCGCAGCGGGTATCCATCACAATCCCGGCCAACGGCGTCATACCCATCGACGTGTCGATGCACTTGCCGTCCTTAACCGCGGTTATCGAAGCGCCGCTGCCGATGTGGCAGGTAATTATCTTCGATTTTTCCCCGACGATTTCCGCCGCCTTCTGCGCCACAAACTTATGCGACGTGCCGTGTGCGCCGTAACGGCGGATTTTGTAAGTTGTACGCTGCTCTTCAGGCAAAGCGTAGATATAGGCCTCGGCCGGCATCGTCTGATGAAACGCGGTGTCGAAAACCACAACCTGCGGCACCGACGGCAATTCCTTCATGACCGCACGAATAACCAACGCTGCCGACGGATTGTGCAGCGGCGCCAGCGTCGAAAGAGATTCGATGTCTTCGATCACTTTCTCGGTAACGACGACCGAACCTTTGAAAATCGAACCGCCCTGAACAATACGATGGCCGATGGCCGAAATCTCGTTCAGATTTCCGATAACGCCGTCGGTCAGCAGTTTCATGACTTCGTTCAGCGCCGTTTTATGATCGGGCAAATCTACTTTGACCTCCTTTTTGTCGCCGTTGGCATATTTGATGCCGACAAACGAAGCGTCGCGGCCGATACGCTCGGCATTGCCCTTGGCAACAACTTCATAGCTTTCGCCGTCAACGTTAAACAGCTGATACTTCAGCGTAGATGAACCGGAGTTCAAAACGAGTATTTTTTTCATCACTAAGTCCTTATTAAAATAAAATACGTTTTCAAAAAAAACGTGCGGAGCGATTTTGCTCCGCACACGCCGCAAAAAACTTATTTCTGAGCCTGAATGCAGGTAATCGCAATCATACCCACAATATCTTCGACCAAAGCGCCGCGGGACAGGTCGTTGACCGGCGCGTTCAGACCCTGCAGCATCGGACCGTAAGCTTCGCAGCCGCAAATGCGTTGCAGCATTTTATAACTGATATTGCCCGAAGCCAAATCGGGAAAGACCAGAACATTGGCTTTGCCGGCAACTTCGCTGCCCGGCGCCTTCTTCGCGCCGACAACGGCGTCAAGAGCGGCGTCAGCCTGCAATTCGCCGTCCAGTTTAATGTTCAGGCTATTATAATTGGGGTCGTTTTTCAAAGCCTCCAAAGCAATCTCCGTCGCCCGGCGAACCTTGTCAACCTGATCGCCTTTGCCGGATCCCTTGGTCGAAAAGGTCAGCATCGCGACTTTCGGCTCCATGCCGAACTTAATAGCATTTTTGGCGGCCTCGAGTGCCGTATCGGCCATTTCCTTGTCCGTCGGATCAATGATAATCGCGCAGTCGGCAAGAATATACGGCTTGTCGTTATGAACCAGAATCAGTAGCGACGAAACGCTGGCGCCTTTTTTGGCTGATTTGATAATCTGCAGTGCCGGACGAACCGTATCGGCCGTTGAATGGTTGGCTCCGGAAACCATGCCGTCGGCATCGCCAGCCTTAATCATCAGCGTTCCGAAATAATTTGGGTTTAAAACGGTCTTGGCCGCTTCCTCTTCGGTCATGCCCTTTTCCTTGCGCAGCTCATAGAGAAGCTTGGTATATTTTTCAAGATTTGCCGATTTGGCAGGGTCGACAAGTTCAATGTCTTCCAGGCTCCAGTTATGTCCGGCAAAATGTTTTTTTACCGATTCGACATCGCCGAGAATAATGACCTTTGCGGCTTTTTCTGCCGTAATCAGATGAGCGGCTTTCAAAATACGCTCATCTTCGCCCTCGGGCAGAACAATGGTTTTAACGTCTTGTTTTGCTCGCGCAATCAGACTATTTAAATAAGCACTTTCTAACATGGGATACCCCTTCATGATTAAGTTTAAAAAGAATTATCCATAATAAACAACGCCTGAGCGCAAAAGTCTATAAAAACTTTTGCTTTTTGCGGCAAAATATTATACTATCGGCTTAAATTTTATGATAATTGACGTCATTCAAAGGAAAAAACGATGGAAAGAACCCTCTCGATAATCAAACCGGACGCAACCTCGCGCAACATTACCGGCAAGGTCAACGCCATGATTGAAGAAGCCGGGCTGCATATTATCGCCCAAAAACGGATTTTGCTTACACCGGAACAGGCCGAGGAATTTTACGCCGAACACAAGGACAAGGCGTTCTTTACCAGCATGATCGAACAGATGACTTCCGCCCCGGTCGTCGTCCAGATTCTCGAAGCGGACAACGCCATTGCCCTTTATCGCAAAATTATGGGTGCCACTAACCCCGCCGTCGCCGAAGAAGGAACGATTCGCAAAACCTTTGCCCTTTCCATTGACAAAAACACCGTCCACGGCTCGGATTCGGAAGAAAGTGCCAAGCGCGAAATCGAATTTTTCTTCTCCCATATCGAAATCGTCGGTTAGGGAGTTCTGCCGTGTTCCGCATCAGAGCTGCCCTTATCGCTTTTTTTTGCCTGTTTTCGGCCTCTGCCGCCGGTGCCGGCGACATGACCTACAATGCCGAAATTACCGTTGACGTTACCGCCGAAAACGCTTCCGTCGCCAGAGAAAAAGCCATGACCGAAGCCAACCGGCAGGCGTACACCGCCGTTGCCAAACGCGTTACCACGGCCGACGGCGTCCGCCGCCTTAACGAGCTTAACGACGCGCAGATTCTGAACTTCATCAAAGAAGTTTCGATTATTTCCGAAAAAGCCTCCAACGTCCGCTACATTGCCACGCTTAATGTTGCCGTCAACGAACATATTCTCAAAACCTACATGCAGGAAAACGACATTCCCTTTGTCATCGGTTCCGTCGCCAACATTCTGATTATTCCGACCTTTAGGGAGTTCAAAACCGATGCGCCTATGCTCTGGGAAGCTGACAACCTCTGGCGCAAGGCCTGGGAACAGAATCCCCGCGCCATCGGTTCGGTCAGGTTCTTCAGCATTCCCGCCAACGGCTCCAATTATGCCGCCCTTGATGCCGAAAAGGCGCTCCGCATGGACGGTATGGCTCTCGACAAGATAGCTTTTATCAACAACACCAAAGACATTTATGTCGCCGACGCCGTATATAATGGTATCGAAGGACTGAACGTCACGCTCTATTCATACCGCGACGGCCGGGAAGAAAGCGTTTCCGTTCCGGGCGACCGTTCGCCGCAACTGTTCATCGACGCCATCAACCAGATTAGCGACCACATTTACAATCAGATAAAAAAACAAAACGTCGTCGACCGCCAGAGCAAGTCTGAAATTACCGTGCTGTATTCCTACGCCTATCTGCGCGACTGGCTGATGCTTGAAAAACAGCTGAAGGAAATCGGTTATGTCAACGGCATTTCCACCGCAGCCGTCGGTTCGGGGAAAGTACAGTTCAAAATTACCTACATCGGCGGTTTCGACAAGCTGCTGGAAGCTTTGCGCAGCAAATACTACAATCTGAAAAGCGCCGGCGATTTTTACATCATCGAAAAAATCTGAGAAAGGGAACGACCATGCCGATTACCCGCAAAAACAACCGCAACTGGATGTTCTGGCTGACTTTGTTTGTCCTGTTCTGCACCGCCGTTTACGCGCTGCGTTCGGTGCTGCTGCCCTTTGTCGCCGGCATTGTCATTGGCTACCTGCTTGACCCCTTTGCCTCCCGTTTCGAAAGATGGGGCATGAACCGCACGCTAGCCACCTTCCTGGTACTGTTTCTGGTCGCCATAATCGTTCTGCCGGCAATGGCTCTGCTCATCGGCATCATCGATGAACAGCTGGGCCGTTTTATCAATGTCGTGCCGCAATACATCGGCTCGTTCCTGCGTAAAATCGAACCGTTCATCAACCGGCTGCATGAAAGCTTCCCAAACATGGAACCGGAAAAAATCCGCGAATACATGCGCAACAATCTGGCTAATACGCTCAAACTTGCCGGCGGCGTTCTGCGCGGCATCATAACCAGCGGCTTTGCCATTTTTAACCTGATTTCGCTGTTGTTGATTACGCCGGTCGTCGCGTTCTACATGCTGCGCGACTGGGACATGTTCATCGCCAAAGTCGACAGTCTGCTGCCTCGCAAGTCCAAGGCCTCGATTCGCGAACAGGCCCGCCAGATAGACCGCACTTTGGCAGGTTTCATTCGCGGACAGCTCAGCGTCTGTGTCATTCTGGGCACCTACTACTCGCTCGGCTTGTATCTCGTCGGACTTGACCTCGGTTTGCTGGTCGGTTTCATCGCCGGTCTGATTTCGTTCATTCCCTATGTCGGCAGCATTGTCGGTTTCCTGCTCAGCATCGGCATTGCCTTTGCCCAATTCGATTCGCTGATGCCAATCCTGCAGGTGGTCTTGGTTTTTGTGACCGGCCAGTTTCTGGAAGGCAACTTCCTTACCCCGAAGCTGGTTGGCGAAAACGTCGGCCTGCACCCGGTCTGGGTTATGTTTGCCTTGCTGGCCGGCGGCGTTCTGCTGGGTTTTCTGGGTTTAATGATTGCCGTGCCGCTGGCTGCCGTCATCGGCGTTTTGCTGCGCCATGCAATTGAAAACTACAAAAAAAGCACTCTTTATCTGGACAGTTAAAACCATGCGCCGCCTGATCTCTTTTATCCTTCTTATCGCCGTCTTCTGGGGCGGCTGGCAGCTGTTTCTGTATCAGGCCCGGCCGCAGAAAGAGGCCGTCGTTACCATCGGCGCAACGCTGCCGCTCAGCGGCACAAACGCCGAAACCGGACTGGCTGCGCAGGATGCGCTTAATCTGGCGCTGAAAGAATGGAACAGCCGGCAAAACCGCTACAGATACCGAATATTCTATTTGGACGATTCGGGCAAAGCGGAACAGACGAAAAAAAATCTTCTTACCCTGTTGGAAAAACAAAACGCCGCGGCCGTAATCACATTGTGGACGCCGGCTGCCGAAGAAGCAATTCCGTTGGCCGGCAAATTCCGGCGGCTTCACTTTACCTGCGCTTTCGGAAACGGACTGAGCGACGGCCTGTACAATTTCAACCATTATCTTTCCTACCACACCGATAAGTTCACCGACGACTTCCGTCAGGCGGCGGGAAAGCTGCCCGCATCCTGCTCTTCCAACCTGTACGACGCGCTCGGGCTGCTGATTTTCGCCCATGAAAACACGCCGCCGGACTGGGGACGCAGCCTTCCCTCTGCCGAACGGGTTTCACGCAGCCTGCACAAAATATTCAACCATGCTTCCGCTTCGGGACAAATCCGCATTGCACCGAACGGTACCGTCCTTCCGGCTGAGGAACAGCCATGAAAAAACTGGCTTTGCTGCTTACAGTTCTGACTCTTGCCTTTCCGGCTCAGGCCGTCGAAATCGGCGACATCTACTACAGCAACAAAAGTTTCAGCTCAACCCCCGTTGACGGACTGCTGCCAATCGGCATCGTCTGGCAGGTTAACGACGCCGGAAACGGCGGCCTGATTGTGGCGCTGGAACAACCGGGATCCAAAAACTGGGAACGGGCCAAAACCTACTGCCGTCTGTACCTGACTCGCGGCACCAAAGCCGGCGACTGGTTTATGCCCGATTTTTTACAGATGTTCCCGATTGACAAAATGCAGAATCGCCGCATCAACGCCCGCACCTTTCTGCACATTAACGACCGTCTGGCTCTCGTCAAAGAAGCCCGGGCACTGAAAGAAGACGTTTACATGACTTCTTCCGATTATGCCGACGACAAAAAAGCTGCCATCGGCATCAATCTGACCACCGGCGAACTCGTCAAGCTCAAAAAAAAGGGGCGGCACGCCTTTCGCTGCATGATGTCTTTTTAAACCGCGGTTTTTATACAAAAACGCGGTTTTTTTAAGGAATATTTTAGATATTAAACTTATGATGGGTTTCATGATTACCAGCAAAAGGAACCCGCTATGCTTATGCAATTGACTGACTTTTTCAATTCACTGCCGCTCAGAAGCGTTCTCGCTTTCTTTACCGCTCTGTTTCTGAGCCTTGCCTGCGGCGAAAAGCTGATTGGCTTTCTGCACCGTCATCAGGCTAAAGGACAACCTATCCGCGAAGACGGACCGCAGAGCCACTTGCTGACCAAAAAAGGCACACCAACCATGGGAGGCCTGCTCATACTGGGATCCGCCATTGCCGGCATGCTGCTTTTTGCCGATTTGCACAATTCCTTCGTTTGGATAAGCATTCTGGTTCTGCTGGTTTATGGTTTGACCGGTTTTGCCGACGACTATGTCAAAGTTACCAAACAGACCGCCAACGCCATGACCGCCAAAATGAAACTTTTTCTCCAATTTACCACCGCGCTGGCCGCCGTCTGGGTCATTACGCAGTCCGCCCCCGAAACCGGGCGCTTTGAGCTGACCTTTCCCTGGTTTCGCGGCCTGACACTGAATCTCGGCTGGTTTTACGTTCCTTTTGCCATGGTCGTCATTGCCGGCGCCTCCAATGCCGTTAACCTGAGCGACGGCCTTGACGGCCTGGCTTCCGGCCTGCTGATTGTCTCTTTTCTGGTTTTTGCAGTCATCGCTTATGCCTGCGGTACGGAAATGTCCGCCGCCGTCGGCCTGACGCCGGTTGCACATTCGGCCGAAATCGTTGTTGTCTGCGCCGCGGTTGTCGGCGGCTGCGTCGGTTTTCTGTGGTTTAACGCGCCGCCGGCCAGGATCTTCATGGGCGACACCGGTTCTCTGGCGCTGGGCGCGCTGCTCGGCACCGTTTCGGTCATGACCCGGCATGAAATTCTGCTGGCCGTCGTCGGCGGCGTTTTCGTCGTCGAAGCCCTGTCGGTCATGATTCAGGTGGCCTACTTTAGAAAAACCGGCCGGCGTTTTTTCAAAATGGCGCCTGTTCATCATCACTTCGAACAGCTCGGCTGGAAAGAAACCACCGTTGTTACCCGTTTCTGGATTGCCGCATTTATTCTCGGTGTTCTTGGCCTTACGTCGCTCATCGTTCTGTAGGAGGGCCGGCGCGTGATTTCCTTTTCGAGAAACAGCCGGAGCATAATCGCCAACTGGTGGTGGACCGTTGACAAGGTTCTGCTCACTCTGGTTACCGTCATCATCCTCATCGGTATTTTCTTGAACTTCTCGGCCAGTCCGGCCGTAGCCAACCGCATTGGCGTCGGCAGCTTTCATTTCATCAAAAGACAGCTGCTTTTCCTGCCTGTCGCCTATATGCTGATGGTTTTCCTTTCGATGCAAAATCTCAAAACCATCAGGCGCGTTGCTATCCTCGGCTATACCGTTACCATTCTGCTGATGATTGCCACGCTTTTCTGGGGCGAGGAAACCAAAGGCGCCTCACGCTGGATCCACATCCTCGGCTTCTCGCTGCAGCCGTCCGAATTCATCAAGCCCTGTTTTGCCGTTGTCGCTGCCTGGCTGTTTGACGGCCAGCAGAAATATCGCGATTTTCCGGGCAACATTCTCTCCACCTGCCTGTTTGCCTTCACGCTGATACTGTTACTGCTTCAGCCCGACGTCGGCATGTCGATTGTCGTTTCGGTCATCTGGCTGTTTCAGTTTTTTCTGGCCGGGCTGTCATTGCTTTTGGTAACCGTTTTGGGCATCGTCGGTATCGGCCTGCTCGTTACCGCCTATTTTACCTTTGACCACGTTCACACCCGCGTCCAGCAGTTTCTGGATTCGGAAAATAATCTGAGCTATCAGGTTCGCAAATCGCTGGAAGCTTTCCAGAGCGGCAGCATTTTCGGCCGCGGTCCGGGCGAAGGCATTGTCAAACTGAATATTCCCGACGCGCATACCGACTTTATTTTTGCCGTCGCCGCCGAAGAATTTGGCTTGCTTTTATGCCTGATTATAGTAGGCTTGTATGCAGCGGTTGTAATTCGTTCGATGCTGATCTCCATGAAGGACAACAACCTGTTCATCATTCTCTCGGCATCGGCGCTGTCAGCCTCTTTCGGCCTGCAGGGAATTATCAACATGGCGTCTACCCTGCACCTGATGCCGACCAAAGGCATGACCCTGCCTTTCATATCTTACGGCGGTTCGTCATTGCTGGCTACGGCTCTGGGGATGGGCATGCTCCTGGCCATTACTCGTAAAAACGTTCATGCGGAGGACAAAGATGTCGGCGACTAAAAAAGGCAAAAAAACTCGGAAACCCCTGATTATTCTCACGGCCGGCGGCACCGGCGGCCATGTTTATCCGGCCGAAGCGCTGGCTGACGAACTGTTGCGCCGCGGCTACCGCGTTGAGCTGATAACCGACAGCCGCGGCAAAGACAATTATAAGGGCCGCCTCGGCGAAATTCCCAATCATGCGGTTCTGGCCGGCGCTCTGGTCGGCAAATCCCGCCTGTTCAAAATCAAAAGCCTGATTAAAACCGCCGTCGGCATTCTGCAGGCCGGACGCCTGATTTTCAAAAAGAAACCCGCCTGTGTCATCGGCTTCGGCGGCTACGCTTCTTTCCCGAGCTGCATGGCGGCCATTCTGCTCGGCACCGACCTGGTCATTCATGAACAAAATTCGGTCATGAGCCGAACCAATCGCTTTCTCAGCAAATACGCCGCCCTCATCGCCCAGAGTTTCAAAAAGGTAAAATATGCGCCAGCCGGCATTAAAACCATTCTGACCGGAATGCCCATCCGCAAAACCATTGCCGAAGTCCGCGAAATTCCGTTCCCCGCGCTCGGCAAAGAGGATAAATTTCAGATTATGGTTCTCGGCGGTTCGCAGGGCGCCAAAATCTTCGGCGACGTTGTTCCCGAAGTCATAAAAAAGCTGTCGCCCGCGCGACGGAAAAAAATCCGCATTTTCCAACAATGCCGCGAAGCCGACGTCGAAAACGTCAAAGCCGCCTATGACGGTTGCGGCGCAGAAGTGACCGTATCGCACTTTTTCAACAACATGCCGGAACTTTACGCCGGTACCCACCTCATTATCTCCCGTGCCGGCGCATCTTCCGTCTCCGAAATTGCTGCGGTCGGCATTCCTTCGATTCTGGTACCCCTGCCGATTGCAGCCGACGATCATCAGACCGCCAACGCCCGGGAAATCGGCGACGCCAAAGCCGGTATTGTCCTCAAACAGAAAGACTTTACGCCGGCCAGACTGGGAGAACTTCTCAAAGAACTGATGTCTTCCCCCAAAAAACTGTCGCAAATGTCCGAAAACGCCAAATCTGTCGGCATTACCGACGCCGCCGTCCGTTTTGCCGACGCCGTCGAAAAAGAAATCCTTTCCCGTCCGTAGGAGAAAAACAATGTTCGGCCTGAAACTGTTTAAGAAAAATCTGCTCAACCTTCTCCCCAAAGTCCGTGGAAAATATACCCCTAACGTCAGGCTTGCCAAATACACCTGGTTCGGCGTCGGCGGCCCGGCCGAAGTCCTTTACACCCCGGCCGATGCCGAAGACCTCAGCCACTTTCTCAAAAACAAGCCCTACAACCTTCCCGTCTGCGTCATCGGCGGCGGTTCAAATCTGCTGGTCAGGGACGGCGGCGTTCCCGGTGTTGTCATCAGGCTCGACAGCCCCGGCTTTCGCAAAATATCCTTCGGCGAAAATACCGTTACCTGCGGCGCCGGCGTTAAAAATGCCGAACTGAAAAAAATCATGCTCGACAAAAAGTTCGGCGGCCTGGAATTCCTATGCTCGATTCCGGGCGTTGTCGGCGGCTCGGTCAAAACCAATGCCGGCTGTTTTGGCTGTTCGGTCGGGGACGTTATCGTCGAAGCGCAGATTATCGACGGCGTCGGCGAAATTAAAACCGTACCCGTCGGCGATCTGCTCCTCTCCTACCGCAGCAGTTTTTTTCCCGATGACTGGATAATTCTCAGCATCACGTTCCGAACTTCTCCGGACAGCGCTGAAAATATCAGAAAAAAACTTGACGAACAAAAAGCCTACCGGATGAAAAATCAGCCTTACAACCAGAAAACGGCCGGTTCGACATTCAAAAACCCCGAAGGTCTCCGTGCTTGGGAACTCATTAAGAAATCCGGCTGCGCCGGTTTACAGGTTGGCGGCGCCAAAGTTTCCGACATCCACTGCAATTTTTTGATTAATACCGGCAAAGCCACTGCCGCAGATATTGAAACGCTCGGCGAAACCATCATCAAAAAAGTCCGTGAAGAAACCACCGTCACGCTGGAATGGGAAATTAAACGTCTGGGAATCAACAAGTGACAATGACCGACAACGCCGAAAACAGTTCTGAAGCCAGGAAACCGGTTCTGCCGCCCGATAACCGCGTTTCTCTGCCGCGCGAATGGCCCTTTCGGCTGCTTGGCAATGCCCTCATACTGGCTCTGGTTTTTCTGACCGCTTTTCTTACCGTTACCGTCCGTACCAACCTGGTCGGCAGACAGATAGACAGCCTTACCGAAGAGTTCTACGTTCTGACCTCTAAACTCGGTTTTACGCTGGACGATATCCTGATTGAAGGAAGAAAGAAAACCTCGCGCCGCGCCGTCATGGAAGTGCTTGGCCTCAAACGCGGCGACAATATTCTGAGTCTGGACTTAAACGAACTTAAAAACAGAATCGAAACCCTGCCCTGGGTACGCCGCGCCGACATTCGCCGCAGCTACTTTCCGAATATTCTGCACATCAGCCTCGTTGAACGCAAAGTCGCTTCCATCTGGCAGATATCCGAAAAATTTCACCCCATAGACACCGAAGGAAACGTCATTAACGCGCCGTTCCGTCCTTCCCGGCCGATCTTGCTGATTGTCGGCGAAGAAGCTCCCGAGCATATCAACGAATTGCTTGAAATCATCAAAAAAGACAATGACATCTGGCCGCGGGTCAAAGTCGCCAACTTTATATCCAAACGCCGGTGGAACCTGATTCTGGATGACATTGAAAACGGCGTCACTGTCAAACTTCCCGAAGAAAACGTCGGGCATGCTTGGAAAAAATTGGTAAAATTAGACCGGACGCAGGGTATTCTTAAACGTAAATTAACTTTCATCGATTTAAGATTAAAAAATAAAGTCATTGTCAAACTCGGCAAAATGACCGATGACGAACGCAAAAAACTGAAAGAAAACAACGCGGACAAACCAAGGGGAGCATAACGTGACACATTCGTTCAACCGGCTGACGACTATCGCCGCTTTAGATATCGGATCATCTAAAGTCTGCTGCGTTATCGCCAAAATCAGCCGTGACAAGCGGATTAACGTTGTCGGTTACGGTTACAATGCTTCCAAAGGCATTAAAAACGGCATCGTTACCGACATCAATCAGGCTACCCTTTCCGTCTGCAACGCAGTCGAAACCGCCGAACAAATGGCCAACGAACGCATTGACCGCATCATCGTCAACATCTCCGGCGACAAAATCAAAAGCATCGTCAAGGACGCGACCATTGCCATCAACAAAAACCGTCCCGTATCCGAAGCGGACATTACCAAAGTCATCGAAAAGGGAATTAATAAAATCAATGTCGACGAACACGAACTGATTCACTGCCTGCCGACCAGCTACCGCCTCGACATGGGTGATGAAATCAAAGATCCGCGCAATATTTTCGGCGAAAGCCTTTCGGTTGACATACTGCTCGGTCTGGTTCCCGAAATCCAATACCGCAACCTCTCCACCGTAATTGAAAACGCTCATCTCGAAACTGCCGAAAAAGCCTTTTCCGCCTATGCTTCAGGACTTTCCTGTCTGGTCGAAGACGAAAAGGAAATCGGCGCCACCGTCATCGATATCGGCGGCGGCACCACCAGCATTGCCAGTTTCAAACACGGACATCCGATTTACTTCTCATCCATCGCCGTCGGCGGCAACAACGTTACCAACGACATCGCCTGGGGACTGACCACTTCCTTTACGCATGCCGAAAGGCTGAAAACCTTGCATGGCTGTGCCTTCTTAACCCAGGCCGACAAGGAAGAAACCATCAACGTCTATCCGGTCGGCGAGGAAGACGACAGCTCCATCAAGCAGGTTCCCAAATCGGAACTCATCAGCATTATCACACCGCGGATTGAAGAAATTTTCGAACTTGTCAACCAAAAACTCGGCGAACACGGCCTGCGTGACATATCCAGTCACCGCGTCGTTTTAACCGGCGGCGGCAGCCAGCTTTCCGGTATTCGCGAAGTTGCGTCCATGGTGCTTGACAAACAGGTGCGTCTCGGTCGTCCGAAAAATATTCCCAATCTTCCGGACATTCTTTACAATCCGGCCTTTTCCACCGCCGTCGGCCTGCTTTCTTTCGCGCTTAACTACACAGAGAAAAAACCTGCCCGCGCCACGCAAAAGCCGGTCAGCAGCAACGGCGCTTTCAGCCGTATTTTCGGCTGGCTGAAACAAAATTTCTAAAAATTATTTCAATTTGTTTTTTTAGTAACCAAAACTTAATTTCTTTTCCTTATTCTGAACTCAAGTTCAGTAAAATTTTGGAGTAAGAAATACGATGTCAATCAAATTAGCCGTACCGGAAAAAACTGTTATGCACCTGAAACCGCGGATTTCCGTCATCGGTGTCGGCGGCGGCGGCGGCAATGCCGTCAATAATATGATTGCGCAGAATCTGGAAGGCGTTGACTTTATCGTTGCCAATACCGACGCGCAGGCTCTCGCTCATTCCTCCGCCAGCCGCAAAATCCAGCTCGGCCTTGAAACCACGCAGGGTCTCGGCGCCGGAGCCCGTCCGGAAATCGGCAAGCTGGCCGCCGAAGAAGCCCAGGAAGAAATAGAAAAAGAACTCGAAGGCGCCAATATGGTCTTTATTACCGCCGGCATGGGCGGTGGTACCGGTTCGGGTGCCGCGCCGGTCGTTGCCAAACTGGCCAAATCCAAAGGTATTCTGACCGTCGGCGTCGTTACCAAACCTTTCCAGTTCGAAGGCCGCAAACGTTTCGAAACTGCCGAAGCCGCCGTCGAAGAGTTTACCAAACAGGTCGACAGCATCATCATTATTCCTAACCAGAACCTGTTCCGTATTGCCGATAAAAACACCACGCTTGCCGACGCTTTCGTCATGGCCGACAATGTTTTGTACGCCGGCGTCCGTTCCATTACCGATCTGATGATGATGCCTGGCCTGATTAACCTCGATTTTGCCGACATCAAAAGCATTATGGAAGACAAAGGCAAAGCCATCATGGGCACCGGCGAAGCCGAAGGCGAAGACCGAGCCGTAAAGGCTGCCGAACAGGCCCTGTCCAACCCTCTGCTCGACGATTGTTCCATGCACGGTGCCAAAGGCGTCCTCATCAACATTACCGGCGGCCAGGACATTACCCTTTTTGAAATCGACGAAGCGGCCAGCCGCATTAAGGAAGAAGTTGACGAAGACGCCAACATCATCTTCGGCTCCAGCTTTGACGAATCTCTGGCCGGCAAAATCCGCGTTTCCATCGTTGCGACCGGCATCGGCGAAAACATCGCCCGCCAGGCTCAGAGCAAACCTTTGATCAAACCGGGCTACCTTGAAGAAAGCTATGGCGGCGAAACCGTCATAACCCCAAACGAAGAGCTCGATTCCAATCTTGAAAAATTCTCAGCCACTAAAACGGAAGTCGCTGAAGATGTTAACGAAGTTATCGAGAAAGCCGAGATAATTTCCATTGAGCAGGAAGCTTCCGCGCCGGCGGAAGAAACAATCCAGAACGCCGTTCCCGATGATAAAATCGAAGATTTCGATTCGTTGGACCGTTCTTCGGTAATGAGCGAAATGCCCAAAGCCTCTTCCTTGTTCAAAGCTATTATTAACAAAACCGAAGACATCAATGCCGAAGCGCAGCTTGAAGGCATTCTGTCCTCCAATGAAAACAGCTTTACGGCCAAAACTTCGCTCCGCACGGTCGAAGAAGAGCCGGAATTATTCCCCAATCACAATCCCGCTCCGTTCTCCGCCCGCAAAAGCGAAGAGCCTGAGCAGCTGATTGTCAGCAGCGAAGAAGAAGAATATACCCCGACCCTGATTGAAAGGGTTACGGGTTTCTCCATCGCCAAAAGAAACCGAAAGAAACTAAAGGAACACGAACAGAAGTTTCAGGAGCCCGTGTCTCCGTCTTTCGCTGAGGACGATTACCGCGAGGAAGACAAACTGAATTTGGAAATTCCGTCCTTCCTGCGCCGTAAATAATCCCGAAAATTATTACGTTATAAACCTGAAAAAAGCGGAAATGTATATTTCCGCTTTTTTATGTCTGTATCCAAACGACTGTCTGCCTTTTACCGGGCATTAATCAGCGTTATCTCAACGCGCCGGTTTTGCTCGCGGCCGGCTGCCGTTGCATTGCTGGCAATCGGATTACCGGAACCGTAGCCATATACCATCAGACGCGAAGCGCTGACGTCACGCAGTTTCAGATAATTGGCCACCGCCTGAGCGCGCTGCAGTGACAGCGTATTGTTATAGGCGGCGCTGCCCGTGCTGTCCGTATAACCGGCAACCTGAACCTTCGTCTTGTCAAACTCGTTAATAACTTTGGCAACCGAAGTCAGAATATTGTTAAACACCGGCTTGAATACGGCGGAATCCGTATCAAAAGTAATGTTGCTCGGCATAATCAGGCGAACGTTGTCGCCGACTTTTTGCACCTGCACGCCGGTTCCGACCAATTCTTCACGCAGCCTGCGCGCCTGAATATCCATATAGCCGCCGACACTCGCGCCGCCGACCGCGCCGATACCGGCACCAACCAACGCACCCTTTTCGCCGCCGACCAATGCGCCGATGCCGGCGCCGGCCAGAGTGCCGATACCGGTGCCCCAGGCTGTCTTGGAAACCTTGCTCTCTCCTGTATACGGATCCGTTGCGCAGGCCGCCAGAAAGCAGACGGCAACTGCGGACAATATCAGTTTTTTCATCAGTTTTCTCCTTTGTTAACCTACTGAATACACTTTACGACATTCCCGTGCCAGCACAAAAGAAAAAAAACATTCACACACAAAAAAACGTTCTTATTCCTCGGGAACAAGAACGCTTTTTTTCACTCTTTCCAACGGTTTTTGACGGGAGGGCTGTCGTGAACCATACGCACTCCCCAAAAGATAAAAACCAGCACAAAAATAATCAATCCTGCTAACATAGCTTAACACGTTAAAATGTCAGGCAGCAATCTTGATGCTGCTTAAAAAATCCCAAACCTCACCCCAGAAAAGGGCGCTGTTTTTGTAGTTCTCGATATCGCCGGAGCTGATTTCCTCTTTTTCCAGATTTTCCTGAAAAAGCCGGAACGAATTATCAGCTTTTCTGCCGACGTTGCCGAGCAGCAAGAGTCTCTTTTCCTCATCCAATGACAGATAATAAGCCTTGGCGGCTTCGGCGTTAAAATCCAGATTATTGCGGCGCACATGCAGTTTGCCGTCTCTGGTCATTGCCTCCAACATCCGTCTGGTTCTGATTTTTGCAACCTCCGTACCGAAAATTTCCCAAAACCGGCGTTCCCTGTCCAACCATCCGCGGCGAAACAGCTGAATCAGCCCCGTTTTCTTTTGGGAAACCGTTTCGGCATAATGAGCCTCAAAGAGTTTTGCCAGTTTGCTGAGTTTGATAAGCATGTTGAGGGCCGCCGCATTGGCAAATTCAACCGCCGCATCAACATCAAAATCAACCCTGCGATAAGCAGACTGAGCCACATTTCCGCTGAGAACCGCTTCATTTTTCAGCAGTCTCTCCAGATACTTTTTGGTCTTCATAAGCACAAAATTAAGTGGTTTTATATGATTTTTCGATTATCTCAAAAAAATTTCACACTAATTGTGAAGAATAATAAAAAAATTCGGTTTTCCTTATACACTTTTTCTGACGAAAATCAACAAAAAACGCTTAAGAACAATCTTAAGCGCTTTCTGTCAAAAAAAGTCAGCTTTGCAGTTTTTCAACAAACTTTCTTTTCAGTTTTTTAAGCCGCCGAACTTCCCAATGCCGTCTTTCGCTTTCTGCACGCAAAATCTTTTCGTCAAAGAGCAAGAGAACTTCCTCCGGCTTGTCCTCAAAAATCAAATGCAGGCACTTTTCCCAACTCTCCAGCTCGGCAATCATACGTTTCATGTCGGCAATCTGATGATTGATAATGACTTCCTGGCGCCCGACCGTCCGCCGAACCGCAATCAGTTTATCCGCCAGAACAAAAACGACAATACCGCATAGTACAAGCACAACGGCAATATATTCCCCGCTGTTCATACTGCAGAAGTTTCAGCATTCTTCCTGCGGTTTCTGTTCTCAAAAGCAACATACCGTCGGCAAAGACGGTATACGTCAAGTTTCTTCAGCATGTCGCCGTCCTGAATCTCCATATTCGAAATTCTGCGAATGTGGCGGGCCATTCTGTCCTCAATCGCCATAAGCTCTTCATCGGAAAATTCCTTCAAAAGCTCGCCGATAACCTTTTCCTGAAAATAGGCGCCGGCCTGCGATTCTTTCGTTTCAAACTCCGCTCTTGACTTCAAATCGTCGCTGTTGACAACAAGCCTTTCCAAATACTTGATTTTCCAGCGCTGAATCAGGACAAGGCCGATTAAGAAAAAAACTGCGATAAGCAAACCCAGATTCTCAATAATAAACTTTTCCATTGTGACAATATTTAAGTTAAACAAACTAATTCTTTGACATATTAATCATTTTCCGGGTCCTATTTTAGACAAAAATATCAAAAAAGTCAATTTCAAATATGCCGCACATACAAAAAGGCTGAAGAGAAATTCTCTTCAGCCTTTTGCGGGTTGGCACAACTGCTTATTCGGCAGGTGTTTCCTCTGCCGCCGGAGCAGCATCCTCATGATTGGCATGCTGTTCAAGCTGAGCCTGAGCCGCTTCTTCTTTCAAAGCCAGAATTTCCTTGTCATTCTGGGCGGCAACCTTCTTGAGAGCCCGCAGAACGGTACCGGTACCGGCCGGAATCAAACGGCCGACAATAACGTTCTCTTTCAGTCCGACCAGCTTGTCGACCTTGCCGGCAACCGCCGCTTCGGTCAGAACGCGGGTCGTTTCCTGGAAGGATGCGGCAGAGATAAACGACTTGGTCTGCAGCGAAGCCTTGGTAATACCGAGCAGGATCGGGTCGGCCTGAGCCGGCGTCCCGTTCTCCGCAATAACCTTGGCGTTTTCTGCTTCAAACACATCACGGTCAACCTGTTCGCCGATGAGGAACGTTGTATCGCCCGGAACGGTAACTTCAACTTTTCTCAGCATCTGCGAAACGATAACCTCAATATGCTTGTCGTTAATCTTAACGCCTTGCAGACGGTAAACGTCCTGAACTTCCTTAACCAGATATTCAGCCAGCTTCTCAACGCCCAGAACACGCAGAATGTCATGCGGCGCCGGCGTGCCTTCAACCAGCAAATCGCCTTTCTTGACAATGTCTCCGTCCTGAACAACCAGATGGCGTCCCTTCGGAATCAGATATTCAATCGGCTCGCCTTTCTTCGGCACAACGGTAATCCGCTGCTTGGCCTTATAATCCTTACCGAACTCGACCATACCGTCAATGTCGGAAATAATCGCCTGATCTTTCGGACGACGGGCTTCAAACAGCTCGGCAACGCGCGGCAGACCGCCGGTAATATCCTTCGTCTTGGAGCTTTCTCTCGGAATACGGGCGATAACGTCACCGACTTTAACCTCGGCACCGTTGTCTACCGTCAGAATGGCGTCAACCGACAGATAGTAGCGGACTTCCTTGCCGTTGTCGAACGTAACCGATTTGCCTTTGGCATCTTTCAGAACAATGCTCGGTTTCAGGCCGGCGCTGTTCGAACCCGAACGCCAGTCGATAACCACTTTGGAAACGATACCGGTCGTTTCGTCAACGCTTTCCTTAACCGAAACGTTGTTAATCAGGTCAACCAGCTCGACTTTACCTTCTTTTTCGGTAATAACCGGAATGGTAAACGGATCCCACTCGGCCACTTTCTGCCCCTTCTTAACCTTGGAACCTTCGGCAGTCAAAATCTTGGTGCCGTAAGGAACATGGTGGCGGGACTTTTCACGGCCGTTGGCGTCCTCAATAACGATTTCGCAGTTGCGCGACAGAACAATCGCATGGCCGTCCTGATTGATGACAGAGTGATTGTTTTCGAGCTTCAGTACACCTGCAAACGGGACCTCAACCGAAGCCTGCTCGGCAGACTTGGAAGCGGCACCGCCGATGTGGAAGGTTCGCATCGTCAGCTGCGTACCCGGTTCACCAATGGACTGCGCGGCAATGACGCCGACCGCTTCGCCGATGTTAACCGGCGTACCGCGGGCCAAATCACGGCCATAGCAGGCAGCGCAGACGCCATTCTTGGTTTCGCAGGTCAGAACCGAACGGATTTTGACCTGTTCAACGCCGGCCTTCTCGACAACTTCGACATCGTTTTCGTCAATCAGTTTGCCTTTCTGAACCAGAACCTCGCCGGTTTCCGGATGCAGGATGTCTTCCTGAATGGTACGGCCCAAAATACGCTCGCCGATGGAAACAATGACGTTACCGCCGTCGACGACCGGACGGACAATAATGCCGCGTTCGGTACCGCAGTTGGTTTCGGTAATGACCACATCCTGAGCAACGTCAACCAGACGACGGGTCAGGTAACCGGAGTTTGCGGTTTTCAGAGCCGTATCCGCCAGACCTTTACGGGCACCGTGAGTCGAGTTAAAGTACTCAAGCACGGTCAGACCCTCTTTAAAGTTCGAGATAATCGGCTGTTCGATAATTTCGCCGCTCGGTTTGGCCATCAAACCGCGCATACCGGCCAGCTGGCGCATTTGGGCGGCGGAACCGCGGGCGCCGGAGTGAGCCATCATATAGACGGAGTTGATGTAGCCGTTTTCAGTCTTCGAAATGTTTTTCATCATTTCGTCGGCAATTTTATCGGTGCAGGCAGCCCAGATATCGACCACCTTGTTGTATTTCTCGCCTTTGGTAATCAGACCGTTCTGATACTGTTGCTCAAATTCCTTGACCTGAGCTTCGGTTTCGGCAATCAGGGTCTTCTTGGCGTCAGGAACGATAAGGTCATCCTTGCCGAAAGAAATACCTGCCTTGCAGGCGTTGGTAAAGCCGAGCGTCATAATCTTGTCGACAAACAGAACCGTTTCCTTCTGGCCGCAATGGCGGTAAACGATATCAATAATCTCGGCAATTTCCTTCTTCTTGACCAGACGGTTGACCAGCGAGAACGGAACGTCCTTATGCTTCGGCAGAATCTGCGAAACCAGAATACGTCCCGGAGTTGTCTCGACCAGACCGTACTTCAATTCGCCGTCATCGGCCATATATTCCATACGGCATTTGATTTTGGCATGCAGGTCAACAACCTTGGCGTCCAGAGCCATCTCAACCTCATTCGTATCGGCAAAGACAGAACCTTCGCCCTTCAGACCGTCGGCGTCATAGGTCAGGTAATAGATACCCAGAACCATGTCTTGAGTCGGAACGATAATCGGCTTACCCGAAGCCGGCGACAGAATGTTGTTGGTCGACATCATCAGTACGCGGGCTTCCAGCTGCGCTTCAACAGACAAAGGAACATGGACGGCCATTTGGTCGCCGTCGAAGTCAGCGTTGAACGCCGTACAAACCAACGGATGCAGATGAATGGCCTTGCCTTCGACCAGTACCGGCTCAAATGCCTGAATACCCAGACGGTGCAACGTCGGCGCACGGTTTAAGAGAACCGGATGCTCGCGAATAACCTCTTCCAGAATATCCCAGACTTCCGGACGCTCTTTTTCGACCATTCTCTTGGCCGCCTTAATCGTCGTCGCGTGGCCGTAAAGCTCCAGTTTGGCATAAACGAAAGGCTTGAACAACTCCAGAGCCATCTTCTTCGGCAAACCGCACTGATGCAGCTTGAGTTCCGGACCGACCGTAATAACCGAACGGCCGGAATAGTCAACGCGCTTACCCAGCAGGTTCTGACGGAAACGACCCTGTTTGCCTTTCAGCATATCGGACAGCGATTTCAGCGGACGCTTGTTGGTGCCGGTAATCGCGCGGGCACGGCGGCCGTTGTCAAACAAGGCGTCAACCGATTCCTGCAGCATGCGTTTTTCGTTGCGGATGATAATATCCGGCGCATGCAGTTCCAGCAGTCTTTTCAGACGGTTGTTGCGATTGATGACGCGGCGGTACAAGTCGTTCAGATCGGAAGTCGCGAAGCGGCCGCCGTCCAAAGGAACCAGCGGACGCAGTTCCGGCGGAATAACCGGCAGAACATCAAGAATCATCCACTCCGGTTTTGTATTGGAATCGATGAAATTCTCAATAATCTTCAAACGTTTGATCAGCTTCTTGCGTTTGGCTTCCGAAGCGTTGTCTTTCAGCTCTTCGCGAATGGCGTCTCTTTCCGCTTCCAAATCGATGGAGGCCAGAATTTCCTTCAAAGCCTCGGCACCGATGCCGGCACGGAATGAATCTTCGCCATACTCGTCAATGGCTTCCTGATACTGTTCTTCTGTCAGCAGTTCATTAACGCCCAGCGGTGTCAAACCCGGTTCAATAACGATGTAGCTCTCGAAATACAGAACGCGTTCCAGCGCCTTCATCGGAATATCGGTCAAAATCGAAATCCGGCTCGGCAGCGATTTCAGGAACCAAATATGAGCAACCGGCGCGGCCAGCTCAATATGTCCCATTCTTTCGCGGCGAACCTTGGAAAGCGTGACTTCAACGCCGCACTTTTCGCAGACGACGCCGCGATATTTCATTCTCTTGTATTTTCCGCACAGGCACTCATAGTCCTTAACCGGACCGAAAATGCGGGCGCAGAACAAACCGTCTCTCTCCGGCTTGAACGTACGATAGTTGATGGTTTCCGGCTTTTTGACTTCACCGTAGGACCATGAACGAATCTGTTCAGGAGAGGCGATTGAGATTTTAATTTGGTCAAAAGAATCTCCGGCGACCTGCTGACCAAAAAATTTCATAATATCATTCATGTAAACTAAACTCCTTTACCTTAAACTTCTTCGTTCAGCAATTCGACGTTCAGACACAGGGACTTGATTTCCTTGACCAGAACGTTGAAAGATTCCGGAATGCCGGCTTCAAAGCCGTCATCGCCGCGGACAATAGCCTCATAAACTTTGGTACGGCCATTAACGTCGTCGGACTTGACGGTAAGCATTTCCTGCAGCGTATAGGCGGCGCCGTATGCCTGCAGAGCCCAGACTTCCATTTCGCCGAAACGCTGACCGCCGAACTGAGCTTTACCGCCCAGCGGCTGCTGGGTAACCAGAGAGTACGGACCGACGGAACGGGCGTGCATCTTTTCATCGACGATATGGTGCAGTTTGATCATGTAAATGATACCGACGGTAACTTTACGGTCAAACTTCTCGCCGGTACGTCCATCATACAGGTCAATCTGACCCGACGTCGGCAGACCGGCCATCGACAGCATGCTGTTGATGTCGTCGCCGGTGGCACCGTCAAATACCGGTGTTGCCATCGGAACGCCGCGTTTCAGGTTGGAAATCATTTCCAGCTTTTCGGGTTCGCTTAACGGAACAATATCGTTCTTATACTGTTTGTCGCCATAGATTTTTCTCAGTTCTTCGTTGAGTTCGTCCATGGTCTTTTCGCCGCGCTTGTACTGTTCGCACATTTCGTTCAGCTGTTCGCCGAGTTCGCGTGCCGCCCAGCCCAAGTGGGTTTCCAGAATTTGTCCGACGTTCATACGTGACGGAACGCCCAGCGGATTCAGCACGATGTCAACCGGCGTGCCGTCTTCCATATACGGCATGTCCTGCAACGGCAGAACACGGGAAATCGTACCCTTGTTTCCGTGGCGTCCGGCAATTTTGTCACCGGTTTGAATCTTACGCTTTGTCGCAATGAAGACTTTAACCATTTTCAGAACGCCGGGCAGCAGATCGTCGCCGCGCTGTACTTTCTCGACCTTGTTGTCAAAGTGTTTCTGGATTCTTTCCAGACGGGCGTCAAATGCAGCGCCGAACTCTTCGATTTTGGCCATAACGTCTTCATCTTTGACGACAATCTTGCGCCACTGCGAAGAAGGCTGCGAAGCCAGAACTTCTTCGGTAATCGTCGAGTTCTTGGCAATGCCTTTCGGAGCGTCAACCACAACCTGCCCCAACAGCATTTCTTTCAAACGTGCGTCAAAGTTCCTGCGGATAATCGCGATTTCGTCATCACGGTCTTTGGCCAGATGAGAAATCTCTTCCTGCTCAATGGACAGGGCACGTTCATCCTTCTCAACGCCGCGACGGGAGAAAACATGTACGTCAACGACAATGCCTTCGATACCCGGCTGAACGCGCAGCGACGTGTCGCGGACGTCGGACGCCTTTTCGCCAAAGATGGCGCGCAGCAGTTTTTCTTCCGGCGTTACCGGCGATTCGCCTTTCGGCGTAACCTTGCCGACCAGAATGTCGCCGGCCTTGACTTCGGCGCCGATGTAAACGATGCCGGCCTCGTCCAGATTACGCAGAGCTTCTTCACCGACGTTCGGAATGTCGCGGGTAATCTCTTCCTGACCGAGTTTGGTGTCGCGGGCCATCACTTCAAATTCTTCAATATGCAGAGAAGTGAAGACGTCGTCGCGGGAAACGCGTTCGGACAGCAGAATGGCATCCTCGTAGTTCAGACCGTTCCACGGCATAAAAGCAACCAGAACGTTCTTGCCCAGAGCCAGTTCGCCCATGTCGGTACACGGACCGTCGGCCATAATGTCGCCGGCCTTGACTTCGTCGCCGACCTTAACCAGCGGCACCTGGTTAATGCAGGTGTTCTGGTTCGAGCGGCGGAATTTCTGCAACTTGTAAATTTCAACGCCCATATCGGCGCCGTTGCCTTCCTTGGAACGAACCACAATACGGTTGGCGTCAACCGCGTCAACAATACCGTCATACTTGGCAACCACAGTCGCGCCTGAATCCTTGGCGACGGCAGCTTCCATGCCGGTACCGACCAGCGGGGCTTCCGAACGCAGCAGAGGCACGCCCTGACGCTGCATGTTCGAACCCATCAGCGCGCGGTTCGCGTCGTCGTTTTCCAGGAACGGAATCAAAGCGGTCGCAACCGAAACCAGCTGTTGCGGCGAAACGTCGATGAAGTCGATCTCTTCCGGATGGGCAAATTCAAACTCGCCGGCTTTGCGGCAGGCAATCAAATCGTTTTCGAAATGACCGTCTTCCTTGACCTTGGCGTTCGCTTCCGCAATTTTGAACTTGCCTTCCTCATTGGCGGAAAGGTAAACGACTTCTTTGGTAACCACGCCGTTGACAACTTTGCGGTACGGACACTCAATAAAGCCGTATTTGTTGATGCGGGCATAAGTCGACAGCGAGTTAATCAGACCGATGTTCGGACCTTCCGGCGTTTCAATCGGGCAGATGCGTCCGTAATGGGTCGGATGTACGTCGCGGACTTCAAAACCGGCACGCTCGCGGGACAGACCGCCGGGGCCCAAAGCCGACAGGCGGCGTTTGTGGGTAATTTCCGACAGCGGATTGTTCTGATCCATAAACTGCGACAACTGCGAAGAGCCGAAGAACTCACGGATAACCGAAGCAATCGGTTTGGCGTTGACCAAATCCTGCGGTTTGACATTGTTCAGAACTTCCGAGCTCATTCTTTCGCGAATGGCTCTTTCCATGCGCAGCAAGCCCATACGGTACTGGTTTTCCATCAGTTCGCCGACCGAACGGACGCGGCGGTTGCCGAGATGGTCAATATCGTCAACTTCGCCTTTGCCGTCGCGCAACTCGACCAGACGTTTGACAATACGCAGAATATCGTCTTTGCGCAGCGTCCGATAAGTATCCGGCGCGTCATCAAAAGAGATGTCCAGCGCAACGTTCATCTTTACGCGGCCGACCGAAGACAGGTCATAGCGCTCAATATCAAAGAACAGGCCTTTAAACAACTGATCGGCGGTTTCATAGGTAGGCGGTTCACCCGGGCGCATAACGCGATAGATGTCAAGCAAAGCCTCTTCGCGGCAGTTGTTCTTGTCGGCTTCCAGCGTGTTTCTGATATACGGGCCGACGTTAACGCCGTCGATAAACAGGGTTCTGATTTCGCCGATCTTGGCTTTGGCAATCTTGTCAAGCAGCTCCTCGTTCAGTTCGGCGCCGGCTTCGGCGACAACTTCGCCGGTTTTGCCGTCAACCACGTTATTGGCCAAAAACTTGCCATACATCTGCTCCTTGGAAACGCTGTAAAATTCCAGCCCTTCGTCAGCCAGCTTCTGAGCCGAACGCGGCGTCAGCTTTTTGCCCCTTTCCAGAACCACGTCGCCGGTTTTGGCATTAACCAGATCAAAATCAAACTTGACACCCTTCATGCGTTCGGGAACAAACTTGGCCTTCCAGTTCTTTTTGTCGGCAACATAGGTGTCGGCGTCATAGAAGTAATTGAGAATTTCCTCTTTGTCCATGCCTTTGACTTCGGAGCGGTCGATTTTCTTACCGTCTTTGGCCAGCTGTTTAATCTTCTCTTCCGTTTCCTTGGAATACAGAGAATACAAAATGGAGGTTACCGGCAGCTTGCGGCGGCGGTCGATACGGGCATAAACCAAATCTTTGGCGTCAAATTCAAAATCCAGCCAGGAACCGCGGTAAGGAATAACGCGGGCGGCAAACAGATATTTGCCGGAAGCGACGGTTTTGCCTTTGTCATGGTCAAAAAAGACGCCCGGCGAACGGTGCATCTGCGAAACGACGACACGCTCGGTACCGTTGAAAATAAACGTACCTTTGTCCGTCATCAGCGGAATGTCGCCCATATAGACGTCCTGCTCCTTAATGTCGTGAATGGACTTGGCACCGGTAGCCTCGTCGGTATCCCAGACAACCAGACGCAGGGTAGCCTTAACCGGTGCGGCATAGGTCATATCACGCTTGATACATTCGTCGACATCGTACTTCGGCTCTTCAAGTTCATATTTGACAAACTCCAACTCGCCGTTTCCTGAAAAATCTTTAATCGGAAAAATTGATTTGAATACTTCTTCCAGACCGAACTCGCAGGGTTCCGCATTTTTGTCCTGCTCAATAAAGCTGGCATAAGAACCGGTCTGAACTTCGATTAAACTCGGCATATCCGACACGGCGTCGATTTTGCCGAAGCTTCTTCTTACACGTCTTTTGCTCGTATAAGATTCTTTCATTGTGCTTTCATCCCTAGGTTTGAATTCCGTAACAATACCATCAGTAAATACTGCATCCCGATTACGGAAGGTTATAACTTAATATTCGTTTCGTAAAAAGCAAAAAATCAGTCCGCACCAACAAGGCATTGCACCCCCGCGGAAAAGATTTGCAAAATAATTTCGACCCGCCGCAGCATTTCGATTTTCAATCGGATAAAACGATTCTTTTAAACGAGTCAAAGGCTCCCTGAAAGGAACCTCGGTTCAATAATACGCCCAAACTTCTGCCCTTGCGCAAGATGACAATAAAGCTTAGAACTTTTCGGTAATAATTCATCTCCCCATCGGGGAACTTCAGCGTTCAGAAAACATCTCCGTCCGCCGAAACTTTAACAAAGAGGAAACGGCTCTCGCCGCCCCCTCTTTGCAAAAATCAAAATTACTTAAGAGTAACTTTGGCGCCGGCAGCTTCCAGTTTCTTCTTGATTTCTTCAGCTTCTTCTTTCGGAGCGCCTTCCTTAACGGTCTTCGGAGCACCGTCAACCAAATCCTTGGCTTCTTTCAGACCCAGGTTGGTAATTGCGCGGATTTCCTTAATAACGTTAATCTTGTTGTCGCCGGCTGCTTCGAGAATGATGTCAAATTCGCTCTTCTCTTCTTCAGCGGCAGCAGCGGCACCGCCGGCAGCAACGGCTACGGCAGCGGCGGCGGAAACGCCCCATTTTTCTTCCAGCATTTTGGACAGGTCAGCGGCTTCCATAACGGTCAGGGCTGACAATTCATCAACTAATTTGGCTAAATCGGCCATTTTTTTTCTCCAATAAAATTTTAATTAAATCAACTAAATTACTTAAAAACTTTTGTCTTGTGCTTTCAGCATTATCGCTTTCAAACCAAATTATGCAAAGTGGATTTTACTTCCCCCGAACAAACGGGTACATAGATGAAAAACCCGCAGGCAGAACTGGCGTAAACAATAATACTAAGCGGCTTCTTTCTCGCTGTAAGCTCTGGTAACGCGTGCCAACTGGGCACCCGGAGCCTGCAACAGACCGATAATCTTGGCTCTGAGTTCGTCCATAGACGGAATCGTTGCCAGTTTATTGATTTCGGCAACCGAAAGAACACCGGTTCCCATGGCACCACCGACAACAATCAGCTTTTCATTGTCTTTGGCAAACTGAACGCAGGCTTTGCAGGCCGAAACCGGGTCATTGGCGAAAGCAATGGCCGTCGGACCGGTAAACAAGTCGGTCAGTCCTTCAAACTTGGTACCTTTAAGAGCAAGACGAGTAATCCGGTTTTTAGTAACTCTGAACCCGGCGCCTGCTTTTCTGATCTTGTCGCGCAGTTCCGAAACTTCCTTAACGGTTAAACCTTTGTAGTGCGAAACTACAATGATTTCGGAGCTGTTAAACAGTTCATTCAGTTCACCGAGCAACTGTGTCTTTTCTTCGCGGTTCACTTATTGTCTCCAAACAAAACATCATTTCAAATAAAACAATGTCATTTCACACATCCGCAACGCCGGTCTGCTGACCTTTGCCGCGGGACCTAATCTGTCCAGGAGAAAAAAAGATAAATATTTTTCAACTCCCGTCTGCGCAGGATATTTAAAGTTGTTAAACGCCGGTTCCGGCATTTTCGACCACCTGCGGTCTTGGACAGTTTTCAGAAGCACGAAACTTCTGAAGAGCGGGAAGCGGACACGTCCGCCTCCCAAAACTTTCTTACAAAGCGGACGAATCTACTTTGATGCCGACACCCATCGTCGAACTCAGGGAAATCTTCTTCAGGTAGTTTCCTTTGAGCGACTGCGGTTTGGCTTTCAGAATAGCGTCAATAAACGTCTTGGCGTTGTCATAAATCTGCTCTTCCGAGAAAGAAGCCTTACCGATACCGGCATGAACAATACCGTTCTTTTCAACGCGGTACTGAACTTCACCGGCCTTGGCCTTCTTAACCGCACCGGCAACATCGGTGGTGACGGTTCCAAGCTTCGGATTCGGCATCAGGCCTTTCGGACCCAGAACACGGGCAACGCGGCCGGCCAGCCCCATCATGTCCGGCGTGGCGATACATCTGTCGAAGTCAATTTTGCCTGACAAGATGGAATCAACCAGATTCTCGGCACCGACGATATCGGCTCCGGCGGCTTTGGCCTCGTCGGCTTTCTCGCCCTGAGCCAAAACGGCGACGCGTACGGTTTTGCCCGTGCCGTGCGGCAGAGCGCAAACACCGCGGATCATCTGGTCGGCATGTTTCGGATCAACACCGAGGTTGATGGCAACGTCGATGGTTTCGTCAAATTTGGCGGTAGCATTGGACTTGACGATTTTGACAGCCTCTTTCAGCGCATAGGCCTGAGTCTTGTCAATTGTTTTGTATGCATTTACAATTCTTTTTCCAGCCATCGTCTTACTCCACTACCTTGATACCCATGGAAACCGCCTGGCCTTTAACCATATTCATGGCCGCCTCAACGGTCGAGCAGTTCAAATCCGGCATTTTGGTTTCGGCAATTTCTTTAACCTGAGCCATCGAAATCTGACCGGCAACGGTTTTGCCCGGTTCCTTGGATGCAGACTTGACACCGGCAGCTTTCTTAATCAGATAAGAAACCGGCGGAAGTTTGGTCTCAAAAGTAAAAGACTTGTCTTCAAAAGCGGTAATAACGACCGGAACGGGAACGCCCGGTTCCATTTTCTGGGTGGCTGCGTTGAAAGCCTTGCAGAATTCCATAATGTTCAAGCCCTTTTGGCCCAGAGCAGGACCAACCGGCGGAGAAGGGTTAGCCTTTCCGGCGGGGATCTGAAGCTTGATTAATCCTAAAATTTTCTTTTTAGTCTTAGCCATTTTCATACCTCTGTTTAGGTTCGTGGTTTTTCCAGACCATGGCTGGTCTCCCACGAAGTTACATTTTTACGCGATTCGCATCTCAAAAGAACAGAGTCGCCCCTTTGAGAGTCGCCTTTGTATAGCACATCCGATTCATTTTGCAAGCGTTTTTTTCAAAAATTTTGCGATTCAAGCCTTTGATTCGATTCAGAAAAAGGCTCCTTTGCGGAGCCTTTTTTTTCACTTCAGTTCCGAAGTGCAGTGCGGACAGCGCACCGCCTTAACGGGAATTTCTTCGCAACAGTACGGACAGGCCTTCGTTACCGGTTCCTTTTTCGCTTCTTCGGCCGCTTCCTGCCTGAGCATCTTGGCCTGCAGTTCGTTAATGGCCTTAATCAGAATAAACACGGCAAAGGCCACGATAATAAAACTGATAAGCGCATTGACGAACAGACCCACGTTAAGCGTCACGGCGCCGGCCTTCTGCGCTGCATCCAGCGAAGCGTAGGGCGCTGCCGTTACCCCTTCCTTCAAAACCACAAACAGATTGGTAAAATCGACCTTGCCGAGCAACAGCCCGATTGGGGGCATAATAACGTCTTTAACCAGAGAGTCGACGATTTTGCCGAAAGCGGCGCCGATAATGATACCGACGGCCATATCAATGACATTGCCGCGCATGGCGAATTTTTTAAATTCATTAAAGAAACTTTTGAACATTGCCTTCTTCCCTAAAAAAATAAACCGCCGGATTTTAATCCCGGCGGTTTCAGACTTTCCTAAACCTTTTCAACCTGACTGAATTCCAGCTCAACCGGAGTCGAACGTCCGAAAATCGAAACGGAAACTTTCAGACGAGCCTTCTCAAGGTCAACCTCTTCAACCAAACCGACAAAGGAAGCGAACGGGCCGTCGGTTACCCTGATTTGCTCGCCGACCTCATAATCGACAACCGTCTGCGGCCTTTCAACGCCTTCCTGCATCTGAGTAATAATACGTTTGGCCTCGGCTTCGGAAATCGGCTGCGGCTTATTGCGGCTGCCCAGAAAACCGGTAACGCGCGGCGTATTCATAACCGCATGCCAGGTATCGTCGGACATTTCCATTTTAATCAGCACATAACCCGGAAAAAACTTGCGTTCCGAATTGACCTTCGAACCTTTTTTAACCTCGACGACATCTTCGGTCGGAACCAGAACGTCAAGAATCTTATCTTCCATTTTTTTCAAAACAGCCTGTTCTTTAATCGATTCGGCAACCTTCTTCTCCGAACCGGAATAAACATGAAGAACATACCAACGTGCAGTCATAAACTATACTCCAAGACCAAATATTAATTTAACAACCCAGCCGAAAATCTGATCGACGAAGAAAAAGAAAGTCGCGGCAATCGCCACCAGGATAATAACCATTATCGAGGTCTGCATAACTTCCTTGCGGGTCGGCCAGGTAACCTTTTTAATTTCCTGTTTTACCTGTCTGAAAAACTGAATCGGACTAATTTTTGCCATAGATCCTATCCATCTGAAAAATTGCAACAAAGCCAGCCCCGCCCGCGTCGTTAACCGGTCTTTTCAAAAAACATGTCGAAATTATACGGCAAAATGACGGGGATAGGCTGTCTGATTTACCGGAAACATAAACTATTAAACAAAAGATTGCAATACTTTTTTCTCAGGGTTCCAATTTTGGTTAAAAAAGGACGTCTGGCAAACGCCCATATGCGTTACCGCCTCTGCCCGCCAGATTTTTCTTGACTTTGAGCAAACTCTAAGGCTTAAATTAATCACTGTCACACAACGGGAGAAAGTTTATGGGATACTCAATCGGCCAAGTTGCCAAAAAAACCGGCTTAAGCGTACATACGCTCCGATACTACGAAAAAGAAGGCCTGCTGCCTTTCGTCAGAAAAAACAGTTCCGGCCTGCGGGTCTTTTCCGATTCCGACCTCGGCTGGCTTGAACTCATCGAATGCCTGAAAGCCACCGGCCTGCATCTCAAAGGTATCAAACAGTACATCGACTGGTACATTGAAGGCGATTCAACTCTGCAACTGCGGCTGGATATGTTCAGACAGCAGAAAATCCGTATTGAAGAGCAAATGGCCGAACTGCAGAAACATATGAACAAGATTAACTACAAAATTGAACTTTACACCAAAGCCGTCGCCGCCGGCACGCTGCACCCGGAAAAGAAATCCGCCTGAGCCTTCGCTCTACATAAAAACGTATAAAACAGCTTCCTGCCCGGAAGCTGTTTTCTTATATAACATAAAAAACCGCCCCTTCGGACAACTTTCTCTAATCAACAGGATAATATCGTATAAATACACAAACCTATTGACATATGGTACAATCCACGGACTATTTTATTATTCCCTTCATCTGAAAATTATGTCACAATACACAAAAATTCAGGGAAGATTAAAATGACAAAACTTTATCACTACATCACAAAAGGCAACAATGCTCTGAAACAAGGGATTTTATCTTTTGCCAACAATCCCCAAGCCGATTTACATTACTATTACAAACGCACGGGCGGCGAAACAACCCACTCCGGAATTGTTAAATGGATGGAAAATTGTTTTGAAGGCCGCAGCCGCGCCATCCGCGGTTTTTCAGAGCCGATACAGTGGACCGAGAAAAGCATAAATATGTTCAAACCTTTTATTGCGAACGCTGACTTATTTTCTGTTAATTTGGAGACCTTACAAAAAGACGGACTAATTGAAGCAGTTTATGTCAGCCCGGCAATCCGACCGAATTTAGATAAAGATTTTCCGCAAGACGTTGATGAACGTTTAGTAAGATTAGCCTCAATTAACGATATTGATACTTCTCCGGTAGACTGGTCTGCCTGTGATGAAAAATTAGGCTTACGCTTTTCTGTCGTTCCATATTATCTGATCATCATCAAAGGCGGCATCATCCCGCCCAAATATATTACATTAGAATCTTAACAATTCCCAAAGACAATAAGATTCTAACTTTATTAAGTGCTTGTAAAATAAAGGATTTCACTAAGGATGGTCCGTGTACCCAAAAATGAATTTATCAATGCAACCCCGCACGGACTCTGTTAAGCGCTTGATATATAATAAAAAAAGACGCTTTTCAGCGTCTTCGTCTTACATGGCAGCGCAAACTTTATGACCTTAGGAAAAAATACACCGATGAATTAACTGAATTGTACCCTATTGTTCAAAGTTTAGAGAACGATCCTCAGGTTCAGAAAATTCTAAAAATAGACTGACCTCAATATTTTTATTATATAGCCAACTACAGAAGGAAATAATAAAAATGATTAAGGACTTTTATATTTGTCTGGACAATACGGCATTAAATTATGCACTAAAGCATTTCAGCAATCCGTTTACGCGGATAATGCGTTGTTATACCGGTCTGGAAGTTGAAATGATTGTCAAGACAATGGAATCAAACAAGAGCAAAAATTTTTACACGCTCCGAGCAATGCAAAATAAGATATTAAAAGGCACTATTAAAAATCTTGAAGTCTTAGGAACTATTTTTGAAAGAGCAGATAACAGCGAATAAAAATTATGATATAGCTTATAAAGAACACATAGGTGTTGACTTTAGTTTTTGCTAATTTATTATCATGCTTAATTAAAGGAATAATTTATGACAACAGAAGTAATTATCAAAAATAAATCAGGTCTTGTCTTGGCTGCAGATAGCGCTGTTACTGTAACCGGGATAGGACTTTATGGACAAAGCTCCAAAGTGTATAATTCTGCAAATAAATTATTTACATTATCCAAAACAGAACCTGTAGGTGTCTTAGTATATAATGCCGCCTCAATTAATGAAGTGCCTGTTGAGATAGTATTAAAAGAATTTCGTGATAAAAAAAGAAAATATAACAAATTAAAACAGTATCAAGAAGAATTACTAAATTTCATTGAGAGTTTTATCAATAAAAATACGAAACGAAAAGGTTTAATTAATTTTTTTGATGGTTTTCTATACAGTTTTGAGGGCTTTATTGAACAGGAAAAAAACGAAAAACAACAAGATTTCGACGTAGATGCTCTAATTAAAAGGCATGAAAAAGGGTTAGCCGATGTTTGTAAAAGTTATGGATGTCCTGAAGAATTTAATGGAATATCAGTAAAAGAAATTGAAAGTGAAATATCTATAAATAAAGAATTTCAGCAAAAATTTGATGATTTTAAAACTAGACTTCAATATCCTAATGACATCAATAGTATTACAATGCTATTTTATTGGTATGTGAAATTTAATATTTGTCAATCATATACAGGAATTGCAATATGCGGCTATGGAAAAGATGATTTCTTTCCTAAAGTCTACTTATGCAATGTTTATGGTGTGATAAACGGAAAAATATTAACGGATGATTTTAAAGCTTATGAAGAAGAAAGAGCTGAAATTATTCCATTAGCTCAAAAACAAATGATAGATACTTTCATAAAAGGAGTATCAGACAAATTGTATAATACTTTAAAGAGTTTTTATTTTCAAAATTTCGATTCATTTATTGATGCTATTATACCAAGTCTAAAAGAGAGCATTGACTCTAAAGAAATAAGAGATAAATTAAGACAGTCATTTGCTAGTAATGCTGAACGGTTCAAACAAATAGTTTATGAAACAGAAGAAGCTCCTTTAATCCAAACCGTCAATCATCTATCTCGAGAAGAAATGGCTGAACTAGCAGAGAGTTTAATTAATATTCAAGTATTGAAATATAAGGTATCTCCAGAATTAGAAACAGTAGGTGGTCCTATTGATGTGGCGATAATATCAAAGCACGATGGATTTGTATGGAGAAAACGAAAATTGTATTTTCCAAAAGAACTCAATTTTCAGTTTTTTGAAAACTACTTTAAATAAGTATTAAAGTATGTTATATTAAAAGTACAATAAGGAGGTCGCTATGTGGTATAGTTCTGATGAGTGTTCTTATGATAAGTATTCGACTTCTAATCAAAACATAAGAAACATTAGCTATAAAATGATGAAAGAAATGGCTGATGAAATTAACAGTTACGTCAAAGAAAAAGAATTAGAAAACACACAAAAATATGAAGATAACTCAAAAAAATAAAATTAAAATATTTCCTGTCTTTACATCCAAAAATTAGTTTCTAAACCATCTCTACAATTTTCTTCTGAGCATCGGTGTTGTATTCGATATAGCGTTGGGTGGTGGCAAGGGTGGAATGTCCGGCCAGCATGCGGATATCGTTTAAGGTTCCGCCGGCAAGGCTGATGTTTTTAGCAGCGGAGGTGATGAATGTTCTGCGGCCACTATGCGAGGAGCAGCCCTCAAAGCCGATTTCCTTATATAAATTATAAAAGAAGTTGACGATTGCCTGCGGACTGGTCTTATTGTCGCGTTCTGTCGTAATAATCCGATTCGTCAAATTAAAATGCTCATCCTTCTGCTGCTTGCTTAGCAATTCCGTTAATAAAACCGCCAAATCTTTATGCAAAGGAATAATCCGGCCGGATTGTTTGCCCTTGGATGCCTTATTAATGAGGTTAATTTCGCGGCTTAATTGCCCTTCCGAGTCGCAAACCATCAGCCAGCTCAGATTCGCTATTTCCTTTGCCCGCAATCCGGCCTTGTAACTAAGCATAAAAATAATTTTGTTGCGGAGCGGATATCTTGTCCGTTCCAGATAGCTCAATGCCAGTTCCTGCTGTTTCGGAGTAAGGATTTTTGCCTGTTTGTTAAGTGCCATTTTTATTTAAAACTCATTATACTATTGAATCTATGTAATAAATTATAATGAGTATAAAATAAAAGTCCAGGCTCAAAGTCTTGCAACGCTTGAAAAATAAGGACTCATTATAAAACTTAGATTATATAATGAGTTTATCCGCCGCAAACTTTGCAAGGTCTGGCACCTTGTGATTTTGCCTTGTCTTTGGTGGTTTTTATACAGTTTTTGGTACAGCGTTTTGCCCATTTACAAGTTGGGCTATGATAAATATAAGTCTTGGTATTCATCACCACGGTTGAACTGTCGGCAGCCAAAACAGGTGCGGATAAAAGCAGGAAAATTAATAAGCATACGGTTCTTTTCATCTTTCGCTCCGGATTTTATTATAAATTTTTCCCCAGCCTTCGTTATGCCTTGCTCCGCTGACTTCAATAATTAAATCGCCCTTTCCGACAAATTCGCGTACCAATACCGGCGGCATGACTTCATCGTCACTGCCGACATAATGGATTGGCTGTTGTAACCAATCCGGCAACCTGTGCACCGCCGGAAAATCCGATTAAAATAACCGGATTGTTGCTGGCAATATTTTTAATTGCCTCATATTCAGCATTAATAACTTCCGGGGAAAAACGAGCGGTTGTCCAATGTCTTTTGGAACAAATCGGACTTTTAACATACTGGCATGGTCTGGCAAGGTAAATTACGTTCGGACTGTTGTCGCCAAAAGCCAGTTCACGGACTAAAGTTCCGTGAGGTGTCGGGTCTTGGGTTGCTTTGCCTCGGGCATTAAAAGCATAACCGTCTCCTTCTATATATATTTTATAAGGAGCTACCGGATTAGTAACCTTTTGCCAGCTGGCAAGAGTGAAATCTCGTGTTTCAACTTCTTTATACACAAAATCAGCCGGGACTTTGATTGCAGTGCATCCGGCTAAAAACAGCAATGTTACTAATACTTTTATCATACGTTAAGCCCCTTATAAAAGGACTATATCGGCTTATTTCTAAAAATTCCAGAGGGTTTTTGACTTTTAGCTTGATTGTCTTCAAAAGGCTTTATAATATAAATCCGAGCAGTTCGCTGCTTAGGGCGTCGAAAACCCTTTTATAAGCTTGGTCGTGTGCACACGACCTTAAATATGTGCCGACTTTCTTGTCTATGCTTGGACGGATGTCGGCGAATAAGGCTCAGCCAAATAAGCCGAGCCGTTTAAGCTTATACGGTTTTCGAACATCCGCCCGCCTTTTAAAAAGTGCGGGTTTTGTTTTAACTAGTTAAAAAGGATGTTTAATCGTATGAAAAATAAACTTTTAATTACAACAGCATTGGTGGCGCTGACTTGCGGCCATAATGCTTATGCGCAAATTTCTGACGATATAAATATTAATCAGGATACTGTAATTACGGCTGAAAATCAGCAAAACTATCTAACAACGGGAAATATATTCATTTCCGGCGGCAATGTTAGTGCTTCTAATACTGAAGGTATGTCGCAGCTACATGACGGATCCGGTCAAAAAGAAATTTCTATAACCGGTGGTTCCATAGCCTTATCAAACGGTGCTGGTATTTATGCCGATGGAAAGGATGGACAATATAATACGACCGCTGCAACAATGAATATCACAGGCGGTGATATTACGGTTAAAGACGGCGGCGAAATTACCTTAACCGGTAATGCTGATATGAATATCGGTGGTAATGCAAAAATTACAATGGACTATACAGGTGTAACTCCCGAGGAAGATGGGGATACACACGATGGCGGTATTTTGCATGAAGGAAAAGAAGGCGACATTAATATTTCTGGCGGTGTTATTAATTTGACAGGAGAAGTTGCAAAAATCGAACGCGGCGGCTTTGACAGTTCTTGGGTATATAAAAAAGATGGCACCAGTGTGATGAGTGAAGAGGAATTTAAATCTAAAACCGGAAAATATCCGGATGAAGCTTCGCTGGAAGATTTTAAGACTGCCGGACTAAATCCTGATGAGCTGGATTTGGAGCCTTACCATGTTTCAACTGGAGATATTAATATTTCTGGTGGTGAGATCAATCTGAAAGATGGTGCCCGAATTTCTACAACTTATAAAAATGAAGGTAACATCAATATTACCGGCGGAACGATAAATGTCAGCGGCTCTTCTGCGGAAATATCTTCCGTAGGCAATATAAAAATTGCCAACGGGACAGAGCTTAATATTGCTTCAGGTTCTACATTGTTTGCCAAAGCGTTTACAGAAGATATGAGCCAGGCTCAGAAAGCTACGCTTAATGTTTATGATAACGATACCAGAATTAATCTGGCCGGAACGTTAAGTGCCAATATTAACGGTGATGATCGCGGCAAAATTCATTTTCAGAACTCAAACGCCAAAATTGACGGTAATGTTGAAGATGTCAGCTTGATTTTTGAAAACAGCCACTCTTTAAATAATGCAATCAGCGGCAATATCGGTGCCTTGGACATTTTAGCCATTAACAAAGGCACATTGACGTTTGACAAAGAGCCGACTGATACAATTACGACAGTTCAGGTCGGCAATGGCGCAACGCTGGATATCGGCGACAAAACACTGCATTCAACCGGCGATAAAGCCGATGGCGAAGGTGTCATTTTTGCCGATAATTCAACTTTGGCCTTTACCGTAACCGATAAAGATACCTACGGCAAAATCAAAGCCAATTATATCAAAATCAGCGAAAACGGTACAAATTTAAATATGACCTTAAACGGTGCCGCTTTGGCCAAAGGCGAAACAACAACCTTAAAACTGTTTAACGGTGCTGATTCCGCCGAAGCAGAGGTTGAGGGCAAGTTTGCCAACCTGAGCCAAAATTCCCGTTACGAGTTTGTTGACAATGGCGACGGGACATTTAAGGTTACTTCTGTTGCTTCCGCGGCTGATACTATTGCCGATGCCGGCGGTTCAGCCAACAATGCCGGAACAGCCGAAGCATGGGACAGTGTTAGTGCATCAAACAGCAGTCCTGTTGCTGCCACAGTTACAGAAAAACTGGCACAGCTTTCCAACAGCACAAATGCTGCCGAGCAGAAAGCCTATGTTGACGCTCTGACGGCGGTTGCTCCGGAAGTTGCACCAATGGTTCAGAAGACCCAAACCGAAACAGCTAATCAGGTCTTTGGTGCTGTATCAACCCGTTTAACCGGTGGTTCAATCTCAACTGGTGGCGAAGGTATGGCTTCTGGCGACAATATCTTCAAACGCGGTGCAATGTGGGTTCAGGGCTTGTTCAACAAATCCAAACTGGACGATACATCCAAGGCGAAGGGGTTTGATGCAGATTCTAACGGTATAGCCTTCGGTGCCGAGAAGTTTGTAACCGATGATACCAAGGTTGGTATTGGTTATGCTTACACCAATACCGATATTGACGGCTTTATGCGTGACACGGATGTTGATACACATACAGCCATCCTGTATGGTGAGTATAAACCATCCAACTGGTATGTAAATGGTATTGCGACCTATGGCTGGTCTGATTATGAAGAAAGCAAGAGTGTCGCCGGAGTTGGCGTTAAAGCTGACTACGACGTTGAAACCTTTGGTTTGCAGGCTATGACCGGTTACGATATGAATGTCAACGGCTTAGGCATTACGCCGGAAGCCGGATTGCGTTATGTTCATATCAAGCAGGACGCTTACAAAGATTCTGCCGACCAACGTGTTTCTGCCAATGACAGTGATATTTTGACCGGTGTTATTGGTGCTAAGGTTAGCAAGAACTTTGAATTGTCCAATGGTATGAACATCAAACCGGAAGCCAGAATTGCTGCGACTTACGACCTGTTTAACGATGACGTTAATTCAGTCGTAACCTTGGCTAATGGTTCTGCTTATGCTGTTGAAGGTGAAGCTCTTGACCGCTTCGGAATGGAATTTGGTGCCGGTGTAACCGCGGAAATCAACGACAATGTTGAACTTTCGCTTGGTTATGAAGGCAAATTCCGTCAGGACTACCAAGACCACACAGGCTTGTTGAATGCTAAATATAAATTTTAAGCGCTAAACAGCCAAAACTAAGCAGCCCCGGATATCTTTTATTCGGGGCTGTTTTTTTCTTTTAAAAGTGCTCTTGACAATGAAATTTTTTTATTATATCGATTCCAACAAATCCCACCGGGTCAAGCATATTCCGGGTCTTGCTGCTTGAAAAGAAAACATGATGAACCCACTAAGCTCTACAGCATAGTTTTCTCATGTTTTTTGGTTCTCTATGGCTGTGGTTATTTCAATTTTACAAATATGGAGAACAAAATGCGCCATAATAATTTTATCAGTCTTGCTCAAGCCCTTGAATTTACCGCTAATAAAACAGTACCATTGCCGCACCATTTAGATAAAGAACGTACATACTACTTCGGTGATAAAGGAATGGACGCGGCAAAAATCTCTTTGCGTTCTTGGATTGAAACAGGCCTCTTGAAACTCTCCGGCATTCCCGGCAAAATCGAAATTAACGATGTCCCCTCTTTTGACGACAACTTTTTAAAGGTTACACAAGAAGACGGACAACAAGCATTATATCCGTACAACGACTGGATTGAACCAGATACACCGACTTCTTTCTTTAGCCACCGCTACCCGCTGGAAATAATCCGCGACAATAAAGGGGAACCGTTGGAACGCGTCCTTTTACCCAATGAGTTATCCGGCTATGATTTTGATTGGCAACATAGCATCGTCGCCCAAAATCTGACCTGTGTGTCATTAACCGACAATGGCGTATATATTCGCACAGAAGGATTCGCTTTCATTACTGTTCAATTTAATGAACTGGATGTGTTGTGCAGAGCCGATTCTATTGATTTTGAAACGGCAGAAGAACAATTGAAGGATGCTATATGTCAGAAATGCGGAAAGCTGGAACTGAAGCAACATTACCGGAGCTGGGCCGTTAAGATGAAAGAAGCCGGCTACTCTCTAAATCAAGCGGCAACAGAGATTCGAAGAATCTTTGACCACTACCGTACACCATATCCAACGGAGCGGACAATTAGGAATCACATCCAAGATATTATTCCGCCAAGACACTAAAACAAGCAAACACCAACCAAATGACCTCAAACTTTGAGGTCATTTTTTTTGAATTTTTGCATTTTTCTAAAAAGTTCAGAAAAGCGTCTGATTTTTTCAAAAAACATCCGATTTTCTTCAATTCGCTTCAAATGACACAGCAGCCGCCTTCTGATATTCTTTTGTCATAACAACAGCTTAACAGCTAAAAACAAGCGACAAAAGGATAAGGAAATTGAGCAAACACCTTAAAGAATATTACGAAGAAATTCGCAGTTTCTGTCCCAAGCTTTCCGAAGAGGAAGCTATCGAGGCTGGTGATGCTCTGCTTCAAATCGCTAAGCTGCTGTCTGACACGGTTCAGGAAACACCGGAACTGAAAACGTTATTAGAAACAGGAAAGGAGAACGACATCAAATAAAAAAAATGTTGCCGACACCTTCATTCTGCTAATTCCATACCAAGACATTAAGATTACGAAACCTGAACGGTTTTCGCCCAATCTTGAAACTTTATGGAATTTAGGCAACGCACAATCGGTGAATTGCTCTAGCTACGCGACAGCAATTGAAAAGCAGAAAAATTATTATCCTAAATTATCTATCACGGCTCATCGCCGCGTTGGAGAATATAGCGTCATGCTGCGAATAGAATTTTCAGCTATGAAACTGATTAACCAACCGTCAAACAACCTTGAAGAGGTTTGTGATGAGGATTTTGAAACCATCGTTAAGACCTTGCAAAAGCGTATATCTGAACTTGGAGCAAGAGTTTCGCCAGAAAGCATCCGAAAGGCAAAAGTCACTCGTGTCGATTATGGCAAAAATTGCAAAGTACAGATAAAGCCTGCATTGCTGCTGCAAGAATTAGCTAAAGCAGACATAAGCAAACGCCTAGACTCTGCCAACAAAACTTACCGTAATGATGGACATTCATTGCACTTTTTAACAACGCATAAGAATGTCGTACTCTATGATAAGTTAGCCGACATTAGAAAAGCTAATTTTAGCCCACGCCGGGCTGTAGGTGAGAACGCTCAATTACTTGATTGGACATCTCTAGCCGACGAGCAATATCTGCGTTTTGAGATTCAGCTCGGTAATTCAGACACAATTCGGCAAGCCTTAAATAAAGCAGGGGTTAACGTCCCAGAATTGACTTTTGAAAATCTATTTCAAAGTGAAATCTGCCGCAAGGTTAACCTTTATTACTGGGGTGAACTTATGCAAGCGTGCCTGATACATCATCTCTGCAATGAAAATGTCGCAGATTTGTTCAAACAGCTACTTAACAACGGTTACAAAATCTTAAAAGCCCTGCAACTCATCGGACTAACCAGTGTCTTAAGTGAAATGGGCATGAGAGAATTTCGCTTCCATGCCGGAAAAACACTATCACCTGCGATTTACGACTTGTTGCGGAAAATTAAAGACATCACCCCAAGAGAGGATTGGCTTATGAAGCATTATCTGCAAATTCAAAGGATAATAGAAGAAAATAATGTTATTAAACTTATAAAGGAATAAACTATGAAAGTTTTTAATACTTCAATTAAACATATTATTTTGCTAACCAGAGTGTCCTGCTCCAAACAGGACGTTGAAGAATCAACGGAACAGCAATTGGCTATATGCCAAAAATATATCAAAAACCTCGGCATTAACAAATTTGAGGTTTATACGCTGGAAGAGAGTTCTTCTCGCGGTAACAGAAAAAAATTTCTGCAAATGATAAACGATATAAAAACATGTGACGGCTGTACGGCACTGGTTTTTACCAAGGTAGACAGGCTCCTACGTAGATTCAATGAGGTACCGGAACTAGATAAACTCCGGCAGCAAGGAAAAATTCAGCTTCACGCTGTTAAAAATAACCTGGTACTTACTAAAGACCCACAGCTTCAGACATCCACAGGTTTCGGCTTCTTGCCGCTGATGCAGAAAGGTTTAGTAATCGGATTTCTGAAGAAACCCGCGAAAAAATATTGATTTGTTGCCAACAAGGACGCTATCCGGGACATGCTCCTCTTGGGTATGTAAATGGACGAAGTGAATATGGACTACCATGGATTTATCCTGATATACAGAAAGCTTTTTGGGTCGCCGAAATATTTAAAAAATTTGCGGAAGGCAACAGTCTTAAACAACTTGTTGTTTGGTGCCACAAAGCAGGATTAACTTCTGTCAATGATAAACCTCTATACGCTAAAGCCATAATTCGGATTTTGCAAAATCCGTTCTATAAGGGGAAATTCCGCCACAACGGAAAACTTTACACTCATTATTATGAGCGATTAGTTGAGAAAGATGTTTGGGAGAAGTGCCAAATTCGCCTGAAACATTACCGAAAAAATAAGGGATAAAGGCAACCGCTCCGTCAAATGAAGGCTGGATTAAATTCCGGCCTTCATTGACTTTAAGAAACCAGCAATCCATTAATAAAAAAACAGACAAAAAAATAAGGAAAAACAATATGCCAAGACAGACAAAAAAATTTCAAGCAACAGCAACAAAAGGTATCATTTGGGCTAGAGTTTCATCAAGAGAACAAGAGGATGGTTATTCCTTAGATGCTCAGATTGAAAATTCAAAAAGCTACGCCGCACGCAAAGGAATTGATATCATCAAAATTTTTGAGATTATTGAAAGTTCAACGCAAGGTGACAGAAAACAATTCCATGATATGATTAACTGGGTAAAACGGCAAAAACAGCGCATCGCCATTATTTCCGATAAAGTTGACAGACTGCAACGGCGGGTTTCAGAAGTTCCTGTACTGGAAGAATTACGAAAAGCCGGAAAAATCGAATTGCATTTTTCACGAGAAAATAAAGTCATAGAAAAAGATACAAACGGTTCTGACCTAGCCTGCTACAGAATGATTGTTGTTATGGCTGAAAACTACACGGACTGCATATCGGATAATGTCAAACGAAGCTTCAAGCAAATGAGAAAGGAAGGAAAATGGGCACATAAAGCACCGGTAGGTTACCGAAACGTAAAAGACAGCAAAGGTAACAGTGATGTTGTTATTGACCCTGACAGGGGATTTCTTATAACCGCTCTGTTCAAAGAATATGCAAGCGGGATTTACAATTTAGAACAGATGACTAAAAAAGCACAGGAAATAGGTCTGACAATGCCCGGAAGCAAAAAATTGTACAAACAGACAATACGAAACATCTTAAGCAATCGCTTTTATGCCGGAGAGATGTACGGTTATGGAGAATATTACAAACATCAATATAAAACTTTAATTGATTGGAAGACATTTAACCGGTGCCAAGAAGTTTTGGAAGGACGCATGAATCACAAAGAACAAAAACACGAACATCTGTTCAAAGGAATAATGAAATGCAAAGAATGCGGTACGATGATATCGCCTTATATCAGTATTCATGCGGCAAAAAAGAAAGGCGGAGAAAAAATCGCTTATAAATACCTTTTTTGCCCGAAATGCAAGGGTACGCACATAAATGAAGAAAAAGGCATTGAGAAAATAAAACAGGCCTTAGGCTCGCTTAAATCGCTTCCTAACGGCGTGTTAGAAAAGATGATGCATTGCCTTCAGGATTTAGTATATGAAGACCATAGGATTGAGCTTGAACATAAAAAATATTTAGAGCGAAAATTGCTTGAATGTGACACGAAACAAGAACGGTGGCATGAGCTGTATGCCGAAGCTAGTATTACACGGAATATACATAGCAAAAAAATAAAAGAACTAGCCCAAGAAAAAGAAAAAATAGCCGAGCAGCTTTTAGGCTATAATCACATAGCTCAACAGAACTTTATAACGCTTAACTACTTGACTAGACTATATTTTCATGCAGACCAGATTTGGGATTTTCCGAAAAATGAGCAAAAACAGAAGATTTTAAAATTACTCTGTTCGGAAATTTTATTAGACGGGAAAAACATAGTTATTTCAATAAGAAAGCCTATCTTAGAACTGGCTAAAATAGGCTCTTGTCAAATATGGCAGGGGCAGTAAGATTCGAACTCACGACCCTCGGTTTTGGAGACCGATGCCAACACACACTAATATACTGTTTTTACTTTATATTTTATCGGCATTCTGACTTTAAAATTTTGCCATTCTGACTTTTGCTTTGCTGGCAAGAACAAAAAAAGAACAGATAATTACCTGCACAGCTCCAATTCCTGCCTTAATTTATTCAGCCGACCTATCCACTCCCAAGTGTTCGGAAATTCCGAATAGTTGGCTTTTTCTAACTCGGCAGCGACAGCCGGACCCGCTGGCGGCCACACAGGACAATAGTCAGAGTTTACCGTCGTGCATGAGCTTAAGCAGATCAGCGCGGCCAGCATTAGGCTTAGCATAAATTTCTGCCTTTTTTTGTGAAACATACTTCACAACCTCCACCTGCTTTGTCACATATTCAACCTGTTTGTCAGAGCTTCCCACCCGATAGCCAGTATAATAAGCTCCAGCAATAATAAGGATAAAAAGACCAATAAGAAGCGCATATTTCACAGCAGCCCCCACACCAGCCAGCCGCCGAGATAAGCGCCGAAGATATATTCGCCCCAGTTCCATCCAGATTTTCCCAACGCTTTAAGTTTCTCAAGCAAACCGCCCAACCAGTAACACACACCCATTGCAAGGCCTGCCAACATCAGAGCAATACTGCCAAAATACAAGCCCCACAAAAACGTAATGATAAGGCCGGTCAGCGTCGTACCACAGAAACCGAATAATTTCGGGTACTCATACAGCCAGACAGTCTTACCCTTAAAAGTAATTCGGCATGAATAAAGCAAATCGTCTATCAGCTCACACTCCCGATATTGCACAAGGTTCGGATTAAGCTGGCCGCCCTCCAGCAGCCGACCGATATACAGTCCCCAGCCATAAAGCTTATAAGACGTGAAACAAGCAATGCAGCCGACAACGGCTTTCTCGAGGCTGTTTCCAAAATAAAAATACCCCAAAATGCCGAAAAAAAGCGCATACCAGATTTTATTTTCCGGGATATATTCTTTCCAAAGTCCGCCGCGAATGCGCCATAACAGCGCCGAAATAACGACAATTCCCAATGAAATCAGATAAATCATATTTTCCATACTCCCTTTTCAATTAAACGGGCAATTCGTACCGCCCTTTTTCCAACATCTTTGGCATATTTTGAAGCCAGACATTCGGTTGCCGCCTGCGTGTAGTTACCGACACCCATATAACCCAGCATCTTCTTGAACTTCAAAAGTCCAGCAATGCCAAGATTAAAAGCCATATCCACCAGCGCATACTGACGCTCGTCGTCCAACTGTTTCCAAAAAGGAATCCGGTCGGCACATTCGGCTTCAACGCGCTTAATATCGTTTCTGAGCAAAAAGAAAGCGGCGTTTTTGGTAATGCCGCTTCTATAATCGCCAATAACTTTAATTTCTTCAGCCGTCGGCGGATTGGTTTCCAGATTCCGTCCCACGCCGATAGTCAGATAGCCGGCCGGGCACCGATACGGCTGCAGCCTTATCCCCTCGTGCAGACAAAGCCGCTGCACAGCTTCATTCTCGTTTATCATCGCTTTTGCCTCCGATCCTCTGTTCAAAAATATCCGGAACTTTGTTCAAGCACCGGATAAGCGCGTCATAAATCTTCGTGGAAAGAACACCGCAAAGATACCCGACACAGGTTGATACTTCCGGATCATAACCAAAATGTGACATGATCATTGCCGGGGTATAGCAGAAGCTAAACCCTAGAATAAATACGCATAAAGTGCGCCGAAAGCTCACAAACCGTTCATTAAGCATATTCCAAACTCCTGCAATAAAAGAAGCTACACAAAGCGAAAAATCGTTCAAATCCACTGCATATCTCCATAAAAAAAGAGAGCGTTTCCGCTCTCTTTTGTTTTTTAGTTCATTTTTCGGTCATAATAATCTGCTTTGGCAAGATTCTTTTCAACCTCGCTCATGTCTTTTAATATATCCGAGACGTCCATTATCTCGCCCATCTTAAAATCATTTTTGCTTTTGCCGAAAGCGGTCAGCGTCTCAATCATCATTTTGACGCCTTTGTGCATATCCCTGCGCATTTCGCAAACTTCATCTTTGTTCATATCAATTCTCCCCATGTTTTTTAAGGACGTCCATAATCTCTGCCGGCGTATCGGCCGAAATCTTTATTTGTCCGATTACCGTATTAAAGCTCGTATCGTGCAGATTGCCGAGATACTTTTTGACAACGCTTTCCAGAACGTCCAAATCAATATAATCGCTGTCGCCCGCCAACAGTTTTAACATCCGCACACCCTGAGTTTGCAGTTTATAGTGAGCCGCTGCCGCGGCAAGACCATTCATCAACGTCGGTTCCATATTGCCAAACGTCTGCGAAATATATTCGCTAACGGCAAGCATCGAATTATCCAAACTTATTTTCATCGCTGTTCCCTTCATGAAAGAACGGGGCGGAGCACAAACCCCGCCCCTTTGAGATTACTGCTGTTTGGCAGCTTTGTTTGCCATAATTACGGTATTGGTTTCGCCGGTGGCCGTGGTATTAACCACCTGCCCCTGAAAACCGACCGGAACACATCCGGCCAGCGGCTGCGGACAAATTACCGACAGAGGGATAACCTCTTTGGTTATGTCGTTCAGACGATTGTTGATGCGTGCAAATTCCTGATTGACAGAAATAAAACCGAAATCAGTCGCCTGCTTGTTCAGCGCGGCTTCCTTATCCAGACGACAAATCTCCGCCTGCTGCCGTTCACGACTGTCAACCAGCTCTTTGAAGATTGTTTCAAAGCGGCCGTTGACACGTTCTTTTTCTGCCGCCAAACGGTTCGTATAATCTTCAAACAGCTTCAAATCGCTGGTATCCGAATATTCTTTGGCCTGCAGTCTGGCAATCTCCAGATTCTGCGCAAGTTCAAAACGGTTGACACACGTATTGTCGGAACAGGGCTGACTGACCACAACAGTATCGTTTACGGCACAACCTCTGCCGTTTCGTCCCATCTCTTCGCGAAAAATCTCCCGTACTTTCTCTTCACTGCACTTCGAACCCAGTGCCGTTGCACCCATAGCTGTACCAGCGGCGCCCAAACCGGTATTCAGAAACTTCCAAGCCGCTGAACCGAGAGAGCCGGCATTTACTTCAATACTCATTTCATTTCTCCTGAAAATGTAAGCACCATTGCTTACATTTTCAGAATAAAGGTATCAAATCTCACTGTAGAGTTTCCGCAAAGGCGCCTTAAGGCTTACATCCAGTTCGAGAAAATCCGCCACATCAAAGCCGTCAAGTATCTTCAAAGTCGCCTTATGGTGCACTTTCTTTACCCACTGAATACCCCGACCGGTTTCATAAGGAATCTGTTTAATCAACAGCCCGTCTACATATCTCAGTTTCATAATAGAAAGTTCAAGCTCGGACAATCTGAGTTTTTCAAACTTCTGTATCAATAATTGAGGATGTTTCCTGCCGGCTTCGCGCAGGTCTTCCTTAAATTTTTTTATCCCTGACATTGAATTTCCCATTTTCGCGCATATTTACCAAAGCGGGAAAGGAAAGCCTTTCTTTGCCAGGGATTGCTGGCAAGACGGGGAGTTGCAGCTCCCCGTCCCTGTTTTAACTAAATTTTTAAAATTTCCGCACCGGGTTTCGGATATTTCGCCTTGACCGCCAGACAGTCCTTCACATATCTGTCAAGCTGCGCATACCCTTCAGCCTGCAGTTCCTTGTCTTCCGAATTAATTTTTACCTGTGCGTCCAGATATTCCCGAATATCAGGGTATTCCGCAGCTCGTTTTTCGGCATAGGTCGGCGGCTCCGGTTCAACCACCGGCGCCGGTTCGGGTTCTGGAATTCTATTGATTCGAAAGAACCTGTAATAATCCTCGCGTTCCTCGACCAACTCATCAAGCGTGGCGTTGTTTTCCCGGCACCAGCGCTTCGCCGCGTTAAAATTTTCGTCCCAGCTTCCGTCAATGTATTGTATGATTTTTCCGTAATCGTATTCCATTTAATAAACTCCCACACATTTAATTAAACATTCGCCGGCACCACCAGCACCGCCGTTTATACCAGAGCCGGTAAATCCACCACCACCAGCACCAAAAGACGTCGCATTTGCACTTGGCAGGCCTCCACCGTCGTTCGAAATTACACTATCCCCGCCATAACGCTTATTACCGTCAACAACTTTTGTCCCATTTCCATTTCCCAGATATTTCGCCGTTAATATCTCATAATCGTCATTTGCAATAACTGTTAACTCCCCACCGACAGCTAAGGCTTCATTGGTCTTTCCTCCTTCTCCACCACCAAATATAAACATATTTTCAATTTGTGTAGAATTGCCGTTAACCGACCACTTTCCTGACGATACAGCAGCACCCGTTGAAACATTACAGATAATATTTCTTTTAACTAATATATAACCTTCAAAACCGGCACCGCTGCCGCCGCCGGAACCGCGGCCCCAACCAAAGTCACCATATGTGCCACCACTACCACCGCCGCCCTGAGCACGGATATAATAAATCCCTCTTGCCAGAGTTCCCGACCAGCTTGCACCATTGTTTACATTGCATATCGTCTGTGTCGCATTATAACTGCAATAACACATGAAAGCACGGGTTTCCGCTTCTTCTTTCGCCGGATTGAAGTTGCTTATCCGCACGGTTGAGGTTGTCCAAACACCGACAGGAACTCCCAGTTTTCTTACCCAGGTATTGTTGTTCAAGGTCCACCAAAGCGTATTGTCGGAAGTCCGATAGCAGAAAGCATAGCCATCCGGCGCCGCCGGCAATTCCGCCGCCTCTATATAATTATCGCCCTGTATCGTATATTCGCCGTCCAGCACAACGCCGTAGAATGCACTCCGGTCAAAAGCCATGGTTCGCATAACCATTTTGTCAAAAATCCGTTCCACGCTCTTATAGCTGCCGTCTTCGTTCAGACCATCGGCCATCAGGCCTTTAACCCCCGGCAACGCATAGGTTGTTGAGCCGATAAAGCCGAAACCGTTGAAAACATGTTTAACCTTTTTCGTGGCGCCGGTTCCTGCCATTGTGAAAACGCCAATCGGAAGGGATCCGTAATTTTGCCACGTTGCACCTGAATCAATTGTAATTTTGGCAATATTCTCGGAAGTATCATACCAAAGCGCATATTGTCCGAAATCGCTCGGTGCCGTATCTTGGCTGTAATGAGGATTAAACCACCAGAAACTATGCGCCGGAGAGATTGAAGTAATAAACTCCGCACTTGCCGGGTCGGAAGTGATGTCAATGCTTAAATCCGTATCATATCGCACCTTGTAAAAAAGATTGTTTCCGTCCCAACTGACAGCCGTGATTATGCCGCCGTTCAGACTGCCGCCGACATTAAGAGCCGGAGCGGCCTTTCCGTAAGGAACCCAAACTTCGCTGCCGGCATGCAGCGTCGGCGTCGTCCCGTTCACGATTTCAAAGTTGATATCCTGCGGAATATGCGTAATACAGTTGCTGTTTTTCGTGCCCAAAAAAGCATAGGCCAGTTTCTGTCCGCCCAGATACAAATCTTTGGCCTTCACGGCATCATTTGCCAGCCAAAGCTTTCCGTCAATGTAAAGTGTCGTTTGGTTAGCGTCTATCGAACCGGAAAACGGCGCGCCGGGATTACTCTGGTCAATGCCTAAAATCAGAACACTGTCTTTTGTATACGGTTGTTTGGTGTTGGCGATATAAATATCGTTTGTCCACTCTGCCGAACCCTCGGGTTTGATGAATGTTTGATAGATCGCCCCATTCCAGTAAAACGAAAAATAATAGGTGCTACCGACAACAAAGGTATAGTTACCCTTAAGCGATTCGGCAATATCATATGATGTGCCATTTGACGAAATCCACAAACGATATGAGCCATCCGAAGCAATATCTATATCTGCCAATCCCTTAAAGTCCTGTACCGAAGACAGAATGGAACCCCCAAGAGCTGTGCAGGTAAATTTAATAAAAAATTGAAAGTTAGACATCTTTTCCGGCAATTTCTGACTGGCTTGCAGGTAGCCGCTCGACGCCAAATCCGATCCGGCATAAAAACCGCTGTATACACCGTTGTTTTCGGTCAAATTGCCAACCGCCTTAAATCCCGAATTTTTATGGCCCACGTATAAAGGCATGGCTTAGACCTCCGGAATACAGTACAAAACGCCGGCCTCCGGCGACACCGGCAGCACGGACACCGGTTTGGCAACGTCTTTCCAGCTGGCGACGATTCCGTCCGTTCCCAACCACTTTCCGGCACTTCCGCTTTGTTCGGGCAGCGTCTGCCCTTTTGCCACGCCGGCCCAATATTCCGCAGACCCTTCCGGCCGCGTCTCAATTGTTCCGGTTGCCCAGCTTTCAGCCTTCTCCGCCGAATTCGCCGCAGCCTGTGCAGAATCAGCCGCCGCGGCCGCGCTGCTGTCCACTGCGGTCTGTTTCACTTCCGCATTTGCATTGAAATCATTTGTCTTTTCGGTTGCATTCCCATCAAAAACTGTTGTTTTGGCGACAACGTGTTCATCAAAGGCTGTTGTTTGGGCCGCAACATGCGTATTAAAAGAATCTGTTGTTTGGGTCGCATTCTCGTCGAAAGCAATTGTCTTTTCAGCAGCGTGTTCATCAAAGCCGTTTACTGTTGCCGCCGCTGATGATGCCGCTTCCGCCGCAGCTGTTTTTGAGCTTTCGGCATTTCCTGCGGCTGTCAACGCCGTTGCCGCAGAACCGGCGGCGGCCGTCGCGGCATTACTGGCGTTGGATGCATTTTCCGCCGCGCTGTCAGACAGTGGCTTAACTTCTGTTAAAACATACTCGTCTATTACCGGTTTAACCGTTTTTTCAACATATTCATTAATCTGCGGCTCTGAAATATCTTTCACGACTTCACTGACGATAGGCTTTGCCTCTGTTTCAATATAGCTGTCAATTTCCGGTTTGGAAACATTTTCAACATAATCCTGAATCTCTTTTTGCCCGGATTTCACATACAAAAGCGATGTGTTAATCTCGAACTGGCACTGTTCCTGAACCAAAACCTCAATTTTTCCGGCAGTTTCCGGCTGAACAAAAATATCCGCATTATTACTCATTTTGTTACCTGCTCCGTAATCCTGAAAACCCCGACTTTATTGACATCGATTGGAAAAACCGTATTAACCCGGCCGTCTTTGTCTGTCCACTGAATATCAACCTTATAATCTGCCGGGTCATACTTCGTTTCGGCCGGAGTCAAAGCAAAACTTGCCACGGCTTCCGATACCGTAACTTCGCCGCTTTTCTTAAAAACCAGATTGTCATTGTCAATTTCTCGCACCTGCATCTCAAAAACAGAATCCGTCAAATCGATCTTCTGGCCCTGCCCGTTGACAAATTTTAAAACAATGTCAAAACTGTCTCCCTGTCTGACAGCTATAAGATTAGGTAAAATCATTCCGCTCATCGCACATGCCTTTCGTAAACAAGCCGCAGACCGCCGGCATTGCTGCCGTCGCGGCTCCCTTTTCCCCACTCATCATATTTTGAAACACTTTCTCCGCCGGATCCTTCATCAAAACTGAGTTTCACGCCGCCGTCATTACCATTATTCTTAATCTCCGAAAGCACATCCAACGCTTCCGCTATCGTAACAACGCCGCCTTTGCCACCGCTGTTGAAAGCACCTTTTGTCCCACCGCCGGCCGTAATCATGCGTTCATCGCCAAGTTCCATATATGCGGCAGCACCGTCCAAACTTCCGGCTTCATTACCTGCCGGAGCAAATAAAACAATTTTTTGACTGATTGGATTGTAAAACGTAACTTCGGCAAAAGCGCCCGAACCGCCGTTTGCCGCCCACGGATACCCTTCCAGCATCCACCCCAGACCGCTGCCGCCGGAACCGCACAGCGAAACAGTCCAAACCCCGACCGGTAGCACTCCCTCATATTTTCCGGGACTCTGATAGCTGACAACCTCGCCTTTTTCGTAAGGATTAACATCCCAAACTTTCGTCTTCCCCTTGAAAACCTTACCAATCAGTTTATTGCCATAATAAATTTCGCCGATTTTTACCGTTCCCTTAAAAATCATAAGCTACTTCTCCGGCAAAAAATAATAAGTTTCACTGTCCGGCTCTTCCGGCAGTTCCTCAACATACTGGAACTTCGCCGCCAAATCATCAATCGCCTTTTCCGTATTCGTTTGCAGTTCGTCAAGCTGCGCTCGGTTGACGGCATCCGTGCTAACCGTTCCTTTTGCCATGTTCTTAACCTGAAAATTCCCCATTTTCAGGTTGCCGGTCATTGTCGATCGGCCGTCGCGGAGCATTGTGTCATTAAAACCTTTGGCAAAATTGTCGTCTTCTTCGTCCATACGATCAGACATAATATCAAGATTATTCTGCCGGTCTTCCTCCCAGTTATGCACCCGAGTAAAATTTCCCTCCGAATCAAACGGCATATTTCTTCTCCATAAAAAAACCGCCGGCCTTGCGGCATAGCGGTTAAAAAAATCATCATAAAAAAAGGAGCAGGCAACAAGTCCTACTCCTTCACTTTATAAAAAGTCTATAACACCCTGTGGATAATGTCAAGATGTTTTTTTTAATTCTCATATCCCGAAGGCGGATTCAATCTTTTTAACGCTTTTCATGACTTCTTCCGCCTGCTTTTCGCAAAGCGCCGCCCGCTTCCGCAGGCTTTCGGCCTCAAGCCGCAAATCGTCATACCTTGCCGACATCAGCGTCATCGACACCCAGCCGCCAACCCCGGCCGCGAGCTTTTGATAGTCTATCTCCGTCGTCATCTTCGGGCTTAGCGTCATCCTCGGGCTTATTTCTTCTGTCATCCTCGGGCTTGACCCGAGGATCCCTTTTGTCATATCCGGGCTTGACTTTTCTATTGTCATGTTCGGGCTTGCCTTTTCTATTGTCATGTTCGGGCTTGATCCGGACATCTCCGGCCGCTTTGCCTCCAGCGCCGCAGCCAGACAGTTCTTGACAATGCCGCCGATCTCGGCCTTGGCCTTTTCGGAAAGCACAATCTCCTTCTTGCCGCTCGGCAAAGAGCGGGTATGAGCAACAACCTCAACCGGCTTATCATAGTCATTCCCAGGCTTGACTTCTCTGTTGTCATTCCCGTGCTTGACACGGGAATCCATACCGCAGGGATAAACATTGTCAACCGTATTTCCCAAAACCTTCAACACCCAGCGCCGAAACTCTGCCGCCTTGGGCGTGCGGGCAAACATGCCAATCAGCCAAGCACCTTCCCGATTGAAAATCCGAGCTTTTGATTTGTAATTACCTGAGATCACTGAATCAATGACCTCAGTCATTTCACTATCAAACTCAGTTTTATGTTCATTGTATAAATTAGTTATAGAAGTCGAACTTCTATATTCCAAAACTTCAGCAATTTGTTTAGACGTTAAATATAACTGTCCATTATGCCTGATTAATTCAATGTTTTGATTATTAAATGTTACAATATTATTCATTAATGTGTCCTTTTTCTATAAGGTCCCTCAATCCCGTTGAGGTGTCGGGAGCTAGAAAACACGACACATAACGTGCAGCGCTAATTCAATATATTCACGCTACTCCCGACAATTCGGCAAACTTGCCTACTCCAAAGGCAAAATAAAACGCATCTGTCGGGTGCGTAACCGTATGTGTTAGAGTTTTCTAAGCTCTGTTTTTATAATAATATCGTATTAGTTAACAGTCAATTAATTATTATATTAAAACTAAAACAACAGAAATTATTATGGCCCACTGTATTAATGTACATGTTGTTCTGATAATTTTAATATCTTCTGAAATTTTAATAAAATTATTTTGATTTGAAATAATTACATTTAATAAATTAACTATTTCACTATTTATTCCATTTAATTCATCAACCTTGTAACCAATAGATTCAAGAACTTTCAATTTTTCTTTATAAGCGTATACACTATCAAACTCTGTAATATCTCTCATATCAAACACCAACAGTCAACTAAACATTACCACGAATAACCATATTCGCCGCAATTACGATCAATAGAGGTCAGAACCTCTTCAGCAGAATACTGATTATTTCGCCATGCCTCAATATTCTCTTTAATAATTGCCCGACAATTTTTTGGTAATCCTGTTTCACCATACTCCAATTTAGAATTAGGATCTCCACAAGAAGCTAAAACCAACAATACACAAACAACTAAATATTTCATTTGTAACTTCCCGGATAAATATTTCCTTTTATAACAGCTATTTTCTTTTACAATCAGAAGACATCATCATACTGTAACCATTACCAATAATGCCATTTTTCACATAGTAAAGCTTATTTTCTTTTTTATTTATTGTAAACAATTCGGTGGTAAATTTTGCCATTCCGACTATATCTATACGCTCAGCCGAATTTCGCAACAATCTGACAGGATAATCCAAATTTTCCTTACCAAATTCAACAATGACTTCATTACCACTTATTATAAAAATATAACTACTAAAAACTCCTGTTTCATTAATCTTCCCTTTTATATTATCCCACCCTTTGGGTGCTTTACAGTCATAGATTTCAGCAGCGGAAATATTTGCAACAAAAGAAAACACACATATAAAGATTAAAGCAAATTTCCTCATGCGGCTGTTTTTCTCCTTTCAAACCATTCGTCCGACTTCCTTTTGGTGTTAATCTTCCATAAATACTCAAACCTGTCTATATATTTTTTCACAACCTCTTTATTTTTGATAAAAAAAATACAATTTTCGCTATTTTTATCAGACGCTGGATTAGTCCAGTTATAACTTCCGCTACTGGCGATTTTTTTATCGAATATTGCAAATTTATTATGTTCTATTTTAAATTTAGAATGAACCCGAATATTGATACCGCAATCATACAACTCCCGAACTTTTGAATTTTTCCCCGCTGCTTGTAACCTATCCGTCAAAATTCTAATCTTTACTCCCCGATTATTAGCTTTTTTAAGAGCCTTAACTATTTCATCATTATTTATTGCGTAAATGGCTGCATCAATAGCTAACTCACTATCATTTATGAGTTTCACAATTTTATTCTCACATTTCGCTGACGGCGAAAAAAAGACACTGACATCTTTTGATGATGCCGAGAAAGAAAAAAACAATATACTAAAAAAAATGACAATAGCTTTTCTCATCTCTGCCCTCTCTGTTAAAACAAAAGATAGCAGAATATTAGCTTTTGCACTTCAAAGAGTCAACCAATAAACAAAGGGCGGGATAACCCCGCCCTCCGTTTCTATCGCTTAATCAACTAGCTTTTAGCAACAAAATTTTTAATTTTTGAAGATGTCTTGGGAAAATTAACATCATAAACAAAATCCGCATGACATTTTAATTCAGGAGCTATTTTCGCTTTTTCAATAGAAACCAACGACATTTTAATTCCATTTTTTCTTGCGCATTTCATCGCCGGAATACAGTCCGTATCATTTGAAATCAAAATTATATGCTCTACGCTACGATCATAAGAATATTGAGAAATATCGAGTCCAATGCGCATATCAACCCCTTTTTGCTCAAAAGACGGTTCAAAATCATTATCCGAAAGTACCGTTTTTGTATAAGAACTCTGCTTAAGTGTCCATCCTCGAAATTTAAGCGTTCCCCTTCTTGTTGCAAAATAGTCCCTCAACGCCAAATTGCCCATAATACAGTCTTTTCCTGAAAACTGCTTTTTTTGCTTAGATACAGGCAAAATAACTTCTCCGCTGTACGGCAAACAATCATAAAATAAAATTCTCAATAAATCTAATGAATGCTGTTGAGCTTTTATAGAACAAATAATATGCTTACTTATTTCCTCAATTCCATCTGCATCATAAAATTTGCTATTATTTTTAAAAACATTTTTTAAATAGCCCGAATCAATTAATAAAATAGTCTTCATTCTCTTTCCTCTAAAATTGGAAGAGGGGATGCGAAAAATGCACCCCCTCCATATATATGCTCGCCTACGAGTCTAGCGGATATAGATTATATATACCACAAAAAACGTTAAAAGACAATTAAAATTCGTCCCTAACGCCCATGGCACATTTAATTTAAGTAGACATTACACATAATTAAAGATTAAAATCAAGAAAAAAATTAATTTTATACCAAAGCAGCCCCTTTACCGTTCAACATTAACCGCCCCGGCTACATTTGCTCTCTGCAAAATATTAGCAATATACGGGCTGAGCAGACTGTTTTTCTGACGGCTTAACTCCTCAAGCAGTGCTGTGCCTCTCGGATCCGTCAGCAGTTCCGCAATGGCTTTGTTGGTTTCGTTCATAATCCGGTTTTCCAACGGCCCCAACACCTCGCCGACAACCCCCAATGGATTTCTGGCAAGATTAATCACAAAATTAGATTTATCGCGCAGAGACTGTTTTTCCGAAGTCTGCGAACCGGACAACACTTTGTTCATATTCCGGTTTCGCTTAACTTCCGATTCGGCATATTCCCTAAACACGCGCGCCGCCGGCTTGCCGTAAACGGCTTCAAGTTTTCTGATTGAATTGTCATTAAGCATCCGTCCCAGCGCAACCGCCTCATTCGGCGCCTGTCCCAGTTTTCTCAGCAATTCCGAGGTCGCGCCAATTTTCAGGCTCCTTTGTTCCAGCCATTCCATGTCCTTTATTTTTCGTTTCATCAAATCAGGCGTAACTTTCGGGTCAAAAATATCTTCGCCGACAGACTGCGCCCGCAGGGCTTTTCCTCTGGCCTCATAAAGGTTTCTTGCCTGTTTATACTGCGGCGCAATCTTGTCCATCTGTTTCAGGAGTTCGTTTTTCTGCATGGTCAGGCGCATAACCGTCGGCATATGCCCCGCCCGTTTGGCGTCCTCGATCATTTCCCCCAGATTTTGGTTTACCTGATCCAGAATATTAAAGTCCGTATCCGCCGCATTCCTCATCTCGCGAGAAAACTCCGGATTGCGTCTTATCTTCTTGATTTCGTTTTGAATCAGGTCGTTACCCTTGACATATTTCCCTAGAGGAGATATATTTTTATTATTGAGGCTCTGAACGTCAGAAAGTCGCGCAGCCTGCCGCAGGGATCCGGTTTCCGGACCTAGCGATGAGGGATATACAGAAGACGAGTAAGTCTGTGTCGGATTAAAAGAAAGGTCAGACTGATGCTGTGCGCGCCCCTCCAGAGCCTCATTCAGCACGTCGTAGACACTTCTTAATCTGTTTGTTTTTTCCCTGAATGCACTTTTGACAACCGTTCCGCCGTTGGCCGGATCCCGACCGATAAATCCAAGATTGGAAACCTTTTCCTTCGGACTGATAACGGCCTGAATATGCGGATATTTGCTTGCACTTACAAGATTATCCGGATTATAAAAGGTGTCAAATACCATATCCGCCACTTCCTCAGGTTTCATCTTATCGCTGACAATGCGCTTGTCATACAGCTTTTTAACCACATTCAGCGGAATTTTCATGTCAGGGGTCAGCGGCGGCTCGCCGTTTGCTGCCCTGATTTCATTAAGCTGCGCCAATTTTGCCGGATTCATGCGGCCAAATTCAATATTGCTGAACTTTTGCGCTTTCAGACGTCCGCCCAGTTCCTTGCTGCCTTTTTTGCCCAGCGCATAAGCGTCCAAATCGCCGATTTTGCGCAAAGCATCATATAGCGGCGCCGCCTTGGTCTTGGTCGTTTCAACCAAATCGTCAATATTGTCATACTTGTTGCCGCGACCGAAACTGAGCTCAATGTTCCGGCGCGTTACGGCCGGCCGCTCATCGGCCAGCTGAGCTAAACGGTTTTCAATCAGACTTGCCGCATCGGGAGTCTGCTGTCTGGCTGCCTGTGCTGCCTGCAAAACCTTATCGTCTCCGGTTGCCAAAACATTTGAGCCGTACTTTTGCGCCTCATAAGCCATATTGCGCAGATTTTTCTCGCCCGCCGCTTCCGTCAGGGCCTGCACCGCTCTTTTACGGGCTCTTTGCGCCGGCAGTGCCGCATCATAAAGCCATCGCAGGCTTTTCCCTGCCGCCGGCAGCAAAGGAGCCAAAGCCGCGCTTGCCAAACCGCCCACCGCCGCGTTTTCAGGAACATCGCTCAATCTTTCCGAATCTGCCGCCGCCTGTATGCCGCCCTCAATTCCGGCTGTTGATGCAAACAGTTTTGCCCCTTTCAACCCCTTATCGGCCACTGCTTTATAAATAGCTTTTGGCGCACCGCCGGTCAGGTTTCCGGCAACCTCCAGCCCAAACGCTGCCAACGGATGATTCCCGGCAAAATCTTTTCTTGCCTTTTCCGAATCCCTGGCAATTTCGTTATATTTGTCCTTCCATGCCTGCGCAAAAGACTTTCCTGTCCTCGAAGCATAAACCGGAGCTGCCCCAAGAGCAAATGCCGCAGCACCAACCTTGTCAGCCAAACCCAGCGACCCGCCATGCGTAAAGGAAGAAACCGCACCTAACGTCGCCTCATGACTAGACTGCGGCTGATAATTACGCACATCTTCAATACTGACGCCCTCACTGGCAATATATCCGTCAATATCTTCTTCCGGCGCTTTCATTGCCGCCATTTTTGCCACATTTTCCTTAATTCTTGCTAAATCAGCCATTTTTACCTCAAACCATATTTTGATTTATAATCATCAACCTGCCCCATCGGTTGGGCTTCTCCCAGATAATCTTTTCGGAAATTCGCAATTTTCTGTTTAATCCGCGCTTCGCTGTCAAAAGGACTGATTGTATACCGATAGGCGTTCGCTTCTGCCGCCGAGTTCAATTCAGAACCGGTCAAACCGGTTGCTTGCAGTTTTTGTCGCAGCAGAGCATTCATTTGCGAATTTGCAGTTTCAATATCGGTATAATTCTCTCCCGAACCTCCTGCCGGATTCAATCCAAGCCATTCAAGCGTCGCCCCAATTTTTCCAATTCCGTTACCGCTGTCTGCGGCAATCTCGGCCCGGTCAAGCGCTGCCGAGACAGACGGACGCATCGCTGCCGTTGCCTGCTCTCCCTTAAGCGCCGCGGCTTTGTCTTTTCCGGCCTGCTGTAACAAGGCTTCATCATATTTTTTATTTCCGGTTAACGGAACGCCAAGCAATGATGCCAAATCTTGGTTGCCGACCTGCTGTCCGCTGTCCAGCATGGCCTTTGCTTTTGCCAGTCCCAGAGCGTTTTGATTCATCTTTTCCAGCTTTTCCAAATCCCACTGATGTTGCTGTTCTCTGTCGGCAACGGCCCATTCCCGCTGCTGCTGGCGCTGTGCCTGCGCCAGCCGGTTGGCATAAAAAGCCGCCGGGTCAACAGCCAAGGCCGCCTTATCAATCTGCTCCTGATCGCCGCTTCCCAAAGCCGTCGCCAAAGCCTCTCGGCGCGAATCGTCCAGCGCTTTGTCCCTGGCTCCGGTGTACGCGTTCAGCGCACCGGCCCAGTCAATACCCTGAATTGGCTGCGGCTGATAGCTCTGCAGCGAATTTATGATGTCTCTGTCTCGGTTAAACTGTCTCATTTTCCACTCCTCATATTAAACAACAGCCACACCCGCGCCGGCGCCGCCGGAAGACAAAGATCCGCCCATTCCTCCGGCTGCCGTTGCCGCTGCCATAAGACCATTGCTGATAAAGGAATTTATTCCCTGAGCATTTGCGCGTTTCGCGGCCTGCTGCTGGTTATAACCGCTGGTCAGCAAATTAGCCATGGCCATATTTTTGTCATAATCACTCATCGAATTTGACAACAGGTTCCAAATCTGGTTCACATATCCGGTCTGTGCATTGTTGCCGAAGTTTCCCGCGTTGATCTGGTCGTTCAAACTCTGGCTGAAAGCGTTTTGCCCAGCCAGCGTCGCATTGTAGGCGGCCAAATTGGTCGCGTCGTTCTGGTTATTCTGCAGGTCGGTCATCGCCCGTTGGTAGGCTTCGCTTCCCGGTGTCAGCCCCTGATTAATCAGCCGCGTCTGCAAATCATCCGTTTGTTGCTCATAAATTGGCGTCGTCTTGTCAAGATACGACTGAAAAGCCGCCGCTTCCGCCCGCTGTCTGGCCTCGTCAGATCCGTCAACGCTCCAGTTCCAGTCGCCCAGATTGCCGCTCTCGCTCATCTGTTTTGCCAAATCCTGAAAATTACTGTTGACCTCATCAAAATCAGCGGTATCAATACCGCTTAGATAACTCAAGCCCATCAATATGCCGGGGTTCATTTTTGTACTCTGACCGCCTAAACTCATTTTTCTCTCCATTTGCATTCATTTTTCAACATTCCCAACAGATAACAGTCTTCGCCGCTGCTGCGATAGCGGCGCAGAAGGCCTTCTGTCTTGAAACCAAGCCCTTTAACCAATTTCAGGCTTTTCACATTATCCTTGCTCACAATAATATTAATCCGATGACAGTTCATGCCGTCAAAAGCCAGACCGAAAACAGTTTTCAGCACTTTTCGGCTGCACCAGTGCCTATCGACGGTATAAATTGTCCACCAAAGCGAGCCGTCCTGCAGCCCATGATAGATCAGACCGCCGACGATCCGGCCGCCGTAAAGAAATCCAAGCGTAAAATTTTCGCCGATTTCCTGCACGCCGACGCCCAGTCCCCGGCAAACCCAGGCGGCTATAATTCCGTCCCGGTCGGCCACGATCTTACATGATGCCGGTTCCGGTCTGGTACCTGATTCCCGTGTCATACCACTCAATAACGTTTCCTTTCGTTTTCGTCTTAAAAACCACCGAAGCCTTAAATCCGGTTGAGCTGTTGGCAATCCACTGACTGCGGATCTTCGTCGTTTTCAGCGTACTCCACTTGGTGCCGATCGGGTTGCCGCTGCTCGACCATTTGGCCTCATCCCACTTTGTCTGGCCGACCGTACCGATATTTGAAAAATAATTCACATTCCGGTCTTCAAAATCCATGTTGGTATAAATGGTCAGCTGATAGTTGGTTGACGAGCGCGTCTTCGGATTCAGCAAAACCACTTTTTTCAGCTGATCCGTGCCAAAGTTCGTATATGCCTGTTCAATATGCCCCTCAATCAGCACGCCGTTGTCCGAATATGAGTTGTCAAACAAAAAGACGCTGTCATCTGAACCGAAGAACATCCGGTTTTCAAATTCCTCCCAGCAAAAGGCGCGGATATTCGTAAACCGGCACCAAGCCCCGGTATTAATGTTAATCACATGCTGCTCAAACTGTTGGCTGACCGGCACGTTAAAAATGCCGTATCCCTTTTTGGAATAGATAATCCCCTGCCATCCGTCCTTGTCTTTATTGTTTGCCGTACGGTCAAGCACAAGGCCGCGGATTGTGTCGCTGAACGCAATCTGGGAGTTTCCGGCATTGTTTGAACTCAACGCCTTGCTGAGCGGAATATATCCGTCTTCCGAAATAATCACAATATCGCCCTGAAACGGCATCGTACACCGATAGCCAATCGGCTTGCTCATCTTATAAGAGCCTTTCAGCGCCCAGTCTTCGGCCGAGTTCGGATTACTGCCCGTATAGAGCAAGGCCTCTCCTTCCGAGGTTATAAATACCGTCATGTCATCAATACCGGCACCGCCGTCAATCGTCCAGTTTGCCACTGCCACCAGCTGGCCGCCCCATTTTGCCACCGCCGACAAATCAAAAGCCTTCAACTCGCCGGAAATATTTCCCGCCAATGCCGCATACCAGACTTTCAGCGTGTTTTTCTCAACAAACCACAGAAATTCCTTGCTGACGGCACCGGCGATAATCCGCTGCGGCTGCAAACTCTCGTTTTCAAATCCCCAGTCCTCAAAATGCTCAACATCCGCATCGTCAATATAATAGACTTTCGGCGTGTCCATTCCGTTCATAAAATACAAATAATTCTTATACTGAACCGTCTGGCAGTGCGTTTCCGTAAACGATACGCCTTCATAAGCCTTGACATATGCCGGAGACGAAACATTAAACGCCTTGTGGTCATATAAGGCAATCAGCCGGTTGTTCAACGGCTTTTTATAACTGGCCAGCGTTTCAACTTTGGCACTGTTACTCGCCTCTGAACCCAATTTCACATAAGAGGCATATCCCGGCCGCAAAATAATTTTGTTGTCCAGCGGAATATAATTATCCATCCTGATCGCGTATGCGGGGCTCATTGTGCCAAGCGAATCCCGCGCATTAAGCCCGCCGATCGGCGCCGGCAGAATAAAATCGCGCGATTTAACGCTACGGCTGACAGGTCTTCGCTGCATTGACAAACACCTCCCCGTCGCCATAATCATTTAAGAATGCCGGGCCGGCCAGATTAATGTCTTTAGTCGCCAAACCGGTTCCAAACTTCTTTTTAAGCTCGCGTTCATATTCGTTGAACTCTTCGGTATAGTCCATCCCGTTTCTTTTCAGCCAGCGCCAGATAATGCCGAGTTTGACCACATACGGATCAAAAATCGGAATATCCGTGTTTTTGGTCAGTCTTGGCTTCTCCTCAAAAGTCTTGTCTGCCAGACAAACGGCGTTAGAACGATACTGAAAAACAATTTTTATCCCCGGCGCCGGCGGCACCAGAAATTTTATCGCATTGTTTTGAATTTTAAATTTGACGTCAATGCCCGGACAGTTGAAATATTTTTCCCGCATCCAGTCTTCCGGCGTAATCGCGCCGATAACCTTTTCCATCTGGTCTTTAATAAAGACGGTATTGTTCAAAATGGCATAAAAATCAGGAACAATATTGTTCAGCGGATAAACCGTCTGGTTCGCAACCGTCAACAGCGTCGCCTCTTTGGTCAAATCCTGCCAGTCGCCGTAACGCATCAGCGAATCCAGTTCCGACTTTGCCACGCTCAAAAAAATCGCATTATGCTGCGAATTGACGTCAAACAAATCCGTCGGTCGCTGCGTCGATGTAATATCGGCCACTTCCTGACATATTTCCAGAATCGAGCTCATGAATTACTCCTTGCTTTTGGCCTTGGCCATATCTTCCAGAACTTTTATTTTTTCCTTGAGTTTGGCAATCTCGGCCTTATAAGCGGCTTCTTTCTTTTCAAATTCCATCAAAGCACCGTTTCCCTTGGCATTCTGCAAAAATTTGACCGCCAGCTCCCGCTCGCAGACAATATTGAGGTCAGCTGCCTTGCTCTCGTCAATTCCGGCCAGAGCCTCAACCGTAAAAATGCCGCGCACTTTCAGACTGTCAATCTGCGCAGCCGTCAAAAAAGCAAACTGCTCCAGCGGACTGCCTTTCTCCTTTTGTTTCTTTGCCAGCAAATAGCGGTTGTATTCAACCGGAAAGCGGTTGATTTTCTCGGCATCGGCCGGCTGGTCATAAACGTCGCAGTTATTGTCCTTAAGGCGTATTTCCACAAAGGTTCGGTCTTCAAATTCCGGCAAACCGTCCTTGGTCAGGTTTCCGGTTTTGACCGAACGGTCGTAAAACTTTGCAAAAACACCCTCTTCGCGCTTGCTTTTGTTCAACAAATCCTGAAAAGCGGCAAAATCGGCATCATACATAAAATTCTCTCCTTAAAAGAAAGGGGCGGTTTACTGCCGCCCCGGTTGAAGTTGGACTATTCGCTCTTGTTGATCAAGACACCCTGCAGAGCCGCATTAGACATCGTCATATTGCCGGCCCAGCCGATAATCTTGTAGAGTGCATCCTGATTGATGGCCATACGGTCGCCGCCGATTACCTTCATGTTGCGGTCCTTGTGCGGACGCAGATAAATGTAATTGGTGTTCAGGAAGTACATATGCCCGGCCGGACAGTTGCCGCCCTGACCGCCGTCATAAATGACGTCGGTTCCTTTGTATTTCAGGGTCTGGAAACCGGCATCGGCCAGTTTCGGATCACTGAAACGCTGCAGCGGCGTCAGCCCCTGCTCATAGAGCGAATACATCGTATCATCGGCCACGATCAGATCCGGCTTGTCGGTTCCGCGGCTCAGGCTCAGATACATGGCGTCCATTGCCGGACGGATGGTCTCCGAGGTCAAAGCCGCCGCGGAAGTCGTCGCCTTGTTGCGCCAGAACTCGTTACCCGAGGTTGCGCGGTTAATGCCGCCGACGGTTCCGGTTGCCGGCGCATCCGCCACCAGCAGCTTCAGACCGCCGATTGCCTTGCCGGAGGATCCGGTGCCATCACCGTAAATCGCGGCCGACATCTGGTTCATCATTGTCTTTCTGGCGTTTTCAATGCGCTTTTCAAACAGATCAATCATCTGCTCGCGGCCGGAGTTTTTCAGCATGTCTTCGCCCGAAATCGCCACCGGCACGGCGCAAAGCTTCATGGCATATTCTGCCGATGTAAACAGCTGTTTCGGCGTATAGTCAATGGCGTCATAGCCCGAATACCAGACCATATCGCCTTCGCCGTATTCCAGTTCTTCCAAAATCTTGGAACCGCCGGAAATCGGGCGGATTTTGTTTTTTGCCTTCAAACGGCTCAGCAAAGCGTTGTTGTCCGAGACGTTGTCGGCAAGCTTACCCGTTCTGTTTTCCAGAGTCGTGGTAAAAATGTCGTCATAACTTGAGTTAGGACTTGCCATTTTGGTTTCTCCTTAAGTTAAAAGATTAAAGTCCCTGAGCGTCAAACTGCTGCTCCAGCAGATCGCGGGTAGACAGTTCCGGCTTGGCGGCCGCGGCTTTGCCCTTCGGATCAAAACCGGCTTCTTTGGCCTTCGCCGCTTCCTCGACCTTTTTCTTCAAGGCGGCGTCCTGCCGGGCCGAAATCATCTTCTCCTGCACTTCCGGCACCAGCCACACCGCTTTGGCATAAGCGTCTTCAATATCCTTGGCCATGCGGGAGTTCAAAAGCTGCCCCATCACATTTTTAACGCTGTCAAAATGCGGATGTTTCGGATTTCCGTTCTCATCCTTGGCCTCGATAAAATTATTGATGGTCTGGTTGGCTTCGGCCTGCCGCTGGCTGGCTATCATTCCGTTCAAAGAACTGAAATTCTGTTCCAGACGGCTTATTTTCTGCAACAGCGGATTGTTCTCAGTATTGTTTTCCGTTTCCAAACTGATGCCGTAAGCTTCGGCCAGCTTTTTGATCGTCCCCTGCGGATCCTCTGCAAAAGCATCGTCAACTTTTGCCAAAGCCTCAATCCAATCCTGCGGCTTGGCAAAACCGGCTTTAGCCAGTCGCTCCTGCCGGGGCGTCAAAACATTGTCCAACCACTTATAACCGTTCAGTCTGTTTCCAAAATCGCTGAACCCGCGTTCAACTTCCCTTTCCCGCTCGGTCAGATATTTCCGCCATTCGGGCGACAAGGTTTTGAACTGTTCGGCATATTCTTTTTTGTAACTTTTAGGAGCGTCCAGATATTCGTCAACGGTTGAAGCCGCCGCGGCTTCCTGTTCTCCCGGGTTACCGCCTGTCATATCCTGGCTTTGCATTGCTGCCGAAGCCGGATCCTGATCCTGCAAAATTTCACTCATTCCATATTTTCCTTTTGTAATTACGCATAAATTCCGCCCAGAGGTCGTCTCTTTGGGCTTTTTCATTACGCAGACGAACATTCTTGCGATATTCGTCCGAATAATCCTGTGCCAAAGCCAGATTGTTGGCTTTCATAAACTTCTCAACTTCGGCCGGCGTTTCGGCAACGCTGCCGTCCGGCAGTCTGAACGCTTCAAACATCAGAATCCTTTCACATATCCGGTTGAAATATTCGCCGTCACCGCATTTCCCGCCGCGATCTGCTCCTGTTTCAGGGCAAACTGCATCTCCGCCTCTTTGTTCTGCATGGCCACCTTGTTGTCTTCAATCTGTTTTTTGAGTGCCAGTTCCTGACTTTTAATCTGGTTCTGCTCTTTCTTAACCGCAAATTCCTGCGCATTTTTCTGCGCCTGATTCTGCACGGCCAGAAGCTGCGGATTCGGCTGCGGCGGCTTGGGCTGACTGAGTTGGCTGCCGATTTTGGCAAAAGTCTGTTCGATAACCGATTCAAACTGTCTGGCATTCGGCAAAGTCGCCACCACGGAAATCATCATCTGCTTGTATAAAGGCAGCAGCAGCGGCTGTGCCGAAATAACCTCGAAGGCAATTTTAACCATGTCATTAATGGCTTTGACGGTCTCCATGGCCTTCTGCGCCTCGGCATCCTGATTAAAAGCCGTATCCGTTTCAATTCCGAGCGCCATGCCGCTCAGTTTTTCGACCTTCAGATACTGCACGGCTTTCCCAACCACCTCCGGCGGATAAACATCGTTTTCCGGCAAAAACCCGGCCAGAGTTTCTTCAGAAAAACGCTCGCAGATAATTTCCGCCTTGATTTTAAACAAATCGGTCAAAAACCGCTGCATATCGTTCTGACGGTCCTGATTGCGGAGCGAGCCAAAGTTCGTCTTTTGCTTAACGGCGGTAGCCGTCTCGTTCGGGTTTGAATTTCCGCGCATAATGTCGGATACGCCGGTCAGTTCAAAAAGCTCGGCTTTCAGCTGCTGACGCCGTTCCGAGAGCTGTTTCAGGACGTTCAGATACTGCTCAATGGGCGCAAAATCCATAATTCCGCGCAAACCGCCGGCAGACCGGAGTTTGTCAAAATCAGGGATGGACACCAGTGTCACGTCTTTGTTCAGAATGTTTCCGAGTTCCGGGAAAGCGCTGTCATAAGCGCCGCTTACTTTCAGCGCCTTCATCGTCAGTTTCATCCGGTTGGTTACGCCGTCCAGTTCGTCCAGCAAAGACTTTATTTCCGCATAATCCGGCACCGGCAGCAGCGAATCATTGCGCTGCGTGGCAAAAATAGGTTTCGGAAAAGGAAAAAATCCAGGCAGTTTAAGCAAATCGTCGCTGACTTTCAAAAACTTTGTCTTGCATTCTTTCGAAATCCAGTAGATTTTCGCGGTTTCCCTGTCCCAAACCTTGTAAATCAGCGTATCTTTGCCCTGATAATCTTTCTCGCCCGGCTCGACAATCAAATTCCTGACTTCTTCGCCAAAAGCGTCAATTACCTCCTGTTTTGTCATCCAGATTTTGCGAGCCGCCCAGCCGGCGTCTTCCCAAATTCCGACCTTTTCGCTGTCCGCCAGAAAATCGGCCGGATCGAAATATGAAGTTACGACGCGCTCTGAACGCTTGATTTCGCTGATTTCTCCGTCAACCTCGGCCGACTGCATCTCCGCTTCATACTTTTCTTCCAGAATCCCCATGCCGGAGATCAGAAAATCATTGCGCGCATACTTAACCGCGCTGTCAAAATCAAACTGGTCCAAATCCCAAACCAGCGCATTTTCAATAATCCGGCAGGCCGCGGCAATAACCGGATCAGAGTTTTTCTCCCGGCGGTCTGCATAAGGACGCGGCTGTTTGAAATACAAAAAAGGCTTCATGATTTCCACCGAAGCCCAAAAAATGTTGTGTTTATTCTTGTTTTTCTCGTTGCCATAATATTTTCTGGTCTCTTCAATCAAATCATGGAACGGCTTCCAGTATTCCTCGGCCCGGCTCAGCTTTTTCTGCCAACGATCCACACGCTCGGCTTCGGTCATGTCAAAATCATCACTCATCGGTCAAAATCCCCAGCAAAGAGCTTTCCCGCACCACAACCACATCGGGATCATAGGTCGGCAGCTCGTCAAAAACATGAAACAAAACCCGGTCGCCAAGCTTAATGTCTGCTTTAACATCCGGGCCTATTCCTTCAACCGTTCCAATTGTCCGCTCGGTCTCATGCCCGTCTGTCAGAATAATTCCGCCTTCGGTTTTTTTCTCCTGCTTGTCCAGCCGAATAAAAACCCTGTCCAAAACTGCTTTTACCATTCTGTTTCCCTGCTCCCCACATCCTTAAAAAGTTGTTCAAAAGTTACTTGCCCGTTGCCGTAAAGCCGCGGCCTTCCATTGTCAAAAACCGGTTCAGCGAAGGTCAGCGCCAAAGCGTCGGCCTTATCCGGCGACCGACCGATTCTTTCGCGGAATTTGTCTTTGTCTTCAAGCTGCAGCTGGTCTTGCGCAATTTTGACCCGCTCCACGCCGCAGAGTTCGTCAAAAAGTTCCTCGTCATCAGGCAGTTGCACAGGCAAATCGCCGCGCAGCCACTGATTGACACCGTCCCACATTTCCGCCCGCTTGTTTTTGTAACGGTCGTTCAAAATAGCCTTGCCGCCGAAGTTGATTCCCTTGACAACTTCGCCAAAACCGCGGTGTTTCAAAATATCATAGACGCCGGCGCCGGAATTTCCCAAATCCAGAAACAAGCGCTGCGGCTGATAATCTTTGATGAAACGGGTTGCCAAATCGGCCAGTTCAACCGTATCAAAGCCCCTGACCACATGCAGCCGGTAACACCAGCGCCCTTTACGGAAACAAAAAACGCTGCGATCCGTTCCGCAGCGCGCAATATCCAAACCAATGACCAACGGCGACGTCGAACCGTCCATTTTGGGTTTCATCGCCGCCCGCACCGTCTTGCCGTTAATCAGCTTATAATCGCCCTGAGACACCGGATCGCCCAGCCAAATATGGCAATAATCGTCAAAATCGCGCTCTTTGCATTTGGCCGCCTGTATTTTAATCTCTGCCGGACAATACGGATTATCATAATAGTTGACCTTGCACACCAGCGTGCGCTCGTCCGGATTTGCCGCCACCAGCTTCCACAGCGGATCGTTTTCCTCCATGCGGTTCATCGATATCCAAATCTCCGAACCGTCCTTGCGAATGGTTGGATCCAAAATTTCCCAGCTTTTTTTGGTAATTGTCTGCGCTTCCTCAATCCAGCAAATATCCACGCCTTCCAGCGATTTGATGTTCTGGGCGTTCTGGTCGCGCAATCCCTTAAAAATAATCCGGCTTCCGGTTACCAGATTATCAATCCGGTCTTCATAAGCTCTGAAATCGCTTAAACCATAATAATCAATCCGGTCGCATAAAAGCTTATAGACAGAATCCTTGATAGAATCCTGAATTTCACGAACACAGGCGACAAAAACCTTTTTTTCCCGCGCCCGCATCAGCAGGCTGTCTGCGAAAGCAAAAGACTTGCCACCGGCGCGCCCGCCATAATAGAATTTATAACGCCGGTTTTCTTTCAAAAGCGGCCTAAACGGGGTCGGTATCGTTACCTTCACGGTTTCCATTCTCTTCCCCCTCGTATCCGACCAGCGCCTGTTTAAGCGTCATCGTCACGTCGCTTTTTTCTTTCCAGTTACCTTCAAAGGCGTTTTTCAGAATAAAATCGGCCTTGTTGCCGGGAATCCCTTCGGCACACTGGCGAACCCAGTAGGCTTCGACAACTTGCTTGTAATAATCAACCAGCGGCTTGAACGCCGGTTTGTCGCCATAGTCATAAAAGGTCGTTTTGGTAATGCCGGCAAAGGTACAGAAGTCCTCAATCGTCGTCGGCGCCGGAATGTTGGCCGTCACGACGCCGGTTTTGGTAACCTTGTCCACCGTCCGGCTCTCGCAGGCTTCCAAAAAAGCGGCAATCTTCTCAGCCATGTCCTTTGGCGCCTTAAAAGCCTTTGGCCGGCCGCCCAACAGCCCCCATTTCCTGAAGTCTGCCAGATATTCGTCCTTTGTTTTTGCCATTTTCAAACATTCCCATAAAAAAACCGCTTTTAACAGCGGTTCCAAACTTCCCTGAAAGCCTTGATTTTCTAAGGCTTCCGCTCAATAAATCAATCGCGCGCGCATAATATCGGGTAAGAAAACCCCGCAGCGTCGCCGTTTAGTCCTCATTTCCGAAGCGCCAGTCCGCCTCTTCTTCGGCAAAAGACGGATTTTCAATCGCTTCCTTCAGCCAAAGCAGGCCTGTCTCGATGTACTGCCCGGCCAGTTCCGTTTTTTTTCTGTCCACAACCAGCCATGGCTTGTTGGCGGCAAGGCTTATCAGCGCCCTGACTTCATTGCCCAGCTTTTCGGCCTGTTCCAACAATCCCTGCTGATATGCCGTCATTTTCTTTTCCATCGTTACATCCCAACCAACGCAACACAAAGTGCCATTACCGCGACCAACCCCATCCAATATTCATATCTGCTTGGCAAAGCGGCAATTTTACTTTTGAGCATTTCATTGTCTGCTCGCAATCGTTCAATTTCCCTATTTCGCAAGTCGCTCTCAATCTGCAATTTTACAATATCCTGCATAGCTCGCTCCAGTTTTTCAACACTGTTCATTTCTCTTCCCAAAAGAAAAGCCCTGCGCGGGGACACAGGGCTTTGGCAGATACACAAAACCCGCCCAAAAGGAGAAAGGCGGGCATAAAAAAAATGAGAAATCGTATACTCACAATTTCTCACTCTATGAAAATACTAAAACACCCTGTGGATAATGTCAAGCATAAAAATTATTTTTTTACCAAATCCCCAGCATCCGTCCGCAAACCGGAAGCTCTAGCCCCAAGACCAGCGCCGTTACTTCCGGCCGCCGGCCGGTTTTAACCGACTGCCACAATCCCAGCCCCAGAAAAAACAGATAGTACCCGCTGATGAAATCCATATCTTTCTCCTTTTTGTCGTTTTTTTCATGACCCTCAATAACTATCGACAAATTATTCGTTTTAAACCCTCAGCAGGAAATTTTTTTTGCCCTTTCCGCCCAAGCCCGCCGCACAGACCACCTTGCCGAGCTTGCTAAAATTGCCGGCAACGGCAATTTTCCCTTTCCCAATCCCGTCATTTCCGCACCAGACACGGAAATCTTCCCAAAACTTATCCACATCTTCACTTTTCCCCGCTCTTCCGCTCCTGCTCTCATTTCCTGTCCTTATCCTCAAAACTTATCCACACCCCGTCCAATCCCTTTCCCCCTCGTCCTCCCCCTTACCCTTATTCCAACCCCAGGATATTTTTATTTTTTTCTTTTGCTTCTTTTCTTTTTTTCTTTTTGCTTTTCCGTCAATTAGTCAAAAAAAGCGTAAAAATCCTTATGCCGGTTTTTAATTGAAAAATCCGACTTTCCGGGGTCTTCCGACCCTTTCTGTCTCCCATCGCCGGCAGCAACGCCCTTATCGTAGATTAACCTTTTGCCGCAACCGATATCCGGAGGCCTGAGTTCCCGTTTTGGCTCACCTGCACCCAACGCGGTGGGGAGGCCGTAAAACTATGGCTTATATATATAATAATACCGTCTTTGTCTGTCTTTCTCCTTTCCTATTGCTGTCATCCTCGAACCAATTCCGGCTTAGCCGTCTGTCATTGTCGGGCTTGACCCGACAATCCACGCGGCAAGCCTCATTGCTTTTCCTCGAAAAACCTGCTGTTAAGGCAGCTTTTTCCACGGCAGTCCGACAATCCAATCATCAACCAGCCGCTCAGGTCATTTTCCCCTCCTCCTCAGACAATAAAATCGCACCAAATCATCCAATCCCACGCAAAGCAGCCTTGCTTCGCCGGGCACAATCATCCGCCCGTCCAGACACACTTTTTCCACCACTTTGCGGCAGTTCGGGCGGATTGCCTGCATCGCGCGGATAAAACGCTCTTCCGCCTCATCCATATACTCAGGACGGCGGAAGCTTCCGCCGCCGTCAACGCGGCTTTTGCGCATATCCTGCGCCTTAGCGGTTTCCACGCCCGACTTTGCATGATCGGCAAACAGCCTTTTCCCCGCCGTCAGCCGATTCAGCGCCGTGTGCAGCCAGAACGGCCGTCGGAAGCGGCGCAGCCAGTTCGTCTCTTCATAAATAATTTCCAGCGCCGAGCGCATATAATAAGTGCCGTCAGACCGCCGTATAAAACCCTTCTTCCGCAGTTCTTCCGGCGTTATATAGGTCTCATCATCAAACCGCATTCTTTCCTCCAATCAGAATTGCCGGCCCGGGATTATAACCCGGCCGGCAGATGATCGTTTATTGCCTCTTCAGGATTTTTCGCGCCGGTTTCGGCCGCTTTTCTGTCTCTTTCTATTTTTTCAAGCTGCTTGCTGTAATACCGGCGATTATTGGCGTCAATCTGACCGCGCGCAAATGTAAACAACGTAATTGCGGTGGGGTTCAGCTTCCGCCCCGCATCCGGTTTCGGAATCGTTTGCGGCAGACCAGCCTCTTCATTGGCCAGCCAGCGATAATCATAGGCAATCATCAAATCAATTGTGTCAATGATTATGTCGCGCGGACAATTTTTCAGACCGCTCCAGATGGAATAAGGTAAAACTACCGCCGTTTTGTTGATCGTTTTCTTCAAATTCCCCGCCATCTTTCTTACTCCGCTGTCTTTAAATAATCAAAAATAGAAATCTGCTGTTGGACTTCCTCCAAACGCTTGACTGACTTAGCCCAGTAGTCAGGATCTTTTTCAATGCAAATAAACCGCCTGTTAAGATTATGACACGCCACCGCCGTTGTTCCTGACCCTGAAAAACAATCAAGGATAAGGTCATTCTCTTTTGAAAAATCTTGTAAAATTTTTTGAAAGAGATTAAGCGGTTTCTGGGTCGGATGAATGCGTTTGCCTTTTTCACTCTTTCCCGAAATAAAGCCCATATTGACAAAGGTATATTTTCGGACAACGCAGTTGAAACTTGTCCACGCCAATTCGCAGTCCGAAAAAGGATTTTTCAGGTTATAATTTCCGATTTTATCCCAAACCAGCCAGGCTTTTGTCGGTTTCATGTATTCCGTAAAGTAGTTCCCGCCGAATATGATTTGATTTTTTGAAACTCTGAATATTTCATCAAAAACTTCTTTATCCGGGATTTTATCGTTCCAAGTGAAACTGCCGCGACTGCTTTTTCTTTCCTGAAGTCCGTATTCCGACGTGAATTTATTTCCTATTCCATACGGTGGGTCGGTCAACACAAGGTCAATGCACTTATCCGGCAACTGCTTGAGAATATCCAGACAGTCCGCATTAATAATTTTATTGATGTTTTCGTCAAGAAAACTCATTTATTTCTTCTCCTCACACTCAAACACCAGTTTATGTGCAGGCTGCCCAAAAACGCCTTCCAATTCAAAAAGCACCGGCAGACAGATGTCTTTCTGTCCGTTATGGCGAATTTTAGAGAACAAAACATGCTGCGCGTCACTTAAACCCCGCTTCCGCGGCAATTCCAGCAACCTGCGCAGATTGAGCCGGCACGGCTTATATCGCCCATAATCGCCTGAACTGCCGCTCAGCAGATACGCCACGCTCACATCCAGCACAGCGGCAATTTTATTTAAGGTTCCGATTTTCGGCTGCCGCGCATATCCGACGAGATTTGTCCATTGCGTAGCATTCCGAAAAGTCTTTTTGCCAAACGCATACGAAGACCAGCCTTTCTTTGTTGCCTCCTCACGACAACGGTCAACCACCGCCAGCCCCCGATAATAGTCATCTCCTCTGTATGCTGCCATTTCACTCCCTTTTCTTCTCTTGTCATCCTCGGGCTTGACCCGACAATCCACGCGGCAAGCCTCATTGCTTTTCCCTCAAAACCTTCCGACGCAACTGCCAAATTCGCAGTTCCATCCACAACCGCCACCAAAATTCACGCATTGTTTTCACAAACCCAAGGCCTTGCAATAAGTTTCCAAGAGAATTTCCTTTTCGTCGCGGTCGGCGGCGTCCATTTTGCGAAGTTTGAGAATTTCTCGCATGACCTTTACGTCGAAGCCGGCGGATTTGGCTTCGGCAAAAATGTCGCGGATGTCTCCGGCGATGGCTTTCTTTTCTTCTTCCAAGCGTTCAATGCGTTCAATCAGGGAACGCAGTCTGTCTGCGGCAATGCCGCCAACTTCGGCGTCTTTTGCCGCCACCGGCTCAAAAACCGGCTCCTACGGATCGTCGTTGCGCTGCAAAACCTTGCCCAAATTCGAATTATCACTCATTTCTTTTCTCCTTTTTTCCAAAACCAAACTAAAATGCGGAAATATAAAAACACTTCCGCAATCCACCAAATCGCGCCAAGCCAAAACGGCGCAAAAATCAGCCACCAGTCTATATCCAAAACACCGGCCTGCTTAAAAACCGCCAAAAGCACACAGAAAAAACCCAGCCAGCTAAGATTCAAGCCCCTTCTCCCGTTCAAAATCTTCCACATTCGGATTATTATCCATTTTTTCTCCTTTCCTGTTGACTTCCATATTTCTATCCGCCAAAATTTCAGGCGGAGGTTCAAACATGGATTATTTAAAAAATATTTTTAATTGGTTTGTCGATATTTTGACAATAAACCAACGGCTCAAAAAACTTGAACAAATACACAATGAACATGGCAGACACCCAGCCGACATTTGCCCGTCCTGCGGCAATCATTCTCTTTACCAGGAAAGTGAATTTGTCTATGTAAGCTGCATAAATTACACTTTCACTTATGTTCAGAATATCTGGAGCAAATGTCGCTCTTGTCATTATAAACATATTGTTAAATCCTCTACCATTCAGACCCGAAAAGAAATTACTTAAACCTTTCCCTTATCAACTGTGCGCACTGTTGCATTCTATTGGCGCACCAATCGGCTTCGGCCGGTGTCAGAATTTTTGCTACGCGGTGCCGTAAATACGGAATTTCAATTTCAATCATCACACCGGCTTTTCCACCATTTCGGACCGCCGAAATTTTGAATTTTGTAAAGAATGGGTCAAAACTCTCAACTTTTGGATCTTTGTTCCACTCAACAGTCATGCTTCTCACTCTCCTTCCGTTCAAAATCTTCCAAGCCCAAACTCAAATTCAGTTCCTTGGCTTTATCCAAAATTGAATAATACCGCCATGTCGGTATTCGACCTCGTTTTTTCCAGCCCATAACCACACTTGGCCAAATATCAAGTGCCCGCGCCAACGCACAAACACCGCCGAATTTTTCAATAACCATATCTACAGACATATCTTCCTCCTTTTCACAAAATATTCATATTACGAATAATGTCAATACATAATATGTAATTTACAAACAAAAAAAATATGCTACCATACACAATATGAATTAGGGGAAAGTCATGAGTAAATGGAAATGGATTAATGACCTGTTGGTCGAAAAAAAAATCAGCCAAGCCGAGTTCGCCAAAGAAATCGGCTGGCAGCAAGCACGCGTTTCAGAACTTATTTCCGATAAACGTGACATTCCGGCCAATAAACTATACAATATTGCCAATTTTCTAAATATTGATTTGGGAAAGCTAACTGCGTATAATTCAGGAAAGTCAGAAATCATTCCTCTGCCTCATCAGCTCGGCACCGCCGCCGCGGCCGACAAAATCGTTTCTACTGTTTCATCCTGGTTTAAGAAAAATCTGCCTGACACCGTCGAAATTGCCATGTTGGACGTTGCCGCCTGCTGCGGTTCCGGCGCCGAAAACTTTTCAGAAAACGTGGTCGGCGTCTGGCAGATGCCGCTGGCAGACTTCAAAAACATAACGGCCGCCGCTCCGGAACATATAAAAATTGTCCGCGCTGTCGGCGACAGCATGCAGCCAACCATCAACGACGGCGATTTTGTCTTTGTCGACACCTCATCGCAGTCAATGACATCTGATGGAATCTACGTAATATCCAGCGCCGCCGGCTTAGCCGTCAAACGTCTGCAAAACAGTTTTACCGGCGACATCATCGTCCGTTCGGACAATAAAGCTTACGATTCTCTTTCATTCAGTCTGTCCGACCTCCATTTACTCGGCCGCGTCGTCTATATCCTCAACGCCAAAAAGGTTTAATAACTTTAATTCTCGCTTACCGCCTTCGGGCGGTATTTTTTTTACTGTCCACAAAATTTTTTTCACAGAAAATCATGCCTTAAAACTTTTTACGAATAAAAATTCATTTTTGGTATTGACAATATACATAATATGTATAAATATATTCACAAACAGAATGCAAATGAGGTCAAAATGAAAAAATTCAGAGTTATGATTGTTAATAAAAATGGCAAACCGATAGGCGTCCGTGCCGCCCAAATAAACGGCCGGGTTATTTATTTGGCCTTGCAAGATGAACAGAAACAAATGAATTGGTATGACGCCGTAAAAGTAGGTGTGCCAACAAAAGAAGAATTGCTAGCTATTTCCGAAAATTTCGACGCTATAAACCGGGCGTTTGTTCGAGCAGGCAAAAAGCCCATAAAAAAAGGCTGGTATTGGTCTTCCTCGGAGGCCTCGAGCAACTTCGCGTGGATTGCACTACTTGTTAGCAGCCTTTTGACCAACTACACTAAGGGCTACACGTACGGTTATGTTCTTCCGGTGCTCGCTTTGTAATTTTAACCATTTAACCAATTGGAGATTAATATGGTAACCAATCACATTGACGATGTTATTAACGTGTACAACTCCAAACTTTCCAAAACTTATGCCGATTTTGCAAATGCTTTGGAAGAAGTCAAAGGTATAGTACCGGTCGACAACCATTACCTGTTCGATGAGCACCTGGCACGGATAGATAACGCTTACCAGTCGCTGGTTATGATTTCCCGGCCGCATATCCGCCGCTTCGCCGAAGAAGCTGCCAAGCCAGACTTGATGCCTCTCCTGTCATCCTCGGGCTTGACGTCTTCTCCGTCATCCTCGGGCTTGCCCCGGGGATCCCTTCTGTCATTGTCGGGCTTGACCCGGGGATCTGAACAAAATCAGGAGAAAAACCATGCCTAGAACCTTCTGGCATCCAATGACCGAACGGCCGACCGAGCCGGAACGCTGGAACACCTTCGTCGTCGCCTATCCCAATCCGCGTTTTTATCGGAGCAAATTCAGCGGCGAACCGGAACATAACGGCATTCCGCCTTATGTCTTCGACGTCGCCGTATGGACCGGTGCCGACTTTGCCCACACGCAGGAAATCAAATATTGGGCACGTATCCCGTCCCCGGCACATGTATTTTAAGGATTTAACAATGAGACTGCTTTTGGACTTTTGCGCTTACGCTATAACCTTTTGGCTTTTACCCTATCTGGCCTTGTGCGCATTTTAAGGAGAAAAAAATGGAACCGAATATTACAGAGACGCTATTCAATGCCTGGAAAAACAGCAATGAGAGCTGGGCAAAATTCACAGAAGATTTAATCAACGGTTGGGCACGCTTTGCCTTCTGGAGTGGCATATTAATGTATATCGCCGGTTTCTGTACTTGCTTGCTCTTTTGGAGATGAGAATGATAGATACGGATTCCTTAAAAAATTTTATCAATAATTCCATCGCCGAATACGGCATACAACCGGATTTTATGCAGATTACTATTTCTTTACGGTCAAATTCCGCAGATTTGTATTTGTCTAATTCCGACTCGCCGTTAAGATACTCAAAATCCATAGAAATTAGTAAAGAGCTTAACTCCACCCGGGGCGGCGGGTCATCCGCCCGAACTATTTGTCGGACCAATTCCGACTAAGCGTTTCCGTCATCCTCGGATTTGACGTCTTCTCCGTCATCCTCGAGCTTGACAAACTCCTTGTCATCCTCGAGCTTGACAAACTCCTTGTCATCCTCGGGCTTGACCCGGGGATCTGAAAAAACAACAAGAAAGGAAAAATAATGCAAATCAGCTTATCGGACCAAATCAAATGCGTTGAACGCGAAATTGACATGCGTCGCCGTTTCTATCCGAAACGTGTCATCAACAAAACAATGACTGAGGGAGAAAAAGACAAAGAAATCGCCGCAATGCAAGCGGTGCTCAATACCCTCATCCTTTTTCAACGCAGCCATTTGCATCTTTCGTGCAACCAAAAACAGGAGAATTAATATGAGTAACAACACGCCGGACTATAACGATAATTTGGCTTTCGAACCAAAAAAAACTGCCGGAACAATCGAAACGATAAATGCAGACAACAAACCTGTAGCCATACGCTGCTATGTTGACGACAAGCATTATTTCGACCTTGCGCTTTACGATGCGCCTGAAACCATGGACTGGTACAACGCCAAGGCTTGGTGCGAGGAAAACTATTGCCGTTTGCCGATGAAACACGAGCTGAAATTTATCGTCGATAACCTGAAATTAATTAACATAATGCTTAAACTGGCCGGGGCAAAACCTCTCAAAAGAGAATATTACTGGTCTTCCTCGGAGATTGGCAGCAAATGGGCGTGGTATGCAAACCTTGCTGGCAGCAGTTTGTACACCAGCAATAAGAGCGATTACTATTATGTTCTTCCGGTGCTCGCTTTGTAATTTTAACCCTTTAACAATTCGGGCGGCCAGCGCCGCTCTCGGCGAAAGTGAGGAGTGATGATAACTTTAGGCTTATTAATGGTTTTGAGCGGCACGAGCCAGCTTTTACAAGATTTATTAAATACCTATACTTTTTCAAACGACGATGAAGATAGAATATTGAGCTGCATTTCTGGTTTATCAAAAGAACTTAAAAAATTAGAGGATAAAGCAAAGCAATGACGATTAAAGCAGAACAAATTTATAAGGAAGAATGGACAAAAGTCGATTATCTAGATTTTCGAGATAATTTAAGAGGTCAGGGAAAAAGGTGCGGCGGAATGGTTAAAGGAGCAATGTTTGACCGGGCTGTATGCCGGTTGATTAAACGCAAAATAAAATGGGGCAATTATCCTTATTTCACCGATAAGGAACGTAAACTTTTTTTAAGCTCGTCGGCTTTAGGAATGTTTTATTTTGACAAAGTTATGTTAGAAACCGGAAACAAAGACAAAGCTTTATTGGCTTTGTGCGAACATCAAAGATTTTAAGAAATGAAGATTTTAAATCTTTATGCGGGGATTGGCGGAAATCGGAAGTTGTGGGGAGATAGCCACGAAATAACGGCGGTAGAATTACGGCCGGAGATTGCCAATATTTATCGTGATTTTTTTCCGAACGACCACGTGGTTGTTGGAGATGCACACGAATATTTGCAAGAGCATTTTGCCGAGTTTGATTTTATTTGGAGTTCGCCGCCATGTCAAACCCATTCGAAACTGCGCGGCCTTACTTGTGTGGGAAGAGGGCAGACAAAGCCGGTTTATTTCGATGCAAAGCTATGGCAAGAAATTATTTTTTTAAAAACATACTGCAAAAATGATTTCGTTGTCGAAAATGTAATTCCATATTACAAACCATTGATTGCGCCAGATTTCAAAATTCAACGCCATTTATTTTGGAGTAACAAATTTATCCTTTCTACAAATTTTGAAAAAGATAACATAGATAGGGGTAATATGGAAATATGGCAAAATAATGTTGGTTTTGACCTGGGAAGTTATCGGTTTAGCCGTAAAAATGGGTTGAGAAAAGAACAAATTTTAAAAAATTGTGTAAAACCAGAGCTTGGACTATATATTTTTGAACAAATAACAGGAGAAAAACATTGACAATTAAATCGTATTTTAGTGACAAAAAGCCAGAAAATGGCTCATACATTTTGGGAAATCAAAACCATGTCGGCTGGTATTTGAACGGTTATGTTTATTATTGGGCGTTTGACTGCCAGAAAGGCTATCCAAGGCGCACAAAATTAAAGGATTGGTGCGATGCATGGCTTTACTTAAAACCATGCTGTCTGGCTTCGGAAAAGGAATACCGCGATACAATGGGCGTCGTAAAACCTTTTGAGCCGTGCGAATATGAAGAATTTAATATAATTGATTGAGGTGAAAAATGGCGTATCTAGAAGAAGTATTACCAGAGTTCAGAAACGGTGCTAAAATTAGGCGTAAATGTTGGGTTTGTGGTATTGAGGGTATATGCAAAGATGAAAATTATTCTTTTCACGCTCACAATGTCGATGCTGATGATTAGGAAATAGTACCGAATAAGCCTATAGACTGGGATTACATCATCAAGAATAAGTGCCTTTGCTGGTTTTGGGATGACGAAAATGATGAAAATTTTATCGCTACGCTGGAAGCTTTTGAAATAGACACATGCGTTACAAGTTTCAAAAGCAAAAACGGCGCAGTATGGCATAATTGCCGACCTGTCCGCAAAGATGAAGTAACTTTTTACGAGGACAAAAAAGATGAGTAGAGAAATTCCAGAAGTCGGAGATGTGTGGGTGGAAGAGGATTTAAAACACAATTATAGACGATGTGTTTGGGTTAGCTTCGTCAAAGACGCGATGGTGTCGGGCGTTACGGACGAGGGGAGATGCCTTTGGTGCTGTTCGCTTGAGAGTTTTTTGGCAAAATATAAGTTTTTGTACAAGAGCAAATTTCAGCTTAATGATTTATTCGAGGTGCAAAATGAAAAATAAAAAAGTATACGGTCGGTTTATAATAGATTTTTTTGAGGATGGTAAAGACATGGGTATAAAAGATTATGCGCATATTGACCCAGAAACACCCAAAGCATGCCAGCAGGCTTTGAATAAAATTTTCAACTGTCTACACAAAAACTACGCAATGCTAATCATCGCCGAAACAGAACAAATGCAGAGGAGTAAACAATGACAAATGACGGCTTCATGACAGCAGCAGAAATGAAATCTTTGCTAGGCCTCTCTGCCCAAAGCGGAGACAACCGCACCTTAAACAAATATGTGAAAGAGGGAAAATTAGAAATTAAACCTTTTTCGCGCAAAGTAAAACTCTACAGAGAAAAAACGGAGTTTAACACTCATGTTGAGACAACTGCAGATTTGGATTTTTGCTTTTGAGATTAATAAATGAAAATACCTTATTTGACATCCAAGAAGCTGGCAAACGGGGAAATAGCTTACTATTTCAACCTACCTGCTCGTCTTATCCCGGAGGGCTGTGCAGTCAAATCTCAGTCTCTGGGAAAAGATTATCTTGCTGCATGTCAAAAAGCTCTGGAGCTCTACCAACAAACTGTTAACTTCCGCAAAACTGGAGAAACGCCTCTTAATCCTAAAACTATCCGCTACCTTTGGAAAGAATACAAGACCACCCGATTTTATAAAGAAATCGGATACCGGATGAAAGCTCAATATGACCGTTCTTATAAATTCATGGAAGAGCGCAAAAACGCCAAAGGAACATCTCTTGCTGATACGCCGCTTGATTTATTTAACTATAAATCTGCAAATAAATTGTATGAAAACTTTTTACAACTGACCTCGATATTTGATGTCCAAAAACACTTTGCTTTTTTGCGGCGTATGTATAAATTCGGCATTATGGAGAAAATCTTTCCCGCTGATATTGCCAATCCGTTCGCCAATATGAGGATTAAACTCCCGAAACCCAAAAGAGAATACATCCCTCGTGAGCATTTGAAAATCTTAATAGATAAGGCAATAGAACTCGGACATCCTTATGTTGCTCTTGCCATTGAACTTGATGACTATCTTTGCCAGCGCCCGGCTGATGTTCTTAAATTACGCAAAAGCGACATTTATCAAAAGGGCGATAATTATTTCATCAACTTTACCCAAAACAAAACCAAAGAAGAGATGCGTCTGCCCATTCCCAAACACCTCATTCCACAGCTCATGGCTCAGGATGATTACCTGATTACTGATGACTACGGCCCCTTTACTGTCAACCGCTTTGCTAAATATTTCCGCATTGTTCGTGATGCCTGCGGTTTCAAATATACTTTCAAGCTAATGCGCCATACCGGCGGCACGGCCTACGTCGAAACCGGAGCTACCACAGCCGAGGCAATTATGTTTACCGGACATAAGGAGGAGCGTATATTTAACGAAGTATATAAAAGCCCGACCGAAAGAATGGGACTTAATACGCTCAAAAAACGTCTGGAAGCCGAAAAAGAACAATAACAACCCCGCATACTTTCGGGGCTTTTTTATGCCAAAATTCATTCTGACTTTGTTCTGACACCCTATGCTAAGTATTTGATTCTATGTGAGTCAAAAAGTAATCCAAAAGTCAGAATAAAAGGGCTTACGATTCCCCGCAAACCCTTGATTTTCCTTGGCAGGGGCAGTAAGATTCGAACTCACGACCCTCGGTTTTGGAGACCGATGCTCTACCAACTGAGCTATACCCCTATCATCATATCGCGTATATTTGATACACAAATCTGCACAATTAATCAAGAACTTTTTTACAAAAAGCCACATCCGTAAAAAAGAAGAGCCGCACCTCACGGCGAAGCTCTTCATGTGTTTAACTTAAATATGCAGGCGGCGCACCGAGCTGCATATATTTGCAGCCTTTTCGCACATCCTGCCGCCATGATAGTGCACATAACTCTGCAACTCGCGTTTATCCGCGGTCTTAGAAAATTCAATTTCCAAAGCATTGCGGAAACGCTGTTTGGAGTAGTACACTTTTCGCAACCCTTTCGGAACTTTCTGCAAGCGCCGTTCCTGATCGGGATTAAGATTGTATTTCTTCGCAAACATACCGAGAACCACGCGGTTATCGGTTGTTATCATATCATCCTGCACTTTCGGAGCAAACGGCTTAAACGAAAGTACAAAATAAATTTTTTCCCACTGTTTCGAATGGGTCAAATAAATTTCGCCGTCAATCGACAGGCCAAATTCTTTATACATCTCGGCAAATGCTTCAAACTCACCGTCGATGTATTGTCTTTCCTCATTAAAAGTTAGCATAACTTCAGAGTTTTAAGTGAATATTTTATTTAACTGTTCTCAAAAGCCATGAATTATTTTCAACATAAAGATATAACCGCACAATAACTCATTTTAGACAAAAACAATATCATAAGAGCAACAGTTTGTCAAAATATTTTACAGCATAAAAAAGCGGTCGTATCAACGACCGCTTTTTTATCACACCTCTTTCATTAAGTTTTAAAAGAATAAATTTTAGCACCCAATATACAAAGAAACAACGCCAACGCCAGACAAAAATTACAAACCATGGAAGCTTCCTTGTTCACTTTTTGACTAAAAACAGCCCAGTCAATTTTGGATGTTGCCGGATATAAGTTGTTATTCCAAGCATAAAGAATGATAGTGTCAGACACCGCAACTTTTCGTCCAGAAACAGAAAAATCTCTAAAACTGACAACAGGCCGAATAATTACCCCTTCTGGCGTTTCTAATTCAATACAATCTGAGGTAGGAAGATTATACGGATTAAGAGAAGATACAACACCGGAAAAAGCCTCAACAGCAACGTTGTTATCAACCGGAAAATTTTTCTTCCCTAATCTTACAAAAACTCCAAAAACAAACAAAAACAATGCTAAAAATAATAATACCTTTTTCATAACTCAAATTTTTAAGTTTAACAATATGTTAAGACATAACATTAATTCTTAATAAGAACATATATTTTGTAGCTATCACAATCTGCTTTATTTGTCAAAATTTTCTTAAAGAAACAGAAAAAAGGAAAGGCTCTGAAGAATTTCAGAGCCTTTCCCCTAATTCGGAA
>OCQA01000082.1_pt1 | contig 119596 bp, 90 predicted proteins | sample 1538571 | NCBI WGS metagenome assembly OCQA01 (sample SAMN04571708, study PRJEB22368) | human gut metagenome | biome: human gut; material: stool | host: Homo sapiens | place: Luxembourg | collected 2012-09-28 | reverse complement strand
TCTGTATATGAGAATTGCCCGAATGCGGTGCACGTGTTTGACCATTTCCATGTGGCAGCAGCAGTAGCAGCTACCATCTATTTTTCCCACAAACTATCCTCCAGATGGCAACGGGCATTGCTTCTATCTATCGGTTTACTATTCGTTGGCTTATACTTCTACAAGCCTCTATCCGCAAATGAACGGCTGTTCATCTCGTATATCACTGCACGACTCGTTCACGGACACTTCTTGACAGGGAATGGTCCGTTCAGCTTTGAAACCGAATACATGATGGAACAAGCCCGATATTTCGTTGCTCATCCAACCTCCAGCTACATCCAACTGGCAGATAATATCACGCAGCCATTCAACGAATATCTGCATCTATTCATTCGCTTCGGTTTCATGGGCCTCGTGCTGTTGTCAGCAATTGCATGGATGACCTATCAAAAGATGCGAACCTGCGCTACACGCCTCAAACAAGCAGCTTGGGCCTCGTTATGTGCCGGGGCTGTATGTGCCTGTTTCTCCTATCCGTGTCACTACCCGGCAATTTGGGTACTGTTGATACTTTCATTATCAAACATTTATACCCCAACAGTCTCTCAGGGACATGCAGCAACCAGATACAAGGCTTTTTCTGTCTTAGCCATTGCCTTCTGCGTGTTATCCCTGTCAATCATTCAAGCCCGATACGAACAGCAAAGAATCAGTCTGGAAGAACGTGCTGCAAACGGTGAGGACTCTGCTTCTCTACAGGATTCTTACAACCTGCTATATGACAGGTCCTACTTTCGCATCCATCCGGCTTTTCTTTACAATTACGCCATCTACCTGTTTGAAAGGGAACAATATGCCGAATGTCTGTCCATATTGGAACAAAGTGAAGCATATAAAATCGATTACAATAGTCAAATTCTCAAAGCGTATACCCTGCAACATTTGGGGAAAATCAAACTCGCGATCGAAGCCTTTCAACTAGCGTCACACATGTTACCCGGACGGCTGCAGCCTCACTATGAACTCATAAATCTATACGAATTAACCGGACAGCATCGTTTGGCAGTTCTATGTGCACAGAATGCTCTAAAGCTTCCATTGAAGGTAAAGAATGCCCGCACGCTCTATTTTCAGAAAGAAATCCAGAAATTTCTGATTCATTCGCAAACTACCAAACACAAGCATACCAACCCGTAGTCTACACCCCCTGTTGCCACACCACATGGCAGCAAGGTCACTGCAAACCCCATTTACCATTTTGTCAAAACGTCAAACGACCCCCTCAAAAAGGCCCGCTTTCGCACCAAAATACAAGTTGGTGAGTAAAACGGGTCTTCTCGGCCGATTCGCTAAATACACATTGCAACCCGTCGGACAAAAGTTGCATCAATAAGGAATACATTCAGCCGAAAAAGGAGCAATAAGCTCCACGTCTGCGACATTTCCACCCAATATCACACTTTCAAAACCAGCCTCATCCGGAACAAACTAGAGGTGAACGAATGAAAATTATTGTATCGTTTTGCTAAAACAAGTGTTTCATCCTTCAAAAACAAGTGTTCGGGAAATGAAACAATATTGTTTGACTCGTCAAACACTTGTGTTTGGCACGTGAAACAATATTGTTTGACGAGCGAAACAATATTGTTTCACTGCATAAATATCCGGAATATACCCTTCTTTGGAATATTCATACAACGACTTCCGTATGAATATTCCTAAAAAAGCCTACTTTATCGTTTTTTCTCAAAAGTCGAGTTAGCTGAAAAGTGCGATTTCACCGAATCCGTCAAGCGGAAACGGGGATTCGGTTGCAATGTGACAGTCCGTCCTGCAACTACACAGGGGCACCACCTCACTCGAAGGGGAAGCGCACGCCCCAGCGGGCACGCAGGTCGTCCATGAGGCGCATCACGCGGAGTGTCTCCGAGTGAGGCATGTCGGGCGCCTCCAGCCAACCCCGCTGCAGTGCCTCGGCACATGCCTGCACCTCGTATTCGTAGCCGGTAATCTGCTTCGGGCAGTCATAGACTGCCTTCACGCGGTATTCGCTGTCGACCACGGTGATGCGCTGGGGGTTGTTGATGTTCTCCACGATGAGGCGTCCCTCCTCGCCCGAGATGATACCCTGACGGTCGGTCTTTGCCATCATCGTGCTGCTGAGCACCGCCATCCGTCCGTCACGGTAGGTCAGCGTGAAGCTCTCCTGGGCATCGACCCCGGTCTTCGTCTTCACACAGGCGGAGTCCACCCGTTCGATGTCCGTGCCGAATGCCATCAGGGCAAAATTGAGGGCATACACGCCCAGGTCGAGCAGCGCACCGCCTGCCAATGCCGGGTTGTACATCCGTTCCTTGTGGCTCAAGGGATAGCCCAGGTTGGCAGTCAGCATCGTGGGACGGCCGATGACGCCTTCCGCCAGCAGCTCGTTGAGCCGATGCGACAGTGGCATGTAGCGTGTCCAGATGGCTTCGGTGATGAACACGCCCCGTTCACGCGCATAGCCGAGCACCTCTTCAGCCTGCACGGCGTTGGCGGTGAAGGCCTTCTCACACAGCACGGGCTTGCCATGATGCAGGCACATCAGGGCATGGTCGCGGTGGTGCGAATGCGGTGTGGCGACATAGACCAGGTCCACGTAGGGGTCTTCGAGCATCTCTTCGTATGAACCATACGCGCGGGGGAATCCCCATCGGTCGGCAAACGCACGTGCCGAGTCCAGGCTGCGCGATGCAATGGCGTATCCCTCGGAATCCTTCATTCCTGCCAGTGTCTCCGCCATCTTGGCGGCAATGGCACCGGCTCCAATAATTCCTACTTTCATAATGTATCCATTTGTTTGTCTGACGCACAGGCTGTGCGTCCGTTTAATCATACAATCAGGACAGGAGCTCCTGTCCGTTCTCCTAATCAAATGCCACGTACGGGGCGAGGCGCTTCAGGTCGTCCGCCGTGAACTCCTCATAGAGCTCCAGCTGACGGAGGGAGTGCAGGGGCCCGTACTTGTGGCGGAAGTCCGTGATGGCCCTTGCCTGCCGGTAGTTCAAGTACGGATGGCGGCTGAGCTGCGCAGCTTCCGCCCGGTTGATGTGAATCGGCTTTTCCGTCAGAGGACCGACGGTGAACCACCGGCACAGACTGTCGGGCATTCCGCTGATTTCCGTCAGTTGGGACACATGCACGAAGCCGCCCAGACGGTTCCGATAGGCGACGATGCGCGATGCACGGACGCGACCGATGCCGGGCACCCGTTGCAGCACTGTCGTGTCGGCGGCATTGAGTTCGACAGTCGTCCCTTCGGCAAACTTCGAGGGGCGCACCCACCAGCCGTCCGCCTTCCCGGTGTTCTTCTGACGGACGGACGCCGCCTGTTCCTTCTCCGGCAGGGTGATGCGGATGTACGGACGCAGACGGGCGTAGTCTTCCGCTGTCAGCCCGTAGATGCGTGCCAGGGATTCGGGTGTACGGAACACGCCGCCGCGGGCACGGTACTTCAGGATGTTGCGCACCACGTAGGGAGGCAGTCCGAGACTTGACAACCGGACGGAATCGGCACGGTTGGGGTCAAACGGGACCGGCACGACTGCCGCCCTCCTTTCTCTTCCGGCAGACTGACGGTGCAGACTGTCGGCACGCATGAACGCCTGCCTGATGGCTGCGGTATCCGCATCCGTCACCTCGACAGAGTCAGACCGCGCGGCACGTCGGTAGACCCCGACACTCACCATAAGCACCAGTGCCAGTACCGACAGGACCACGACAAGTCGCTGTTCCCAGTACGAACAGAAAAGGGTATCTTTCCACATACAACGTCACGGTTCAGGTTCAGAACAGCCCCCACTCCTTCAGGAACACGCCGGCAATGGCTATCGGGGCGACATAGCGCACCAGGAAGATGTATGCCCGGAAGAAGCGCACCTTCAGGCTGCCTTCGTTCGACACCTCGGCATAGACCAGCCGACGGTCGAGATACCATCCGGTGAACAGGCAGATGAGCATGCCGCCCAGCGGAAGCATGATTTTGGTGGTCGTGAAGTCAAAGAGGTTGAAAAGGTTCATTCCGGCTATCGTGAAGTCACTCCACACGCCCATCGACAGGGAGCAGGCGGCACCGAGCAAAAGGCAGCCGGCAGTGACGAGCGTGGCAGCCCGCGTCCGCGAGAGATGGAACTCCTCATGCAGGTAGGCAGTCACCACCTCGTGGATGGAGATGGTCGACGTCAGTGCCGCCAACGCCAGCAGGATGTAGAACATCAGCGAGAAGATGTACGACAGGACCGGCACGCCGGCAAACGCCTGTTGGAACACGTTGGGCAGGGTGATGAAAATCAGCCCGGGTCCTGCATCGGGACTGATGCCCACGGAGAATGCCGCCGGGAAGATGATGATGCCTGCCAGCACCGCCACACAGGTGTCGATTACGCCTACGCTGCCTGCCGTCTTCGCCAGGTTGGTGTCGCGGCTGAAGTAGGAGGCGTATGTGCAGAGGCAGCCCATGCCGAGACTCAGCGAATAGAATGCCTGCCCCATGGCACCCAGCACGACGTCGGAAGTGACCTTGCTGAAGTCGGGACGGAACAGAAAGAGCAACCCCTTCTCCGAACCGGGCAGGCTGACGGAACAGACCGCAAGGACAATCACCAGGATGAAGAGCAGCGGCATCAGGAGCTTCGACGAACGCTCGATGCCCTTCTTCACGCCACGCACGACCACAAAGTGGGTCAGCACAAGGAAACAGGCTGTCCAGATGACTGGGAGCACAGGCTTCTGCAGGAAGGAGGCGAAGGAGGCGCTGAAGTCCGGTGCGGTCTTTCCGGCGAAGCTGTTGGTGCCCGCCTCGACGATGAACTCCAGTGTCCAGCCTGCCACCACGGAGTAGTAGCTCAGGATGAGAAAGCCCGTCAGCACGCCGAGGAATCCCACCCAACGCCAGGGAGTACCCGGTGCAAGGATGCGGTAGGCTCCTGCCGTGTTGGCACGCGAGCGGCGTCCGATGAGGAACTCGGAAATCATGACAGGCATGCCCATGAACAGCACGCAGAGCAGGTAGATGAGGATAAACGCCGCTCCACCATGTTGTCCCGCCTCGTAAGGGAAACGCCAGATGTTGCCCAATCCGACGGCAGAACCGGCAGAGGCGAGGATGACGCCGATGCGGCTTCCGAAGTTTACGCGGTCTGAATTTGTCATCAGAAGAGTTAGTGTTTGTTATTAGTTTCAGGCAAAACTACGCATTTTTGAAGAGATTGTTATAATTTTGTCTCTATAATCAACCAAAAAGATTCGTTTAGCCATGTCCCGACTTATCTTACGCTACACCGTGTCGTGGTTGCTCATCGTGGCAATCCTGCTGGCATGCTTTCTGCCTGTCCCTGAAACTGAAATGGACGACGTCCCCTTCATCGACAAGTGGGTGCACATCCTGATGTATCTCATGCTCTCGTCGAGCCTTTGGATTGAGTACCTGCGCAGCCACACGCACATCGACTACCCGAAGCTCTGTGTCGGCGCCATCGTCCTGCCCATCGTCCTGAGCGGACTCATCGAACTGGGACAGGCGTACTGCACAACGACCCGTTCGGGCGACTGGCTGGACTTTCTGGCAAACGTCACCGGTGTCGGATTGGGTGCCCTCCTGGGCTTCACGGTCTACCGGCGCCACTTCCTGAAGAAGGTCCGGTAAATCAAGGGACGAGAGCTCTGCCAACAGACAGTACGTACATTAAATAATAGGAGGATAAACTTATGAGAAAGAACTTTGGAGCAAAAGCATGGACGTATCCACAACCTGTATTCATCGTGGGCACTTACGATGAAGAGGGACGTCCCGACGCCATGAATGCCGCCTGGGGAGGCATCGACTACGATGACCGCATCAACCTGTGCCTGAGTGAGGGACATAAGACCGTGAAGAACCTGCTTGCCACACGGGCCTTCACCGTGAGTATGGGAACAGCAGACCAGCTGGTGGCATGCGACTACGTGGGCATCGTCTCGGGCAACAAAGAGCCGGACAAGTTTGCCAAAGCAGGCTTCCACGCCGTGAAGTCGGAGTTCGTCAACGCCCCGCTCATCGAGGAACTGCCCATGACGGTGGAGTGTGAACTGGTGTCCTACGACCCACAGACATGTCACCTCGTCGGACGCATCGTCAACGTGTCAGCCGACGAAAGCATCCTCAACGAGAAAGGGAAGATTGACCCTGCCAAGCTGCGCCCCCTCATCTTTGACCCGGTGAACATGGGCTATCTCGTGGCAGGCGAGCGGGTCGGCAATGCATTCAAGGACGGAACGGCACTGAAGCGATGATACCGGTCATTGACAGCATGATTGCACTGGAGCAGCAGGTACTCCGCGAGGGGTTCCTGCCGTTCTTCCGTTGCGGCATCCCCGGTTTCTCCATCGAGGAGCGGACGGCGCCTGAATATTGGTTTGCTGACGGGGAGGATGGTCCGTGGGAATGGAAAGGGCCCCTCATCCGCGAGGGACACTGCGCCTACGGCAAGTTCTTCCGCAAGAAGGCCGGCTACGTCAGCCTGGAATGGCTGCCCCACCTGATGAACTACCGCCGTACCTGCCGTTATGCCAAGGACGAGGACACCGCTGCCCTCGACGACGTGGTGTTGCAGACCATCGCATCGGAAGGTGGGGTGACGGTCAAGGACCTGCGCCGTCTGTTGGGCTTCGTCCGTGGCAGGGGAAGGAGGCATCCCGATGACCTCGTCGACCGTCAGCCGGAACTCAAGCTCTCCCTCGACCCGATTCTGACGCGCCTGATGATGGGACTGCACATTGTCATAGCCGACTTCGAATACAACATCGACCGTCACGGCCGTCCCTACGGCTGGGGTGTGGCTCGCTACACGTTGCCCGAGGTGCTCTACGGACGCCTGGATGCCGGATGCACTCCCGAGGAGTCTTACGCCCGGATACTTGCCCATCTGCAACGCCTGCATCCGGAAGTCCCCATCCGAAAATTGGAAGAATTCATCGGATAGAGGGAAGGTGGAAGCCGTACCGCACCCTGCACCCGCTGGAATACGGGCATAAAAAAAGAGAGCTACATCGCTGTAGTTCTCTTCGTCTCAACGTGGTGTCACCAGGAATCGAACCGGGGACACAAGGATTTTCAGTCCTTTGCTCTACCAACTGAGCTATGGCACCAATAATTTCTTGTTTACGGGTGCAAAGGTATGATTTTTTTTCGGTTTAGGCAAATTTTTATCGAAAAAATTGCTCGTATTTCGAAAAAATGCTGTACCTTTGCACTCGCTTTTAGGGCATCGGGATGTAGCGCAGTTGGTAGCGCACTACGTTCGGGACGTAGGGGTCGGGCGTTCGAGTCGCCTCTTTCCGACAGTGCAAAAAGAAACGGACATCCTTCATGGAGTGTCCGTTTTTCTTTTTATATCCCTCTGTCAACGTTCCTGCCACGTCGCGTAGGGATGCTTGGACAGGTAGGCATTGTAGTAACGCTCGTCGCCGGTGACCTCACGGCCCAGGTAGGAAGGTGGGGTGAACGGTTCGTCTACGTCGTCCAGCTCCACTTCCGCCATCACCAGTCCCTCGTTCTCGCCGTGGAACTCATCGATTTCCAGCGTATGCTTCCCGTGCCGCACCAGGTAACGCGTCTTCTCGATACGTCCCGGTTCGCAGAGCGACATCAGGTGGCGGGCATCTTCCAACGGAATCTCACGCTCCCACTCATAACGGCTCAGCCCCGATGCATCGGACGCACCCTTGATGGTCAGGTACCCCCGTCCATCGCGGATACGGACACGCACACAGCGTTCGGGAGCACTGCACAGGTAGCCTTGTGCCACCTCGGAGGAGGCATAGGCGAGGCTGTGGAATGCTCCCGACACCAGAAATTTCCGTTCTATCTCTTGCGGCATAAAGCGTTATCCCAACACGGAATAGGCAATCATGGCGATGACCGCCAAAACAATCAGGCCGATGAATATGCCTTTCACTACGCGGTCGGCTTTCTGCTCTTCGCGGCGTTCACGAGCCGCATGCTTTTGTTGACTTCTCTGACTCATGGTATTTTCGTTTTTAAGTTCTTCTGTTCATTCATTTGCCGGTTCATCCGGACGGATGAGGAGGGCTATACCTCGGCGTCGCCAAACTCCATCAGGTAGGCTTTGATGAAGCCGTCAATCTTGCCGTCCATCACGCCGTTCACGTCCGACGTCTGGTAGTTCGTGCGGTGGTCCTTCACGCGGCGGTCGTCGAAGACGTAGCTGCGTATCTGCGAGCCCCACTCGATCTTCTTCTTCCCCGCCTCTATCTTTGCTTGCTCTGCCATGCGGTGCTTCATCTCCTTCTCGTAAAGGATGGAGCGCAACTGTCGCATGGCGTTTTCCTTGTTCTTGGGTTGGTCGCGCGTCTCGGTGTTCTCGATGAGGATTTCCTCTTCTTCGCCCGTATAGGGGTCTTTATACTGGTAGCGCAGGCGCACGCCGGACTCCACCTTGTTGACGTTCTGTCCTCCGGCACCACCGCTCCGGAACGTGTCCCACGAGATGCACGCCGGCTGTATGTCCACTTCGATGGTATCGTCGACCAGCGGAGTGACAAAGACCGATGCGAACGAAGTCATGCGTTTGCCTTGGGCATTGTAGGGTGACACACGCACCAGGCGGTGCACGCCGTTCTCACCCTTCAGGTATCCGTAGGCGTAGGCGCCCTGAATCTCCATCGTCACCGACTTGATGCCCGCCTCGTCGCCTTCCTGCAGGTTGGCTATTGCCACCTTATACTTGTTCGCCTCCGCCCAGCGCATATACATGCGCATCAGCATCGACGCCCAGTCCTGGCTTTCCGTACCACCGGCACCGGAATTGATTTTGAGCACACAGTCCATCTGGTCGGCTTCCTGACGCAACATGTTCTTCAGCTCCAGCGCCTCGATGGCTTCGGATGCCTTGGCGTACGCCTCGTCCAGTTCAGCTTCGGTGATGAGTCCGTCCTTGCAGAAGTCGAAGGCAATCTCCACCTCGTCGGCAAGGCTTTTCACCTCTTTATATCCGTCAATCCAGCCTTGCAGTCCCTTGACCTTCTTCATTTGGGCTTCCGCTTTCTTGGCGTCGTCCCAGAATCCGGGAGCTTGGGTGCGCAGCTGTTCTTCCTCCACCTGAATCTGCTTGGCATCAATGTCCAGATAGCGTTTCAGGGCTTCGGTACGTTCCTTGACATCTTTCAGTTGTTCTATGGTTATCATGCTTAGCTACTTATATGGTTCAATGTGCAAAGATAAAGAGAATTTACGAAGTACGCCGCATGCGCGGGGCACAAACCGCGCCGCCTCACTCCTCGTACATCTTCTCTATCTCCGCCGCGTAGTTCCGGTAGATGACCGGACGTTTGATCTTCAGTGTATTCGTCAGTTCGCCCCGCTGCATGCTGAACGGCTCGGGCAGGAGCGTGAAATACTTCACCTGCTCGTAGTGTGCCAGTTGCTGCTGCAAGGCGTCGATGCGCTCGCGGTAGAGCGCCATGACCTGCGGATGGCGGAGCAGCTCCTCCATCGTCTGGTAAACGATGCCGCGCCGTGCCGCAAACTCGCGCACCAGGTCGTAGACGGGCACGATGAGTGCCGTGACGTACTTGTGGCGGTCCGCGATGACGGCTACCTGGTCGATGTAACGGTCCACCACGAGGCGGCTCTCGATCGCCTGGGGAGCGATGTACTTGCCGTTGGACGTTTTGAACAGGTCCTTCAGACGGTCGGTCAGGAACAGCTCGCCGTCCTTGAGGTAGCCCACGTCGCCCGTGTGGAACCAGCCGTCGGCATCGATGGCCTCGCGTGTCAGTTCCTCCTTCCGGTAGTAGCCGCGCGTGATGGTCTTGCCGCGCAGGAGTATCTCGTCGTGTTCTCCCAGCTTCACCTCCACGTCGGGCATCACCGCGCCCACCGAGCCGATGGTGTAACGCGGCAGGGGGTCACAGGACACCGTGGCGGTCGACTCCGTCAGTCCGTAGCCTGCCAGCATGGGAATGCCCACCGAGTGAACGAACTCCTCGACCACCGTGGGGATGGCGGCACCGGCTGTGGGGAACAGGTTGCCGTGCTCGATGCCCAGCGTCTTCTTCAGCAGACGGTAGACCGTACGGTCGTAGAGGCGGTAACGCTGACGCAGGAAGAAGGGGGGCTTCTTCTCCACCCGCACATAGTCCAGGTTGTAACGCCGTCCCACCCGCAGGGCGTCGCGGAAAATCATCCGGCTCAGGAAGTTGCTCGAGGCAATCTTCTCCTGCACGCCCGTGTAGACCTTCTCCCAGAAACGCGGGACGGCACACATGGCCGTCGGGCGCACCTCGCGGATGGTCTGCTGGATGTCCGCCGGACGCAGGTTGATGCACACCGTGCAGCCACGGTTGATGCAAAGGTAGGTCCACGCCTTCTCGAAGATGTGGGTCAGGGGGAGGAAGTTCATCACCACGTCCGCGTCCGTCAGTTGGGGCAGACGGATGTCATGGATACGGAACGCCTCCGCGTAGCAGGAGTGGTGGAGCATGACGCCCTTCGGCTCGCCCGTGGTCCCGGACGTATAGAGGATGTTTGCCAGGTCCTCTTGGCTGACGTCGTGCCGGCGGCGTTCCAGCTCGGCAGTGACAGCCGCGTCGGTGCCCAGTGCCAGGAACTCGTTGAAGTAGAGCGACAGCGAGTCCTGTGAATGGCGGATGACCTTGCGGTCGAAGATGACCACACGCTCCAGCGAGGGGCACGACTCCGCCACCTGGCAGGCGACGTCGTACTGGTACTGCTCGCCGACGAACAGGAAGCGTATGCCGGCATCCTGCAGGATGTAGCCCACCTGCTCGGCGGAGCTGGTGGCATAGAGCGGGATGGACACCGCACGCACGCCGAACGCGGCAAAGTCCATGTACAGGCACTCGGGTTTGTTCTGTGAAAAGACGCCGATGTTCTCCTGTACCCCCACGCCCAGTTCGAGCAGGGCGCGTGAGGCGACATCGACGATATGGGAGAATTGGTTCCACGTCACGGGAACCCACGTGCCGGTGGCGTAGTCGCGGTAACGTAGCGCCGTCCGGTTAGCATATTTCTTCGCCTGCTCCTGTACGAGCAAGGCCAAATGAGGGTGCGACATGCTTCTTATGGATATTTAGTTTACGGGCTGTCCGGAAAGAGGTTATCCGCCCGGCGGACGGGCCGTCTCACGCCACCGGGCGCGCGCCTCGTCGGTCGGCCACCCGTCGGCAGGTCCGCCCCACGGATGCTCCGGGGACATTTTTATGGGGGCAAAGGTATGGTTTTTATTCCGAAGTATCGTACTTTTGCACGCACAATCACGAACGACTATGGACAAAGAAGCAATGCTAAGCGAGGCTCTCAACCTGTTGAAAGTGCTCATCAGCACGCCCTCGATGAGCCGCGAAGAAGAAGCGGCAGCCAATGCCCTACAGAACTACATGGAGCGCAGCGGCATCCTCACCAACCGCTCGGGCAACAACGTCTGGTGCGTCAGCCCGCAGTTCAGCCTGGACAAACCCACCCTCTTGCTCAACTCACACATCGATACAGTCAAGCCCGTCAGTGGATGGCAGAAGCAGCCCTTCACCCCTACGGAAGTCAACGGGAAGCTCTACGGCCTCGGAAGCAATGACGCCGGGGGAAGCCTCGTCTGCCTCTTCCAGACCTTTTGCAGGCTCACACGGAAGGAGCAGCCCTACAACCTCATCTTCCTCGCCTCCTGTGAGGAGGAGGTCTCGGGCAAGAACGGCATCGAGAGCGTACTCCCCAAGCTGCCACCCATCGCACTGGGCATCGTGGGAGAGCCCACGGAGATGCAGCCTGCCATCGCTGAAAAGGGACTGATGGTCCTCGACGTGACCGCCCACGGAAAGGCGGGTCATGCCGCACGCGAGGAGGGCGACAATGCTATCTACCATGCCCTGACGGACATCGAGTGGTTCCGCACGTACCGTTTCGAACAGGTGTCGCCCCTGCTGGGCCCGGTGAAGATGAGCGTCACACAAATCAATGCCGGCACACAGCACAATGTCATCCCCGACCGCTGTTCGTTCGTCGTCGACATACGCAGCAACGAGCTGTACACCAACGAAGAACTCTTCAGCCTCATCAGCCAGCACATCAGCAGCGAGGTCACAGCCCGCTCCTTCCGCCTCAACTCGTCGCACATCGACGCCTCCCACCCGGTGGTCCGCCGCGCCGTGGAACTGGGACGGACGCCCTACGGCTCCCCCACCCTCTCCGACCAGGCACTCATGCCCTTCCCCTCGGTGAAAATCGGTCCGGGGAAATCGTCGCGCTCGCACACTGCCAACGAGTACATCCTCATCCGCGAACTGGAGGAGGCGCTCGACCTCTACTACGAACTCCTCGACGGACTGGTCATCGGCTAAGACCGGACACGGCAACCGGAAACAGGTGATGGGGTCCGGCGGTTGTGTCAATTTGTCAAAGTGTCAAACGAATCGCCCGAGAAGGGGCTTCCTTGCACCAAAATACGAGTTGGTGACCACGGAGCGCCTTCTCGGGCGATTTGCGTTTTGCACACTGACGGTATTCTCGTCGGTTTCCTTTCCTTCTGTTTCATTTTTCTTCCCATTCATTCCCTTCCGTCGGTCTTTTTACACGGACGGATGCAATTTCACATTCTCAAAATCGTACCCCTTTGGTCGCTGAAAAGTGAAAACAGGTGCCTGTTTTCGTACGGACGAACGACCACGACGGTGCGGACACGTCGGTACGGTGGTGCGGGCGCATCCGTACGAAGCCAACCACCGGTGCTTTCAACCGTGGAAAGGAGGGCGGCGGATGCCTTTTTCGCGTTAGAAACGGTATAATTATGTGAATAGAGGTTTATTCAGGTACGTTTCGACGGACGTATCTTAAAATATTTAACGCGCAAATTTCTAATTGGGACGATTTTGCGACAATGCGCGTTAGCCGAAAATGCCCAATCAGGAAATTTTGATGTTAATATCCGGAAAACGATGTCTTTTTGATAAACCGTTCATGGGGAAAATGTAGGGGTGACCTGATGGGCACGTCCGCAAGAGGCTATTCTACCTTATATATGTTCATGTCGTCCTGGAAATCGTGCAGGAGGTCAAAGAGGTCATGTTCGCCCGCCTTGCGCGCCTTGATGACCATCGTCACCTGGTAGGTCGCGGCGCTCTCGTGGTTGACCTGCTCCATCTGGTAGGAAGCAATGATGAAGTCGTGCTCCAGCAGGCGTTCGCGGACGGCATTGACCACCTCACGCTTCGTCGTGGAGAACTCCATGTAGGAGCTGCGCATGCCGATGCTCTTGAACAGATAGCTGAGCAGCTCCAGTCCCATGAGTGTCAGGACCGCAGCCGAAATGCCGAGCCAGTACATCCCCGCTCCGATGGTCATTCCGATGCCCGACGTGACCCATATGCCGGCAGCGGTCGTCAGGCCTCTCACTATCTGCTTCTGGAAGATGATGGTACCGGCTCCGATAAAGCCGATGCCGGTGACGACCTGCGAGGCGATGCGGCTCGGGTCCAGGTTCACACCGGGGTGGTCGACCACCGCCATGAAGCCATATTGCGACAGAATCATGAGCAGGGCACTGCCCAGCGACACGAGGAAGTGCGTCCGGTAACCCGCCTCCTTGGCACGGTATTCGCGGTCCAGCCCGATGAGCGCACCGAGCACCCCGGCGAGAAACAAACGGAAGATGAATTCAAGAGTCATGTTCATGCTGTGGATAGTTAAGTGTTGGTCCTTGTCAATTGTCCATCGCTCCGAACCGGATGACCGTTCCGCCATCGCTGCCGGCATGGCGGCGCAGGAGGTCCTGCAGGTAGGCACCAGCCTCCTCCAGTCCTTCCCGTCCGCTGTAACCGTTGATGATGGCCAGCAGACGGGTGGTGCCGAGGGTCAGCTTGGTGCGTTCGTGGTCGCTCGTCGGTGTGCCGATGCCCCCGAGCGCGTCGCGGTAGACGGGCAGCCCCTCGATGTTGAGCGTGCCGCGCCCGATGCCCTCATAGGGTTCTCCCGGACGGCCGATGCCCAGGGTGAGCGTGTCCCCCTCAATCTTGTCGGCGTCAAATCCCCCGATGGAGTAACCGCTGGCAATGGAGACCACGTTGATGAGGTCGACCAGCGTGTCTATCTGGTAGAGCGGACTGCCCTTGAGGATGCGTCGGCAGAGGGCTTCCGATGACGGACGGTAGCGGCTGGGGTCCTTGCCGCACCGCTTGTATGCCTCGCGCGTCGCCTGGATGGGGCGCATCGACTTGATGGAGTCGGTGGTGTAGCAGGCACGGTAGTCCGCGGTGAAACGTTCGATTTCCTCCCAAAGTGGCTCGCAGTAGGCACTGTTCTGCACCCGGGCGAGCACGGCCAGCCCGCAGAAGTCGGGGCAGGCGTTCCTGATTTCGTCAGATAAGAGTATGCGCATGGACGTATCGATATGCTGTTTTGCAAGCAAAATTAGCCATTTTGAGACAGATTCGTAGCATAAAGGCGGTTCTAAATGAACAAGAAGGCAACGAATTTGGCGTTCGTCCTGAATTTTTCCTCATGCAAGGGAGACGGAATAGAAAAGATGCACTATTTTTGCAGGGAGTTATATATGACAAGGATAAGCATGAAGACTGACTCGCAGTTCTTGATTGACATAGACCGTATCTTGGAAGCTAAGGCAGGGGCGAAAGCAAAGTATGTACCCCGCTTCGTGGTGTCCTACCTGAAGCGCATCGTCCATCAGGACGAAATCAACGGGTTCCTGCGCAGCGTGGAAGGGAAAGTCGGCGTGGACTTTCTGGAGGAAGGGATGAAGTTCCTCGACACGAAGCTGGACGTGCACGGGCTGGAGAACCTGCCCGACGACGGACGGCTCTGCACGTTCGTGAGCAATCATCCCCTGGGCGGACAGGACGGCGTGGCGCTGGGCTACCTGCTCGGCAAGCATTACGACGGGCGCATCAAATACCTGGTCAACGACCTGCTGATGAACCTCAAGGGTCTTGCCCCCCTCTTCATCCCCATCAACAAGACAGGCTCGCAGGCCAAGGACTTCCCGCTCATGGTGGAAGCCGGCTTCAACTCGGACTGTCATATCATCATGTTCCCTGCCGGGCTTTGTTCCCGTCGGCACAACGGTGTCATCCGGGACCTGGAGTGGAAGAAGACCTTCATCGTGAAGAGCGTGCAACACCAGCGCGACATTGTCCCCATACACTTCGAGGGGCGCAACTCCGACTTCTTCTACAACCTGGCGAACGTATGCAAGGCGTTGGGCATCAAGTTCAACATCGCCATGCTCTATCTCGCCGACGAGATGTTCAAGAACCGCCACAAGACCTTCCGCGTCACCATCGGCAAGCCCATCCCCTGGCAGACATTTGACAAGAGCCGGACACCGGCACAGTGGGCAGCGTACGTGAAAGAGTCGGTCTATAAGTTGTAAACCAGCATAAAGCAAATAAAAATCTATGGAAGAAATCATCGCACCGATACCCAAGGAAGTACTGAAGTCGGAGCTGACCGAAGACAAGCGTCTTCGTTTTACGAACAAGAGCAACAACGAAATCTACATAGTGACGTACCAGGACTCGCCGAACGTGCTGCGCGAGATCGGACGTCTGCGCGAAATCGCCTTCCGGGCTGCCGGCGGCGGGACGGGACTGCCCTACGACCTCGACGAGTATGACACGATGGAGAACCCCTACAAGCAGCTCGTCGTGTGGAATCCGGAGGCGGAAGAGATTCTCGGCGGTTACCGTTACCTGCGCGGCACGGACGTACAGTTCGACGAGAACGGACAGCCGAAGCTGGCGACCGCCCACCTGTTCCACTTCTCCGACCGCTTCCTGACGGACTTCCTGCCCACGACCATCGAGCTGGGACGTTCGTTCGTCACCCTCGAATACCAGTCGACCCGCGCAGGCTCGAAGGGGTTGTTCGCCCTCGACAACCTGTGGGACGGTCTGGGAGCACTCACCGTGGTCATGCCCGAGGTGAAGTACTTCTTCGGAAAGATGACCATGTATCCTTCGTACAACCGCTTCGGGCGGGACATGATCCTCTACTTCCTCAACAAGCACTTCGAGGACAAGGACAACCTCATCACACCGTTGAAGCCCCTCCAGCTGGAGACGGACCCGGAGCTGCTGAAGACCATCTTCTGTAAGGAAACGTTCAAGGAGGACTACAAGATACTGAACACCGAGGTGCGCAAGCTGGGCTACAACATTCCCCCGCTGGTGAATGCCTACATGGGGCTGTCGCCGACGATGCGCATGTTCGGCACTGCCATCAACTACGGCTTCGGCGACGTCGAGGAGACCGGCATCCTGATTGCCGTCGACGAGATTCTGGAGGAGAAGCGCATCCGCCACATCGAGTCCTTCGTCAAGCAGCACCCCGAAGCCCTGAAAATCACTTCCGGCGCCAACCGGGTCATCTACGAGTCCAAGCAGTAGGCGCCGGCAGTTCCTGCCCGCCTCACACCGCCGGGAGGCTGTTGCCGTTGATTTTGCGGTAGAGGTCCAGCGCGTAGATGTCCGTCATGCCCGACAGGTAGTCGAGCACCGCCTGGATGCGCCCGTAGAGCGTGGGTGCATGCACGTCGTACTGGTCGGACACGCGGTTGATGAGCAGCTGCGAGTAAGCCTTCTCGGGCGACATGACCGCGTCGATGAGCAGGTCGAGCAGGGTCATGATGACCTTGAAACCGGCAAGCTCGATGTCCACCACGTCCTTCGAACGGTAGATGCTGGCGTATGCCTTGCGCGAACATGCCTCGTACGCCGCGTGCACCTCGGGGCTGATGTGGTCGATGAGGCTCCCCTTGAACGTCCCTGCCAACAGCTCCTCCTCGTGCTCGACAAAGGCACGGGTACACTCCTTCACCAAGACTCCGATGACCGACGAACGCAGGTAGGCGACCTGCTCGTTCACGTCCTGCACCATGCGGCAGACCTCGGCAATGTGCGTCCGCTTCTCCTCACCGAAGAAGCCGAGGAACAGTTGCCGTATCTCCTCCGTACCCACCAGTTTCAACTTGTGGGCATCCTCCATGTCCATCACCTGATAGCAGATGTCGTCCGCCGCTTCCACCAGGTAGACCAGCGGATGGCGCACGTAGCGTAGGGGCGCACCCTCACGGCTCAGGCGCACCATGCCCAGTTCGTCGGCAATGCGTCGGAAGTCGTCTGCCTCACTGACGAAAAAGCCGAACTTGGGCTTATGCAGCGCCAGCGACGAGGCGTAGGGATACTTGACAATCGAAGCCAGGGTCGTGTAGGTCATCACGAAGCCGCCCCTGCGACGCCCGATGAACTGGTGGGTCAGCAGACGGAAAGCATTGGCATTGCCTTCGAAGTGAATCAGGTCCTGCCACTCCTCCTCCGAGAGGTGTTCGCGCAGACGCAGTCCGTTGCCTTCCGAGAAATACGTTCCGATGGCACGCTCGCCCGAGTGCCCGAAAGGCGGATTGCCCATATCATGCGCCAGGCAGGCCGCCGAGACGATGGCGCCGATTTCCGTCAGGTGGGTGTCAGCCAGCTCGGGATGCAGCGCCAGCAGCTGTTTGGCGGAGTCATTGCCCAGCGAGCGTCCCACACAGGAGACCTCCAGGCTGTGCGTCAGCCGGTTGTGGACGAAGATGCTGCCCGGCAGGGGAAAGACCTGTGTCTTGTTCTGCAAGCGCCGGAACGGAGCTGAGAAGATGAGGCGGTCATAGTCCCGCTGGAACTCCGTGCGGTCGTCCTTCTTGCGGGCATGAAGTTCCTCCAGGCCGAAGCGTTTGTTCGATAAGAGTTGGTTCCAGTTCATAGCGGAGTGTCACGTTAGTACGGATGCAAAGTTACAATACGCTTAAATAATTGAAAATCTTTTCCGCTATGTTTTTCGAATTACGTACTTTCGCAGGACAGAACACGTACTGACAGATTATGAACGTAGAAATCATCAATAAATCCAGACATCCCCTGCCGGCATACGCCACGCCGCTGTCCGCCGGCATGGACCTCCGAGCCAACCTCGACCAGCCCATCGTCCTGAAGCCCCTCCAACGCTGCCTCGTCCCCACGGGGCTGTACATCGCCCTGCCCGCAGGCTATGAAGCACAGGTACGTCCCCGCAGCGGGCTTGCCATCAAGAAGGGCATCGGCGTGCTCAACGCTCCCGGCACCATCGACGCCGACTACCGCGGGGAGATTTGTGTCATCCTCGTCAACCTCTCACCGGACGACTTCGTGGTCGAGGACGGCGAACGCATCGCCCAGCTCGTCGTGGCACGCCATGAGCAGGTCACCTGGAACGAAGTCGACACGCTCGACGACACCGAACGCGGCGCCGGTGGCTTCGGTCACACCGGCAAGCACTAAAGACCCCCAACCTCCACTCCGACTACCGACAATGAAACAAACCCCCACCCTCCTACTCCGACGCCTGGTGCTGTGCTGCGCCTGGCTCAGCCTGCTCACGCTGGCTGCCTCCTGCGGCTCGTCGGCACGCGCCACCCGTCAGCCGGACACCGCCACGGCAACCGTCACCGAGAAAGCCTTGACCGAGGACGAGCAGCGCAAGTTCGAATACTTCCTCATCGAGGCCTCACGACTCAAGCAGTCCGGCGACTATGACGCTGCCCTGGAGATGTATGAGCACTGCCTCAGCATTGACCCGACGTCCGGCGCCGTCCTCTATGAGATGGCCTACTTCTACACGATGCTCAACCAGGCGGACAAGGCGCAGGACTGCTTCGAGCGCGCCGTCGCCGTCAACCCCGACAACTTCTGGTACAAACAGACGCTGGCGGCGTTCTACCAGCGTGCCGGGCAGCCGGACAAGGCAATCGCCGTCTATGAGTCCATGGCGGCACAGTTTCCCCAACGCAGCGAACCGCTCCTGGCACTCGTGAGCCTCTACGGCGAGAAGCAGGACAACCCGAACGTCATCCGCACCCTCGACCGCCTGGAGGTCAAGGAGGGAAAGTCCGAGCAGTTCAGCATGGAGAAGTTCCGCATCTACCTGCAGATGGACAGCACCGCACACGCCTTCAACGAGATAGAGAAGCTCGTGAAGGAATATCCGAACGACACACGCTATAAGCTCATACTCGGAGGCGTCTACCTGGACAACGACCGGATGGACGACGCCTATGCCACCTTCCGCGGCGTACTGGACGAAGAGCCGGACAACCCCCAGGCTCAGCTCGCCGTGGCAAGCTACTACCAGCGTCAGGGCAACGACTCGCTCTACAACGCCTGCCTCGACCGCGCCCTGCTCAACGAGAAGCTCGACACGCCCACCCGGCTCGACATCATGCGCCAGCTCATCATCGACAGCGAACAGACGGGCAACGGCGACACGACCCGCATCATGGACATGTTCCGACGCATCCTCCCGCTCGAACGTGAGAGCGCGGACCTGAGCATGCTCTGCGCCCAGTACATGATTACGAAGCAAATGCCCGACGACCGCATCAAGCCCGTGCTCTACCACATCCTGGAAATAGAGCCGGACAATACCGTCGCACGCCTCCAGCTGCTGAGCTATGCCGTCAAGAAGGACGACTACAACGACGCCATCGCCATCTGCCGCCCGGCACTGGAGTACAACCCCGAAGTCATCGAGTTCTACTACTACCTCGGGCTCTCCTACTACCAGGTGGACCGCACCGACGAGGCGCTCGCCACCTTCAGCAAAGGCGTCGAGCAGGCCACTGAGAAAAGTGACAAGGAACTCATCTCCAACTTCTACCAGCTCATGGGGGACATCTACCACGAGAAGCAGAACAACCAGCTGGCATACGCCGCCTACGACTCCTCGCTCGTCTACAACCCCGAGAACATCGGCACGCTCAACAACTACGCCTACTACCTCTCCCTCGAAAGGAAAGACCTCGACCGGGCGGAAGAGATGAGCTACAAGACCGTCAAGGCGGAACCGCAGAACGCCACCTACCTGGACACCTACGCCTGGATCCTCTTCGAGAAGGGCCGCTATGCCGAGGCGAAGCTCTACATCGACGATGCCATCAAGAACGAACAGTCGCCCGGAGCTGCCGTCTGGGAACACTGCGGCGACATCTACTACATGACCGGCGATACCGAGAAGGCGCTGGAGTTCTGGCGGAAGGCGCTGGGGATGGAAGACAACGAGTCCAAGACACTGGAACGTAAGATCAAACTGAAGAAATACATAGCCGAATGAAAGCGTGGAAACAGATTACCCTGTGCTGCCTTGTCGCAGCTGCCGGACTGCTCACCGGATGTAAGTCGTCCCGTGGTGTGACGGGCAAAAGTCCGTCCGCAGGAAGCCTCAACCGGACGGAACGCGTGGAGCGGGTCCTCGCACAGGCCCCGCAAACCGAGTGCATCAACGCCAAGATGCGCTTCTCCCTGCAACTGGGGGAGAAGGACTTCTCCATCGGGGGCAACTTCCGCATGAAGAAGGACGACGTTATCCAGCTCTCGCTCGTGGGCTTCGGCATCATCGAGGGCGGGCGCATCGAGTTCACCCGGGACTCCGTCCTGCTGGTCGACCGCCTGCACCACCAGTATATCTCCGTGGCATACAACGATGTTGCCTTCCTGCGGGAGTCCCAAGTGGACTTTTACACACTCCAGGCACTCTTCTGGAACGAACTCATCCTGCCGGGACTGCAGCACGTCACCCCTGCCGAGGCACGTCACTTTGACGTCAGCCGGGAGGGCGACAGCGTGGTGCTCACCGGCGACGGGAACCGCAGGCTGGCATACCGCTTCTTCACCTCCCTCGTGACGGGACTGCTGGAGCGCACCGAGATCAGCTCACGCTCCGACTACCGCCTGGACTGGACCTACGGCGACTTCGTGGACCTGGGAGGCGCAAAGTATCCTGCCCAGATGCGCATCGAGCTTTTCGGACTGCGCACGTCGGCAGTGATGACGCTCTCGCTCAACCGCATCGGTACCGACAGCGGATGGGCGACACGGACACAGGTGTCGAAACGCTACGAACGGGTCGACCCTGCCAAGCTCATCGACCGGCTGATGAAGATGTAAGCCTTCGTCCGCGGTGGACTCCCGACCGACGGACCGACGGAACCGCTTCCGCCTGACACGCACTTTAACCCAACGAACGTAAGACCTGCCCTATGAACAGACTGTGGATTTGCCTGATAGCCTTATGCCTGACCCTTCCCCTTGCAGCACAGACCAACCGGAAGATTCAGGAGTTGCAGGAACGCCGTGGCGCCCTGCAGAAGGAAATTGCCGCATCGGAACAAATGCTGCTCTCCACGCAGAAGGACGTGCGCAGCCAGCTCAACGACCTCAAGGTGCTGGGCGGGCAGATAGACATGCGCCGCAAACTCATCGCCTCCATCGTCGATGACATGAAAGCGCTCGACAGCGAGTTGGTCACCCTCCGCGGACAGCTGGGCTACCTGCAACGCCAGCTGGACGACCGGCGGGAGAAGTACGCCACGTCCGTGAAATATCGCCACAAGAACCGCAGCATGGAGGAGAAGCTCATGTTCATCTTCTCCGCCGAGGAGCTGTCGCAAATCTACCGACGCCTGCGCTACGTCCGCGAGTACGGGGACTTCCAGCGACGGCAAGCCGAGGAAATCGTCCGCAAGCAACAGGAGATACAGGCGAAGCAGGCGGAACTGACCCAGGTGCGCAACGAGAAGAGCAACCTGCTGGGCTTGCAGTCCGCTGAACAGGACAAGCTGGAGAAACAGGAGCAGGCACAGCGCACCCTCGTGGCAAGCCTGCAGAAGAAACAGAAGGGACTGCAAAACGAACTGGCGCAGAAGCGCCGCCAGGCGGAACGGCTGAACGCACAGATTGACCGCCTCATCGAGGCAGAGATTGCCGCCGCCAAGAAGCGTGCCGAGGAGGAGGCACGCCGACGGGCTACCGCCGCAAAGAAACGTCCGTCCTCCTCCACCGGGACGACGAAGGAGACCTCGAAAGCAGCTCCCATGGAAGCCTACAAGACCGACAGCGGCGACCGCCGCCTCTCTGCCACCTTCGAACGCAACAAGGGCATCCTGCCCGTCCCCATCACCGGGGGCTACCTCGTCGTGGAGCATTACGGAAGGCAGAACCTGCCCGGGCTCACCCACGTGACGCTCGACAACAAGGGCATCGACATCAAGGGCCGTCCGGGGGCACAGGCGCGTGCCATCTTCGACGGGGAGGTGTCAGCGGTGTTCCAGTATAACGGCATGACGAACGTACTGGTGCGCCACGGGAGCTACATCTCCGTCTACTGCAACCTCAAGTCGACTCACGTCAGACGCGGACAGCAGGTGAAGACGCGTGACACGCTGGGCGAAGTGGCTGCCGACCCGTCGGGCAACCTGGTCCTGCACTTCCAACTCCGCAAGGAGACGGCACGACTCAACCCGGAGGCGTGGCTGAAGCTATAGGCGCCACAGGAAGTGTGCCCCATCATCCTGAAAAGATTCAGGCTTCAAATAAACGTTACAAATTTGCAGCCCGAAAAGAACCGTCCCATTCCTCGCTTCGTACGGACCTGTCCGCAGCGTCGTACGGACGCGTCCGTACGAGCGTAGTGACCCATCCGTACGAGCGTACGGACGCGTCCGTATGAAGTTAAAAAGCCTTTAGTGAAATCATACCTGTAAATCAACACCTTACGACGATTCTATCCGAACGGACGGATGAGAAAAAAACGAGTTCTCCGTCCGTTCGTCCGTTTTGAAAAAATCCAACAAGATGAAGGGACGGCACATGCCTTCCGCCCGTCCGTCTGCCCCTGCTTGCACTCGCTGACGGGACGGGAACACGCACCGCAGCGTCCTTGCCGCGCGCCGTTCGTCCGGCGTCCGTCGAAAACGGCGGACGGACGCGGCGTTTTTCAACACTGTGTTGATAACTAAATAGGCTCTTTTTCGCACAAAGAGCATGCGCAGTACACGATTATTGAGTACCTTTACACCCAAATTCGCCGTCAGGGGCGACAACGATGCAACAACTTAAACATCAGAGACTCACTATGAGCGAAGGACCAGTCTACCATATCCCCGTCCTGCTGCATCCCAGCGTGGACGGCATGAACATACAGCCCGGAGGAATCTATGTCGACGTGACCTTCGGCGGCGGCGGACACTCGCGCGAGATACTGCGCCGCATGGACGACACCGCCCGCCTCTACAGCTTCGACCAGGATGAGGACGCGGAAAAGAACATCGTCGACGACCCGCGGTTCACGTTCGTGCGGAGCAACTTCCGCTACCTCCGCAACTTCCTGCGCTACTACCACCACGAACAGGTGGATGCCATCCTTGCCGACCTGGGCGTGTCGTCCCACCACTTCGACGACAGCGAAAGGGGCTTCTCGTTCCGCTTCGAGGGCAAGCTCGACATGCGCATGAACAAGCGGTCGGGACTGACGGCTGCCGACGTGGTGAACACCTACAGCGAGGAGCGTCTGGCAGACCTGTTCTACCTGTACGGGGAACTGAAGAACAGCCGCAAGCTTGCCGCCACACTGGTCAAGGCTCGTGCGTCGGCACCGCTGACGACCATCGAGGAGTTTCTCGCCGTCGTGAAGCCGCTCTTCGGACGCGAACGTGAGAAGAAAGAGCTTGCCAAGGTGTTCCAGGCACTGCGCATCGAGGTGAACCAGGAAATGGAGGCGCTCAAGGAGATGCTCGCCGCCGCGGTCAGGGTGCTCAAGCCGGGCGGACGCCTGGTGGTCATCACCTACCACTCGCTGGAGGACCGCCTCGTGAAGAACCTCATGAAGACGGGCAACACCGAGGGGCGCGTGGTGAAGGATTTCTTCGGACGGGTGGAAACTCCCTTCCGCCTGGTCACGAACAAAGTCATCGTCCCCGATGAAGCCGAACAGCAGCGCAACCCCCGCTCGCGGAGCGCCAAGCTGCGCATCGCCGAACGGACGGCTACAGACACGGAACAACAGGCAACCGAAAACGATTAATCAGTATGGAAGAAGAAGACAAGACTACCGCAATACCCGCCCCCGAGCAGCCGGAGGAGAAGCACCAGCCGTCAGCTGAAGACGGCGAGGAGAAGCTCTCGTTCAAAAGCTTCCTGGGCGGCGACATCCTGACCCATAAGTTCCTGCGCCGGCAGTTCTGGCTGCTGGTGATGCTCGTGGTATACGGCATCCTCTACATCGGGAACCGCTATGCCTGCCAGCAGCAAATCATCGCCATCGACCGGATGAAGAAGGAACTGACCAACATGAAGTACAACGCGCTCACACGCTCGTCTGAACTGACGGAGAAGAGCCGGCAGTCGAAAATCGAGGAGTACGTCTCCAAGGAGAAGAGTACCCTCCAGACATCGACCAACCCACCCTACCTAATCAAGTAAGCCTATGGCGAAGCATAAGAACATACTCACACGCTACCTCGCCCTCATCGTCCTGATGGTGGTCGTGGGCATCTCCATCATCGTGAAGGCGGGCGTCATCATGTTCGGAGAGAGGGACTACTGGCACACCGTGGCGGAACGGTACGTCTCGGAGAATGTGCCGGTGAAGGCCACACGCGGCAACATCCTCTCCGCCGACGGACAGCTCATGGCGAGCAGCCTGCCGGAATACAAGATTTACATGGACTTCAAGGCAGGAGGCAAGGAGAAAGACTCCCTCCTGATGGCACACCTCGACGAGATATGCAAGGGGATGCACAGGATACTCCCCGACCGCAGCGTGGCGGAGTTCAAGGCGACCTTCAAGAAGGGACGCAAACTGGGCGCACGCCACTACCCGCTCTACCCCTACCGCATCTCGTTCACCCAGTTCCAGGAAATCAAGCAGCTGCCCGTCCTGGAACGTTCCAAGAACAAGAGCGGCCTCATCGGCGAGCCCTTTAACCAGCGCAAGAAGCCCTTCGGCTCGCTAGCACGACGGACGCTGGGCGAGATGTTCCCCTCGAAAGATTCTGCCATCAGCGGACTGGAGCTGTCGTTTGACTCGCTCCTGCGCGGTACGCCGGGCATCGCCCACCGGCAGAAGGTGATGAGTGCGAACGGCGTGCTCATCGTCGACCGCCAGCCGGTGGACGGGTGCGACATCATCAGCACCATCGACGTGGACATGCAGGACATCGCCGAGAAGGCACTCATGGACAAGCTGAAGGAAATCAATGCCGACTGGGGGACGGCAGTCCTGATGGAAGTCGCCACGGGCGACGTGAAGGCTATCGTGAACCTGACCAAGACCGGCGACAGCCTCTACTATGAGAAGGACAACTGGGCTGTGGGCAGCATGATGGAGCCGGGCTCCACCTTCAAGACCGCCTCCATCATGGTGGCGATGGAGGACGGATACATCACCCCCGACTACGAAGTGGACACGGGCAACGGCATCCGCATGATGTACCGCCGCCCCATGCGCGACCACAACTGGCACCGCGGCGGCTACGGCAAAATCAACGTGAGCCGCATCCTCGAGGTGTCGTCCAACGTGGGCGTGTCGTCCATCATCGACCAGTTCTACCACGACGACCCGCAACGCTTCGTCAACGGACTGAAACGCATGAGCCTCGACAAGCCCCTGCACCTCCAGGTGCCGGGAGAAGGCACGCCCTACATCAAGGGACCCAAGGAGCGGAAGAACTTCTCGCTGACGTCGCTGCCGTGGATGAGCATCGGCTACGAGACCATGATTCCGCCCATCAACATCCTGACGTTCTATAACGCCATCGCCAACAACGGGACGATGGTGCGCCCGCGCTTCGTCACCGCTGCCATGCAGGGAGACGAGGTGGTGGAGGAGTACCCGGTGGAAGTCATCAACCCGAAAATCTGCTCCGACACGACCCTGACGCAGATACGCACCATCCTGCGGCGCGTGGTGAGCCAAGGCCTTGCCAAGCCCGCCGGCAGCAAGCAGTTCAGCGTGTCGGGCAAGACGGGCACGGCGCAGGTGTCGCAAGGCGCGTCGGGCTACAAGTCGGGCACGGTGAAGTATCTCGTAAGCTTCTGCGGCTTCTTCCCGTCCGAGCATCCGAAGTACAGCATGATTGTCTCCATCCGCATTCCTCATGGCCCCGCTTCGGGCGGACTGATGGCGGGCAGCGTGTTCAGCCGCATAGCCGAACGCGTGTACGCCAAGGACCTGACGCTGCGGCTGGAGGATGCCATCGATTCCACTTCGGTGGTCGTCCCCACGGTGAAGGACGGCGACCTGGCTGAGACGGAGACGGTGCTGCAGGCTCTCCAGGTGAAGACCCGCCGTGCACCCGGCGTGGGCGACAGCCCGTGGGCTACGTTCCACAGCGACTCCGTGGCGGTCAGCCTGAAACCGCTTGCCTTCCGCAAGGGGCTGGTCCCCAACGTACGCGGCATGGGTGCGAAAGACGCCGTCTATGCGCTCGAACAGTCCGGACTGCGTGTCCGGATGGAAGGCGTGGGACACGTCTACTACCAAAGCATCCTGCCCGGAAGCCGTGTATCAAAGGGCGCGGCGGTAGTGATACGATTACGCAATTAACTGATTATAACCACCCGGAGCCTCCACCGGAGGTTCCCAAACCTGAACTGTTATGAAACTGGAAAGACTGCTTGAACACATCAAGATAAACAACCTGAGCGGCGACCCGCAGTGCGACATCACGGGCGTGAACATCGACTCGCGCCGCATTGCCGGGGGACACCTCTTCATCGCCCTCCGCGGTACACAGACGGACGGACATGCCTACATCGGCAAGGCCATCGAGCTGGGGGCACGCGCCATCCTCTGCGAGACACTGCCCGACACGCTCGCCGAGGGCGTGACCTACGTCGTGGTGGACAGTACCGAAGACGTCGTGGGACAGGTCGCTACCACCTTCTACGGCGACCCGACCTCTAAGGTGGAACTGGTGGGAGTGACCGGCACCAACGGCAAGACGACCATCGCTACCTTATTATATAAGATGTTCCGGCACTTCGGTTACAAGGTGGGACTCCTCTCCACCGTGTGCAACTACATTGACGACGAGGCTATTCCGACCGACCACACCACGCCGGACCCCATCACGCTCAACGCCTTGCTCGGACGCATGGCCGACGAGGGGTGCAAGTACGTCTTCATGGAGGTCAGCTCGCACTCCGTCGCCCAGAAGCGTATCGGGGGACTCCGCTTTGCCGGGGGCATCTTCACGAACCTGACACGCGACCATCTGGACTATCACAAGACGTTCGAGAACTACCTCAAGGCGAAGAAGGCCTTCTTTGACGGACTGTCCAAGAGCGCCTTCGCCCTGACCAACGCCGACGACCGCAACGGCATGGTCATGGTGCAGAACACCCGTGCCCGCGTGGCGACCTACTCGCTCCGCAGCCTGTGCGACTTCCAGGGCAAAGTACTGGAGGACGGTTTCGAAGGCATGCTGATGGACATCAACGGCACGGAGGTCAACGTGCAGTTCATCGGCCGTTTCAATGCGTCCAACCTGCTGGCGGTCTACGGAGCCGCCGTCCTGTTGGGCAAGAAGCCCGAGGACGTGCTGGTGGCACTGAGCCTGCTCCGCCCCGTCGCCGGACGATTTGACGCCCAGCGTTCGCCGGACGGGTACACCGCCATCGTCGACTACGCCCACACCCCCGATGCCCTGGAGAATGTGCTCAATGCCATCCACGAGGTGCTCCGCGGCCAGGGCCATGTCATCACCGTGGTGGGAGCCGGCGGCAACCGCGACAAGGGCAAACGTCCGCTGATGGCACAGGAGGCTGCCCGCCAGAGCGACCGCCTCATCATCACGTCCGACAACCCCCGCTTCGAGGAGCCGCAAGCCATCATCGACGACATGCTCGCCGGACTGACCGCAGAGGACAAGCGGAAGACCCTCTCCATCGTCGACCGCCGCGAAGCCATCCGCACCGCCTGCCTGCTCGCCCAACCGGGCGATGTCATCCTGGTGGCAGGCAAGGGACACGAGGACTATCAGGAGATAAAAGGCGTGAAACACCACTTCGACGACCGCGAAATCATCCGCGACCTATTTGCTAACCACTAACCAACGACAGACGAATGCTCTACTATCTCTTCAAATACCTTGAGGGGCTCGACTTCCCCGGAGCGCGCATGTTCGGCTATGTGTCGTTCCGCTCGCTCATCGCCATCATCCTGGCGTTGCTCATCTCCTCCATCTTCGGGCAGTACTTCATCACCCTGCTGAAGCGCAAGCAGATTTCCGAGGAACAACGCGATGCCAGCATCGACCCCTTCAATACCGGCAAGGTGGGCGTGCCCACCATGGGCGGCATCATCATCATCGTCGCCATACTCATCCCCTGCCTGCTGCTGGGGAGGCTGGACAACATCTACATGGTGCTGATGCTCATCACCACGGTGTGGCTGGGCACACTGGGCTTCCTCGATGACTACATCAAGACCTTCAAGCACGACAAGGAGGGACTGCACGGGAAGTTCAAAATCATCGGACAGGTCGGACTGGGACTCATCGTCGGTCTGACACTCTATCTCAGCCCCGACGTGGTGATACGCAAGAACATCGAGCACCGCCAGGTGAACAACACCGTCGCCATCGTCCATGAGAGCCAGGCGGAGAAGTCTACCCAGACCACCATCCCCTTCTTCAAGAACAACAACCTGGACTATGCCGACCTCGTGGGCTTCATGGGCGAGCACAAGGAAGCCGCGGGCTGGGTGCTCTTCGTCCTCGTCACCATCTTCGTGGTCACTGCGGTCTCGAACGGCGCGAACCTCAACGACGGCATGGACGGCATGGCTGCGGGCAACTCCGCCATCATCGGCGTGACACTCGGCATCCTCGCCTACGTCTCCAGTCACATCGAGTACGCCAGCTACCTGAACATCATGTATATCCCGGGAAGCGAGGAGCTGGTCATCTTCATCTGCGCCTTCATCGGTGCGCTCATCGGCTTCCTGTGGTACAATGCCTACCCGGCACAGATATTCATGGGCGACACGGGCAGCCTCACCATCGGCGGCATCATCGCCGTGTTCGCCATCATCATCCACAAGGAGCTGCTCATCCCTATCTTGTGCGGCGTGTTCCTCGTGGAGAACCTCTCGGTCATCCTTCAGGTGCGCTACTACAAGAGTGGGAAAAAGAAGGGCGTAAAGCAGCGTCTGTTCAAGCGGACGCCCATCCACGACCACTTCCGCACCACCCTGGCGCAGCTCGACCCGAATTGCAGCTATGTATTCACCAAGCCTGCCAACGCCTTCCATGAATCGAAAATCACCGTCCGCTTCTGGATTGTGACCATCGTGCTGGCGGCAATCACTATAATCACACTTAAAATCAGATGACAATGAAACGTATTGTTGTTTTAGGAGCCGGCGAGAGCGGAGCCGGCGCAGCTGTCCTTGCCAAGGTCAAAGGCTTTGACGTGTTCGTGTCGGACCTGTCGGCCATCAAAGATAAGTACAAGCAGATGCTCGACAGCAGAGGCATCGCCTGGGAGGAGGGCCATCACACGGAATCGCTCATCCTCAATGCCGACGAAGTCATCAAGAGCCCCGGCATCCCCAACGACGCCCCCATGGTGCTCCGCGTGAAGGAGAAGGGCATCCCCGTCATCTCTGAGATAGAGTTTGCCGGACGCTACACCCACGCCAAGATGATCTGCATCACGGGCAGCAACGGGAAGACCACCACAACCTCGCTCATCTATCACATCTTCCGCAGCGCAGGGCTGAACGTCGGTCTGGCAGGAAACATCGGACAGAGCCTCGCCCTGCAGGTCGCCGAGAAGGACTATGACTACTACATCATCGAGCTGAGCAGCTTCCAGCTCGACAACATGTACAACTTCCGGGCAAACATCGCCGTGCTGATGAACATCACGCCCGACCACCTCGACCGCTACGACCACAACATGCAGAACTACATCGACGCCAAGTTCCGCATCATACAGAACCAGACGCAGGACGACGCCTTCATCTTCTGGAACGACGACCCCATCATCCGCCGCGAACTGAAGAAGTACGGCATCCAGGCAAAGCTCTGCCCGTTCTCCGAGCTGAAGGAGCAGGGCGTCATCGCCTACACCGAGGACAACAAGCTCTATTTCACCGAACCCATCGCCTTCAACATGGAGGAGGAGGAACTGGCCCTCACCGGTACCCACAACCTGTACAACTCCATGGCAGCAGGCATCTCCGCCAACCTCGCAGGCATCCGCAAGGAGACCATCCGCGAAGCCCTCAGCGACTTCAAGGGGGTACCCCACCGCCTGGAGAAAGCCGGCACGGTCGACGGCGTGGAATACATCAACGACTCCAAAGCCACCAACGTCAACTCCTGCTGGTACGCCCTGCAAAGCATGACCACACCCACCGTGCTCATCCTTGGCGGCAAGGACAAGGGCAACGACTACAACGAAATCAAGGACCTCGTGGCACAGAAGTGCCGCGCCCTCGTCTACATGGGACTGCACAACGAGAAGCTGCACGACTTCTTCGACCCCATGGGATTGCCCGTAGCCGATGTCCGCAGCATGGCGGATGCCATCGACGCCGCCCGCCGCATGGCACAACCCGGCGACACCGTCCTGCTCAGCCCCTGCTGCGCCAGCTTCGACCTCTTCAAGAGCTACGAGGACCGCGGCGACCAGTTCAAGGCATGCGTCCGGGCCCTCCGGTCCTAACCTCTAACTCTCAGGCTTATGGAACTTCTCAAAAACCTCTTCAAAGGTGACAAGGTCGTGTGGGCTGTGTTCCTGCTCCTCTGCCTCATCTCCGTCCTCGAAGTGTTCAGCGCGAGCAGTACGCTGGCCTTCCAGACGGGAAACTACACGTCACAGATTATCCGCCACACCGGATTCCTTATTGGCGGTGCGGCCCTGGCTATCGGCGTGCAGTTCATCCCCCTGCGTGTGTTCAAGCTCGCCCCGCTGTTGCTGCTCTTTACGTGGATTTGCCTCATCCTGATGCAATGCGGACTGGGTGTGGAAAAGAACGATGGCATACGCTGGTTCAAAATCTTCGGCGTGCCTTTCCAACCCTCCGAGCTGGCAAAGATGGGACTCATCATTACGGTCGCCATCATCCTCTCGCATTTCCAGGAAGAGAAGGGTTCCTCCCGCACCGCCTTCAAGTGGATACTCGGTTGCACCATCCCCACCCTCCTGCTCATTGCCCCCGACAACCTCTCGACGGCACTCATCCTGGGCGGCATCATCTTCCTGATGATGTTCATCGGACGCGTACCTTTCCGCCAGCTGGGCGCCCTGCTGGGAATCATCGTCCTCGCCGGCGGACTCTTCGCCACCTTCCTGCTCGTCACACCGACTGACACGCTGAAGAAAGTCCCCTTGCTGGAGCGACGCGGCCCCACGTGGAAGAACCGCCTCCTGGACTTCAGCGACAAGCATCAGGAGACAGTTCCTCCCGAGAAATACGACATCCAGGCGAACTACCAGGTGGGACACGCCCACATTGCCATCGCCTCGGGCAACGTCATCGGACTGGGTCCCGGCAACTCGAAGACCCGCGACAACCTGCCCCAGGCATACTCCGACTTCATCTTCGCCATCATCCTTGAGGAACTGGGCATCCTGCCCGCCGCAGGCATCATCTTCCTCTACGTGATCCTGCTCATCCGTACGGCAAAGATTGCCAACAAGTGCAACAGGGACTTCCCGGCACTGATGGCCATCGGCGTGGCATTGCTCATCGTCATGCAGGCCTTTGTCAACATGATGGTCGCCGTCGGTCTGTTCCCCGTGACGGGACAACCGCTGCCCCTCATCAGCCGGGGTGGTACATCGACGCTCATCAACTGCGTCTACATCGGCATCATCCTGAGCGTAAGCCGCTACAACAACATCCAGGCTGACAAGCAACAGGCACTCGCAGAAGGCGACATCGCCAAAGCCGAACGCCTTGAAGAACTGGGTAGCGGACTCGACACCGAGCCACGCCAGGGAGGACTCCTGTAACCTCAACATCCGACGCCGGAGAGGTCGTATGCCAACGTTCCTTCATCTTTCAGGAAAGAACGGATGCATCCGCCCTCTCCGGCGTCTCTGTTTCTCCCCGGACCGTACCGGAGCATCGGCAACAGAAGGGTATGCCAGTCCGCCTCTTCGAGCATATAGCCTCCTGCATTCCGACAGGAATCCGGCTGCATCCGCGCGTTCCTATTCTTTATAAACCGTTCCCTATCCTCCCCTTCCTTTTCCCTTCTCCCCCTTTTTCACACCCGACGCAAAATTATCTCGTTGTTTACCACACCGCTATATTGATTTATTCGTACTTTTGTGGAACAATCCCCAAAACGACCATTCAAATGGAAGAAGAACTGAGAATCATCATAAGCGGCGGTGGTACCGGAGGACACATCTTCCCCGCAGTCTCCATCGCCAATGCCCTCAAAGCCAAACGTCCCGACGCACGCATCCTCTTCGTGGGCGCACTGGGACGCATGGAGATGCAACGCGTCCCGGCGGCAGGCTACGACATCGTCGGACTGCCCGTGTGCGGATTCGACCGCAAACACCTGTGGCGCAACATTGCCGTACTCTGGAAACTTGCCAAAAGCCAGCTGAAGGCACGGCGCATCATCAAGGAGTTCCGTCCGCAGGTAGCAGTGGGTGTAGGCGGCTATGCCAGCGGTCCCACCCTGAAAGTCGCAGGGATGATGGGCATCCCCACCCTGATTCAGGAACAGAACTCATACGCCGGCGTCACCAACAAGCTGCTGGCCCAGAAGGCGGAGAAAATCTGCGTTGCCTATGAAGGGATGGAACGTTTCTTCCCCGCCGGGAAGATTATCATGACGGGCAACCCCGTCCGCCAGGACCTGCTCGACCGGCAGACCGACCGCAGCGAGGCCGTCCGTTCCTTCGGACTCGACCCGGAAAAGAAGACCATCCTCATCATCGGCGGAAGCCTCGGCGCACGCACCATCAACCAGTGCGTACTCTCCCACCTGGACCTCATCCGCTCTTCGGGTGTCCAGTTCATCTGGCAGACCGGCAAAATCTACATCGATGATGCCCGCCGCCGCGTGGCGGAAGCCGGAGAGCTCCCGATGCTCCACGTCACGGACTTCATCAGCCGCATGGACCTCGCCTACAGCGCTGCCGACCTGGTCATCTCGCGTGCCGGAGCCGGCTCCATCTCGGAGTTCTGCCTGCTGCGCAAGCCTGTGGTACTGGTGCCCTCGCCCAACGTAGCGGAAGACCATCAGACGAAGAACGCCCTTGCCCTGGTCGACAAGGGAGCGGCACTCTACGTGAAAGACAGTGAAGCGCAGGAGAAGATGCTCGCCACCGCCATCGATGCCGTGAACGATGCTCCCCGCCTGCGTACCCTGAGTGAAAACATTGCCAAGCTTGCCTTCTACAACTCGGCGGACCGCATCGCCGACGAAGTACTGGCACTGGCAGCAAACTACCGGAACAATCATGAACGTTGATACCATACGCTCGGTCTACTTCATCGGAGCTGGCGGCATCGGCATGAGCGCCCTCGAACGCTACTTCCTGTCGAAAGGCAAGGTGGTGGCAGGCTATGACCGTACCCCGAGCGAACTGACCGAGCAACTGATGCGCGAAGGCGCACTGCTCCATTTCGAAGAGAACACCGACCTGATTCCTGAAGCATGCAAGGACCCTGCCACGACGCTGGTGGTCTACACACCCGCCATTCCGCCGACACACCGGGAACTGACCTACTTCAGGGAACACGGTTTCGAACTGCACAAGCGTGCCCAGGTGCTGGGAGTCATCACCCGTTCCGACCGCGGACTTTGCGTGGCAGGCACACACGGGAAGACCACCACATCGACCATGGCGGCACACCTGCTCTACGAGTCCCATGTCGGCTGCACCGCCTTCCTTGGCGGCATCTCACAAAACTACGGGACCAACCTGCTGCTCTCCACCAGGAGCGACCTCGTAGTCATTGAGGCCGACGAGTTCGACCGCTCCTTCCATCACCTGACGCCCTACATGGCGGTCATTACGGCGACCGACCCCGACCACCTCGATGTGTACGGGACGAAGGAGGCATACCTGGAGAGCTTCCGCCACTTCACCACCCTCATCCGTCCTGACGGCTGCCTGATCATCCACGAAGGACTGGAGATGCATCCCGACGTAGCCGAGGGGGTGACCGTCTACACCTATTCGCGTGAACACGGCGACTTCCATGCCGAGAACATCCGTATCGGAGGCGGAGACATCACGTTCGACTTCGTGTCGCCCCGCGGCACCGTGCGCGACATCAGCCTGGGAGTCCCCGTGAGCATCAACATCGACAACAGCATCGCCGCCATGGCACTAGCACAGCTCAACGGAGCCACCGACGAGGAACTCCGCAACGGCATGGCAAGCTACCGCGGCGTGGAACGTCGGTTCGACTTCAAGATACGCACACCCGAACGTGCCTTCCTGACCGACTACGCACACCACCCTGCCGAACTGCGGCAGAGTGCGCTGTCCATCCGCGAACTCTATAAAGGCAAGAAGCTCACGGCACTCTTCCAGCCGCACCTCTACACCCGGACACGCGACTTCTATGCCGACTTCGCCGAGAGCCTCTCGCTCTTTGACGAGGTCATCCTGACGGACATCTATCCGGCAAGGGAAGCCCCCATCGAAGGCGTAACGAGCCGGCTCATCTACGACCGCCTTGCACCGGGAGTGGAGAAGACCCTCTGCCGGAAGGAGGAAGTGCCTGACATCATCCGTACCAAACGTCCGGAAGTACTGGTACTGCTCGGTGCCGGCGACCTGGACCGCTATGTTCCCCAACTCTGTGACATCCTGAACGAACCATGCTGAAGAAAATCCTCATCCTGACCGTCGTCCTGCTCCTGCTCGCCTATCTGGCAGTGGCAATGACTCGCCTGAACCGGCAGCCTGCCGATGCCGTGTGCACCGACCTGGCCGTGACCGTCGACGCTGACGGACAAGAGGGAGACTTCATCACCCCTGCCGACATCAAGCACCTCCTGCAGAAAGACGGGCTGTACCCCAAGGGCAAAAAGCTTGACTCCATACGTTGCCGCGACATCGAGGCCTGTCTGGACAAAAGCCCCTTCATCAAGGAAGCGGAATGCTTCAAGAGCCCCACGGGACAGGTCTGCGTGAAAATCAGCCAGCGCATTCCCGTGTTCCGCATCATGGCAGACAACGGCGAACAATACTACCTCGACAGCTACGGGACCGTCATCCCCCGCTCGGGCTATGCCGCCCACCTGCCGGTCGTGACGGGACACGTGACGCAGAAGAATGCCGCCTCCCTGCTCGTCGAACTGGGCAGATGCCTCCAGAACGACCCGTTCTGGAACAGCCAGGTCGAGCAGGTCAACATCACACCGGACGGCGAACTGGAGATGGTCCCACGCGTAGGAGACCACATCGTCTTCCTCGGCAAGCCACGGGACATCGAAGGCAAGCTGGCACGCCTGCGCACCTTCTACGAAAAGGCATTGAACAAAGTGGGATGGAACAAGTACGCCCGCATCAGCCTAGAGTTTAACAACCAGATTATTTGCACCAAGAACCGATAACGAAACCAAGAAGTAAGTATATGACAGCAGTGAAAGATTTCATCGTAGCCATCGAGCTGGGCTCGTCGAAGCTCACGGGAATGGCCGGAAAAAGAAACAGCGACGGAAGCATCCAGATATTTGCCTACGCTCGCGAAGAAGCCTCTGCCTTTATCCGCAAAGGCATCATCTACAACATCAACAAGACCGTACTGGGGCTTACTTCAATCATCAACAAGCTGGAAGAACAGCTGGAAGCCGAGATAGCCAAGGTGTATGTGGGCATCGGCGGACAGTCGCTCCACTCGGAAAAGAACTTCGTGGTGGAACATCTGCCCCGTGAGACCGCCATCACACCGGACATCGTCAACCAGCTCATCGCCAACAACCGGCAGACGCGTTATCCCGACCGCGACATCCTCGACGTCATTCCACAAGAATACAAGGTGAAGAACACCAACCACCTCGACCCGGTGGGCATCATCAGCAACGAGATTGAGGGACACTTCCTCAACATCGTCGCACGCACCTCGGTGAAACGCAACATCATCACCTGCTTCGAACAGGCAGGCATCGAGATTGCAGGCTTCTTCATCTCACCGCTGGTACTCGCCGACGCCGTCCTGCAGGAGAACGAGATGCGGCTAGGCTGCGCCCTCATCGACTGCGGAGCCGACACCACGACCGTAGCCATCTACAAACAGGGACTGCTGCGCCACCTCGCCGTCATCCCCCTGGGAGGAAACAACATCACCAAGGACATCTGTTCACTGCAAATCGAGGAAGAGGATGCTGAAATGCTGAAATGTACCTACGGCTCCGGCTTCACGCTCCCCGACGAGAACAGTGACGACGACAAATACCCCATCAACGAGAGCCGCAACATCCAGGCGAAGCTCCTCAACGAGATTGTGGGCGCACGCACCGAAGAGATTGTCGCCAACGTACGCAACCAGATTATGCTGGCGGGATACAGCGACAAGCTGACCGCCGGATATGTCCTGACCGGCGGAGGCGCCAACCTGCGCAACCTCCAAGGCGCCTTCATGCAGAAAGGAAAATACATCAAGATACGCATTGCAGGCACGGTGAACATGCCCATCAAGGCCACCGAGCAGGAACTCTATGCCAAGAACGGACGCCTGAACACCCTCTTCGCCCTCGTGGCTGCCGGCAAGGAGAACTGCTACCGACCGGAACCCGTAGCCCCGGCAACCGATCTCATCGAACAGATGCAGCAGAAGGAGCACGAGGAACAGGAACGCGAAGCAGCCAGACGTGAAGCCGAAGAGCGCGAACGCAAGGAACGCGAAGCCGCAGCCAAAGCCGCCGCTGCCGAAGAGGAGGCACGCAAGCGTAAGGCTGCCGAAGAGGCACGCGTCAAAGCCAACACCGCGGCGCTGGCTGAAGTGAAGTCGGCTGCCGACAACATCGTCCTCACCCAGGAAAAACTCAACGAAGCCCTGAAAGAGGTCAAGAAGGCACAAGAGGAGAAAGACTCGAAAGCCGCCCACAAGGCAAACATCTCCGCCATCGCCCGACTGAAGGAAATCCAGGGACTGCGCGACAACGCCTCCACCGTCATGGATACCATCACCGACGAAGCCTACCTCAGCGAGGCACGCGTCGTGTTTGCAGACATCGAAGCCGCCACCGAGGCTGCCGAACGTGTCAAGGAGAAAGCCGGGGAGATTGCCGAGAAAGTGAAGCGGGAGAACAGCTTCTTCGGCAAGCTGCGCGGACTGGGAGACATCATCATGAACGACTAAGAAACAACATCACCTCACACACCTATAAACAACTACTGATATGCCAAACGACGATAAACTGGTGTCGTTCCTCTCACTGGACGACAAATCGACAAGTATCATCAAAGTCATCGGTGTGGGCGGCGGCGGTGGCAATGCCGTCAACCACATGTACAACGAGGGCATCGAGGGAGTGACCTTTGCACTCTGCAACACCGACAACCAGGCACTGGCACGGTCGCCCATCCCCGTGAAGCTCCAGCTCGGACCCACCATCACCAAGGGATTGGGTGCAGGCAACTGCCCGCCCAAGGCCAAGGAAGCTGCCGAAGAAAGCATCGAGGACATCCGCCGGTTGCTCAGCGACGGCACACAGATGGTGTTCATCACCGCCGGTATGGGTGGCGGAACAGGTACCGGAGCCGCTCCCGTCGTGGCACGTGTGGCAAAGGAGATGGGCATCCTGACCATCGGCATCGTCACCATCCCCTTCCTCTTTGAAGGACGCGATAAAATCCTCCAGGCCATCGACGGCGTGGATGCCATCAAGGAGAATGTCGACGCGCTGATGATCATCAACAACGAACGGCTGCGCTCCATTTATGCCGACCTGACCTTCGTCAACGCATTTACGAAAGCCGACGACACCCTCTCCATCGCCGCCCGGAGCATCGTGGAAATCATCACCATCGAGGGTACGATGAACCTCGACTTCGCCGACGTCAGCACGACCCTGCGCAACGGCGGTGTGGCCATCATCAGTACCGGTCTCGGCGAAGGGGATGCCCGCGTGGAAAACGCCATCAAGGACGCCCTCCACTCGCCCCTGCTCAACAACACGGACATTGTCAATGCCCAACGGGTGCTCATCAACCTCTCCTTCAGCGAAGAGTCAAACTTCATGATGGACGAGGTCAACGCTATCCACGAGTTCATGCAGAACCTCAACTCCAACGTGAAGGTCATCTGGGGATACGCTATCGACAACTCACTGGGCAACAGCGTCAAGATTACCCTGTTGGCATCGGGCTTCGACGTGAAGAACTTCACCGGCGACGAAGTGGACGCCCTGGTAGACCAGGACCGCATCGAGAAGGAACAGACGGAGACAACCCGCATCGAGGACATCTACGGACGGGGGTCCGTCACGACCAAGGGACATGTGAAGAAGCACCACATATACCTCTTCACCCCCGAGACACTCGACGACGACAACATCATCTTCAACCTCGAAGAATCCCCGACCTATACGCGCGACAAAGCCGCCCTCAAACGCATCGCCGCCCAACAGCCCGAGAAGGCAGAACAGGCAACGCCGTCGGCTGCTTCCGCGCAACAGGGAGGAACCATCTCGTTCTGAACCGTAGCGGACACACCGGCTGTGCGTCCGCTACTCAACCATAAAATAACGGACGGGCAGACAGCCCGCCCCTCACACAAACTTAAAAACTACTAATCTATGAGTCTGTTTGATCAAATAAGCAACGACATCAAGGAGGCCATGAAGGCCAAAGACAAGGTACGTCTGGAGACCTTGCGCAACGTGAAGAAAGTATTTCTGGAGGCAAAGACCGCTCCGGGTGCAAACGATACACTGACGGACGACAACGCCCTGAAGCTCATCCAGAAACTGGTGAAACAAGGCAAAGATTCCGCTGAAATCTACAAGGGACAGGGACGTGCAGACCTCGCTGAAGGCGAATTGGCACAAGTCAGTGTCCTCGAAGCCTACCTCCCGAAGCAGATGAGTGAAGCCGAACTGGAGGCTGCCCTGAAAGCCATCATTGCCGAGGTGGGCGCCACCAGCGCCAAGGACATGGGCAAGGTGATGGGCACCGCCACCAAGCGTCTTGCAGGACAGGCTGAGGGACGTGCCATCTCCGCCAAGGTCAAGGAGCTGCTGGGATAAGCCCCGTCAGCTGACCTGAAACGTCCGGGGGTGACCTCCCCCGCATGCAGAGGCACGGAAGCACAGGACCGGGATGGACAGGATGCGTTCTCCCGTCTCTCTTGTGCTTTCGTGCCTCTGTCTTTGTTTTTATCAGCCGACGGGGACGACCGTCCGCTGACACTTTGTCAAACGAAGCCCTCCACACGCCCTTTCCTCGCACCAAAATACAGTTTCGTGGATTCCGAGGCCCTTCTCAGGCGATTCGCAAAATACACATGGATGCAGATCTCACCCGTTCCGCTTCACAACGAACAGCACAGCCGGGAGTGTAGCGTCCTTTTTCTACCGGACGTCCGGTCTTACCTGTCTGTTTAATACCTTCCGATTTGTTGACACCGCCCACCTTCTGGAGAACGAAACTCCGAGTTTTTTCCTTTCATCGCCCGAACATTTGACTTTCGCCGGTCAAACAATATTGTTTGAGAAGTGAAACTATATTGTTTGACTCGCCAAACACAAGTGTTTGACACGCGAAACAATATTGTTTGGGCAGTAAAACGTAAGGATTTCGAAATTCAAATGTATAGTTTTCTAAAATCAGAGTCATTTTCACCCCTTTTCATTCACATTCCTTTGCAATCACGTGCCAGTTCATCAGATTTTAGAAAAACACGCGTTAGCTGAAAACGGCATTTTAGGAAAAACTGTCACCCAATCCTGTCATTTGCTTTCCTTCTGACAAACGCCATCAGCCGACTACCCTATATATAAATAGGTAGGAAGCCGGAAGGCTGTGCCCGTCGGCGTCAGAGAAACAACTCGCGCAACACATCGAGCGACTTCAGCTCAGGCATGTCAGGGAGGTGGAGCCGGTAGTAATTCAGGATGATTTCCACACAACGGTTGCGCTCCGTGCGGCTCATCTCAAAGAGGTGCATCGTCTCATAGTTCATACGCATCAGTTTGCTCAACCGCGCAGCCTCATCGGGGCGCACGAAGTCGGTGTGTAAAGGCTGACGGCCCACGAAGCACGCAGCCCGCAGGTCGAAACAGTCACCCGGACGGTAATCGTCCAGGTTCGGATAAAGCCCGACAAAACGTGAAAGACGCATGAGAAAGACCAGGTGAAAGTTGGCGGACGTGCCCTCACAGGCATCCAGCCATTGCACGGAGTGGAACAGGTAGGCAAACAACGGGACGTTCTCCTGCTCCTCGCGCAAGGCATGTCCCAGGAATTCCGCCAGGAACAGCGCAATGGCAGATTTATAGGGATTGTAAGGCAGGGAGCGGAACAGATACGCCGGGCGCACCTCGCGGAGATGTTGCAAGTTCAGCCGCGGACGATAGTCCGACTCATACTCCAGCATCGACAGCGGCTGGAAGAACACGCTGCGCAGTCCGCTCTTCCTGCTGTGCGGCAGACGCACGAGGTAAGCCACCCGCCCCCATTGCTCGGTAAACAGGTCTGCAATGACCGACGTATCGTTGTATTTTACAGTGCGAAGCACAATACCGGTTGCCTTCTGAAACATGCCTTTATCATTCTAAGGTTCAATCTTCAGACGCAAAAATAACGCATTTCCTCCACTCACCCTACAACCCTGCGGAAGGCGTTCTTTGTTTAACCTTTATTTGCAACACTTTCACTGCGTTTATTATCAATAAGATAAGCATATAGAGGCTATCAAGGTTTAAAAAATATCCAAACTTTTTCGCAAAAAGGTTTGGTCATGTCGGAAAAACCCTCTACATTTGCATCCGCAAACGAGAAACAACACTTCTCTAGGCAGTAAAGCGAAAGCTTACTCAGTCAGGAAGGCCCGTTCGTCTATCGGTTAGGACGCAAGATTTTCATTCTTGAAAGGGGGGTTCGATTCCCCCACGGGCTACTTAAAGTAAACGAATTAAAGAACAAGTAAAACAGATTAGTCGAGATGGCAAATCATAAATCATCAATCAAAAGAATCAGACAAGCAGAGAAAAGAAGACTGCACAACAGATATTATGGCAAGACCATGAGAAATGCTGTGAGAAAGCTTCGCGCGTTGACTGACAAGGCTGAAGCGATTGCACTGTATCCTTCAGTACAGAAGATGTTGGACAAGGCTGCCAAGACCAACTTGATCCACAAGAACAAAGCTTCAAACTTGAAGTCTAAGTTGTCTGCATACATTAACGGACTTGCTTAATAAAAGCATATAACTTGTCAAAACCAAATAGATAAGGTTGAGTCTTCACCGACTCGACCTTTCTTTGTTTGTAGGCATTCCACTCCCCTTCCTGGGAAACACAGACAGTCATGAGTCCGGACGGACGCTGCCGGCTCCATCTATCCGGTTGCATGGATACTAATAATTCTTTCGGCTACCGCCACAATCTGCTGCGTTATGAAACCAGCGAACTATAAAAATCTCCCATTGCGCAAATAGGTTGCATAGCAGGATTATACCTTTGCGCTCGAAATCGAAGTGCGATGAGCAAAGTCTTGCATAATCCATTGATTTGAGTAACTTTGCTGTCGCCTTCGGGCAAACATTATCATTCATACAATGCTGAAACAGACAACCAACATATCCGCAATCACTTGGCGCCATGGCTTTCACAGCCATAGCGAGAGTTGCTTTACATTTGCGTTTAGCAACCATCGACGCTATGCTGATGGACTGAGCCGACGACATTGTAGATATATGGGTTGATACTCTGACAATCGACAACAAGGAATATAAGTCGGGAAGTCCACAACGCTTTCCGACTTTTTTGTGCCCTGCCCGGGCTCGACTCCTTGTTGTGGCATGGCACTCCAAAATCAAAATTCAGTATGGACAACGATTTTTACCACAGCCATGCCAGTAAACAAAAACGCACTTATAAGATACAAGACCCTCAACAGATGCTTGAGGAACAAATACAGACGGTGGACTCTCGATGACCTTGTCGAGGCTTGCTCCGACGCTCTCTACGAGATGGAGGGCATCACGCGGGGAGTTTCTGTCAGAACCGTTCAGGCAGACCTGCAAGTGATGCGGTCGGACAAACTCGGCTACAACGCTCCGATTGAAGTCTACGATAACAAATACTACAGATATTCTGATCCCGACTATTCCATCTCCGATTCACCCATCGATGACGAGATGTACGAGCTTGTCACTGAAACGGTAGACAAACTGAAAGCATGCGACACGTCTGCCATCCCTTCTGAACTCACCATCTTACTCTCGAAGGTGAAGGACAAACTGATGCTCCTTTTATAAACCAAAGGCTTCGGCTTGATGAGAATCATCTTGCCGGAGCCTTTGTCATTTGGAGATGAGGGTGAAAGACCGGGCTCGAACCGGTGACCTCCAGATCCACAATCTGGCGTTCTGACCAACTGAACTACTGACACCATGTAATTGGCGGGAGCAGAAGGATTCGAACCCTCGACTTTCGGTTTTGGAGACCGACGTTCTACCGGCTGAACTATACTCCCCTATAGTTAAGTGGGCACTCGTGGAGTCGAACCACGTTCTCAGGATTTTCAGTCCTGCGCATACACCAAGTCTGCCAAGTGTCCATGGCTAGTGATGAGGGTGGGAATCGAACCCACAACCTGATGCTTCGTAGACAACCGCTCTGATCCAATTGAGCTACCTCACCATTTTTGCGGAAGCAGCAGGATTCGAACCTGCGGAACCTTTAAAGGGTTCGGTGCGTTAGCAGTGCACTGGTTTCGACCGCTCACCCATGCTTCCTTTCGTTTGACAATGCAAAAGTAGAAGGCCGACCTGCAGCCTATCTGCGTAACCTGGACTTTCTTCAAAAAAAGTCCTTTTTTCTATCAACAATCATTCTTCCGTGCCAACTTAATGGCGTAACTTTACACCACTATTTTATCCTATTACCCATTTATCCTACGTGAATCATGAAGAAACTTGCAATGCGGTGTCCGGCAGACTGCCCCTAATTCAAAGCAACCATATTTCTGGTCAGTTTGTTTTCTTGACTCCGTTTTCTTCCCATATTTTTACTACATTTGCCTAGCTTATACTGAGAGTCGCTATGAAACAAACACACAACCGATACTGGTCGGCTACATGGACCGCCCTGCTCCTTCTGCTAATATCCATCACGAACATACACGCACAACCCCTCTGCCGGATTCAGCACTATTCGGTCAATGACGGATTATCACAGAGTTTCGTCCAACGAATGGTACAATCTGACGACGGACTGCTGTGGTTCGGCACATGGGACGGACTGAACTGCTACGACGGATATTCCTTCACGACCTATAACATGGTGTCACCCGGAGGCACGGCACTCAGCACCAACAGACTGACGGACATACAAATCGGGGCTGACGGAGACTTGTGGTGCTCCACCTACGATGCGTGGAAAACACCTATGTGCTACCCAAGGGAATAGTCTGGTTCCTCTGTCAGGACGGACGCCTCTTCCGGCTTGATATGCAGAAGTTCAGGGACGGAAGCGAAGGCATCGCCGAACATCCCATGAAAGGCAAACGGATTTACCGCATCCATCAGGATGCCGACGGCAACGAATGGTTGCTCACGGATCAGGGTATCGAAATCGTAGGTAACCGGTCCATCAATGCCCCCGACCTCATCTTCCGGCATATCAAGGAGCGCAACGGACACACCTATCTGGTCTCTGAAGGCGGCGAACTGTTCGTCTTCCGTCAGCAAAAAGGCGACTTCGAACGGCTTGCAACTCCGGGAAGCTCCGAACCCGTCACCTCCCTGAAGAATCTCGGACGCGATACCCTCCTCTTACAAACACCTCATTCACTGACTTTCTATGCCTGTAAAAGCGGTACGGCATCGACCTTCCACACGGCAGATGTCGGACGGGCGGAAAGCACCATCAACCAAGTCCATACAGACAAGAAGGGAATCTGCTGGATACTGCTCAATCCGCATGAGATGCTCCGTCTGAACCCACAGACGGGAGACAGCCGTCTCTATGCACTTCCACCGTCCACATTCCGTAACCGTGCCCGTCAGAGCCGCAGCCTGGTGTTCAACGACCCGCACGGCATGCTATGGGTCATCCCCGAGCACGAAGCGCTCTGCTACTACGATGCCGGCACGGACTGCTTCCGTACCTACCTGCGCAACCCGGAAGACCCTTCATCCTCCTATGTGCCTTTCATCCGCTACAGCCTGCTTGACCGGCAAGGCAACCTGTGGTATGCACCCTATACGGGGTTGGAGAAGGTCTCTTTCCTCCCCCACTTCTTCACCCTGCACACGCTGGAGAAGGAGATGGACATCCGCAGCTTCCTGAACGACCGTCAGGGGAACCTGTGGGTCGGTTCGCAGAATGGCACCCTGCGGATTTACCAGCATGGGGACAAACGACCGCTCTATGTCACACCGCAAGGCAAGCTCACCACACAGCCTTCTGCCTTCCCCGGAGGAGCATACGCTCTGCTTCAGGCACGCAACGGCGACATCTGGCTGGGAACGAAGGAAGCAGGGCTTTACCGACTACGACCTTCAGGAGCCCGGCATTTCACCGTCAGTCACTACACTCCCGAACCAGGCAATCCCTACAGCCTGAGTGCCAACAGCGTGTACGCCCTGTGTGAAGACAGCCGGGGGCGCATCTGGGTTGGCACTTTCGGCGGAGGGCTGAACCTGGTCCAGGAGCATGCTGACGGACAGGTACAATTCATCCATCGGGGCAATGTATTGAAAGGCTTCCCCCTCAAGGATGCCCGCATCCGCTGTCTGAAAGAGTCGCCCGACAGCATCCTGCTGGTAGGAACAACCGACGGACTGATTGCCTGCCGCACGTCCTTCCGCCATCCGGAGGACATCATCTTCCGGCATCACCGGCACATCGGGGGCGACCGGACCTCACTCAACAGCAACGACATCATGGATGTCTTCATTCCTTCCAGCTCGGGGACAGACAGGCAGGAAGCCTGCATCCTCAGCTTCACGGGCGGACTGAACTTCGCCTGCACAGACTCGCTCATGCAGACACGGACGACCTTCCGCCACTTCACGACACAAGACGGGCTTCTGTCCAACCTGGTGCATGCCATGACGGACGACGGCAAAGGACACTACTGGGTGGTGGCTGAGAACGGACTCACCCAACTCGACCCGCAAACAGGACTGACCGTGAACTACCGCAGCGACCGCTTCGGGAACGAACTGAAGTTTGCCGAAACCGTCCCCCTGCTCCGGGGTGACACCCTGTTGCTGGGCACCAACCTCGGCGTGCTCTCGCTCCGCCTCAACGAACTTCCGCAAGACACTTACACGCCCGCCATTGTCCTGACCGAGATGCGTGTGCAGGGACAACCGCTCCACCGCGATGCCAACCGCATCGACGTCCTCACGCTCTCCCCGGAACAGCGCAACATCTCCTTCCGTTTTGCTGCCGTCGACTTCGTTAACTCTTCCACCATCCAATACGCCTACCGGCTGAGGGGACTGGAAGAACAGTGGAATGAGGTCGGGAACACACGCTCCGCCAGCTACATGAATCTCCCGGCTGGAGAGTATACCCTGGAGATACGTTCCACCAACAGCAACGGGGTGTGGATGGACAACACACGCAGCCTGCGCCTTGTCGTGGAACCGAAGTTCACTGAGACGGCGTGGGCGTGGGCGCTCTACGTCCTGCTCTTCCTGCTTCTCGTCGGCACTGTCGGCTATGTGCTCTTCTACATCTACCGCTTGCGCCACCGCATTGACATGGAACAGCAACTCGCCGACATCAAGCTCCGTTTCTTCACCGACATCTCCCACGAGCTGCGGACGCCCCTTACCCTCATCGCCGGCCCTGTCGAGGAAGTCCTCCAAAGCCGGGAGCTCTCGGACAAGGACCGCGAACACCTCTCACTCGTACGCACCAACACCCGGCGGATGCTGCGCATGATGAACCAGATTCTCGACTTCCGCAAACTGCAAAACCGCAAGATGAAGCTCATCGTCGAGGAAGCCGACCTCATCGCACTGCTCAGGCAGGTGATGCTCCACTTCCGCGCCATGGCGGAAGCCAAGCACATCGCCTTCACCCTCTCCTCGCCGGTGGACAGCCTCACGATGTGGCTCGATACGGACAAGGTGGAAAAGGTCTTCTTCAACCTCCTTTCCAATGCCTTCAAGTACACACCGGACGGGAAGTCCGTCAGCATCGAAGTATCCCTTTCCGACCGTACCGTGAGCGTCGCGGTGGCAGACCGGGGCATCGGCATCGACGAACAGCACCGCAAGATGCTCTTCCACCGCTTCGAGAACTTCACACACAGCGACATGATGCATCCCTCCTCGGGCATCGGACTCTCCATGGCACGGGAGATGGTCGGCCTGCACCACGGGCACATCGATGTGGAAAGCCAGGTCGGCGAGGGAAGCCGCTTCACTGTCACCCTCCCGCTCAGCCGCTCCGCTTATGAACACGATGAACACACGGAGTTCATTCTCCACGACGGCACGGATTCCGCCTCTCCGCAGGACAGAGACAAGGGAAACCGGGAAGCGGAAGACAACGGAGACGGCGAACGCCTGACCCTCCTCGTGGTGGAGGACAACGACGAGCTGCGCCTCTTCCTGCGCAACATCCTCTCTGCCGACTACCGCGTCATCGAGGCTACGGACGGGAAACAGGGACTGGAACTTGCCTGCGAACACATCCCCGACCTCCTCATCACCGACGTGATGATGCCCGTCATGGACGGACTGGAGATGGTCAGCCGGATAAAAGCGGACCGCACCGTCTGTCACATCCCCATCATCATCCTCTCCGCCAAGTCCTCCCTCGACGACCGCATCGTCGGACTGGAACGGGGCATCGACGACTACATCACCAAGCCTTTCAGCGCCACGTACCTCAAGACGCGCATCCGCACACTCATCCGCCGACGGCAGGAGTTGCAGGAGTTCTACCGGGCACGCTTCCAGCCTCACCCCGAGGAGACAGCTGCCCCGGCAGATGCAGAGTCCGCTCCGACCGCATACGAACCCAAGCGCCCACAGCTGGAGTCACTCGACGACCGCTTCATGGAGCAGGTCATGGAGTGCATCGAGCAGAACATGGACAACCAGGACTTCGAAATCGAGACCCTGGCGGAACACCTCTTCATGAGCCGCACCGTGTTCTACCGCAAGCTCAAGTCCATCACCGGGATGACGCCCGTCGCCTTCGTCGGCGAGATGCGCATCAAGCGTGCCCTCCAACTCATGGAGGACGACGGACTGACCATCTCGCAGGTTGCCTACATGACAGGGTTCAACTCGCCGAAGTACTTCAGCAAGGTCTTCAAGAAGGCCGTCGGATGCACACCCAGCGAGTATAAAGAGCAGAAAAAGGGGAACGACGAATAATTTCCCCTTTTTCACCAATAACTACCCCTCCAAAACGGATGAATGACGTAACTTTACACCGACATTTTTACCTCATTACTCATTTATCCTACGTGAATCATGAAGAAACTTGCAATGCTATGTCTGGCTGCCTGCCTGTCAGGAATGACACAGGCACAGACTGCCACCGGACCGCTCCCCTATCAGAACAGTGAACTCTCCCCGGACCAACGCGCCGAGGACCTGCTGGGAAGGCTCACCCTCGAGGAGAAAGTACTCCTGATGCAAAACAACTCAAAGGCTATTCCACGGCTGGGCATCAAGCCTTACGAATGGTGGAACGAAGCCCTCCACGGGGTCGCCCGTGCGGGACTTGCCACCGTCTTCCCCCAGTCCATCGGCATGGCAGCCTCGTTTGACGACGAGTTATTATATAAGGTGTTCGATGCCGTGTCCGACGAAGCACGCGCCAAGAACCGCATGGCAAACGAGCGAGGTTCCTACCGACGCTACCAGGGACTCACCTTCTGGACGCCCAACGTGAACATCTTCCGCGACCCGCGCTGGGGACGCGGACAGGAGACGTACGGTGAAGACCCTTACCTGAGCGGACGCATGGGCGTCGCCGTCGTACGAGGCATCCAGGGACCGAACGACACGAAGTGGAACAAGGCGCACGCCTGCGCCAAGCACTTTGCCGTACACTCGGGTCCGGAGTGGTGCCGCCACAGCTTCAATGCCGAGAACATCCCCTTCCGTGAACTCTGGGAGACCTATCTGCCCGCCTTCAAGGACCTCGTGCAGAAGGCACGCGTCAAGGAGGTCATGTGCGCCTACAACCGCTTCGAGGGAGACCCCTGCTGCGGCAGTGACCGACTGCTCCACCAAATCCTGCGCAATGAGTGGGGGTACGACGGCATCGTGGTGACTGACTGTGGCGCCGTGTCCGACTTCTGGCAGAAGGGCAAGCACCATGTCTACCCCGACGCCGGACATGCCTCGGCTGCCGCTGTCGCCAACGGGACCGACCTGGAGTGCGGGAGCAACTTCGAGTCACTCGTAGACGCCGTCCGTCAGGGACTCGTACCCGAAGAGAAAATCAACAACTCCGTCCGCCGGCTGCTGAAGGCACGCTTCGAGCTGGGCGAAATGGAACCGGAGCACCCCTTTGCCGACATCCCCGACTCCATCGTCGACTGTCAGGCACACCGCGACCTGGCCCTACGGATGGCACACGAGACGATGGTCCTGCTCCAGAACCGCGGCAACGTGCTTCCGCTAAAGAAGAATGCCACCGTGGCCCTCGTCGGCCCGAACGCCAACGACTCGGTGATGCAGTGGGCGAACTACAACGGCACGCCCTCACACACCGTGACCCTCCTGCAGGCACTGCGCAAACGTCTGCCCGAGCACAAGGTCATCTACGAACCGCTCTGCGGGCACACCGAAGGCTGCGTCTGGAACAGCCTCTTCACGGACTGCTCGATGGACGGCAAGCCGGGATTCGCCGCCACCTACTGGAACAACCGGGAGGCAAAGGGTGAGGTCGCAGCCACCGACCAGGTCGAGACGCCTTTCCACTACAGCGGAGAGGGAGCCACCGCCTTTGCCGCCGGGGTCAACCTGAAGGACTTCACCGGACGCTACGTCAGCATCTTCCGCCCCGACCACTCGGGCACCGCGCAATTCCGCCTCTCGACCAACGGGCGGGTGAAATTCTTCATCGACGGACAGGAAGTCTGCGAACAGTACAACCTGAAGAACCCCGCCAACGTACACGCCTTCCCCTTCGAGGCGGGCAAGGAATACCGCATCGAGCTTGCCTTCGAGCAGGTGAAGGACAACCCGTTCCTGAACTTTGACCTCGTCGAGGAGCAGGCTCCCGACATGAAGGCGCTCATCAAGCGGCTGAAAAAGGCGGACGTCATCATCTTCGCCGGAGGCATCTCTCCCCTGCTGGAAGGGGAAGCCATGAGCGTGTCTGCCGAAGGCTTCAAAGGCGGAGACCGCACGAGCATCGAGCTGCCGAAAATCCAGCGCGACATGATTGCCTCCCTCAAGCAGGCAGGCAAGAAGCTCGTCATGGTCAACTTCTCCGGCTCTGCCATGGGGCTGAAGGCCGAAGCCGCCCACTGTGATGCCATCCTCCAGGCGTGGTATCCGGGACAGGAAGGCGGAACGGCGGTTGCCGACGTACTCTTCGGCGACTACAACCCCGCCGGCCGTCTGCCTGTCACGTTCTACGCCGACGACACACAGCTGCCCGACTTCCTCGACTACTCGATGCGCGGACGCACCTACCGCTACTTCACCGGACGCCCGCTCTTCGCCTTCGGACACGGACTGAGCTACACGACCTTCTCCTACGGCGAGGCGAAGGCGGACAAGCAGGAACTGGCATACGGCGACACCCTGCGCGTGACTATCCCCGTTACGAACACCGGCAAGCGCGACGGCGACGAGGTGGTACAGGTCTATCTGCGCCGTCCGGGTGACAGCGAAGGCCCGCTGAAGGCACTCCGCGGCTTCCGTCGGGTGAACATTGCCCGGGGCGAGACACGCGAGGTGGTCATCGAACTGCCGTACGAGAACTTCCAGTGGTTCGACACGCAGACCAACTCGATGCACCCGATGGAAGGTGACTATGAGGTGCTCTACGGCGGAAGCTCCGAAGATGCCGCACTGAAGAGCCTTCCGGTGAGCATCCGCTGAGCCTGCTGCTGACAACGGTTATGAACGATTTGAGTTTAAAGGAACGAAGGGGATAAGCTTGAGCACTTATCTCCTCGTTCTTTTGTTTGGAGACACGGATGACAATCACGCTGTTTTTTGACACTTCCGCCCTCCAGGCATACCAACGACACAGCTTTCCGCTTATCTTTGCAGGACAACCAATCTGAAAAACACGAGCACTATGAAGAACAACTCCAAGCGGCGCATCCCGTACCTTCTCCTGACGGGACTTCTCTACCTGTGCGGCAGTGGGACCTGCGCCGGTCCTCAAACAGCAGAAGACCTTCCAGACGAGACACGCCTTCCCGCCTTTCCGGGTGCCGAGGGCTTCGGACGTTACGCCGTCGGCGGACGAGGCGGACAGGTGTACCATGTCACCACACTGACCGACGGCGACCAGCCCGGAACCTTGCGACACGCCGTCGAACAGACGGGAGCGCGCACCGTGGTCTTCGATGTCGCCGGGACCATCCGACTCGACCGTCCGCTACGCATCCGGCACGACAGCCTGACTGTCGCCGGACAGAGCGCACCGGGCGACGGCATCTGCATTGCTCGCCACGCGGTGAACATCGACGCCAACGAGGTGGTCATCCGCTACGTACGCTTCCGTGTGGGCAACGAGGGCGGCGGTGAACCCGACGGACTGGGCGGCTGCGACCACCGCAACATCATCGTCGACCACTGCACCGTCAGCTGGTCTGTCGACGAGACCTGCTCGGTCTATGGCAACACCGACGCCACCGTGCAGTGGTGCCTCATCTCCGAGAGCCTCCGCACGGCAGGACACAAGAAGGGGCGTCACGGCTACGGCGGCATCGTGGGCGGAAACCGCATGTCGTTCCACCACAATCTCATGGCACACCACGAAAGCCGCGTGCCCCGTCTGGGTCCGCGTCCCGGCACACAGGACCGCGAATACGTGGACATGCGCAACAATGTGTTCTACAACTGGGCGGGCAACGGATGCTACGGCGGCGAGGCCATGCGAGTGAACATTGTCAACAACTACTACAAGCCGGGACCTGCCACGCCGGACCGGAGCAGCATCGCTTACCGCATCTTCGCTCCCAACATCCGCACGACGGCGTACTGCCACCGTCCGGATGGCAGCCCCAACAGCTGGGCACCGATGGAGCACGTCTGGGGAAAGTTCTACATCGACGGCAATGTCATGGAGGGCCATGCCGACGTCACTGCCGACAACTGGACACGGGGCGTCTACGAACAGGTACGTCCCGAGTCGAACGACGGGCTGTGGAACGACGCCGTGCGCGACTCCATCCGTCTGCATGAACCACTGCCCTACGGCGAAGTGACGACCCACAGCGCCGAGGAGACGTACCGCCTGGTGCTTGCACACGCCGGCTGCTCGAAGGTACGCGACACGCTTGACCTCCGCATCGTCGAGGAGACACGTACGGGCACTGCCTCGTGCATCGGCTCGGTGACTCCCGATGCCGGACAGGCTCCCGGACTCATCGACCTCCCTGCAGATGCCGGCGGCTATCCCGAACTGACTGCCACTGCCGGTGAAACGGAAGCGTTGAAGGACAGCGACGGCGACGGCATGCCCGATGCCTGGGAGAAGGCTCACCGCCTGAACCCTGCCGATGCTGCTGACGGACGCGCCTGCACCCTGAGCAGCGAAGGCTACACCAACCTGGAAGTCTATCTGAACGGACTGGTGGAGAAGCAGGGATAAGGGGCTGCGGGATTCCCGGCACAGGAACGCCCCACCGTCCCCATGCACTTCAGAAGAGATTTTTTGGCACCAAGTTGCGGCGATATCGCAACTTTTCCGTTACTTTATCCGTCTAATAGAAAGAACCAATCAATAAAAGGAGGAGAAGGACTATGAAGAATCTCTATCGGATGCTCGTCGGACTGATGGCACTCACGGTATTGAGCAGCGCCAGCGGCTGCCGCGCATTCAGCAACCAGACAAGTCAGGAAGTGCCCAGTGAGGCTAAAGCAAAGAAGAACTACTATGTCGCACCGTTCGAAGCCATCGAGGTGAACGGTGTAGTCAACGTCTCGTTCTCGCAGAGTGACAAGACCGACGTGGAAGTCACAGGACCGGAGAACTACCTGCCCTTTGTGGTCATTGAGTCGCACGACGGGGTCCTGAAGGTCAACACCAAGAGCATCGGCAACAAGCGCGCCGGGAAAGGACTGGAAATCAAGATTGCCGCTCCGACACTGAACCACCTGTCGAACCGTGGTGTGGGCGATTTCAAGACGACCTCACCCCTGAAGGCCGACCGCCTCGTCATCGAGAACTCCGGCGTGGGCAGCGTGCGCCTGTCGGGACTCGACTGCCAGAGTGTGGAAGTGGAGAACTCCGGTGTCGGCGACCTTCGACTTTCCGGCAAGACCGACAAGGCAAGCTATGAGTCGAGCGGCGTCGGCGACGTACATGCCAAGGAGCTCAAGGCCAAAGACGTCAACCTCAACCACAGCGGCGTAGGCGACATCACCTGCTCCGCTTCCGGGACCATCCGCATCCGCGCCAAGGGCGTGGGCAACGTGAAGTACTACGGTAACCCACAGGTGCTCAGCCTGTCGAAGTCGAGCGTCGGGGCGGTTATCGGGAAGTAACCCGGCTAGTCCGTATCAATAACAGGAGGGTGTATCGCGATGAGCGGTGCACCCTCTTTGTGTATCCATGCTTTGCGACACATCCTCCGGGCATTCGCGCTTAATCGGGTAAGTACAGGCCTTCAATCAGGTAAGCACAGGTGCTTGATATACCTAAGTATCATACTTAGCCTACCAAAGTATTATACTTAGGCTGCCTAAGTATTATACTTTGACCACCTAAGTATTATACTTTGGTCTATCAAACTACTATGTTTGCCAAGTCAAACACTTGTGTTTGGCGAGTCAAACCAATGTGTTTGCCCGGTCAAACACTTATGTTCCATCCGTCGGACGATTGTGTTTGCCGGGACAAAGTCCGGAGAAGGGAAGAAGCATCAGGTACCGTCAGATAAAAAAAGGGTGCACCGTGTGTAACGATGCACCCTCCTTTTATCTGATAGTCAACTGATGCTTAAGCGTCGATGTTCGCGTAGGTGGCATTGCTCTCGATGAACTCGCGGCGCGGACCTACGTCGTCACCCATGAGCATGGAGAAGATGTAGTCTGCCTCGGCGGCGTTCTCGATGTGCACCTGCTTGAGGAGACGGCGTTCGGGGTCCATGGTTGTCTCCCACAGCTGTTCCGGGTTCATCTCACCCAAACCTTTGTAGCGTTGCGTATGGATGCCGCTCTCGCTGCCACCGCCGTACTTCTCGATGAAGCGCAGACGGTCCTCCTCGGTGTAGCAATACTCCTTGACCTTGCCCTTGGTGCAGAGGTAGAGGGGCGGCGTGGCGATGTAGAGATACCCTTCCTGGATGAGCTGCGGCATGTAGCGGTAGAAGAGCGTCATGATGAGTGTGTCGATGTGGGAACCATCGACATCGGCATCGGTCATGATGATGATTTTGTGGTAGCGCAGCTTCTCGATGTTTGCCTCCTTGCTGTCTTCGCCCACACCGAAGCGGACGCCGAGCGCCTGGATGATGTTGTTCACCTCGTCGCTCTCGAATGCCTTGTGCCACATTGCCTTCTCCACGTTCAGAATCTTACCGCGCAGCGGAAGGATTGCCTGGAAGGCACGGCTGCGTCCCTGCTTGGCGGAACCGCCTGCCGAGTCACCCTCGACCAGGAAAAGCTCACAGCGTGCAGGGTCCTTGTCGGAACAGTCCGCCAGCTTGCCGGGGAGTCCGCCTCCGGTCATGGGGCTCTTGCGTTGCACGGACTCGCGTGCCTTGCGGGCAGCGATACGTGCCGTAGCAGCCAGCACCACCTTGTCGACAATCATCTTCGCCTCCTTGGGGTGCTCTTCGAGGTAGTAGGTCAGTGCTTCGCCCACAGCCTGGTTGACGGCACCGCTCACCTCGTTGTTGCCCAACTTCGTCTTGGTCTGTCCTTCGAACTGCGGCTCGGCAACCTTGACGGAGATGACGGCAATCAGTCCCTCGCGGAAGTCCTCTCCGGAAATCTCCACCTTCGCCTTCTCCAGCGCCTTGCTGTCCTCGGCATACTTCTTCAGCACACGTGTGAGTGCCATGCGGAAGCCCGCCTCGTGCGTACCGCCTTCGATGGTGTTGATGTTGTTCACGTACGAATGGAGGTTCTCACGGAAGCCTGTGTTGTACATGATGGCGCACTCGATGGGGATGCCTTGCTTCTCGGTGTTGAGATAGATGACATCGTCGATGAGCGGCGTATTGTTGGAGTTGAGGAAACGGACGAACTCCTTCACACCCTCCTCGGAGTGGAAACGTTCGCTCTTGAAGTTGCCTGCCTCATCCTTCTCCCGGCGGTCGGTCAGCGTGATGGTGATGCCGGCGTTGAGGTAGGCAAGCTCGCGCATACGTGCCTGGAGGATGTTATATTTATAGGTGGTGGTCACGAAGATGGAAGCGTCGGGCCAGAAGGTCTGTCGTGTACCCGTATCGTCGGGGTCGCACGTACCCACTTCCTTGACAGGGTAGAGCGGCTTGCCGCAGGAGTATTCCTGCTGGTAAATCTTTCCGCCTCGGCGTACCTGCGAAATCATGCGTGTGGACAGGGCGTTCACACACGACACGCCCACACCGTGCAGACCACCCGACACCTTGTAGGAGCCTTTATCGAACTTACCGCCCGCGTGGAGCACGGTCATCACGACTTCGAGAGCCGACTTGTGCTCTTTCTCATGCATGTCGACGGGGATTCCGCGTCCGTTGTCCTGGACGGTGATGGAGTTGTCTTCGTTGATGGTTACTTCGATGTGGTTACAAAAGCCTGCCAATGCCTCGTCGATGGAGTTGTCCACGACTTCGTAGACCAAGTGGTGCAGACCTTTCTCGCTTATGTCGCCAATATACATGGCGGGGCGCTTACGCACGGCCTCCAGTCCCTCAAGGACCTGGATGTTGCTGGCCGAATATTCCGCTCCGCTGTGATTAGTGATTTGTTCTTCTGCCATAGAGATTAATGTCCAATAAATAACGGACAAATTTACGAATAATTCTCGGGATGACCATATAAAGTATGGGAAATTCGCCCCTTGGAGCCGACAGGAAGTTACCCAGGAGCGACTATCGCTTGTCAATCGTCCAGATACCCCTGCTTCTTCAGCTCCACGGCTGCCTCCTCAAGTTCGTGGTACCAGTCCTCACCGAACTTGCGGATGAGGGGCTCGCGCAGGAAGCGGTACACTGGGACGCCTTTCTTCCGTCCCAGCTCCACGGCGGCACGGCAGACGTCCCAGCGGTGGTAGTTGACCGCCTTGTAGGGACCGTAGTCGCCGATGCGGATGGGGTAGAGATGGCAAGAGATGGGTTTGTAGAAGCTGATGCGACCTTCGCGGTACGCCTTCTCCAGGGCACAGTAGCAACAGCCCGACTCGTCGTAGCAGGTGAACACACAGTCCTTGCCGTTCACAATGGAGGTCACGAGGTCGCCTTCCTCATCGACATAGACCACGCCCTGGCGGTCGATGACGGTACGTGCTTCGGGTGAGAGGTCGTTCCACACGGCGGGTAGGGAGGCTTCGAGTGCCTCCACTTCACCGGTCTCCACGGGAGCGCCGGCATCGCCTTCGATGCAGCAGGCACCCTTGCAGGCGCCCAGGTCACAGAGGAACTTCTCACGGAACACATCGAGGCTCACGATTACATCGTCTATCTGTATCATTTCTTCGGATTCTTCGGGTGACAGGGATGCACAGCCACGGATGCAAACGGCGCGGATGGCACGGATTCTTCCTTCCCGCCCAAGTGAAGGGGAACAAGGAATCCGCGTCATCCGCGCCGGCTGTATGCAGGGGAACGGGCACGGGGCCCGTCCTCCGCGCATCCCTACAGGACGGGATGAATTACTTGATAAGGTCGCGACCGGTCATCTCCTTCGGCTGGGGCATGCCCATGATGTGCAGGATGGACGGTGCCACGTCGGCGAGTACGCCATTCTCCACGCGGGCGTCCTTGCGCTCCGTCACATAGACGAAGGGGACGGGGTTGAGCGAGTGGGCGGTGTTCGGGGTGCCGTCCTCGTTCAGGGCATGGTCGGCGTTGCCGTGGTCGGCGATGATGATGACTTCATAGTCGTTTGCCTTGGCTGCCTCGACGGTGTCGCGCACGCAGTTGTCGATGGCGACGACTGCCTTCTCGATGGCCTCATACACGCCGGTGTGTCCCACCATGTCGCCGTTGGCGTAGTTCACCACGATGAAGTCGTACTTCTGTTCGCCGATGGCTGCCACCAGCTTGTCCTTCACTTCGTAGGCGCTCATCTCGGGCTTGAGGTCATAGGTGGCTACCTTCGGCGACGGCACGAGGATGCGGTCTTCCCCCTTGTAGGGTTCTTCGCGTCCGCCGTTGAAGAAGAAGGTCACGTGGGCATACTTCTCGGTCTCGGCGATGTGCAGCTGCGTCTTGCCGTTGTTCGAGAGATACTCGCCCAGCGTGTTCTGCACGTTCTCCTTATCAAAGAGGATATGGACGCCCTTGAACGAAGCGTCGTAGGGGGTCATGCAGTAGTATTGCAGACCGGAGATGGTGTGCATGCCTTCCTCGGGCATGTCCTGCTGGGTGAGCACGATGGTCAGCTCCTTGGCGCGGTCGTTGCGGTAGTTGAAGAAAATCACGGCGTCGCCTTCCTTGATGGTGCCGTCGAAGGTGCTGTTCACGATGGGCTTCACGAACTCGTCGGTCACGCCTTCGTCATAGGATTCCTGCATTGCCTGCACCATGTCGGCAGCCTGCTTTCCGGTTCCGCTGACGAGCATGTCGTAGGCTTCCTTCACACGTGCCCAACGCTTGTCGCGGTCCATGGCATAGAAACGTCCCACGATGGAGGCTATGCGTCCGGCTGAAGCCTGGCAGTGTGCGGTGAGCTGTTCGATGAAGCCCTTGCCGCTCTTCGGGTCGGTGTCACGACCGTCCATGAAGCAGTGGATGAAGGTGTGCTCCTCCAGCCCGTACTCCTTGGCGATGTCGCAGAGCTTGAACAGGTGGTCGAGTGAGCTGTGTACGCCGCCGTTGGAGGTCAGTCCCATGAAGTGGATGTTCTTGCCGTGCTCCTTGGCGTAGGTAAAGGCTGCCACTACCTGCGGGTTCTTCAGGATGCTGCCGTCGGCACAGGCACGGTTGATTTTCACAAGGTCCTGATAGACGATGCGTCCGGCACCGATGTTCAGGTGGCCCACCTCGGAGTTACCCATCTGTCCGTCGGGCAAGCCTACGTTCTCGCCGCTCGCCTGGAGCTGGGAGTGCGGATAGGTTGCCAGGAGCGAGTCCCAATAGGGAGTCGGGGTGTTGAAGATCACGTCGTCTTTCCGGTGGTCGCCGCAGCCCCATCCGTCGAGAATCATCAAAAGCGCTTTTTTAGCCATAATCATATCTGTTTTAGAGTTATTCTGTATTGACGCCGCAAAGTTACGCAAAATAGGCGCATCGGCGTGCATGTCTTAACGTGCATTAGCGAAAAAGCACGTCCGTCAGCCGATAGGTAAGCATCGGAGGGTGATGAAAAAGTCGCCCGATGGATTAGGAAAGCGAATCCGAAGGATAGGAAACAGACGAACGGACGAAAGTTCCGATTTTTGCGCCCGAATATAATCGGGACGGAACACGTGAGGGAGTGCCCTCCGCAGAGGCGTTCCGTCCACCTAATTAAACAACACCATGCACATCAGAATCAGACTTATCACTTATGTATGGATGCTCCTGTGTCTGCTGGCGACAGCTTGCACAAGCATCGGTTTCGAACTGCCGCAGGGTCCGCAGGGACCGGACGGCAAGTCCGCTTATGACCTTTGGAAAGAGGAGGTGGAAGCGGGACGCATCAACTGGCCCGGGGACCGGACGACCCCTGCGGACTTCTTCGTCTTCGTCAAGGGCGAGAAGGGCGACCGGGGAGCGGACGGACAGTCCGCCTACGAGCTATGGAAGCAGCTCATCGCACAGGGTACGGTCGCCAACCCGCATGACGGGTCACAGACGTGGCCTGCCTCGAAGAACAGCGAGGCAGACTTCTGGGACTTCATCAGCGGACGCGACGGACAGACACCTCACGTGGGCAGCAACGGCAACTGGTTCATCGGCGCTACGGACACCGGCGTGAAAGCGACGGGCAGGGACGGGCGTGATGGACGCGACGGACTGGACGGCAAGGACGGCCTCTCGGCTTACGAGCAGTGGCGACAGCTCGTCGGACAGGGCGCCACCGACTGGCCCAAGGACCAGACGTCGATGAATGACTTCTTCCTCTTCCTGAAGGGGCGCGACGGCGCCAACGGCATCACACCCCACGTGGGCACCAACGGACACTGGTTCGTCGGCTCGACGGATACCGGCATCACCGCGCAGGGACTGTCCCCCTACGTCGGCACGAACGGAAACTGGTGGGTGGGAACGACCGACACCGGCGTGGCTGCGAAAGGCAGGGACGGACGTGACGGGCGCGACGGTACCGACGGACGGACGCCTGTCATCCGCGACGGACACTGGTGGATCGGCGACACCGACACGGGCATCGCCGCACAAGGCGTCCGTGGAGAGAAAGGCGAAAAGGGTGACCCGGGAGAGAAGGGAAAGGACGGACGCGACGGAAAGGACGGAGCGAACGGACGTGACGGGCGCGATGGCACCGACGGACGGACGCCCTTCATCCGCGACGGACACTGGTGGATCGGCGACACCGACACGGGCATTGCCGCACAGGGCGTCCGGGGAGAGAAAGGCGAGAAAGGTGACCCGGGAGAGAAGGGAAAGGACGGACGCGACGGAGCTGACGGCAAAGACGGGCGTGACGGCACCAACGGCACGAACGGACGAGACGGACAGAACGGACGTGACGGAGTCTCGCCCCACATCGGTGACAATGGCAACTGGTTCATCGGGACTACCGACACCGGCATCGCTGCCCGCGGACAGAACGGCAACGACGGGGCTGCCGGAGCGTCGGCGTATGAGCTCTGGCAACAGGACGTGAAGAGCGGAAAGGTACACGACAAGGAGGGTCAGCCGTGGAGCAAGGACCGCACCACGATGGCGGACTTCTATGCCTACCTTTCGGGTGCGGACGGACGTGACGGACGCGACGGACGTGACGGCGTGGATGGCACCAACGGACGCGACGGCATCAACGGCAAGTCTGCCTACGAACTGTGGAAGGAAACCATTGCCACCGGACAGGTGGACGACCCCAAGACTCCGGGCACGAAATGGCCCGCGGAACGGAACACCGAGGCGGACTTCTTCAACTTCCTCGCCGGACGCGACGGTGTGGACGGGCTCAACGGGCGCGACGGACTGGACGGCAAGGACGGTGCGAACGGACTCTCTGCCTACGAGCTGTGGAAGGCGGACCTCGCCAAGCGGTGCGGGACGCCGGAAGCACTGACCGACCACCGCGACGGCAGCAAGTGGGACTGTGAGCGTAACTCGCTCGACGACTTCTACGAGTTCCTGCGGGGTGCCGACGGCGCGGACGGGAAGGACGGCAAAGACGGTCGTCCAGGTGAACCAGGCAAGCCGGGAGCCGAGGTGACCATCATCCGGGGCGTGCCCAACGTCATCGCACAGTACTCCCAGTCGGAGTTTGGCGAGTATGTGCGCACGACCGACGGCGGTGTATTATATAAGGTATACGACGAGCGGGGTCAGCTGGCGCCTCATGCCAAGGTACAGGGGCTGCCGGGCATCAACCCCGGGAAGGAGTACACCAGCAACGAGCAGGGAGAGTTCATCGTTCCTCGGGAAGACCTGCCGGAAATCCAGGAGCTCGACAGCCGCTGGGGGACGACCCGCTCGGTGACCCTCGCAGGCAAGCCGGCGCAGGAGTCCGCCCGGAACACCTACGTCCCCAACCGGGTACACATGCGGATGGTGCCCCAAAGCAAGACACCGTCTGTGGACTACCAGCTGAACATGATCTTCCGCATCCAGCGGCGCATCAACCCGGACGACGAGTGGCAGAACCTCCCCTCCTACCTGCCCAACTCGGGCAGCCTGCACCCGGAGACCTTCCGTGTTGCCGACAAGGACGACCCCCGCAGCCTGCTCGCCGACCAGCCTGTCGTATGTTCCAACGGAAGTTCGTCCAGCTCCGGCAACTACACCTACTACTGCCAACCCTACCGCTACGTACAGGAGAACCCTGCCAACCAGAAGAACGGCCAGAAGGAGTACTGGGACGGGACGGACGTCTACCTGACGGTCAAGAACCGCGAAGCCTACTACGGGGAGGAATTCCAGTGGAACGGCGTGGCGCTGCTGCCGCCCTATCAGCTGGGTCCCCGTCTGAAATCGCTCAAGCTGAAGACGAAGAGTGGTGGGACCCCCACGGTGTTCCTGTCGGCGGAAGGGGAGCTGGACTTCTCCCACATGGACCTGACGCGCCTCTACAAGTCGTCGACCCGATACACCCAGCGTCCCGACGGCTCGGACTTCATCGAACCCATCCTGTACACCGAGGAGGAAGCGCGGAAGCTCAAGATGGCGTGTGTCTCCTTTAACTTCAGCTCGTCGGCAGGCACGCAGGAAGCGTCCAGCACGAACAACCGTTCGTCCGCCGACGAACCCACGTTCAAGGTGCTCACCCCGTACCTGAACTCGACCATCTACATCAAGTACAGTGGCTCTTACCAGTTCAAGGGGTTCACACAGGGCTACCTCCGCCCGGGAACGGAGGAAGGCACCTACCGCATTGAGAACTACAAATCGGCATACACCCTCCCCGAAGTCACTGTAACCTATGAAGAATAACCCTATGAACAGACTACTCATACCTACCCTTTCCGCTGTCCTGACCTTCCTCCTGCTGTGCACCGGCCTCCCTGCCGTGGCACAGCAGACGGACGGGAGCGACAGCATCCCCCGGCATCGCAAGGCCTGGGAAATCGGCGTCGGCATCCACGGAATGCAACTGACGCGCTTCAACGTCACCGGCTTCAGTCCCGGCAGCAACGGCGGCTACCGCATCGACACGGACAAGCGCGACGTCCTCTTCGGCGGACACCTGTACCTTGCCCGCGAACTGAACTCCCACTTCTTCCTGGACCTGCAGGGCAACGCCGACTTCACCGCAGACCCCGTCCGCGGCGGCAAGGAGAAACGCTGGACCGCCATGGCAGGGATGGGCCTGCAGTGGCGGCTGGGCGAATACTTCCGCTCGCCCTACATCGACCCCTTCCTGCGTGCCGGGGCGAACTACCTGTACAAGAACTTCACCGTCGGCTACAACGGGCTGGAACGCCTCAACGCCGAAGAGATGAAGTGGGACCTCGCCAACGACTTCGACAAGGAGGGCAGCGACCGCCGTCACCTCCTGCCCCTCTCGGTGGGAGCAGGCGTGAACCTCTGGCTCAACGACCGGCTGGGACTCGGGCTGCAGGCTGACTACCTCGTCATGCCCTACCGCCGCGTCGCCAATGCCTGGCAGGGCAACGTGCGCCTGCTGTGGCGCATCGGTGGCAAGACGAAGCGACCCGCACCCGAGGTCCGCTATGTAGACCGCATCGTGGAGAAGGTCATCGAGAAGCCCGTCCTCGCCGGGACGCACACCGTCGAACAGAAGGTCATCGAGAGACCCGCGACCGCCCAGGCTGTCGCCGCCGAGACCGTGAAAGAGGCGACCGTGCACAAGGATTTGCCCGAGCTGTTCGCCGGCATCGAGTTCGACTTCGACAGCTCCGCCATCACGGCAGAGTCCGCCGCCATCCTTGACCAGATTGCACAGGTCATGCTCGCCGACACCTCGCGCCACTACCTCCTCACGGGGTGCACCGATGCGCGTGGCTCGCAGACATACAACCTCGCACTCTCCAAACGCCGGGCACAGGCGGTGATGAACTACCTCATCGAGCACGGTGTGCCGTCACAGATGCTCAAGGGCTGCGGCGTCGGCAGCAAGCTCGCCCACATCGCTCCCGACATGCCCGACCAGGTGCGCAGGGGAGACCGCAAGGTCATGGTCGAGATGATCACGAACCCATCCTACTGGGACCACCTTACAATGGACAATTGACAATGGACAATTGACAATGCGCCGTGCGGTGTTGGACGGGTCCATCCGTTACCGGAAAACTTTTTTGAAAATGGGACGCGGAGTTTTTTCTCTCGCGTCCGTCGGGACGCTTTTGCAAGTCCCTGTGTATCAATACCCATTTTGAGAGCTTCGTACGGACGCGTCCGCAGCGTCGTACGGACGCGTCCGTACGACGGTAACGACACGTCCGTACGAACGTATTTATACGGGTTGGAAAACTCGTTGCAAAAAATCTTCTCCCTTCCTGCTTTGTCCTTACCGAAAAAGCCCTATCTTTGCCGTCGAATTGGTTCCTGCTGCCCAAGCACACGGGCAGAGGATTAAAAGGGAATCGGGTGAAAGTCCCGAACAGTCCCGCTGCTGTGAAGCTCCATTTCAAACGTCTTGATAATTACTCACTGCCACTGATGCACCGTGCGTCGGGAAGGCTTCAAGACGGGAGTCAGTCAGAAGACCTGCCATCATTCATTCAGCCATCCGGGCTCCGGGGATAGACGGATGTCGCGCTAGAACTTATTCGTACTTTTTAGAACATTTGGACTATGTGTAGGCAGACTACGATGAAACGTGCTGCCGGACGGTTGTGTGTATTTCTCGTGACGGGCACGTGGCTGCTTCCGTCGGCACGGGCACAGAGCCGCCTCGACAGCCTGCAACGGCTCGACGAAGTGGTCATCGAGGCACAGACGCCTGTGAAGGAGGTCATCCCGGCACAGCGGCTGGCCGGCGACGGACTGCAACGCCTGGGTGCGCACAGTGTCGCCGATGCCATCCGCTACTTCTCCGGCGTGCAAATCAAGGACTACGGAGGGGTGGGCGGACTCAAGACCGTGAACATCCGCAGCATGGGGACGAACCATGTGGGCGTGTTCTATGACGGCATCGAGCTGGGCAACGCGCAGAACGGCGTGGTGGACCTGGGACGCTTCTCGCTCGACAACATGGAGGCGGTGACGCTCTACAACGGACAGAAGAGCGCCATCTTCCAGCCCGCCAAGGACTTCAGCTCCGCCGGGAGCATCTACTTGCAGACGCGGACGCCCTTCTTCCGCGAGGGCGAGCGGCAGCACCTGAAGGCGACGCTCAAGGGCGGCTCCTTCGGCACCGTCAATCCCGCCCTCGTGTGGGACCGCAAGCTCTCCGACCGGCTGAGCACGTCGCTCAGCGGCGAATACCTCTACACCACGGGGCGTTACCGCTTCACCTACCGCGTCGCCGACAGCTACGACACCACGGCGGTGCGGCGCAACGGCGACGTGCAGGCGGTGCGGCTCGAAGGGGGGCTCTTCGGCTCCCTGCCACGGGGCTACTGGCGGACGAAGGCGTACTTCTACCGCTCCGAGCGCGGCTACCCGGGCGCCGTGGTGAAGAACAAGTTCAGCCACGAGGACCGTCAGTGGGACATGAACGCCTTCGCCCAGGGGACCTACAAGCAGGACTTCGCGCGCTACAGCCTGCTGCTCAATGCCAAATATGCCTACGACTACCTGCACTACCTCGCCGACCCCAACCGCGACGCGGCACTGATGTACGTCAACAACCACTACCACCAGCGGGAGCTGTACCTCTCCGCCGCCCAACGCTATGCCCTGACGGACCGCTGGGACGTCAGCCTCTCGGCGGACTACCAGATGAACGCCCTCAACGCCGACCTGGTGGACTTCGTCTATCCGCGCCGGCACACGGGACTGGTGGCTGCCGCGACCTCGCTCCGCGTGGGACGGGTGGACCTGCAGGCGAGCGTGCTGGGCACGTTCGTCACCGAGCGGGTGAAGAGTGGCTCCGCTTCCGCTGAAGACCGCCACGAGTGGACCCCCACTGCCGTGCTGGCATGGCGCCTGACGGACGAGTGGACCGCACGCGCCTTCTACAAGCGCATCTTCCGCATGCCGACCCTCAACGACCTGTACTACACGTTCATCGGCAACGTCAGCCTCAACCCGGAGTTCACCAGCCAGTACAACGTCGGCGCGACCTATGCACGCACGTTCAGCGGCCGTTGGCTGCGCCGCGTGGAGGCACAGGCGGACGCCTACTATAACGAGGTGGAGGACAAGATTGTCGCCATGCCCACGTCGAACTTCTTCCGCTGGACGATGGTCAACCTGGGCAAGGTGGAGATACGCGGCATCGACGTGGCGGCACAGGCCGACTGGCTGCTGCCGGGCGGTGTCTCGCTGACGTCGCGCCTGAACTACACCTTCCAGCGGGCGCAGGACTTCACCGACCCCGACGACTCCTACTACGGCGGACAGATTCCCTATATCCCGCGCAACAGCGGGTCGGCAACGCTCCAGGCAAACTGGCGGCGCTGGGAGGCGAACTACAGCTTCATCTATACCGGCGAACGCTATTCGTCGCGGGCGAACATCCCGGCGAACTACGTCCTGCCGTGGTACACGAGCGACTTCTCCGTGGCGCGGAACATCCCGCTGCACCGGGGCACGCTGAAGTGCACGCTGGAGGTGAACAACCTCTTCAACCAGCAGTACGAGGTGGTGATGAGCTACCCCATGCCGGGCACGAACGTCAAGGCCATCGTGCAGTATGCGTTCTGACCCCGGACGAACTTTACCGAACAGACCGATAGGAACATGAGACAGATAACGACTTACAGCATGTTGCTCCTGCTCTGCCTGCTGGCAGGCTGCCGGGGCGACATCCCCTTCCTCCACAGCGAGGAAGAGCAGCTCCAGCCGGTGCAGCACCGGCACATCCGTGGGTTCTTCCTCCTCAACGAGGGCAACATGGGCAGCAACAAGGCGTCGCTCGACTTCTTCGACGCCGGGACCGGCAAGTACCAGCGCAACATCTACCCCACGCGCAACCCGGGGATCGTCAAGGAGCTGGGCGATGTGGGCAACGACATCGCCATCTATGGCAGCAAGCTCTACGCCGTCATCAACTGCTCGCACTACGTCGAGGTGATGGACGTGCACACGGGGCGGCACGTGGGCAGCATCGACGTGCTCAACTGCCGCTACATCGTCTTCCACGACGGCAAGGCGTACATCAGCTCGTATGCCGGCCCCGTGCAGATTGACCCGAACGCCCGTCCGGGCAAGGTCGTCGAGGTGGACACCACGAGCCTGAAAATCACCCGGGAGGTCGTCGTCGGCTACCAGCCCGAGGAGATGGTCATTACCGGCGGGAAGCTCTACGTCGCCAACTCCGGCGGCTACCGCTATCCGAACTACGACACGACCGTGTCCGTGGTGGACCTGCAGACCTTCGCCGTGGACCACACCATCGACGTCGCCATCAACCTGCACAGGATGGCGCTCGACCGCTACGGGCGCATCTACGTCTCGTCGCGCGGCGACTACTACGATGTGAAGGCGGACGTCTATGTGGTCGACACGAAGATCGACCGCGTGACCCGCCGCCTGGACATCCCTGCCAGCGAGATGTGCCTGGTGGGCGACTCGCTCTACATGACCGCCGTGGAGTGGAGCTACGTGACGCAGAGCAACACCGTCTCCTATACCCTCTACGACGTGGAACGGCAGGAGGTGGTGACGCGCAACTTCATCACCGACGGGACGGACCGGCAAATCAAGATACCCTACGGGGTGGCGGTCGACCCGGAGACGCGCGACGTCTATGTCTGCGACGCCAAGGACTACGTCACCCCCGGCACGCTCTACTGCTTCTCGCCCGCCGGGAAGCTGCGGTGGAAGGTCACCACGGGCGACATCCCGGCACACTTCGCCTTCACCACCGTACCGCTGGAGGACGTCGGGAAATGAATACGGACAAATCACTCAATAACCTGTAAACTATGAATAGAATCTTCAGACCGGCACTGTGGACCGCCGCCCTCTCGGGCGTCCTCCTGACAGTTGCCGTGACCTCCTGTAGCGAGGACGAACCGGCACCCTACGTGCTGCAACAGACGGATGTCACCATCACAGAACCTGAAGGCGGCTTCCACCTTTATGTCGACGAACTGCTGCGCATCGACGTGCAGACGGTCTCGGACTTCGGGCTGACCTATGCCTGGACGCTCAACGGCGAGAGCATCCCCGGCGGCAAGCGACTGGAGTACATGTTCTCCGAAATCGGCGAATACGAACTGGTGCTGACCGTCAGCCAGGGGAATATCAGCTACAGCTACCCGGTCAACGTCAGTGTGTCCCTCGAACGACCCGACAATCCCGATGAACCGGAGACCCCGGGTGACTCCACCCCCAAGACTCCATACATCACCAAGGTGTTCGACTTCCTGCCCGCCGTGGGACAGTTCACCAACACCCTGCCCGAATACGAGGAAGGCGACACACAGAAGACCATGAACGAAAAGGTGCTCCGCAGCATCGGCAACAACCGCAAGGGGATGATTTCGCTTGGCGGCTTTGGCGGCTACGTCGTGGTGGGCTTTGACCACACCATCGAGAACAAGGCAGGGCTGCGCGACTTCCGCGTGCTTGCCAACGCTTTCCAGGCAGCCGCCAACCCGCGCCCCAATGCACCGATCGGCGGCAGCTGCGAGCCGGGTGTCATCATGGTCGCCTACGACAAGAACCACAACGGATACCCCGATGACGACGAATGGTACGAGATTGCCGGAAGCGCCCACGAGGACGTCACCCGGGAACCGTGGTACCAGCTTGCCAGAGACAACAAGAACGACGTGAACCTCTACCGCAACTATGAGATTACCTATTACCGTCCGTCGAAAGAGCCTGCCTCGACTGCCGAGTGGGATACCTACATCCGCTGGGAGGACAATCAGGGACACTCGGGCTACAAGGTGAAGAACCAGTACCACAAGCAACCCTACTTCCCCCTGTGGTATCAGGGCGACAAGCTCACCTTCCGCGGCACCTGCCTTCCGCAGAACGGCATCAACGAAGCCACCGAAGAGACCGTGGGCGGCATGTACTATGTGCTCTACCGCTTCCGCTACGGGTACGCCGACAACGCCCCCAACGGCGACGACGACTCCGCCATCGACATCGACTGGGCAGTGAACAGCTACGGTCAGCGTGTCAAGCTTCCCGGCGTGGACTTCATCAAGATTTATTCGGGCGTGAACCAGGAGAACGGCTGGCTGGGCGAATGCTCCACCGAGGTGCTCGGCGTGGAAGACCTGCACCTGCTGGGCGTCTCCATCGCCTCGGGACATTAACCGACGGACGGACGCACCGTGCGCTCCTGCTGACTGAATCATAAACCATCAAAAGAACATACAATGAAGAAACAATCGAAACTGGCGTGCACACTGCTCATCCTGTGCACAACCTTTGCCTGGACGGGATGTAGCGACGACGACAACCCTATCCGCAACACTCCGACCGAAGACCCCACTCCCGCAGAGCCTGCGAACCCCGACCCGCATGCCGGCCATCGCGCCGAGGGCTTCTGGATTGTCAACGAAGACTGGTTCGGGCACGACAACGGCACGGTGAACCGCTTCAAGCGCACCGAATATACCACCCTCGAACCTGTCTACCGGGCTTACCGGGCAGCCAATGACGGGGAGACCTTCGGCGTGACTACCCAGTTCGGTGCCATCTGGGGCGACAACTTCTACTTCACCTCCAAGCAGGGCAACCGCCTCGTGGTGGCTGATGCCAGGACACTGAAGAAGAAAGCCGTCTTGACGGAAATCGGAGGAGACGGACGCGCCTTCGTGGGACTGACCGACCGGAAAGCCTACGTGGGACACAACCGGGGCATCGCCGTGTTCGACATCCCCTCCCTCACCATCACCCGTCAGCTGGAGGGCATCAGCAGCCAGACCGGCGACATGCGCCTGGCAGCCGGCAAGGTGTTCGTGGTGACACAGAAGGAAGGCTTGTGCGTGGTCGACCCCGTGACCGACCAGGTGCTCCAACGCATCGACGGGAAGTTCTACGCACTGACCCGCAGCCTCGACGGACGCATCTGGGTGGCAGGGAAGGACGGCTTCCTCGTCATCAACCCCGAGACCATGCAACAGACCACACGCCCCTACCCCGACGAAGCCGCCATCGGCAGTCCGTGGGGAGCATGGAGGGCAGGCAGCCTCTGCGCCTCGACCCATCACAACGTGCTCTACTGGATTGGTGGCGGCGGCATGGTCAGCAGCGGCAGCATACTGTACAAATATGAGGTGGACAGCGGGACAGCCAAGCCTGTCTTCGAGACCGGACAGACCGAGAAGGGCGATGAGCTGATGTTCTACGGCACCGGCGTCCGTGTAGACCCCTGGACCGACGAGCTGGTAGTGACACTGAAACAAAGCGGCTATGGCGTGAACTATGCCTACAACTGGGTGTGCGTGCTCGATGCCGACGGCAAGGAGGTGCTCCGTCTGCCGCTCAAGGGCGACAACGGGCTAGGCTCGGAGTGGAGCACCGTGAACAAGCAGGAGAACTGGGACGACAAGTACTTCTGGTTCCCCGCACTGCCCGTGTTCGAGGATGCCTGCAAGCCGGAGTTCACCGCCGACAACATGGGACTGACGGCAGGCCACAGCGGAGAGTTCGACCTGAACGACTACGTGAAGGATGACGACAACATGCCGCTCGACATGAAGTTCAGCGTGCAGGCCCCGGCGGACTTCCCCGCCAAGCTGACCGTGGACGGACACCGCCTGAAGGTGGAAGCAGGGAGCCGGAAGGGCACCTTCACGTTCACGCTCGTAGTCCTCTCGAACGGCGTCCGTGCCGAGAAGGAGATGAAGCTGAACGTCGGCTGATGCCACTCCCCACACCACAACGGGGAAACAGATAAACAAAGAACGGGCGTGTGTCTGTGTGCATGAAAGCACTACGACACACGCCCGTTCCGGCATTACCGGCCACCCGGAGGAATAAGCTCCGTCCGGTGTCCGTCAAAGTATCTCGTCGATGCGGTCGGCAGTGGGACGTGCCACGACTGCCTTGTCGCCCTTGATGACGATGGGACGTTCGATGAGGCGGGGATTCTCCACCATCACGCGGATCAGCTCGTCCTCGCTCAGCTTCAGCCCGGCGAAGCGTTCCTTCCAGAGCGCCTCTCCTGTGCGGACAATGCTCTTGGCAGGCACACCCAGCTTACGCAGGACGTCGCGCAATTGTTCCTCGGTGACACTCCCGTCGAGGTAGTTCACCACATTCAGTTCTTCACCCTTCTCCTTGAGATAGGTCATGGCAGCACAGCTCTTGCTGCACCGCGGATTGTGAAAAATGGTAATCATAGTGCGTCTAGGTTTTATGAGTGAAACGTCAGCGGCAAAGATACGCATAAGTCGGCAAACTGCCACACTCCCGCCTCATTTGACCAGGTATTTCTCCATGCCGGGCGAGTACTCGGTGCGGTAGGCACCCGTACTGTCGGCGTAGATGAAGAAGTACTCCAGCTCGGGATGCCGTGCCTGGAGCGCCTTGGCTCCCTCCCGTCCCAACGCCATGCATGCCGTGGCATAGGCGTCGGCTACGATGCAGTCCCGCGCGATGATGGTCGCACTCAGGATGTCGCCCCCGGCGGGATATCCGGTCTTGGGATTGATGGTGTGGGCGTACTTCTTGCCGTCCTTGATGTAGAAGTTGCGGTAGTCACCCGAGGTGGCAAGGCCTACACGCTCGCCCAGCTCGATGACCTGCTCGATGTCCGTATTCAGCTGCGTGGAGTCGTCGACGGGACGGTTGATGCCGATGTGCCAGGGCAGCCCCTTGGCATTCTTTCCCTTGGCGGTCATTTCGCCGCCGATGTCCACGAGATAGTCTTCGACACCGAGGCTGTCGAGGCGTGCGGCAATCAGGTCGCAGATGCACCCGTCGCCCACCGCGGAGAAGTTGAGCAGGAGGCGCGGGTCGTCCTTCACCACCCGGTTGCCTTCCAGGCGCACCTTCTCATAGCCCACGAAGGTCTTCAGGCTGTCAATCATCGCAGGCGTGACCTCCCCCATGTTCTTGAAGCCGAAGCCCCAGGCATTGATGAGCGGGGCGCAGGTGATGTCGAACATGCCGTCGGTCTGCCGCGACACCTCCTCCGCCACCCGGAAGGCGTGGATGAAGATGGAGTCGACCTCCATGTTGCGGTTGGTGTTGACGGCGCTGACGATCGAGAGCGAGTCGAAGGGGTTGAGCGAATGGTAGAAACGGCTGATTTCACCCCGTATCTCGTCGTCCAGCGTACGGTCGTAGTTGTAGGTGATGCGATAGTAAGTGTGGGTGTGTCCTTCGGTGACACGGTACTGCCGCGGCGGTGTGCAGGCACACACGGCTATCAGCAGCAGAAGGGATGCAAGTAGTTTCATTGGAACGATTCTGATTGGGTTCAATAACAGTGGTCGGCGGCAATTCTTCCGCTTATCCGTGGTAAAGGTAGGCAGATTCTGAGACGCTGGCAAACGGACGGCGGAATATTGCGCCTCAACGGGCGGATTCCTGCACTTCCTGACGCAGGAAAGTTGTGATGTCGCCACCGTCGGGGACACCCAGCTTCTTGCGGACATCTGTCTTGCACTTGTGGACGGAGAAGACGCTCTGCATCCACACCCCGGCTATCTCGTCAGTACGGAAGCCGGCCGTCAACAGGCAGCAGAGCTGCACCTCCTTCTCCGTGAGCGAAGGGTAGAGGCGGACGAGCTGCGTGTAGCACCCGTCGAAGAGGAAATCGATATGGCGGTAGAACAGGTCCCAACGGGTAAACGGGGCATCGGCACCCTCCGATGGGGCAGAACGGTCGGACGCCTGCTTCGTCTCCTGTCCCTTCTCCTGACGGAGGCTCCGCCGCGCCATCAGCTTCCTGAAGAGCTGCAAGTCACAACGGATCAGTTCCTTCATCTCCTCGCTTGCCGTCTCGAAGCGTCCCCGTTCACCGACGCTTTGCCGGAGCGATGCATGGCGGTGCCTCTCCCGTCGGTACCGCCACGTCTGCACCACAAGCCCGGCAAGGAGCAACACTGCCACACCCGCCGGTGGATGTCGGCGAGCAGGTAGAGCGTCTCGAGCTGTTGCTGTGCCTTGCGGGCGGAACGGAAGATGGCAAGGCACTGTTCCAGCCGTTCCCTGTCGGGCACTGTTCCATAGACGGTATAGACCTGTGCCAGCGTGCGGACGAGAAAATCGGTAGCCGAGGCTTCATCGGTGATGGGACGGTCGGCAAGGAAGTCCTTTGTCATGCGGACGAGCAACAGTTCGGGATTGTTTTCGAGGATGAGCACCTTGTCATCGAAGGCGGGATCGTCCTTGAACGGACGTCGGTCACACCCGATTCCCACGAAGAGGAGTGCGACCAGCAGGGAGAGCGGGAAAAGAGTTTGTTTCATGGCGCAAGGTTTAGGAGTTTCTGCCACAAAAGAAACCAAAAGTCACGGGATTGGCAAGGGGCAGGATGTTAAAAGTAAAAGCCAGACACTGTTTTCGGCAACCCGCCCCGCCACATCCAATTCCTAGTAGAGCATATTCAGGTCGTAACCGAACACGGTCTTTTCGCCCTCCATGACGCAGGAAAAAGCTTCTTCATAAGGGGACGCATTTCCAATCTATCTGTTCCTCCTGAACGGTTTATTGTCCTTCACATAAGCACCCTCACACAGAATTGGAGCGCCATAGTCTCCTTCGGAATAACAATCCTTGAAGATTGTCTGTATATCCGTATGCGGGTCAAACAGCTGGTTAGCATCCCATTGCGCAGTATCCGACCATATTCTCCTACTGACCGTTGACCGACGGAAAACCTCTTGCTGCTCAAGAGTCAGGTCCTTCCCTTCCAGCCTGTTTCTCCAAGCATCCTGCAAAGAGCTAAAACCAGCTTCACTCTCCACCATCAACAAGACGGCTCTTCCATACGTCAAGGAACGCACATAGACCGGATTCTTCCCGGTCTGCCCTTTCATCGCTTCCCAGAAAGAGACGTTATCGGGAATATCCATAGTCACCTTAAAACGACGCGACAGGACCAGTACCAACATCCGGCTTTTCACGACCTGTATGTTTTTCGTCCCTTCTGGAGAGTTGTATTCCGAATAAAAGACCTCCACAGGTCCCCCAAGGCTGTCTGTCCTGACAAAATCCTTGTATTCTTCCGAATGAATCAGGCTCTTCAAATATCTCCGATAGTTCATTGACTGACGGCCATTAGAAATACAATGTCCGACGTATGGTTGGGGGAAATCCGTCCGTAAAGTGAGGGACATCTCCGGATAGGGAATATTGTTTTCAAAGCCAGCTCCGAAATCAGCCTCCGGAAAAACATTCCCCACCCAAACCCTATCGGGCCAGTCTGCCATAAAGACCGAAGCAGAATCAGCCCCTTCTCCACAGAGTCCATTTACAAAGAAAGAATATTCCCATCCCTCGTCAGATTTCACTTCCGGACGTACCTGGACATCATCCCGTTGTCTGTCAGGCAACCGTTCCCAATTTGGTTCATCTGAACATGACCCGATGAACATCGCCATCCCAGGCAGCATCATCGCATAAACAAAGTTCCTTAATCTCCTAAAAAGAATCGTCTTCTTCATTACATTCTCATGGTTTGTTGTTCAGGCAAAGTTAAGACGGACAAACCGAAAAAGCGGTTGGTAAGGGCAAATAAATACTTTGTAATGCGAATTTTTATTTCGCTGATTATAAGAACAATATGCAGAAATTACTTTGTAAAGCCAGAAAATCACTTTGTAAAGCCAAAAAACGATGATGTACAAGGGTGCTTTTTACGGCAAAAAACACCCTTCAAATGCATCATAAAATCAGACATATTTGCACCCCGTGCTTCCGCCACTTGGTGTTTTTGTGGCATTTCACTTGGTGTTTTTGCGGTAATGCGTCAAACAACACTGAATTCACCAGCTCTGATAACACGAGGTCACTATAAGGATTGAGAAGAAAATCAATCGGCATTCCCTTGTTGGACCGGGCGACCAGACCGGTCCAATGCAACGTCCAACAACCAATCAACAACCATTCAAACCATGTTCAACAACCGTTCAAACGCATTTCGAACGATTCATTGTCCACCACCATGTATAAATGCAGGGCAAACAATCAGGATTGGACCAGGTGCGTTTGACAAAATGTCAAATGAAGGGCTCTACAGGGGCAATGCTTACGCCAAAGGACGAGTGAGTGCGCAAAGAAAGGATTCTGGAGCGTTTCGCAAAATACACATTGATTCAGAAAGGGGGATTTTCCTGTTATTTGGATAGGGAAGATTTAGAGGAAGCAGCCTCATGCATAGGGGATGCACTCAACCGCGCTCTTTTTAATAGTTTCAAAATCAGTCTCCCGTTCCACCTTCTGGAAGACGAAACCCGGAATTCAAGCACTTCGCTCTCCGAATATTTGACTTCGACACCTCAAACAATATTGTTTGGAGGCGGAAACTATATTGTTTCATGTCTCAAACAATATAGTTTGGCTCGCGAAACAATATTGTTGCGGGCACGTTTTGCCAATATTCCGAGAACGGAATGTATAGTTTTCTAAAATCAAAGGCTGATTCCGCGATTTTCAGTAACATCTCTTAGCAGTTGGCTTCTGGTTTGAGCGGAATTGGGAAAGTACGCGTTAGCGCAAAAGTGGCTTTCGAAGGACTTTGTCAAGCATTTCACGGGAATTGATTGCATGCTGATACAGGGACCGAGCGTACATAAAAAATAATGCGTGCACGGCATCACTGCCCCACACGCATTGTACTTTTCACCCACATTTTTGGAATGTAAAGGAAAGATGCCGGACGAGCCGGCTCCTAACTAGATAGAAATATAAGCCTAATGTTATAACTGATCCTTGGTTGTATATGTTTGAATAAGTCTTTCTCTTATTCTTCTGTTCTGACGATGCAAAGGTAGTGAGCGGCAGGGGGTCCGGCTGTGTAGATTTGCATTTTCTTGTGGGTAGATTTGGGTCAAATGCCCGAAATCCACTTTGCATAGCGGTCGAGGACGCGTTGCGGGGCATTGGTGTACCAGGAATAACCGCCACGGCGTTCCTTTTCAATCTCGGCAAGGGTGGCATGTTTCACCCCGTCGCGTCCGCAGAAGAAGGGCTTGCCGGTTTCGAGGTCGTAGAAACGTGCCCAGAGGACATTGCCCGGGGCGGAGACAACACGGGCGTCGCCCTTGGGACTGCCGTCAGGAACGCGTTCCACCCGGATGTCCTTCACGGCATGGGTCTCAAACCACGCCACGGCTCCCTTGACAGCTGCGACAATCTCGGGCGAAGGATGGGGAATCGACATGAGCAGCGCCACGATGGAGGCGGACTCTGCACCGCTGAACGAAGCCAGTTCGTAGGCACGTGCAGGAGCCGGGGCAAAGGTGTGCTCGTCGTGCTGGGCACACCAGACCGTCGGCTTGCCGTCGACACGGATCTGGGTCTTGAGGATGCAGCCGATGCCTTTGTCAAACGAGGCGCGTGCCTGCGCCCGGGTGGCGTCGTCGAGCTTCAGGGCGTCATAGGGGCTGCGTCCGTCGGTAATGTCGCGCAGCTGACGGAGGACGTTGACCATAGCATCGTCATTATAGGTAATGTGTGAGGCGTAGTTCACCGCTGTCCGTTCGGGGTAGAACTGGGGCCAGCCCCCGTTGTCATACTGTGCCTCAAAGAGGTAGCGGAGTCCACGGAGGAAGCCTTCGCGGTAACGGTCCTCACCGCTATGGGCATAGACCCGCGCCAGGAAGCGCATCTCGGTGGTAGTGGCACCGTTGTCGATGGTCGAACCGACGCCCGTGCGGTTCACCTTGGCAAGCTCTTCGGCGGAGAGCAGGTGGTGGTAGGGGATGTTCTTCTGCCAGCCTCCGCTCTCCATCTGGCGTGCAAGGAGCTGGTCGGCAATGGCGCGTGCCTGCTGACTGCCATACCACTCGTCGGGCATGCGGTCGGCTACTTTCTTCCAGGAGAATTTCAGGATGTCGGGACTGTCTTGTGCCTGCACGGGCAGCAGCCAGGCGAACAGGCAACAGAGGAGGGAAAGGATTTGTGTTTTCATATACGTCGGTTGTTAAGTATCCAAAGTCATTTGCATTTACAAAAATACATTAATATCGCAGGCAAAATGGGGTATTTTTGTGTTTTTTATGTGTAGATTTGTGGACAAACACATCTAAAGACACCGACGAGGCTGTGCCTGCACAGCGCGGTACTCATCCTGCGGGAGCAGGGGATGCGGGTGAAGCCGGTTTAGTTGTTTCCAAGTTGCCGACGGCAGGTATCCGCGTCCCGTTTCCGCCGGAATGGGTCCGGCACGGCTTCCCGACAACTACTCATCCCCATGAGACGACTGTTAACCTTCCTGCTCCTGACCTTGTCCGTCCTTGCCGGCACGATGCCTGCCGGTGCACAAGGTTCCTACGTCCCCACCCTCTATGATACCACCAACGGACTGCCTCAGCAGACCATCAACGTCACCATCCAGGACAAGCAGGGCTACCTGTGGTTCGGCACCTCGAACGGGTTCAGCCGTTTCGACGGGGCGCACTTCACCAACTACCGCCTGGAGGACAGCGACAGCATCGGGATTGCTAACAACCTCATCACCTCGCTGCGGGAAGACAGCCGCCGCTACATCTGGCTCACCAACGACAACCGGAGGACCGTCCGCTTCAATCCCTACACGCGCCGGTTCTTCCCCCTGCCCGACTCGCTGGGGACGGTCAAGAGTCTCCAGCTTCTGCCCAACGGCGACATCTGGCTTCACCTGGACAACGGACGGCTGGTGCGTGCCCGCTACGGAGAGGGCGAACAGCTCGACTATGAGACGGTGCTCGACTATCCGCCGGGCGACGACACGGACATCGTCATGGTCTCGAACGACCGCGAGCACCACGTCTGGATTCTCTCCCGGCGGGAGTTCCTCGACTATGACGAGCAGACGGGCAAGCTCACCCGCCATCCCCTGGGGACGGACGACCGCTACTACAGCATGCGCAAGCGGCTCAACCTGTTCCAGATAGGCAGCGACCACGGCAAGGTCTACATCTACCGCAACAGGGAGCGGCAGCACTCGCTCATCCGCCTTGCCACGACGGACAACATCGTCCGCATCAAGGCATACACCGACACGAAGTCGCTCTACATGACCGGGAGCGACGGCTTCTTCCTCCACGACCTGGAGTCGGGACGGGCACTCCACTACTCCGCCTCACAGCCTGCCCCGCGACGGTTGGAGAGCAACCACATCGGCGACTGCTACGTCGACCAGGACAAGAACATCTGGGTGACCTACCTCGACAACTCGTTCATCACCTGCCTGGAGCCGGACAAGGAGAGCCTGCGCCGCTTCCGTCTGCTGGACCGCCACCGCCGCACCATCGACACACGCAACAAAATCTCCATCTTCGAGGACCGCAACCAGCGCATCTGGTTCTATGCGCCCGACAAGGCGCTCAACTACTATGACATGGAGAACCACGAACTGTTCCCCCTCATCCTGCCTGCCACCCAAGGCATGCCCGACTTCACCGAGCCGTCCTCCCTCTATGTCGACAAGCAGCGCAACCTCTGGCTGGGCAAGGCGAACAAGGGCGTGCTGAAGCTCACGTTCAAGAGCAACCACTTCGACCTGCTCTCGCCCGACCCCACCGACCTCTACAGCAATGCCAACCGTACACGCGGACTCTGTGCCGACAGCCGGGGCAACCTGTGGATGGGCGCACAGGACAGCACCATCCATCTCTTCGACACACGCACGCGCCGCTTCCGGGGCTACTTCTCCGCACAGGGGACCATCACGCCGCAGCGGAGTCCCGTCGGACGTGCCAACGCCATCCTGGAGGACCGGGAAGGGAACATCTGGATAGGCACCGACGGGAGTGGCCTCTTCAAGGCAACCCCACTCGCCGGCGGGCGTTACCGGGTGGAGCGGTTTGTCCACCGGACGGACGACCCGGCATCGCTCAGCGACAACCGCGTGACCTTCCTGCTGGAGGACAGCAACGGACGCATCTGGGTCGGCACGGCAGGGAACGGACTCAATGCCGTCGGACGCGGGGCGGAGGGGCAGACCGTCTTCTTCCACCCGGGACACCGGCTGACGCACTATCCTGCCGCTTTCCGCCAGATACGCTGCCTGTGCGAAGACGGACGGGGACACATCTGGATTGCCACGACACAGGGGCTGCTGCGCTTCCGTCCCGAACAGAACGCGCCCGAGTCGGTCGTCTTTGAGGACCTGCATACGCTGGCGGCAAAACGGGGCGCCTTCAACACCAACTCCGTCTTCTTCATCTACCGTTCCGGAGACGGCACGCTCAACCTCGCCACCTTCGGCAAGGGGCTCTTCCGCCTCTCTCCCGACGGGACCCTCGCGAACTACACCACACGCGACGGGCTGCCCTCCGACGTGCTCTACACGATGCAGGAGGACGGCAACGGCTGCCTGTGGCTCGCCACGGAGGGCGGGCTGTGCAAGTTCGACCCGCAGGCACGGACGTTCGACACCTTCGACGACCGCTTCTTCCCCTCTCCCCTCACCTTCTCGGACAACGATGCTGCCGACGACGGGCACGGCAGGCTCATCTTCGCCACCGACCGCGGACTGCTCGCCTTCCGTCCGGGTGACATCGAGAAGGACACGTTCAAGCCCAACATCGTGCTGACCGCCTTCTCGGCAAACGACAGTCCCGTGACCGACGCCAACGGACAGCCCTACACCTTCGGCAACAACCGGACGGTGACGCTCAGCCACGACCGCAACTCGTTCAACCTCCTCTTCCGGGCACTCGACATGAACTTCCCCGACCGCCTGCAATACGCCTACAAGCTCGACGGCTTCGACGACTGGCACTATGTGGGCAACGAGCCGAAGGCGGTCTACACGAACATCCCGCCGGGCGACTACACCTTCCGCGTGCGCTCCACGAACAGCGACGGACGCTGGATGGACAACGAGAGCTGCCTCCACATCCGTGTGCTGCCCTCGTTCTGGGGCTCGCCGGGAGGCATCGCGCTCGCCATCGTCCTCTTCCTTGCCGCGACGACGGGGGCAGGCGCCATCGTGCTGGGACACTACAAGCTGAAGCAGCGCATGCTCCTCGAGCAGAAGCTCGCCAAGGTGAAGACCGACTTCTTCACGAACATCGTCCACGAGATGCGTACGCCGTTTACCCTCGTCGTGTCGCCGTTGGAGAACGTTCTCGAACAGCCGGAGCTCTCGCCCCAGGTGCGCCAGAACCTGGAAATCATGCAGAAGAACACCCGCCGCAGCATCCGCCTCATCAACCAGATACTCGACTTCCAGAAGGTGACCAGCGGCAAGATGCACCTGACGGTGCGCCGCGTGGAGCTGCGCGCCTTCTTCGAACAGCTCCTGCGCTCGTTCGCCGGACTTGCCGAGAGCGAGGACACCCGACTAGAGCTGCAGATGAAGGCTCCCTCGCTCATGGTCTGGGCGGACGCCGACAAGCTGGAAAGCGTCTTCTTCAACCTCCTTTCAAACGCCTTCAAGTACTCCCCGCGCGGGAAACGCATCACAGTCGCCGTCGAGGAGCACGGGGAACACATCACCGTCCGTGTCATCGACCAGGGCTACGGCATCCCCGAGGAACGGCAACCCCACCTCTTCGACCGCTTCGAGAGCTTCGTGCAGCGGCAGGCATCCCGTGTGCCGACGACGGGCATCGGACTGTCGCTCATCAAGGAGCTGGTCGAGCTGCACCACGGACACATCAGCGTGACCAGCAGCGTGAACAACGGCTCGACCTTCACCGTGGAGCTGCCCAAGGGCAGGGACCACTTCGACCCCGACACGGAGTTCATCCTCGAGGACGGCGATGACACCGACGAGCCGACGGCACCCGCTTCCGACACGTCCGGAGAGGACACCGACGCCACCCGTCCGCTCCTGCTCATCGTCGAGGACAATGCCGAGCTGCGCGGCTTCCTCGAGTCCACCTTCTCGAACGGCTACCGCACCCTGACGGCAGCCAACGGCGAGGAGGGCTTCCTCCGTGCGGTGAGCCACAACCCGGACCTCGTCATCAGCGACATCCACATGCCGGTGCTCAGCGGGACGGAGATGTTCAAGATGCTCCGCCGCAATCCCGCCACCAGCCACATCCCGGTCATCCTGCTGACCAACGAGTCGAGCGCCGAGGGCGAGGTGGAGAGCCTCAACCTGGGCGTGGAAGCATACGTCCCGAAGCCGTTCAGCTCGAAGGTGCTCCGGGCACAGGCGGACAACATCGTCCGTGGCAGACGCCGCCTGCAGGAGCTGTACCGCTCGCAGTTCATCTATCCCGAGACGGACGCCACCCCCGGCGACACCGCTTCCGACAGTGCACTGCCCCCGGCCGAACAGGCATTCATCGACCGGATGACCGAACACATCGGCTCGCACCTCGGCTCGCCCGAGCTGAACGTGGAGAGCCTGGCGCGCGAGATGGGCGTCAGCCGTTCGGTGCTGTTCAAGAAGACAAAGGCGCTCACAGGATTGTCGCCCGTAGAGCTGATACGCGACCTGCGCTTCCGCAAAGCCGCCGAACTACTGGAGACGGGCAGCCAGACGATGACTGAGATAGCCTTCCTCACCGGCTTCTACGACTCACACTACTTCAGCAAGTGCTTCAAGCAGGTCTACGGCATGTCCCCGTCGGAGTATCGGAAGATGAAGAATGAGGGAACACGCCCTTAATGCTCCCGGGGTACGGGAGAGACACGATACAAACCGGGGATAAACAGACCAAAGTATTATACTTTGGCAGCCTAAGTATTATACTTAGGGGGTCTAAGTATTATACTTTGGTCCATCTATCCCCGGCTTGTAGCTTGCTTGTCCCCTGCCAGGACGAGCCTCAGGGCACATGCACAAAGAGAGGGTGTACCAAGGATGAGCGTCGGCTCACCTTGATACACCCTTTTTCAATCGTTTAGCCGTGTTCCGCCGGGTGGCGGAAGCAGCGTATCATTTCCCTTCCAGGCTCTGGAGGAGCTGTCCCATCATCATGATGGTCGACGGCTTCAGACCGGGGAGAATCGAACGGATGTACTTGGCTCCTTCTGCCAGCAGCGCCTTGTCGGTCGTGGCAGCGGGGAAGAGACGGGAGAAGTTGAGCAACACGAGGTTGAAGTCGTTCTCGTTCATCTCGGGCTGCTTCTCCTTCAGCAAGGCAAAGTAGGCAGCCTTGTCGCCCTGGGCATAGCACTCGATGAGGGCGAAGAGCGGGGCATACGGATAGGTCTTGTCCAGTCCGCAGTCGATGATGGACTGCTTCAGGGCACCGTAGGCGGCAGCGTCATACTTCCCTTCGGCAAACTGGAAGCCTGAGAGATAGCTCACCAGCCCGGCGTGATAGAGCTTCTGGGCGTGCTCCTCGGCACGGGCACGGACGGCGGGGTCGAACTCGCTGCGGTGTGCCACGAGGAAGTCTGCCTTCGGGTCATCGAGACGGATGGTATAGCGCGAGAAGAGGAAGAAGTTCTCGGGAGCGAGCCGCTGTGCGTCCGTCAGCGAGTCAAAGTAGGCGTTGACGATGCGGAAGCCTTCCTCCTCCTTGCCTTCCTCCATGAAGTGGAAGGCATAGGCGTTGACCAGTTCGGGGGTACGTTCGCCGGCATCGTAGCGCTTCTTCATGGCTTCGGGCGAAAGCTCGGGGTTGAGCTCGCTCTCAATCTTCGAGATGAAGTTGTCGGCGGTCATGGAGCCCTTGATGTCGAGCTTCACCTTCTTGTCCGTGTCGAGCACGAGGAAGGTCGGGTATGCCTTCACCTGGTAGGTGGCGGCGTCCGCCTTGCCCTCCTTCTCGGCATTGAGCTTGATGCAGACGAAACGGGCGTTGAAGTAGTCGCCCACCTTCTTCTGCGGGAAGACGGTGTTCGCCATCACGCGGCAGGGGCCGCACCAGTCGGTGTAGAAGTCGACGAACACGAGCTTGTTTTCCTTCTTTGCCTGCTCTACTGCCTGGTCGAGCGTGAGCGGACGGAAGTTTGTCTGTGCCAAGCCGGGGATGGCCAGCAAGGCAGTAAAGAGAGTGATGAATAGCTTTTTCATTGTTGTTGAGTTGTTATCAATAATATCCTGATTCGTCGGCAAGGTCTCCGGCACTCTTCCACTGGATGCCCTTCACGGTGGAGTTGATTTCCCATACCATATCCTCATCCTCCTCAAACGGAATGTCGTTCGGGTCGGACGGGATGGTGAACCAGCTGAGGGTGCTCTTGCCGTCGCCTGCGGAGACAGCGATGTAGAACTTGTTGCGGGCGGTGGTCGACTCGGCATCGCGGTCGAGGAGGATGATTTCGCTGCCGTAGTCCTTCAGCAGGCGGCCGATGTTACGCTCCAGGTCGTACCCGTAGAGCTTCGAGCCCACGGCATAGACCATCTCGGTCTCGTCGTCGGAGAAGGCATAGTGGCTCGCCTGTGCAAAGTCGGTAGCCACGCTCTGGTCAATCTCCGTGCTGAACCACTGGGAGGGGGAAGTGGTGCTCGACGGCTTGAACGAATAGGCGTACCACTTGTTCTGGTCGTCGGTCAGGACCACATACGAGTAGCCGGCGTTGCCGTTCTGTCCGAAGACGAGGCGGCGGTTGTCGGGATACTTGCTCTGGTCCCACTCGAAGGCTGCGCTTGCGCTCGCCTGGAGCTTCCGGCAGTAGGTCGCACTCGTCGGGCTGTTGCTGTTCGGACCGACGAAGGCCTGGCTGTCCATGTCATAGAAGATGGCGTTGAGGAAGAGCGACGACATGTAGGCTCCGTTAACCACGAAAGCCAGCCGGTAGGGCGTGAACAGTTCGGTGCTCGTGTTGCTGTAGCGGTTGATGGGGTTACCGAAAATCTGGTCGTTCGACATCATCGAGGTGACGTAGATGGCGTCGTCGGTGATGTATCCGCGCTTGGAGTCGCCCCGGCAACCGTAGCTGGCGTCATAGCGGGGGAACATGTCGATGACACGCATCGGGCGCTTCACGTCGAAGGTGGTCAGCATCTTCGAGTCAAGCGTGTTGTCCTCCAGCAGCTCGAAGTAGGAGCCGTTGGTCAGCGAGTACGACTGGTCGGCGGCGGTCAGCCACAGGTTCTGGTATTCGCCGTAGCGCGTCTGTCCGATGAAGACGAGCGACTCGGGCTCTCTGATGTTGGGGTCGGTGAAGACGTCCTCCAGCAGGATGGTGTCTTCCTCCATCGTGGTAATCATGTCCATCTTGACCGTGCCGTCGGTGTTCTCGCCGAGCACGAGGTAACCCGTCGTCATCTGGGAGAGGACGGCGAGCGAGCTTCGCTGGATGGTCTTCAGCCCCGTCTCCAGGTCGGTCACCTCCAGATAGAGCGTGTAGCTGCCCGGCAGCAGGGAGCCGTCGGCAACGTAGTCGAACTCGCGTTCCTCACTCAGGTCTATCGTCTCGGACGCCATGCTCGACAGGTTGGTGATAATCTTCACATACCAGTGGTAAGCGTAGCGCGAGGGCTCGTTGGTCTCCGCCATCGTTCCGGTGACATCGGCAGAGATGTGTACGGGGTCACCCGCGAGATAGGCTACGTAGCCGTCTTTGTTACTCAGTGTAATCTCCACCTCGTTGATGGGCGAAAGGGTGTAGCTGCCCTTGTCGTCGACACACGAGGCAAGGCTGGCAGCGGCTGCCAGCAAGCAGGGATAAATATAGTTTTTCATAATCGTTTCTTAGTTAATCAAGGACAACATCGCCCGGCATGGAGCTTTCCTCCCAAGGCACATTGCTAAACCACATGAGCGTCCCGTCGGCGTCCGTGATGGGGTTCCCGGCACGGAACTGCTCCACGAGGTAGTTCGAGACAATCTCGTTGATGATGTTCTGCATGATGAAAGGCATGGTCACCAGTGCGCTGAAATCGTCGTAGGTCACGTCGGGGTAAAGGCGGAGAATCAGCTCCATCTTCTCACGCGAGAACTCTCCGAAGTTCAACGGCCAGATGGTCGGCTGGGTCATGATGTCGGAGATGAAGATGTTGTGCACGCGGGGGTCGGGGTTGTTGTAGAAGTCCGTCATGCCCTCGGTGTAGCGTCCCGGAATCTCCGTGATGTAGGTGAACGGCAGGTCGAAGTACTCGTTGGGCACGAGCGTCAGCTGCAGCTGTACCGTCTCCTCTGCCACGCGGTCGGAGCGCAGGATGGTCACGTTGACAAGACCCGAGGTCTCCCCCGCCTTGATGACACACTGCTCGGAGAGGTCCTTGTATTCCTGGTCAGCCACAGCCGTCGTGCTGTCGGCAACCACAGCCACATTGAACACACGGTCGTAGTCGCGTGCCTCGCCCACGGCATTCACCTTCAGGCTCAGCGTCGTGTCGGTGGCACCTTCGGGCATGGAAACGAAGCGCACCCAGGTGTAGAGCTGGTGTGCCCACATGTCCGGATTGGTGAAGTGGGGCACGTTGGTGTACTGCACGTCAAAGTAAAGCCCGTCTTTTCCCTCATAGGCAGGCATGTCCTTCTCACACGCCGCGAACGAAGCCAATCCCAACAGGCAGCAAAGTGTATAAATCAGTTTCTTCATATTCGTCGTTCTTAATGGTTAGTTACGCAAGTCTTCTTCGTCGCTCGGCAGCGGTATGACATAGCTGTCCACGCTCATGGAGGCGGAACCGCTCGCTGACGTTCCGGAGATAATCGAGGTCATGCCCAGTCGCTTGTAGTAGAAGAACAGTTGTCCTTCGCCCACGACCTCACGGGCAAATTCGCGGGTGATGAGCTCCTGCTTGTTGTCGGGAGTCACGTCGAGGGAGACGGCACCGCGCACGTTGCGCACCGTGTTGATGAGCGTGGCAGCCTCGGTGATGTCGTCCGTACATTCGGCAGCGATGAGGTACATCTCGCTCTTGCGGATGAGCGGGGTCATGTAGCGGTAGGTCAGTGTGTCACCGCTCTCCGAGCTGACGCTGAAGTCCTGGAACTTCACGAGGCAGATGGCGTTGTCGCCCGAGGTCTCTCCCTCCTGGAAGCTCCACATGCGGCGGCGGATGTCGTTGGTGTCGTCGTAGAACGAGGCGAGCTTCGAGTCGCTGCCGGTCTCCGACGAGCCGACGAAGCAGAGGCGGTTGTTGGCGTTCACCGACGCGCTGAAGTAGTTGTCATAGAGGTTGTCGCGGCTCATGTTGTAGAGGCTGAACATCACCTCGTCAGAGAACACATAGTCGGGACGGGAGTTCTCGATGGTCTCCTGAACGGTGGTGCGGTCCATCCAAGGGAAGACGTCAAGCTGCTCGGTCTCGCTCTTGGCGATGACCTCGTTCTTGGCAATGTCGTATGCCGTCGCCTTGTCCCCCTTCCACAGGTAGGCACGTGCCCGGAGCGCCTGCACGGCGTAGTAGTTCAGGCGGAGCTGGCGGTAGGACCAGTCGTAGCTGTCCAGTCCGTCGTCGCTCAACACGCCGTCCTTCACACCTTCGGTCAGGACGGGGTCGCACTCCTTCAACAGCTCGGCGGCTGCGTCGAGGTCGCGGATAACCCGGTTGAGGAACTCTTCGGCTGAAATCAGGGGCTGCACGGTGCGGCGGCTGTCCTCCTGATAGGGCAGGCACTCCTGCGAAGCCGTCGCGTCGGAATAGATGGGTCCGTAGAAGCGCAGCAGGTCAAAGTGCATCATGCCGCGCAGGGCGAGCGCCTCACCCTTCACCAACGGATAGTAGCGGTCCAGGATGGCGGCATCCGGCTCGTCGCACTTCTCCAGCAGGAGGTTTACGTTGGCGATGAGCGAGTACATGTTGCTCCACAGGGAGTTCGACGCGTTGTCGAAGTTGTTGTCGGAGTAGTTGTAGCCGCTCCAGTAATAGTAGTTGTGCTGGTTGATGACGTTGGGCACGTTGTAGTACTGCGCCATGATGTCGATGCCGACCATGCCCAACGTACCGCCGTAGAGCGACGAGTTGTTGAGCGACGAGTAGACACCGTTGAGCGCGGTGAGGAAGCCTTCGTTCGTGGAAAAGAGGGTGGTCTCCAGGATGCTGTCTTCCATGTCCACCTCAAGCCAGTCGGAGCAGGACGAAGTCGACACGGACAGGGTGCCAGCCACGAACAGACATTTGATGATATTCTTGTAGTTCATATTGATTCACTGGTTTTAGGGGTTAAAAGCTAAGGCCCAACGACATCATCACCGAGCGCTGGAAGGGGTAGTCCAGACCGCGCTCTTCCTTGATGGTCGACAGGTAGAAGAGGTCGTTCATCGACAGGCGGACGTTGAAGGAAGAGGCACCGATAGTCTTCAGCCAGGGAGCCGTCTGGTTCTCATAGCCGAAGGAGAGCGTGGTGAGCTTCAGCGTGTTCTCGTCCTCGATGAAGCGGCTCGTCATGTGCGACTCCGAGAGGTCGTCGATGCGCTTGAACTTGGCATGGTCGCCGGGCTTCTGCCAACGGTCGTAGTAGGCACGCTTGTCCTGGTTGTACATCAGGTCAGACTCGGAGATGTTCTCCACCTTGTCAAACAGCGTCTGGCGGAAGGCCTGTCCGCCGTAGCGGTAGGAGAAGATGAGGTTCATCGAGAAGCCCTTCCAGTATGCCGAGGTGCCGAAGGTGCCTTCCACGTCGGGCGTGGTGTCACCACAGACAACCTCGTCGGCAGTGTCCCACTCGAAGGTGTAGCTTCCGTCTTTCTTGATGAAGACCTCGTTACCGGTCATCGGGTCGATACCTGCCGAACGCACCGCCCACAACGCCGTGGGGCTGGCGCCATCGTAGTAACGGCGGAGGGTGTACGCCTCTTCGTCACGCCCCTGTTCGTTGAGGTACTCCAGGTAGTTGCCCATGTCGTCGTAGCTGGTCTTCACGTGGTTCATGTTGGCAGTGAGGCTCCAGTTGTAGTCGTTGCCACGGAGCACGAAGTAGGTTGCCTGCCAGGTGAAGCCCTCGTTGTGCATCGTTCCGATGTTCATCGGGCTGGTCGTCGTACCGGTCGAGGGAGGCAGGGAGATGGAGAGCAGCAACGGGTCAGTCGTCTTCGTGAAGTAGTCGAAGGTGAAGCGCAGGCGGTCGTCCATGAAAGCCAGGTCGATACCGATGTTCTGATCGAGCGTACGCTGCCATTCGAGGTCCTTGTTACCCCACTGGCTGACGAGTGCGGCAAGACCGAAGGGGTTCTGGAACGCCGTGTAATAGTTGTAGACCGTGTTGGCACGCTTGGCGTCGAGGTTGCTGTTACCGGGGTTACCGAGTGAGTAGCGGAGCTTCATGTAGCTGATTACGTCCGAGTCGGCAAGGAACTTCTCGTTGTGCACGTTCCATCCCAGACCGAAGGACCAGGTGGTCGAGAAGGGGTTGTTGATGCCGAACACCGAAGCACCGTCGGTACGGAGGTTCAAGTCGACGAGGTAACGCATGTCGTAGCCGTAGTTCAAGTTGAAGTAGTAGCTTGCCGTACGCGACTTCACCACCGTGGAGCTGGGCTTGCCACCGTCGGGGTAACCCATCGAGAAGTTCGGGTTGGAATACTGGTCGGACATGTAGCCCAGGGCGGAGAATGCCTCCGCGTCGGAGTTGGACTCGGTGAACTGCATACCGCCGATCAGGTTGAGCATGTGGTTGCCGAAGGTGCGTCCGTAGGTCAGGTCGAGGGTACCGTCATAGGACGTGTCGCGCGAGCTGTTCTTCGCATACGTTCCGCGCTCCAGGCGGTCGGTCTCGGCGAACATTGTCTCTTCGGGCGAATGGAAGACGGTCGACTCGTTCTGCGCGATGGTCACACCGAAGCGGCCACGCAGGCGCAGTTCTTCCAGGATGCGCCACTCGACCTGGAAGTTGTTGTTCAGCGAGAAGGTGTTCGTCCGGTTGTAGCTCTTCTGGTTGAAGTCCCACAAGGGGTTGTAGGCGTACTCATAGCCGCTCAGGGTTGCCGTACGCTCGAAGTACTTGGTGATCTCACCGTTCTCGTTGTATTTCGAATAGTAGGGGTTGGCGTTGACGAAGTTGCGGAATGCCACCGGCTCGGTGTCGCTCGTGTTGTAGTTGAGGTTCGTATTATTCGAGAACGAGAGGCGGTCCACACGGTAGGTCAGGCGGATGTTTCCGTTGAGCGCATCCTTGCCCGAACCCTTCATGACACCCTGCGTGTTGCTGTAGTTCACGCCCACACCGTAGAGGAAGGCTGAGTCACCGCCGTCGACGTAGATGTTGTGCGTCTGGGTGAAGGCGGTGCGCAGCGGCTCATTGAGCCAGTAGGAGTCGAGTCCCTGCTCGACCAGCTTGAGGCGGTTGTAGTAAATCTGGCGCTGGTCCTCGTCGATGATTTCGCCGTTCGCATCGAGGTTGTAGTCACCCGAAGCATAACGTCCGGCAAGCTTCTCGTAGGCGAGCTTCTCGCGTGCGTTCATCATGTTATAGTCCGTCAGGTCCGCCCATGCCACCTGGTAGTTGCCGCTGTAGGAGAAGCGCAGCTTGCCCGGCTCGGGCTTCACCGTCTCGACTACCACAACGCCGTTGGCTGCCTTCGAACCGTAGATGGCGGTGGAGGCGGCATCCTTCAGGATGGTGATGCTTGCCACGCGGTCGATGTTGAGGTTGGTGATGGTCGTCAGGTCGCTCTCGAAACCGTCGAGGATGAAGAGCGGCTGGTTGGGGTCATATTCGTAGTCCGACTCCAGGTCGGTCAGGTTCGTCGTACCGCGGATGCTGATGTCCAGCGTGGCGTTCGGGTCCGCACCGCGGAGGTTGTTGTCCGTGATGACGAACGCCGGGTCGAGTGCCTGGAGGCTCTGGAGCACGTTCAGGTTTCCGACTTGCTTGAGTTCCTTGTTCGTGTAGGTCGCCATGGAGCCGGTGAAGCTCTCGGCATTACGGGTGTAGATACCCGTCACGACGGCTTCCTTCAGGTTGACCGCGTCCGACTCCAGGCGGACGGTAATGTCCTTGGTAATGCCCTTCACACGCACGGTCTGCGTCTTCATGCCGATGTAGGAGAACACGAGGTTGTGTACGCTCTCGGGGACAGAGATTTCAAAACGTCCGTTGACGTCGGTAGTCACGCCCGTGCCTTTGCTGTGGGGGAGCGTCACGCTGACGCCCGGCAACGGGGCATCGGTGTCGTCGATGACTACGCCCCTGTAAATGACTTTCTTCTCCGGTGTCTGGCTCTCCGTTGTCTGTTGTTTACCTCCTCCCGCGGGAGTCTGCGCCATCGCGGGAAGCGCTGAAGCCACCAACAAGGCCATGGCGAGGCAACCGGGCTTCACGGCATGCGACCAATGTTGGGAGAAGAAGCTTCGTGATGAATGAGTTGTTAAGGCGAACTTTTTCATGCTAGTCTTCATTTGTTATTTTAGTTAGACCGATGTAGGCTCAAGCTTTCATACGGCCCTTGTGTTTGTGCGTGTGTCTGTGTTGGGCAGGAAGCGGAAGACTCTCTCGGAACCGGATCGGGGAATATCCGTAGAAACGCGTCTGCGGACCGGTAAAAAGATATTCCTTCTTTATAAACTGTTTTTATATCTATTTCTACATAAATAATATACAGTTTATATTCATTAATCTTCTAGCGGCGACAAAGATAACGATTCAAGAATAAAAAACAATAGTTTACTTTATATTTCAAAATAAACTTACTCACAAAAGTTAGAAACCACAACCATTTGTCATCCCGGGTGAGCAAAAGTGACACTGCCGCCGCAGCCGTCGTCCGCCGGACACAAATAAAGCGGGTGGCATCCCCGGATACGGAATACCGTACCAGGGTGCCACCCGCGTCTTATTCTAAGAGATCTAGCTAAGTCGGAAAATGCGCTTAATAGGCGTGGTCATCGTTCTTCAGCTCCTCACGCGTGATGGGCTTGCGCTCCAGGGCACGCCAGGCATAGAAGATATACGCCAGCACGAAGGGGATGAGGATGGACACGTACGCCATCACTTCCAGCGTGAAGGGGCTGGAGCTGCTGTTGGCAATGGTGAGCGAGCTTTGCAGGTCTGCCACTGAAGGATAGTAGGCAGTGTTGTTGTAGCCTGCGCAGAGCAACAGGGCGGTCACCGTGAGCACCGTTCCGATGCCGGCGAACCAGATACTCTGACGGGGCGTCCGTGAGAACACGCCCTTGACGATGCCCCACAGCACCAGCACCACTCCCACGAGGAACACTGCCAGCACGGCAGGCATCGCGAGGAAGTTGTTCAGGTACTTCAGCGGCTCCATGTAGACTTCCTGGGTCGTGGGGTCCACGGCGAAGCCTGCGCTGACGAGTGTCCGGATGACGAAAGCCAGGAAGAACACCAGGAAGGCGAGCGCGTCGCCGAACAGACGGCGGCGGCAACGGGCGATGACGGTGTCGTCGGCAATGCGGTTGAGGAAGTAGAGTCCGCCAAGGACACGCGAGAGGTAGTAGACGGCGATGCCGAGCACCCAGTTCCAGATGTTGAACAGGATGTCGATGCCATGCCATCCGTTCGCCCAGCGGCTGATGACGGGCATGGAGAGGTCGCTCATGTTCCCTTTGTCGACGATGAAGTTCGAGCCCGTGAAAAAGGTAGCGACGGCGGCACCGAGCAACAACGGGCCCAGGATGCCGTTGAGCACGAGGAAGCACTGGTAGGTCTTCTTGCCGAGCAGGTTGCCCAGGCTCGCCTGGAACTCATAGGACACCGCCTGGAGCACGAAGCTGAACAGGATAATCATCCACACCCAGTAGGCACCGCCGAAGCTGGTGCTGTAGAACAGGGGGAAGGAAGCGAAGAAGGCGCCGCCAAAAGTGACCAGTGTGGTGAAGGTGAACTCCCACTTACGGCCCGTGGCATTGATGAGCAATGCACGCTCTTCGTCGGTTTTGCCCAACTGGAAAATCAGGGAGTTGCCGCCCTGGACAAAGAGCAGGAACACCAGCAGTCCGCCCAACAGGGAGATGAGGAACCACCAATAATGTTGAAGTAAGCTATATGTTTCCATTGATATTGTTTGATTGGACAACCGGGCACCGGCGGCAGGTCCTGCGGGGACCAATCAGGTGCCGGAGCCGGCTGAACGGTTTGTAGATATGTGTGTGAATACTCAGTCTTCCATGCCCTCCGGACCCTTGCGGATGATGCGCAGCGAAATGCCGATGCCGGCAATCAGCAGGATGGTGAACACGGCGAGGAAGAGGAAGAAGGTGGTCTGCACGGAGTAGGTCGGCACCGACGAGATGGCGGCATTCACCGGCAGAAGGTCCTGAATCGCCCAAGGCTGGCGTCCGGTCTCTGCCACAATCCAGCCTGCCTGACCGGCGAGATGGCCCAGGATGATGGTGAAGAGGGCAATCCACTGCATCCAGCGCATGGAGGCAAGACGGTTCTTATAGGCGAGGAAGAACACCACGGCAAAGAACAGGATGAAGTAGCATCCCAGTCCCACCATGACACGGAAGGCATAGAAGTTGAGGGGCACGTTGGGCACCAGCTCGGCGGGTTCGTTGATGTAGCCGTAGCCCAGGTATTTCACATTGCTCTGCAGACGGGGCAGGATGGAGTCTGCCGCCTGCTGGTCGCCGTTCTGCTTGGCAGTGCGGTAGGCGTCGAGTGCGCTGAGAGCTTCGCGTCCGGCAGCCATCTTCTCGGCAGCCGAGAGAGCCACCGTCCCGTCGGGCTGGGTGTATCCGCCGGCAATGACCTCGTTGATGCCGGGGACATAGCCGTCCAGACTGCGGGTGGAGAGGAAGGACAGCGCGTAGGGTATCTTGATTTCGAAGAGGAAAGGTTCCTTGCCGTCGTCATAACGTTCCTTGGCGGGATTGAGCAGACCGATGGCGGTAAGTCCCTGCTCCGTGCCGCCATTGTAGAGTCCCTCGATGGCAGCCAGCTTCATGGGCTGCTTCTGTGCCACGTGATAGCCCGAGGTGTCGCCCGTGAATGCCACTACCAGCGCGGAGAAGAGTCCGAAGGCGGAAGCAATCTTGATGCTCGACAACGCCATGCGCTCGTGACGCTTCTTCAGCAGGAACCAGCAGGAGATGCCGACGACAAACACGGCTCCGAGCACCCAGCCGCTCAACACGGTGTGGCAGAACTTGACCACAGCCACGTCAGAGAACGCCACTTCCCAGAAACTGCCTGCGGACTGCATCTCGTTGCGCATCGTGTCGGGGTTGAACGTCATGCCCACCGGGTTCTGCATCCATGAGTTTGCCACCAGAATCCACCAGGCGGAGATGGCGGCACCGGCACCCGTCAGCCACGTCGAGACAAGGTGGAGACGTTTGCTCACGCGTCCCCATCCGAAGAACATGATGGCGACGAAGGTGGCTTCGAGGAAGAAGGCGAGGATGCCCTCGATGGCAAGCGGCGCTCCGAAGATATCGCCCACAAACCAGGAGTAGTTGCTCCAGTTGGTTCCGAACTCAAACTCCAGAATCAGTCCCGTAGCGACACCGATGACGAAGTTGATGCCGAAGAGTTTCATCCAGAACTTGGTCGTGTGTTTCCAGAACTCATTGCCCGTTCTGACATAGAGTGTTTCCATGATGCCCATCAGCAATGCCAGCCCCAATGTGAGTGGCACGAACAGCCAGTGGTACATCGCCGTCAGGGCGAACTGCGCCCGTGACCAGTCGATCAGAGAAGTGTTGATTTGTTCTAACATGCTTAATGAAAGATTAGGTTAAACTTATTGTTGGAACAAAAATAAGTATTAATATGTAACTGCTCCAAGAATCCGGGAAAAATTTACGCTCCTGAGGCAAAATAATTCTGCCGCATTGACATTTCAGCGAAAAGAGAGGGGAAAAAGCGGATGATTCCGTGCAGGTAAATGACAAGAAGGGGGAATCCGGTTTTGTAAAAACGGAGAGGGCACGCCGGCATTCAGAGGTCAAGCGAGAGCTGGGCGTCGCCCAGGAGGTTGAAGGTGCGGCGGTGGTAGGGGGAGGGTCCGTACTGACGGATGGCGGCACGGTGTGCCTTGGTGGGGTAGCCCTTGTTGCGGTCCCAGGCATACACGGGGTACTGCTCGTGGAGACGGTTCATGTAGTCGTCGCGGTAAGTCTTGGCAAGGATGGACGCCGCGGCGATGGACATGTACTTCCCGTCGCCCTTCACCACCGTGGTGTGGGGCGTGTCGCCGTAGGGCATGAAGCGGTTGCCGTCGATGAGCAGGTGCTGGGGACGGACGGACAGCCCGTCGAGTGCGCGGTGCATGGCGAGAAAGGAGGCACGGAGGATGTTCAGTTCGTCGATTTCCTCGGGCGACACCACGCCCACTGCCCACGCCACGGCTTCGCGCTCGATGACTTCGCGCAGGGCATAACGCCGGTGCTCGGTGAGCTGCTTGGAGTCATTGAGCCACTCGTTCTCGAAGTCCGCCGGCAGAATCACTGCCGCGGCATAGACCGCACCCGCCAGACATCCGCGTCCGGCTTCGTCGCAGCCTGCTTCGACCAGGTCTCTATTATAATAAGGTAATAGCATGGCAGGAAAGAGACTTTTTTAATTGACAATTGACAATGGACAATTGACAATTACCCTGCGGATGAATTTCCTGTGTCCTGCTTGTGCAAGGCGGAATTGTCAATTGTCCATTGTCAATTATCAATTGTCAGAAGCTGTATCCCAAACGGATGAAGAAGCCGTTGAGCTTGCTGTCCACATCCTTGATGCAGTTGGTCAGACCGAACTCATAGCCCAGCTTGAGGGAGAACTCGCGGTAGTTCGCCTTCGCGCCCACATCGATGCCGAGGTTCACGGTGTTCGTACTCTCCATGTCATCGTCGAGCACCATGAGGGCGAGTGTCGGACCGGCAAGCAAGCCCACCTTGCCTTCTCCGTAGTCGGCGAAGTTCCAGATAGCGTCGGCGTTCACTTCAATGAAACCCGGGTCCCAGCCGTCACAGCCCTTGGTCGTGAAGGCAACGCCTGCCGACCAGTCGAACATGTCGGTCATCGGGGCAGTATAGTCCATTCCGAAGTTAAGAAATTTCATCTCTGAGTCAGGGTTTACACCTGATGTGTTGATGTTGGCATAGTTCATACCATACCAAACCGTAAAGTTCTGTGCGCTGGCGCAGACAGCCATCACGCAAAGACAAAGCGTCATAAATAACTTTTTCATAATCATTTTGTTTTAAAGGGTTAATAATCACGACCATGCGGAGCTTCCGTGCCGGGAGCACATCCGTCCGTCAGCCGCTTGCCTTCCGACATACGTGCCGGATGAAATCAAAAGTAAGTATTTTTATACGCTTACGGACATGCAATCAGTTAATATTGGTTAAGCCGGCCCTTCCGTAGGGCAACCGGGACACACCGGAGACAGCCCTCCAAAGGGGCGAAGGCACGGCATTTGCCAAGAAAAGTCGTAATTTTGCAGCCTCATCGACACACTTCAGACAAGACCATCATGTTCACAGTCATCGGATGCATGCTGGCAGGCATGATTGCAGGCTGCCTGCTCAGCCGACGCCGGGTGCCGGGCATACAAGGCACCGTCAGCCTGCTCATCTGGCTCCTGCTCTTCCTCCTCGGGTGGGAGGCAGGCAGCAACCGTCAGCTCATCGACGCCCTCCCCCGGCTGGGAGGCGAGGCACTGCTCCTCTCCACGGCAGCTACTCTGGGCAGCGCGGCGGCGGCAGCCCTGCTCCTGCACTACGTCCGCCGGAAGGGAAGAAAGGAGGGGCACGGCTCATGAAAGGCAGTCTCCTCATCATCGGGTTCTTCGTCCTGGGCATCGTCGTCGGGCGCAGCACGGGCCTGCCGACGGCATGGTCGCTTGCCGACGTCAGCTTCACCGCGCTCTGCCTGCTCATGGCAGCGGTGGGCTTCAGCATCGGGCACGACCCTTCCGCCCTCTCCCGCTTCCGCCGGCTCAACCCCCGCCTCGCCCTGCTCCCGCTCTGCACCATCGGCGGCACCCTGACGGCATGCGCCCTGGCGAGCCTCCTCACACCCCACTCCGTGGCGGAAGGCATGGCGGTGGGCGCGGGCTTCGGCTACTACTCCCTTTCGGGCATACTCATCACGGGCAGCAAAGGGGCTGAACTGGGCACGGTCGCCCTGCTGTCAAACATCATCCGTGAGCTGCTCACCCTGCTGGGCGCGCCCCTGCTGGCACGTTGGTTCGGAAGCCTTGCCCCCATTGCGGCAGGCGGGGCGACGACGGCGGACACGACCCTGCCCGTCATCACCCGCACGTGTGGCGACGAACTGGCGGTGGTCTCCATCTACCACGGCATGGTGGTCGACTTCAGCGTCCCCTTCCTCGTGACCTTCTTCTGCTCGCTGGGCTGACACCAAAAAAGCCTTACAAATTTTCTTCCAGCGGAAGCCACCTGCGGTGCGGACCTGTCGCCACGTTCGTACGGACGCGTCCGCAGCACCGTACGGACGTGTCCGCACGCTCGTACCGACGCGTCCGTACGAAGCTCGGAACAGGTCGCTTGTAACCTATTGACAGTCAGACGTCTGCAAAACGCCCTTTCCGGAGCGGAAAGCGTGCAAGGGATTTTCCGATTTTTCAACAGACGGGCACTGCCGTACCCGCAAAAAAGAGAGGCACGGAGACACCGGGGAAACAGGGTTCAAGCCCTGTCCTCAGTGTCTTCGTGCCTCTATGCTTGTCCGGCGGACGCACGGTTGCGCGCCGACGGGGGTACTGTCAGAACATGTGCCGCACGCGCTCGATGCCGGCGACGAGGGTGTCGACCTCCTCCTTCGTGTTGTAGAAGCTGAAGGAAGCGCGGACCGTCCCCTCGATGCCCAGCCGTTGCATCAGCGGCTGCGCACAGTGGTGCCCGGTGCGGACGGCGATGCCGAGGCGGTCGAGCAACGTGCCGAGGTCGAAGTGGTGGATGTTGCCGACGAGGAAGGAGATGACGCTCCCCTTGTGAGGGGCTTCGCCGAAGATGCGCATGCCCTCGATGGAGCGCAGCCGTTCCGTGGCATAGCGCGTCAGTTCCTGCTCGTAGGCATCAATCTGGTCCATGCCCAGGGCGGACACATAGTCGAGCGCCCGTGCCAGGGCGTACGTGCCGATGTAGTCGGGCGTACCTGCCTCGAACTTGTAGGGCAGCTCGTTGAACGTCGTCCGCTCAAAGCTGACATGCTGTATCATCTCCCCTCCTCCCTGGTAGGGCGGCAGCCGGTCGAGCCACTCCTCCTTGCCGTAGAGCACGCCCACGCCCGTCGGGCCGTAGACCTTGTGCCCGCTGAAGGCATAGAAGTCCGCGTCGAGCGCCTGCACGTCGACCGCCATGTGCGGCACAGCCTGCGCCCCGTCGACGAGTACGGGCACGCCGCGGGCATGTGCCGTGGCTATCATCTCGCGCACGGGATTGACCGTCCCCAGGACGTTCGACACGTGGGTGACGCACACCAGACGGGTGCGCTCGTTGAAGAGCGCGGCATACTCGTCGGTCAGGAGCTCGCCGCGGTCGGTCATGGGGATGACGCGGATGACGATGCCCCGGCGGTCGCGCAGGAGCTGCCAGGGGACGATGTCGCTGTGGTGCTCCATGACGGAGACGATGACCTCGTCGCCCTCGCGGAGGAAGGCTTCACCGAACGACGAAGCCAGGAGGTTGATGCTCTCGGTGGTTCCGCGTGTGAAGACAATCTCGCTCGTGGAGCGGGCGTTGATGAACTTGCGGACGGTCTCGCGTGCCCCTTCGTGCAGCTCGGTCGCCTGCTGGGAGAGGAAGTGGACGCCGCGGTGCACGTTGGCATTGACCGAGTAGTACTCCTCGGCAATGGCATCGACCACGCAGCGTGGTTTCTGCGTGGTGGCGCCGTTGTCGAAATAGACGAGCGGCTTGCCGTAGACCGTGCGGCTGAGGATGGGGAAGTCTTCCCGTATCTTTTGTATATCCATAGTGCTATCAGTGTTTAGGCGGGGTCTCACTTGCACATGGCGCACCCCTGGCACTTGTTGAGCTCGCCGCGGAAGCGTTTCTCCACGAGCAGGTGCAGGCGGTCCTTGAGTGCGTCGAGACGTATCTCGTCGATGACCTCATTGACGAAGGCAAACATGAGCAGCAGGCGTGCCTCCCTCTCGGCGATGCCCCGCTGGCGCATATAGAAGAGGGCGTTGTCGTCGAGCTGGCCCACGGTAGCCCCGTGGCTGCACTTCACGTCGTCGGCGTAAATCTCCAGCTGCGGCTGGGTGTACATGCGTGCCTCGCGGGTGGCGCAGAGGTTCCGGTTGGTCTGCTGCGAGGAGGTGCGCTGTGCGCCTTCACGGACGAGCACTTTGCCGGCAAACGCCCCGACGGCACTGTCGTCGAGCACATACTTGTAGAGCTCGGTACTGGTGCAGTCGCTCACCCGGTGGTCGATGAAGGTGTTGTTGTCCACTTGCTGCTGTTTGTCGCCGATAGCCATGCCGAGCATCTTCACCTCGGCGCCCCGTCCGTCGAGCGCCACCTCGGTGGTGTTGCGGGTGATGCCGTTGTGGAGGGTCATCCCGTTGAGCAGGACGTTGCTGCCTGCCGCCTGATGGACATAGAGGTTGCTGAAGCGCACGGTGTTGTTGTGGGTCTCCTCCAGCTCATAGAAGTCGAAGACGGCATTCTCGCCGACGAAGACCTCCACCACCTGGGTGGCAAGGAACTTCACACGGTCCATGGCATGGTCGCACGCCAGCAGACGCGCCTGTGCGCCTTCTTCCAGGATGATGAGCACCCGCCGGTTGACCATGAAGTCGACGTTGGAACGGAGCATGTTGATGAGTTGGATAGGTCGCTCCACGACCACCCCCTTGGGCACATAGAGCACGAAGCCATCCTGTGCGAGCATGGTGTTGAGGGCGGTCACGGCGTCGCGTGCGGTGTCGGCGAGGCGTCCGTAGTGTGCCTCCGCCAGCTCCGGGTGCAGGGTGGAGAACTCCTTGAGGCTGCCTGCCCACACGCCTTCGGGGAGGGTTGCCTTCGGCAGGTCACGGCTGTCGAAGCCGTCGTTGAGCATGAAGTAGAGCGAGGTACTCATGTTCGGCACGTCGCACTTGAACACTTCGCTGGAGTCGACGGGTATGTCGAGGCGGTTCAGGTTCAAGCCATAGTCCGGCTCGAAGAGCTTCGCCACGTCGGTGTACTTGTACTTCTCCACTTTCCGCGTGGGGAATCCCAGGCTCCGGAAGTCGGCGAACGCCTTGGCGCGGGGCTTGTTCATCACCTCCGAGCTGTGGCGTGCGATCATCGCTTCGCACTGGGTGTACAGGTCGATGTATTGTTGTTCTGCTTTCATTGTCTTGATAGGGTTTATGTATGATTCTTCAGCTACGGCTGACACGGACGGCGGCTGTGCGTCTGCCGGTCAGCCGTTCCCGGTCAGCGGTCGGCCGTGTCCGCTTCCGCCTTTATCCAGTCGTAGCCCCGCTCTTCGAGTTCAAGCGCAAGCTCGGGTCCGGCGGTCTTGACGATGCGTCCCTTGTAGAGCACGTGGACGATGTCCGGCTTGATGTAGTCCAGCAGACGCTGGTAGTGGGTGATGACGATGCAGCTCGTCTCCGGTGTCTTGAGCTTGTTGACGCCCTCGGCTACGATCCGCAGCGCGTCGATGTCGAGTCCCGAGTCCGTCTCGTCGAGGATGCTCAGCTTCGGCTCCAGCATCGCCATCTGGAAGATTTCGTTACGCTTCTTCTCGCCGCCGGAGAAGCCTTCGTTCACCGAACGGTTCGCGAGCTTGTTGTCCAGCTCGACCACGGCACGCTTCTCGCGCATGAGTTTGAGGAACTCGCTTGCACTGAGGGGTTCCTGCCCCATGTACTTCCGTTTCTCATTGACTGCCGCACGCATGAAGTTGACCATGCTCACGCCGGGAATCTCCACGGGATACTGGAACGAAAGGAACAGCCCTTCGTGGCTTCGGTCTTCGGGACTGAGCGCGAGGAGGTCCTTCCCGTTGAACGTCACCGAGCCTTTGGTCACCTCGTAGGCGGGATGTCCCACGAGGACGTTGCTCAGCGTACTCTTACCCGAGCCGTTAGGGCCCATGATGGCGTGCACCTCTCCGGTCTTCACGGTGAGGTTGATGCCTTTCAATATCTCTTTGCCATTGATGGTGGCATGCAAATCTTTTATTTCAAGCATATCTGTCTGAGGTTATTATGTGATTCATTCGTTTAGGTTCATTCGTCGCCGGGAGGCAGTCGCCAGTCGGTGGCGTCCGCGTTCAGCCGACGCTGCCTTCGAGCGAGACTGCCAGCAGCTTCTGTGCCTCGACGGCAAACTCCATCGGGAGCTTGTTGATGACCTCCTTGGCGTATCCGTTCACGATGAGTCCCACGGCGTCCTCCGTCGGGATGCCGCGCTGGGTGCAGTAGAAGAGCTGGTCTTCTGATATCTTCGACGTGGTGGCTTCGTGCTCCACGACAGCTGTCTCGTTGTGGATGTCCATGTAGGGGAAGGTGTGTGCTCCGCACTTGTCGCCCAGCAGCAGGGAGTCGCACTGGCTGTAGTTGCGCGCCCCGTCCGCCTTGGCAGCCACACGGACCAGTCCGCGGTAGGAGTTCTGGCTGCGTCCGGCAGAGATACCCTTGCTGATGATGGTGCTCCGGGTGTTCCGCCCGAGGTGTATCATCTTCGTGCCGGTGTCCGCCTGCTGGAAGTTGTTCGTCACGGCCACAGAGTAGAACTCCGCCTGCGAGTTGTCGCCCGTCAGGATACAGCTGGGGTACTTCCACGTGATGGCTGAGCCCGTCTCCACCTGCGTCCAGGACAGCTTGCTGTCCACGCCCTTGCAGTTGCCCCGCTTGGTCACGAAGTTATAGACTCCGCCCTTGCCCTCGGCATCGCCGGGGTACCAGTTCTGCACGGTGCTGTACTTCACCTCGGCACGGTCCATCACCACGATTTCCACGATGGCGGCATGGAGCTGGTTCTCGTCGCGCATGGGGGCGGTACATCCCTCAAGATAGGACACGTAGCTGTCGTCGTCCGCCACGATGAGCGTACGTTCGAACTGCCCCGTGTTGGCGGCATTGATACGGAAGTAGGTGGATAGTTCCATCGGGCAGCGTACGCCCTTGGGGATGTAGACAAATGAGCCGTCGCTGAACACGGCGGAATTGAGGGCAGCGAAGAAGTTGTCGCGGTAGGGCACCACGGAGCCGAGGTACTTCTTCACCAGGTCAGGGTGTTCGCGCACTGCCTCGCTGATGGAGCAGAAGATGATGCCCTTCTCGATGAGTGCGTCCTTATAGGTGGTCTTCACCGACACGGAGTCCATCACGGCGTCGACCGCCACTCCGCTGAGCGCCATCTGTTCCTCCAGGGGGATGCCCAGCTTGTTGAACGTCTTTATCAACTCGGGGTCGACCTCGTCCATGCTCTTGGGTCCGTCTTTCCTGGTCTTCGGGGCAGCGTAGTATGAGATAGCCTGGTAGTCAATCTCGGGAATATCCAGATGTGCCCACCGGGGCATCTCCATCGTCTGCCAGTGACGGAACGCATTGAGGCGGAACTCCAGCAGCCAGTCAGGCTCCCCCTTCTTCTCGGAGATGAGCCTTATGACCTCCTCGTTGAGTCCCCGCTCGATGATGTCGGTGTGGACATCCGTCGTGAAGCCGTACTTGTACTTCTCGGCAGCCAGTTCCTTCACCAGCTTGTTCGGTTCGTCTTGCATAATTCTTACTTGATTAATTGTTCTGTAACTTGTTTGATAGCCGGGAAGAAGAGCCCGGCCGTTTCTCCCACAGGATGGTAGAATACCGACTGTTCCTTCACTTCGGGGGTGAGCATCTTCTCGTCAGGGTCGATGTACTCCACCACCTTGATGAGCACACCAAGGAACAAGAGGTGGAGCACCATGCCGGTCACCGCGCCCAGCATCCGGTTGACGATGCCCAGATGGGCAGCCTCCAACGCCCGGGTCAGTGCAGCCCCTGCCAGCATGAGCAGTGCGGGGATGACCGCCCAGATGATGATGAACGAGATGATTTGCGCCACACTGACGGATGTCCCGATGTGAGGCGCCAGCTGTTCGCCGACAGCGGCATACAGCGCACGCGCCACCAGCAGTCCGGCTATCAGGCCTACCAGTCCGCATGCCTGCTTGATGAAGCCTTTGGCGAGTCCCGACACCAGTCCGATGCCCAGCACCACCACTATGAATATGTCAATCGTTTCCATTCCTTTATAACAACAATGTGCCAATCACACAAACCGGAAGGGCGGTCTGGCAATTGGCACATTTCATATGATTGTCACTGCCCGCAGGGGCAGCCGTGTTTTGTTTGCTTTCTTATTCCACAGATCAGAGTGTCTGCTTCACCTCGATTTCCTGGTAGGACTCGATGATGTCGCCCACCTTGATGTCGTTGTAGTTCATCAGGCTGATACCGCACTCGAAGTTGACCGGCACCTCCTTCACGTCGTCCTTGAAACGCTTCAGGGCGTTGATGGCTCCGGTGTAGATGACGATACCGTCGCGGATGAGACGTGCCTTGTCGGTACGTTTCACCTTGCCTTCGCGTACCCATGCTCCGGCTACGGTGCCGACCTTGGTAATCTTGAACACCTCGCGCACTTCGATGGTAGCGGTGATTTCCTCCTTGACCTCGGGTGCCAGCATGCCTTCCATCGCCGCCTTCACATCCTCGATGGCATCATAGATGATGGAGTAGAGACGGATGTCGACTCCCTCCTGCTCCGCCTGCTTGCGGGCAGCCATTGACGGACGCACCTGGAAGCCGATGATGATGGCGTCCGAGGCAGCGGCAAGGCTGACGTCCGATTCCGAAATCTGGCCCACCGCCTTGTGGATGACGTTCACCTGAATCTGCTCGGTGGAGAGCTTGATGAGCGAGTCGCTCAACGCCTCGATGGAGCCGTCGACGTCGCCCTTGACGATGACGTTCAACTCGTGGAAATCGCCCAGTGCCAAGCGGCGTCCCACTTCGTCGAGCGTAAGCATCTTCTGTGTGCGGAGTCCCTGCTCACGCTGGAGTTGCTCACGCTTGCTGGCAATCTCGCGCGCCTCCTGCTCGGTCTCGATGACGTGGAAGGTGTCTCCGGCTGTCGGGGCACCGTTCAGTCCGAGGATGAGTGCAGGCTCGGAAGGACCTGCCTGCTGGATGCGCTGGTTGCGTTCGTTGAACATCGCCTTCACCTTGCCATAGTTGGTTCCGGCAAGCACGATGTCGCCCACCTTGAGCGTACCGTTCGCCACGAGCACCGTTGCCACGTAACCCCGTCCCTTGTCGAGCGTCGACTCGATGATGGAACCGGTAGCCCGGCGGTTGGGGTTCGCCTTCAGTTCGAGCAGTTCGGCCTCGAGCAGCACCTTCTCGAGCAGCTCGTGCACGCCGATGCCCTTCTTGGCGGAGATGTCCTGCGACTGGTACTTTCCGCCCCATTCCTCCACGAGGAAGTTCATGTTGGCAAGTTCCTCCTTGATTTTGTCCGGGTTGGCGGCGGGTTTATCTATCTTGTTGATGGCAAAGACGATGGGCACACCGGCAGCCATGGCATGGTTGATGGCCTCCTTGGTCTGCGGCATGACGTTGTCGTCGGCAGCCACGATGATGATGGCGATGTCGGTCACCTTGGCACCACGTGCACGCATGGCCGTAAATGCCTCGTGACCCGGAGTGTCGAGGAAGGTGATGCGGCGTCCGTCTTCCAACTTCACGTTGTAGGCACCGATGTGCTGCGTGATGCCGCCAGCCTCGCCTGCGATGACGTTCGACTTGCGGATGTAGTCGAGCAACGATGTCTTTCCGTGGTCGACGTGACCCATGACGGTGACAATCGGCGCGCGCGGCTGGAGGTCTTCGGCACGGTCTTCCTCCTCGACCACCGCCTGTGCCACTTCAGCACTGACATACTCGGTCTGGAAGCCGAACTCCTCCGCCACCAGGTTGATGGTTTCCGCGTCGAGACGCTGGTTGATGGACACCATGATGCCCACACTCATACACGTGCCGATGACCTGCGTCACAGGGACGTTCATCATGTTGGCAAGCTCGTTGGCAGTCACGAACTCGGTGAGCTTGAGCACCTTGCTCTCTGCTCTTTCCTGGTCCTCCAGTTCCTGCTGACGGTTGATGGCGTTCTCGCGCTTCTCCTTGCGGTATTTGGATGTCTTGTTCTTTCCCTTGCTTGTGAGTCGTGCCAGGGTCTCTTTCACCTGTTTTGCCACATCTTCGTCGCTCACTTCAGGTTTGGCGAACGATGACGACTTGCGGTTGCGGTCGCGGTCCTTGCCACGGCGGTCACGGTCTTTCGACTTCTCACCTCCGCCGCCTTTTCCACTGCGTCCTTCACCACGCGAAGACTGGTCGACGGCGTTGATGTCGACCTTCTCCTTGTTGATGCGGCTGCGCTTCTTCTTCCGCTTGCCATCCTCGTCGGAGTCGTTCTTGTCCGCACGGCTCGACTTGTCGTCGGTCTTGCGTATCTCCTTGATGATGGCGTCCTTCATCTGTTTCTTCTGTTCCTGACGCTGCTTTTCCTTTTCCTCGCGCTCTTTGCGCCGTTCCTCTTTCGACTTTTTCCGCGGACGGGTCGATTGGTTCAACGCGTCGAGGTCGATCTGCCCCACCACGTTGATTTTCGAGACGAACTCAGTAGGGCGTATCTTGAACACGCCGTCGTCTTCTTGTCCGCCTTTCTTTTCTTCTACTTTCTCAGCCACCTGGGTATCTGCTTTTTCGGTTTTGACGGGAGCCGGTTTGTCGGCAGCAGAGGCTGCTTCCGGGCGTATGGGCTTGGCGGCTTTCGCTTCGTCCTTGGGCTCGGCAGTCCCAGCGGCTTTCTCCGGGGCAGGCTGTTGGGCAGCCTTCTTCTCCTCGGTCTTTTCGGTTATGTTTTTCTCTACAGTCTTCTCGACGACGGGTTGTGCCGGCTTCTTGCGTCGGTTGAGGGCATCGAGGTCGATTTTCCCCACGGGCTTGAATTTCGGGCGCACGTCCTCGGGCACGACGGTCTTGACCACCTCATCCTCTTTGGCTTTCCGTTCGGGCTCTTTCTTGGGCTCGTCGAAACCGTCGATGGAGATGGAGGCACCGCGTCCACGTTCCTTGCTTTGTCGTTCCTGGCTGAATTTCTCAGACTCGATGCGCAGCTTCTTGTCCTTGCGGAACTCCTGTACGAGGAGTTCGTACTGCTCTTTCGTAATCTGCGTATTCGGGGTGGCCTCCACCTCGAATCCTTTCTTCTGGAGGAATTCGACAACCGTCGTCAGTCCTACGTTTAAATCTCTTGTTACTTTATTTAGTCTTATAGTCATACGTTTTTAGTTTGTAAGTTCGTCAAGTTTCTCAAGTCGATGAGTTGTTTCCTGTCTGCCATTGCCCGGGCGATGTCCTGAGCCCGCATCCTCCAACTCATTCCATGAAAAAAGAACCAAAGGACTCAACCGGCCCGGGACGACTTACTCTTCAAATTCGGCCTTTAATATTCTCAATACTTCGTCGACCGTGTCTTCCTCCAGGTCGGCTTTCTCGATGAGCATCTCGCGCGGAGCGTTGAGCACGCCCTTGGCGGTGTCGATGCCGATGCCCTTGATGGCGTCGATGACCCACTCGTCGATTTCATCGCGGAACTCATCCAGGTAGATGTCTTCCTCGTCGGCTGCACCGTCGAGCTCGCGATAAACGTCGATGGTGTACTCCGTCAGCATGCTGGCAAGCTTGATGTTCATGCCGCCCTTTCCGATGGCGAGGGAGACCTCCTCGGGTTTGAGGAACACCTCGGCACGCTTGTTCTCCTCGTCGAGACGGATGGAAGAGACGACGGCGGGGCTCAGCGCACGCTGGATGAAGAGCGAGATGTTGGCGGTGTAGTTGATGACGTCGATGTTCTCGTTGCGCAGCTCACGCACGATGCCGTGGATGCGGGAACCTTTCACACCCACACAGGCGCCGACCGGGTCGATGCGCTCGTCGTAAGATTCGACGGCAATCTTGGCGCGTTCACCGGGGATGCGTGCGATGCGTTTGATGGTGATGAGTCCGTCGTTGATTTCGGGGACTTCCATCTCGAACAGGCGTTGCAGGAAGACGGGCGACGTGCGGCTCAGGATGATTTTCGGGTTGTTGTTGGTGTTGTCCACCCGTGCCACGACGGCGCGTACGGTCTCGCCCTTGCGATAGAAGTCGCTGGGGATCTGTTCGGTCTTGGGCAGCAGGAGTTCGTTGCCCTCATCGTCGAGCAGCAGCATCTCTTTCTTCCATATCTGATAGACCTCGGCGCTGACGACCTGGCCCACCTTTTCAATATACTTGTTATACAGGCTATCCTTCTCCAGTTCCAGGATCTTCGATGCAAGTGTCTGGCGCAGGTTCAGGATGGCACGCCGTCCGAACTTGGCAAAGATGACCTCGTCGGTCACTTCCTCGCCAATCTCATAGGAAGCGTCGATCTTGCGTGCCTCAGTGAGGGAGATTTGCATATTCGGGTTCGTCAGGTCCTCGTCTGCCACGACCTCGCGGTTGCGCCAGATTTCGAAGTCCCCCTTGTCGGGGTTCACGATCACGTCGTAGTTCTCATCCGTCCCGAACATCTTGGCAATCACGCTGCGGAAGCTTTCCTCCAGGACGCTGACCATCGTGGTTCGGTCGATGTTCTTCAACTCTTTAAATTCCGAAAATGTATCAATCAAGCTGACTGTTTCCTCTTTCTTAGCCATAATATAGCGTTATTTAAAACTTATTAGGTATTTGGTATATTTTACTTCCGGGTAGGTGAACGTCATGTCTTCCTCCACCGTTTTGGCGCGTTTCTGTCCTTCCAGCTTCACACGTTTCGGGACACAGACCACGAAATGTTCCTCGTCGGCTTCCTTGAGCACACCGCAGTGTTTCTCTCCGGCGAGTGTGAGCACCTCGACATCCATTCCGATGTGGTTGATGTATTGCTGCAGCACCTTGAAGGGTTGCCCGATACCGGCGGAACCCACTTCGAGTTCAAAGTCTTCTTCTTCACGATTGAGCCTTGACTCGATGAAACGGCTCAGCTGCACGCAGTCTTCGATCCACACACCCTCGGCATGGTCAATTTCAACAACGATTTTGTCATCCGGGCTGACGTTCACATCGACCAGGAAATAGTCTTTTCCGTCGAGCCACTCTTCCACGATGTTACGGACAAGGTTTTTGTCTATCATTCAGTTCACTGTTTGTTTTTAATTCAGCTATCGCCAACCCGGGGCATCCCCGGCAGGACCCTGCGACGAGTTGTTCCGGCAGCCCCGTTCTTCCACGGAGCAATCGTCTCCACTCACCGCCTTCCTGTCAACCGACGCGTCGGGCATCTGCGAAACTTCAGTTTTTAAAATAAAAAAGGAGCTTTTATCAAGCCCCTCACGTTTCATCTTAATTCGGATGCAAAGATAGAGAAATTGTGCAGCGTTTCCAAAGGTTTACGGAATATTATTTGTAATTTATCCACTTTTTCACAAAGTGCATGACGGAAAGGTGACAGAAACGGATGTTCCCGGCATCCGGACACACACCATCCGGATGCCGGAAACGTCTCTATGCTACCGGAAGATTGTCTTCCTTACAGACGTACTTGCCCTTTCCCCTCCCAAACAACAAGTAGAGCAGCACACCGAGGAGATTCATCCCTACAATGACGACAGCCCATATCCATTTTGCTATCGAGCTCCATGTCTTATCTTGCAGGAGTTGAACGATGGCGTAGAGAACAAAAGCTGCATCTATAACCAGTAATAGCCAATTAAGCCAAGCCCAAAGATAGAGCTGGACATCAGGTGTCATTAAATCCATATTGTCTTATTTTAAAGTGGTGGATATTCGACTCGTTTGCTCACACAACTGCTGTATGCATTCTTTTTCGCGGATAAATATAAGCACATTCTACCTGTTATACAAGTTTCAGGACTATGCTATATTAGGGGTAAAGCCATTCTTCATACGTGGTGATTGGAAAGTCAGATATCTTTCTTCCATAAGCGCACCACGCCCCACGTAGCAAAAGCAACAAGAGGCAAGGTCGTGAAGATAAAACTCCTTTGTCCCCACGTAGCAGCACCCAATAAGCAAACGGATGAAACATAGACTATAACTAAACCTATCTTTCTCATACTGATAAAGCTTCAAAGTAGCAACAGAAGAATATTTATCCGACAGCATGCGCGAATGTATCCAAATAGCATGATGGAGCATAAATAAACTTTAATCGAACAGACAATTCACATACATCTATTAAAAGCCCACCCTTGACATGTATCTTTGCCAAAGGTGGGTACACAAATTATAACAAGATTATCCCTAAATCACATCCTATCATTATACAGACCTTCTCATTTATCTCTCACCGGTCGAATAGCCATCTTCACAAACCTCGTAATCCAGTTCGTATTGCAATTGGCATTTCCACCACTGACGGACATCGTATAGGCATAACGGGCTCCCGTATCATAGAAGGAGTTTCCGGTCCAATAATAGCCTGTATTTGGATCTATCACCTTAAAGGAACCAACCGGACCATCCTCCGGCATACCATATCCTGTAACAGGAAGAAAAATACTGTTACCATTGCTTCCCGTAACTCTCGCTCCTGTCATGCCATTGACCGCCGCCTTTACCCAATCACAGTTGCTGATTAACTCCTGACATTCCGCCCGGCGAGGAGTTCTCCATAAACCACCCCACATGGCACGCGCCGTATCATATTCACTACCACAAAGATTATCAATTTCAGGGGCTTCATACATCCCCATCAATCCTGCATTGTCCGCATCACCCCAGAAATAGAGTTCACCGGCATCCGCATTGGAAGTGGCACCCAGATTAACAGAAGCCCACCGGACACTCAATTCCAAATCAACCGCCTTATACAGAGACTGTTCGCCGATGGGAATCAACAGTTCCGTCCCATCCTTCAGCAAGATATGAAGATTGTCGCCGTCAACCTCTACAGAATCAAAAAATGAATCTCCATCTTTACCGGTCGCTTTCACCCGGGCTCCATCTTCATCTAATAGTGAAGAATAGGTACGACCCTCATCATAGCTCACAATCCAGTATCCGTCGGAATCTATTTTTACTAATGGCGTGACAGCATCCTACCCCGATACCGGAATTTTTCGTCCATAGTCATCCAAAAGCCAGCTCGTCTGCCCATTGTAAATTTGCACCCAATAGTACTCTCCGTTATAATATCGGACATTCAACATCGGGGCATCCTGTCCGTCCTCACCATCTTTTCCATCCTCTCCATCCTTTCCATCAGCAATGACAATTTTGGAACCGTCAGACAAGCGTAACTCATAGCCTCCTCCGGAGCCCCGTACCACTTCAGTCACGTACACATTATCCCGCAAGGCAGCAATCATCACCGACAAAGAATAGACATCGTTATTCATTGTCTCCAGCTGTTTTTCAATAGCCGTCACTCGCCCATCAAGCGAATTGACCGCATTCCATAATTCCCTATCGTCAAAACTATCGCACGCAAACAAGGTGGGCAAAACCGACAGAGCAATGCACCATTTTTTTAAAGATACTTTCATAATAACTTCTATGTATTGATTATGAATACTGGTTTTACTAAAAATCAAAGCTCAATTTAGCAGTAACTCCATCCAGATAAGCAGATTTCCAAGAGGCTGAAAACTATTTTATCCAATGCAAGGAATATCCGACGTCCAAACTGATTTCCCCTCGTTCTCCAAAATCAAAACAGCAGCCGACGGAAGGACTGATATAGCGCCCTCCTTGATCGGAAAAGCATAACCTATTTTCAGGTCAGCAAACGGAGAAATGTAATTGTCGAGAAACTCACTACGCACATGAAAAAACAGAGGAATCTCAAATATCTCGTCAAGTTCATGTATATAGTTTTTTTTTCAAATCAACGACTTCCTGCAATGACTGCGCACACAAAGTAGACACCGCAAAAGGCATGATAATCAATAGAAAAAACTTCTGGAACAACTCTTTCATACCCTGTGAATGGACTACATCCACCAGTTCCCCATGGAGTTCAAAAACACAGAAGCGTGGAACTGCAATGCAACCACGTCTTTGAATGAAGGTCCTAGGAAAACCGTAAGCATTCGGTAAACCACGTTGCAAATTTTGTGAATTAGTTCCGAATCGGTGCTATTCGTAGTCGATTCGGAACTAATAGTATCTATTCGGAACAAGTTTGATTGTAAGCATCCGATAAAGTACACATTGTAGATTCATAAAACAACAAACTCTTCTTATCAACTTTATATTCGTTGATAAGAAGAGTTTGTTGTTTTATTGTACCTCTATTAGACTTCAATTGGATTTTCGTTGGATTTCTTCAACTTCCAGACATCCGGAAGCAGTTCCCGGATATCTTTGCCGGAATCTTTTTCCTGATAGTATGGAAGCCTAGCAATGACATCGTTCAGCCATTCTCTCGGATTGACTTCCTGTGCCTTGCAGGTGGCAAGCAGTGAACAGATGACCGCTGTATTTTCCGCGGCCTCATGATTCCCGCAGAAGAGGAAGTTCTTTCTTGAGAGCGTCAGAGGACGTATCGCATTTTCAGCCAGATTATTGTCTATCTTTATATTGCCGTCCTTGAGGAAGGCCTTCATTCTGGGCCATAACGGATACGCATAGGAAATGGCCTGTCCCATCCGGCTTTTGGGCGGAACCTTGACATATGTGCCTTCCATCCATTTCTCAAAGGAATCCAACAGGGGGACGGACTGACAGAGCCGCAGTTCACGCCGTTCTTCCGCCGTATATTCCTTGGAGTCGGCAAAGTGTTCTATGCGATATATTTCCTGTATTGTTTTCAAGGCATGTTCTGCCAGACTTCTGTTCTCCTCCAAGGCCATTTCAAAATGACGTCTGATATGGGCCAGGCAGGCTATGAGGCACACTCCTTCAGTACCTTCAAATACATTGTAGGCACTGTAACCGTCACTCTGCAGATATCCCTTGAAGTCTTTCAGAAGTTTCCTTATAGTCTGTCCCGAACGGGAGCCGTCATCGTAATGGAAGATGACCAGCTTTTCCATGACCGCCCTGACCATCCACAGATACTCCTTGTCGGCCTTCCCCTTTCCCTTGCTGATCACCCTTATGGTGGTCTCGTCCGCCTGAACATATCCGCAGCCGACAACCAGCCGTACCAGCTCGTCATAAAGCGGTTTCAGCAGTTCACACACAGGCTTGAACCAGCCGCTCAGTGTGCTTTCGGAAAGACGGACACCCAGATGGCGGAACTCCTTGACCTGCCTGTAGAATGGAACGTGATATTCGTATTTCTGCAGGAGCATTTCGGCCAGCATGGTGGAACCGGCCAGACATTTGTAAACAGGAGAAGGTGGAAGCGGAGCAATGATTACGCCGCTTTCACCTTCCCTGGGAAGACTCAGGTTGTCTTTCAGTCCATATTTGGGACGGACAGTCTCCTTTACATACAGCCTGCCCGGTTCAAATTCCAGCGTACGGGTACGTTCCTCGCCGATCCGTCTGTAACGGTCCAGATCCACCTGCTCGGGTTCGATCACCACTTCCACTACAGGCAATCCTTCCAGGAGCTCGCGGTTACGCCGGGATTCCTTCTTCTTTCCATCGGGCTTTGTTTTCGAAGGAACCGCCACGCCGCTGTCCTCTTCCCGGGTGTCTCCATCCTGTCCGGTTGCAGGAACGGGATCGAACAGGGAGAGCTGGTTGGGATCCAGGGCTGCCAGCTTTTCACTTCTCCGCCCGAAAAACTGACGGTTCAGCCATGCTATCTGTGAGAGCAGTTCCTGTATCTTCCGTTGCAGCGCATCCGTCTGTTCCAGAAGTTTCCCGTTGGATTCGACAAGGGAACGGTTAGTCTCCAGGAGACCGGCTATCTGCTCCTGCTGACTCCTGATTATCTGTTCCATTGTATCCTGCCGAATCATCCGTTTCTATCCTTTTTATATGATGTAAAGATACTGATTTTCCGTCAGATACGCAACCGGATACATGAAAATACTTTCAATAAAATCCATCCTTTCTACTGGCTTTCAACCTTTTCAGCCTCTCGTTCGGATTGTCACTGATTCCTTCCACCATCATGACCAGATCGCGCCATTCCATCGGATAAGACCTGCGCCGGCTGTCATAGGCCGGCAGCCGGAACGTGCCCTCTTCCAGACGTTTCACATACAATACCATGCCGCCGTCTTCAGCATGGAGGAGCTTCATGGTGGTCCTGCTTCTGTTTATGAAGATGAAGACATCGCCCAGACGGACGTCATGTCCCATCCGGTCGTGAACCACTCCGCACAGAGAATTGATCCCCTTGCGCATGTTCGTCTTTCCGGGACACAGGAAATAGCGCATGGTATCATTCAGACAGAACATGGCCGCATAATTTGTGTATCAATCCAAATGTCAGTTCAGGGTTTCCATGGCTGTCAAGGTGGATCCTGATTCCGGAAGGAAGCTCTATTGTTACGTCGCCACCCGCGCCTGACGGGAGATTGCCCCTGCGACGCAAATCCAATGGAATGAACGTATCATCGGGAAGCTTGTCCGGATGGCTGGTGTAAGTACGGCTCAGGCCGAATTTCTTCTTCCAATAATGGAAACAGGAGGATGAATAGGCCTCATTCTCACAGAAATCTTTTATGGTCAGGCCACTGGCCTGTTGTCTTTCATAAACAGACAGGAACTCTTCTTTACTCATTATTCGTTGCATAGTCTTTTTATTGGCAAAGTAACGGAAGAGTGGATGGCTTTACAATGTGTACTTTATCGGATGCTTACCCTATAACTTTAAAAGAACCATTAAAGCTCTTTGGTGAATGCTTCAAAAAAAATGCGAGATACTATGTTTGAACAATATCTCGCAAAAATGGACTTTTTAAGGGACGGCTAATTAGTAAATATCTCAATTGTAAAAATTAGAAACTGGATATATTCCTACAGGGTAGCTTGTCTTATTTTCAATATTCTGTACAAGAACTGGAGTATCTTTACTACAATCGTAAACCAGCACATTTCCTTTTGACACAATATTTTCACCAAATTCATCGGATACTGCTACATATAAATACTGTGTTTTAGAATCGGCAACAACATTGCAATTAAGATAATTTGCGGTAGGAACATCCTTTCTGATATCTATAAAGTTTTTATCAACTTTCCAGTCCTTAATAGATATTCTACTGATATTAAGAGTGCCAGCAGCAAAATACAAATAATCTCCAGCTAGTGTAACACCTGAGTTATTGAAGAACTCGGCAGATATATCCACAGGAATTGTCTTCTTCTGAACAATTTCCCACTTATCAATATCTACAAAATACAGATAGCTTCTTGTAGACCCCTGACGTCCACATGTTGCAAGCATAATCTCTCTTTCACCTGTGCGACAAATGCCACTGATAAAATCACCGTCAAGGTCAACCAGTTTCCTCGTTGCAGAATCTTTATCTTTACTGAACTCCAGAAGTCTTGTTGTTTCCCAAAATCCTCCGCCGCCACAATATGCATAATCACCTATTACTGTCATACCTTTTGTAGAAGCTACAGATTCGATGGTATTACCCTGATTACCGAAATGAAAACTGTCATTTACTATATACATCTTTCCTGTAGTGGTATCAAGACGGAACATTGCCTTAGAACTTGAGATAAATACATTTTTCTCATCTATGACAACTACATTGCTCATAGGTGTAGTAAGATAAAGCGTATCTTCATTCTTCAGTGACCCTTCCGGCTTATGGAATTTCAGGTCTTCATATTTGAAAGTTTTCTCTTTTTTCATTGTTACCGCATCTGCAATAACCAAAGAGCCATCACCTAAAGTGTTAAACTCATCACAATTATCACTAAAGATATAGAACTTGCCATTATGCATATACATGTCCTGTGCACTATGGCCGAATTCAGTTCCATTAACCTTGCTGTATACGTTCTCTTCAACATTTCCATCCGGAGAAATATATGTGATAGAACTGCATTCAGAACGTATTCCCTGATTAAGTATCATTACGCCACCGGATGAAGCATACCCACCGGGATTTTCTGATGGATTGTTTTCATCGTTGTTTCCATTTTCAGGAGTGGATTTTTCGCATGACGAAAAGATAAATAAGCAACCTAATATAACAGTAAGAAAATTATTCAGTTTCATAAGTTCAGATCATTTAATTATTACCTGCAAAGAAGAAACCTGCAGGGAAATTTGTATAATTATCATATTTATTCTTTTGTACTGTCCAGTCGCCGGTTGTATCGAATTCCCAAATAGAGTTCGTTGTGTAGAATGGACCTACTCCCTTTATTGTATTTACATAAAGCATACCTGTAACAGTATTAATCCCCAAACCATTATACAGTTCTTTAGCATTGCTGTCAAGAGAGTTAAGATCACATAATTCTTTCTCGTTGTCAAGTCCTGATTCTGCGTCCAATTCCGGGTTTTCATCGAATTTCAAAGTATATATTATTGTACCGGAAGCATAATAAATATCATTATCTTTTGCAACAAAAGAAACCCCGGAAGCTCCCGAGTCAGGCATAACACTAATCTGCCGTGAAACCAAAGTCTTGTCTGCCAAAGAGTATTTTCCTATATAATATTTACCAAAACCAAAAGCCGACAACCATATCTTTCCATCATCAGATTTACAGATACTGTATATATCCTTGTATGGAGCACTATAAGGCAAAGTTATTTTATTTACATTATCATTTTCTGTTGTTATTTCCAGAAGTTTACTGATGTATCCATCAATAATTGTATATACCTTTCCATCCATAACCACAAATTTGCTCTTAGGAGCTCCATCACTGCCATCAATAAATGTCAGTTTCTTAGTATTGGTATCAAAACGATATATACCTTTATTATCACGGATATATACATGGCTTTCGTCAAGCACTGCTATATGCGTAGGCCAGTCAAGACCCGCAAGTTCACTTTTACTGAAAGCCTTCTCTTTCTTAAGAGTCTTGGCATCAATAACCACAAGCATTCCGTCGTTCTCAAACTTTGTACCTACTGCATTTTCATCACCATTCTGTGATATAATATAAATCTTTCCATTATAGAAAGCCATATCCTGACATACATTACCCAGCTCAGTACCATTAACTGCCTTATACGCATCGTCTATCACAAAACCATCGGGAGTGATATAAGTAAGTGAACCGTTTTCCGTTGTCATATTACCTTCATTAAGAACAAATACCCCATTAAGGTCATCATAAGCTATAGCTTTAGGATTCATGAAGAGAAACAGCAAATCCTGCTTCTTGATTTCACCATTAAGACCTTTTATTACTATTGTAATAGTATATGTTACACCTGAAACTGTACTCTCAGCCGGTGCTTTTACTGATATGGAGTTTTTCTCTTCCGAAAGAGAAACAGTCCACCCTTCAGGTACATTTTCCCAAGTTACATTCTTAATATTTTCAGCCTTAAAACTGTAAGAACAACTATCAAGAGGCATCATAACCTTGGCAGATGTCAAGTCCAGCGAACTATCCCATTCCAGAGTCAAGTCTCCATACTTAGGTTCATCATTTTTGGTACATGCCGATAACAGCAAAATAAAAAATAGAGCTACCACGCTCAAAAACTTCTTTGTCGTCATAATTTATAAATATAAAAAGTTACTGTTTCTTAATAATATGCAAGTCTTCTATCCCCATAACCTCTGTGGAACATTCACCTATCCAACCATTCTCCTGATTTATACCTGTGTATATTTTTATAAAATCAACACCGGGGAGTTTAACTGTATTTCCGTTTTTATCTACAGCCCAGTCAATATCAATTTTAGACCCGTTGCTGTCGTTTGTTGCATTATCTGCATAGCCGAATGAAAACTGGTGAAGAACAAAATAATCAGAATCATTATTTCCTTTGTTTATTCCATTCTGAGGAAGACAGGTTCCACTGAAAGTAAGCTTATCATCTTTAACCCACTTCGGATAATACGACTGTTTATGATATATATTCTTCGCTTTGTAACCTTCTTTCACTGTACCTTGATTAGCCTCCCATCGGATATAGTTTTCTATAGTTTCAGTAAATTTTTCAGGGTCTGACTCCGGACGGTAATATGTCATCTGATAGTTCTTGTACAAATTCACGTCATTTCCGGCATTCTTTGCATCCTCATACCATTTTTCTGTTTGCGAAGAGGCACTTCCTGCAATCTCAAACCATTCATCAGCATCTGGAATTCCATTCTTGTTCTTGTCATATGCTACCATAATGACCCCTGCTTCACAACTGCCATCACCACCACGACTTGAAGGAACATTGGATACAAAGGCATTGCCCAATACTCTGAAATCACAGACATCAGGCTTGTTTTCTATTGTATGGTCAAACCCAACAATAATATAACCGCCATATCCTCCAAGAGTAATCAGACCGCGGTTATTATTGCCTATTGCCTCCAAGACCTTCTTATTCATGCTTTCCTGTGTGTCACCATCTTCATATTCTGGCATTACATTTACAAACTGCCCCGGTGCAGGACGGTATTCAAGTACTTTAGTGATATACGGAGTACCTTCAGTAAAATTATCCTTCTCCAATTCCTTATCATCCTTAGCGCAGGATGACAGGATACATCCACCGACAATAACCGGTATTGCAAAAATCTGTTTCTTGTCCATAAACAATATTGTTTGTTTTAAAATTCTACTTTCTCATCTGTAAATACCATGTGTGCAGGAATATCTCCTGTACGTACTTTCCATTTCTTCTTACCATCTAGAGTGAAACAATACAGATATCCAGGAGTAACATAATTAGTCGCATCGCATACAAAGAACTCTTTATTCTCCGGATTTACAGCAACCCCATAAGGCAACCTTATCTCATCATCTGTTCCATCGGTAATAAAATTATCGGACACTATTTTCTGTTGTTTCACATCGTAGAGTGTATATGCTATTTCGTTAGCTCCAGTAATATTGCTCCACTCCGTACTTATCATATATATAGAATCTCCCGAAAGGCACATCTCGCTTACAGCTATACCTAAACTGCCCATTACTTTATCAGTTTTGGAGTCTATGACGAATACATCGGAACCAGTCCCCTCATAATCGCCACGCGAACTTACATATATTCGACCGTATCTGTCTATCTCCATACGATGCAGATTGATTGCCACATCAATGGTATTAACGACCTGGAAAGTATTCAAATTCACTACTGATACCGTACAGTCGTAATTAGGAAAACGGTAACCTCCTGAATTTGCCACATATAACTTTCCATCAGTTATAACCATCTCTTCCGGCTGATATCCGACCACCACCTCTCTTTCAATCTTCAGAGTGTTGATATCGAACTCAACTATTTTTCCAGGGCGGGCCTCTGGGTCTATCTGCACCGGTCCGGCATATGAACTTACATAAGCCTTATCTCCATTGAAGCGTATATACCGGCAATTGGTTATATCAACCTTACCTATATGGCGGGCCGTACGTACATCCATCACCTCGATGAAATGGGAGCAGTTTATCACGGCAAACAGTTTTCCGTCGTATATCTGAATGTCATTTCCTACATCACCAAGTTCTTTAACTACCTCAGGATTCTGCTGGGCGTAAATATTACGGAAATACGAACCGGATTCTGTATCAAAGAAGTCAATAGTACATTTGTTGCTTCCCATATTTCCTTCATTGAGAAGATAAAGCCCTTTTATATTTTTCGAGCTTCCGGGGTTGTCGTCTACCAATTCACCTTCGGCACGCATAAGAGGGAGTTCTCCTCTGCATGATACCATCAACAGCAATGCCGATATAATGTATAGCCTTGATTTCATGACAGTTATTTTAAAACTCATATTTCATAATTGCTTTGAAGTTGGTACCTGGCATAGGATAGCACGATACCACTTCATACTGTTGGTTGAATATATTGTTAACTTCGAGCGTAATCTTCATACTTCCTTTCTCGAGGGGCAGATTCCGGGCAATGGAAAAGTCACTGGTATACCATGGCAACTGATAATTGACCGGTATATTTGCTGAAGATGAATATCTCTCGCCTGTATATATAAAACTGTAGTTTGCTTCCCAGTTACGGAAACCTGCATTTACAACAGCCGAACCGCTGTGCCACGGGATATAAGGTATCTGTCCGCCATAAAACTCATCATTTTTATCCGTGAAATCCTGAGCCTTCTGATAAGTATAGTTCATCCGAACGTTGACATACAAATCATTACCGAATTTCCACCCCGTCTGTAAAGCCAAATCCATACCTCGTATTTCTACAAGACCAAGATTTATCATAGTCCATCGGAAAAAATTAGATGTAGGAGTGGCAACAATCTTGTTTTCCACCTCATTATAATATACATCAGCCTGTATCTCAAAATGACGGAACCATATTTCTGTAAAATCCTTTGTATATGTAAATCCAAGATTGTACTGATTAGTATATTCAGGTTCAAGATCTATGTTTCCAATAAATGTATAATACAAGTCATTAAGTGTAGGCATACGGAAGATCCTTTTGTAAAATGTCCTCAGATTGAAATCCACATCATCAAAAGGACGGTATGACAGTATGGCTGTGGGTGTCCACTGCACTTTATCGTCAGCAGCTTTTCCCTCTGCTTTCATAACTTCATCGTGAACGATAGTACCCAGTACACTGGCCTGCATCTTCAATCGGTTGAACTCAAACGCTGTAGCTCCTGCCACCAGTACTGTATGGCGACGTGGATATGCAAAGTCTTTCAAATCGGAATTCAGCAGATTAAACTGATAGTCGGCTGAAAAATTAATACTCCACCATGGGAACAGATTCAATCTGTTTGCCGCCGACGCATATATTTCATGCTGATAATAATAATTGTTAGTGTACATGAGTGACTCATCCCTATTTGGGTCAGCCAGATAGTGCAGATAGTCGTATGCATATTTGGCATTGAGCATTATGCTGTATCTGTCGGAATAATCTTTCTTGAAAGCTCCCTGAAAGAAAGTGTTTGTATCCCACTGACGGTCCTCATGAGTAAACTTGTTTCTCACAATAGCTCCCGGATAACCTCTTTCTGAGTTATAGAAATAACCTTTGGCACGCCAGTAGCCGCCTTTTAGTTTGCCGAAAAGACCTCCTTCTACACGTATTGCGTTCACATCACCGTTCTGACGGACTGCTGTTGTGTCATATCCCTCCTTTACACGGTATGTAAACTTATACTTTCCGGTTGTATACATATATTCAGCACTAACGGATGACGATATATTTTCAGAGATTCTGTGTTCCCACAATATTGCAGGATTTATCACGCCGAAAGAACCCGTCTTGAAAACGGCCTTTACATGGTTGTCTTTATCTGGTCCGAATTTAGGAGTGCGAGATTGCAGGTATATTGAACCTGCCGAACCGAAATCTTTTGCCGGTTGGAAAATTGCACTCTTCTGTCCGTTATAGAGTGTCACAGCCTCCATATTGTCCAAAGAGAAACGTCCTAAATCCACCTGACCGTTTTGGGCATTGCCAAGTTCGATACCGTCATAAAAAACACCTACGTGATTCGTTCCCATGCATCGGATGTTGACAGTCTTAAGACCGCCTACACCACCGTAATCCTTTATCTGGATACCCGAGAAATAACGTAATGCATCGGCTACGCTATGCGAGCTGAGTCTTTGCAACTGATTTCCTGAAAGTTCCTGTACAGGTATTACTTCCTTTTGAATACGGCGCACAGTAACAACCACTTCATCCAAGTGCTGTAAACTATCAAGCTTACTTTGTGAACGTACAGGCATAGTTATTCCTGAGAAAACGGTACAAAGCAGCAAGACAGCCTTGATGAACTGTCTGTACATACAAATTTATTTTTACATTAAAAAAGTTTGTGTCATCCTCCCTAACCCTAGAAGGAGTATGGCTAAGAATAGTGGCAGGTCTTCTGACTTTCTCCCTTTTCAGAGCCTTCCCAATGTAACTACATCAGTGGCAATGGATGTTTCCGAAAAGTTGAATGGAGGTTCACAGCAGCAGGACTGTTCCGGATTTACACCGGATTCCCTTTTAATTCCATGCTTAGAGTAAAGAATGGAAACCAATTTTGTGACAAAAAAAGGCAAAAATTAAAAAAACAAACTCTTACTTTGTTTTTTTAACCTTACTATTAAAAAGTATTTAATGTGAATTTATATTTAACAGTAATTTGTTCAAAATTAGCCAAGCGGCTTTGGCTGTAAACAAAATGATTTTTTTGAAAACTTTGTCAATGAATAATTGTGCGTTAGGTTTAATCCAAACACGCTAATAAATCGTTCAAGCATGTAAGAATTGTGTATGATTAATTTGCATGATTATATAAAATATTTAATTCCCGTCTTCTTGCAGGCGACCTTTGCCAAGTTTATTGTTGCGAGTGATGTATTAAAGTTAAATGCCAGTTTTTTGAAGTCTATTGACTGACAGTTCGTTATTACAGCATGTTGTTAGGTATCACGAAAGTAGATTTTGAGTTGGAAACGTGTCCGGTAAAAGTCCAAAATATACTGTGTGTTCATTGTTTCGCCCATAGATAAATACATCTGCTATTTGTCCGCTCTTCTATTCATAATTAGACTCACAAAACGTTTGAGTGCTTTGGAGTATGCTTTCATTTCGTAAAGTTTATCCTTGTTCATTTAATACTCGGAACATTTTGCAATGTCTAGATTTTCGAAGTCAATATTTCTGTCATACAATTTGGGACGTCCGCATTTTCCTGTTTTTTTTCTAAGGTTAAATAAAACAATACGTCCTCATTTCTGAAATGGCTTATTGTGTGTAGTCCATTCTTGCACAATGTATTGATGAAAGTTATCTTTGAAAAGAACGCATCACATACGACAGTGACAGAAATACGTTTCAGGTGTTTTTTATACTGATAAGGTAAGAACTGTTCCAGTCTACAAGATTCTTCTCACAACTTTCCAATGCTGCGTTGTAAGGTTTCTGTACAGAGTCCAAAGTCATTCATTTATGGTCGTTAACGTTTATGACTCCGATACCGGTTATTTCCAGTCCACGCTTGTATTCACCTGCACAACAGGAACAGAAATAGCTAATTCACGATGTTGTATAGCCTGATTTTGGAATGAAAGATTGATCAATGGCTATCGTTTTCTTACTGTCTTTAAGGTGTTCCTTGATGATGAATTCATAGAAGGGAAATAAGTAAAAGCTATAATTCTTAAAATTGTTACGGTATGTCTGTTCAGAGAAATATCCGTATCTTCCCATTAGTACGAAATTGATGCGGTCAGGTATATTCATGAATAATGAATGGAGAAATACTTAGTTATACTATTGGTATATTTCTTATTCTTGATATTGTATAGTCTTAATTTTACTACTCAATAACACGGAAAAAAACGGAAGCAATTTGAACTTGTGAAAGTTATAAATATAATTCAGGTTGTTTCCGTTTAGTTTTGTTTCATACAGACATATTTGAAATATAGTAGATTTGGCACACGTTTTGGCACACGTGTGCCAGCGTGTGCCAAATTTCTTACATAAATCGGTCAAGTTTACCAATGGTATCGGAAGTTATGAGATTCTGAGAACAGCATAGAATCTCATAACACGTATTATTTAAGGTTCATCCGACATTTCGCGTGATAGTTTATTAAAGAAGAAAAACCGCTGAACAAATTGTATATTTGAATAAGCACAAACAAATGTACAGTAATGAACAGC
>OCQA01000075.1_pt1 | contig 123935 bp, 106 predicted proteins | sample 1538571 | NCBI WGS metagenome assembly OCQA01 (sample SAMN04571708, study PRJEB22368) | human gut metagenome | biome: human gut; material: stool | host: Homo sapiens | place: Luxembourg | collected 2012-09-28 | reverse complement strand
TCTGGTGCGGCGGTATTTAAACAAAATATGAGTTGAGGAAAAAGCACAGAGGCATGCCTCTGTGCTTTTTAGCAGGGAAAATATTGCGCTGCGGCGAATAAAAACAGGTCAGATAAAATGGAGGTGGCAGAGTGGGAAGGTCAAAAAGCTTTGGTGTGATAGTGCTGACGATACTGCTGCTGGTAACAGCTGCGGTAAATGCGGCAGAAAAACCATTTGTTGAGATAGATATTTACAGCGTCAATGATTTTCACGGGCATCTGCGTGCTGAAGCCGCTGATCCGGGCATGGCCGCTTTAGCAGGCGCTGTCAGCGAGCTGATGAAGCAAAATCCTGAGGGAGCGCTGCTTGTGGGCGCAGGAGATATGTTTTCAGGAACGATCGATGCCAATGAGTATCAGGGGCAGCCGGTGGTCATAGCAATGAATAAAATGGGTTTTGCTGCCAATGCGGCAGGCAATCATATTTTTGACTATCCGCTGGAGATCATCAAAAAACAGGCGGCTGCCGCTGAATTTCCCCTTTTGGGAGCGAATATTCTTACAGCGGCTGGCGATAAAGTCGCAGAGCCTTTTCGACCCTATACCATGCTGCAGAAACATGGCCTGACGATAGGCATCATTGGGCTTACTACCCTGGAAACAAGGGACAAAGCCTCGCAGACTAATCTCCAGAAGGTAAAAATTCTGCCGCCGGAACAGGTAGCGCAGAGTTATATTGATGAGTTGAGAAATAAAGGGGCGCAAATCATTGTTTTACTGACACATATCGGCAGCAGCCAGGGAGAAAAAACTGCTGTAGAGGGTGAAATAATACCGCTGCTGCAAAAAATACAGGGGGTAGATGCCGTTATTACTGGCCATTCCCACTTATGCGTCAGCGGTGAATATAATAAGATCCCGATAGTACAGGCCGGCTGTTATGGCGAGGCTGTGGGCCGCATCCACCTGCTGTATTCGCGGGCGGATAAAAGAGTCGTTGCTGCTGGCTCACGTGTCTATAAGCTGGATCAATTGCCGAAAGTCCAGGATGCGGCAATGGAAAAATTGCTGGCTCCGATCTTCAAAGATATAGATGCCCGGTACAATGCGGTGTTGGCGCTGAATGATCAGCTGCTGACCAATGACCGTGATGGAGAGTCCAGAGTCGGCGATTATTTTATGGACCTTTTAAAAAGCGGCTTTAAGGCCGATGCAGCTTTATATAACGGCGGGGCTGTGCGTGCTGATCTGCCGGCGGGAACGGTAACGATGCGCGATTTAATAAAGATATTCCCCTTCGACAGCACTATTTATGTGGCGGAAGTTCAAGGCAGCGATCTGCGGCAGGTGCTGGAACATGGCATCGGCAACCCTGATATCAGCCGGCTGCGCTTTGCCGGTCTGCAGGTCACTGCCGACACCGGTAAGCCCGAAGGACAAAGAATAAGCAGGGTTCTTTTAACTGACGGCAGTGTGCTGGCAGATGAAAAATATTACAAGGTAGTAAGCAACGACTTCATGTTCAGCGGCGGCGACGGCTTCGCCAGTCTGAAAAATGCGCGAAATTTGCGGGCCTGTGGTAAAGCCAATACTTTCTTTGCTTTTGCCCTGCGCAGCTTCAAAACTATCAACTATCCTGCTGCCGACGACAGGCTGCAAATAAAAAATTGAGGAGTACGAAATGGATAATTTAATGAAACTCAGCTGTGAGGAATTTTTAGAAAAACTGGCTTCGAAAGAACCCGTACCGGGCGGCGGCGGGGCTGCCGCTTTGGGCGGAGCCATAAGCGCGGCGCTGGCTTCAATGGTGGCCAATCTGACCTTGGGAAAAGAGAAATTCTTATCCGTTGAAAGTGAAATGCTGCGATTAGCCGCCGCCAGCGAGTATTTGCGGCAGGAACTGCTGCAGCTGGCGCAGGAAGATGCCAGTGTGTTTGAGGCTTTTATGAACTGTTATAAAATGCCCAAAGCAACAGACGCAGAAAAAGCACTGCGGCAGGCAAAAATTCAGGAAGCTGCCAAAATGGCGGCGGAGATACCTCTGAAAATAGGCGAGAAGTCTCTGGCAGTTTTGCTTCTGGCCGCCGAAGCGGCGGAACTTGGAAATCCCGCCGTGATTACAGATGCCGCCGTAGCCGCTTTGATGGCACGGGCAGCGGTACGCAGTGCGGTTTATAATGTCAAAATAAATCTTAACCTGATCAATGACCGGGATTATTGTTCTGTAGTTTCCGGCCGGATAACGGCACTGGAGCAGGAAGCCCTGGCGGCAGAAAAAAATGTTCTGGAACATACTGATAAAGTTTTAGCATAAGCCAAAAGCAGCGCTGTCAAACAAATACAGAGAATTATCTGAAAATTCACAAACAGTTCACTTTTTAGCCTAACTTAGGACAAAGGCTTTTGGTATCCTATAAGTGTGAGCAAGGCACTAAGAAAAGCGAAGGTGATGTAAATGCATATAAAGGTTTTGGGGCCTATGACGAAACAATGTGAATTGTTATTGCAAAATGCAGCCATCGCGGCCAAAAAACTTAAATGTCATGCCGAGTTTGAACGTGTGAATGATTTGCGGCGCGTGGTCGCTTATGGAGTTATGGCCTTACCTGCTTTAGTTATTGACGAAAAAGTTGTGTCAGGCGGCAGTGTGCTGCCGGTTGAAGAAATAATGGAGATCATCAGACATTTGAATTGAGTGGTGTCAGATTGACAGGCTTGAGTATACAAATGTTATCTTGATTTTTTATCCCGTATCGTTTCGATATGGGACTTTTTTTATTGTTGCGCCAAAAGTCCCGTTGGGACGGCAAAATAAGCTGTTTCAGCAAAGTTTTTTTCTTGTAAGCATCTTGTAAAATCTAGTATAATAAAGGTTAAGGAAAAAATACAAAGGTGAGAACTGGGGGCAATTATGGTATATTTCTTTGGCTTTCTGGGTGGTCTGGCATTGTTTTTATATGGCATGCAATTGATGGGCGATGGCCTGCAGCGTGCTGCCGGTGAAAAATTGCAGAAGATACTGGAAGCACTGACCGGGGTTTTGATCGTCGGCGTAGCATTAGGTGCCGCAGTAACTGCTGTGCTGCAGTCCAGCAGCGCTACAACAGTAATGACTGTCGGGCTGGTAAATGCCGGCTTGATGACGCTGAAGCAGGCTTTTGGCATCGTCATGGGCGCCAATATCGGGACTACGATTACAGCTCAGCTGATCGCTTTTAAGCTTACGGATTATGTTACCTTGATTTTAGCGATCGGTTTTGCCATGCAGATGCTTGCCAAACGCCGCCGTGGAAAATATCTGGGGCAGGTCCTGCTTGGCTTCGGTATCCTGATGCTGGGCATGAGCATGATGGGGCAGGCGGTGCTGCCTCTGCGTGAATATCAGGGCTTTGTCGATTTTATCGGCAAATTCTCGCATAACCCGATTTTAGGTATTGGCGTCGGTATCGTGATGACGGTACTGATCCAGTCCAGTTCTGCCACTATCGGTATTCTGATCGCCATGGCGGGTCAGGGACTGATCCCTTTAGAAGGCGCGATCCCCGTACTGCTGGGTGATAACATCGGCACCTGCATTACAGCGATCATGGCAGCGTGGCGCGCGAATATTACTGCTAAACGTGTTGCTTTGGCACACGTGCTGTTCAATCTGATCGGTAGTCTTATCTTTGTGTCCTTTATGGGCCTGTTTGTCAAACTGGTGCTGGAAATTTCGCCTGCGCACGATATCGCGCGTCAGATCGCCAATGCGCATACCGCCTTCAATATCATTAATACGCTTATTTTTCTGCCTTTCGCTACACCGTTTATCAAACTTGTGGAACGGTTGATGCCCGGCAGCGACGGCGTTATTTCGCGTAAGCCGATCTATCTGGATGTGAATATGCTTAAAACTCCATCTATCGCCATGACGCTGGCCGGCAAGGAAGTTGTGCGCATGGGCAGTATGGCCCGTCATAATGTTGAACTGAGCATAGCGGCTATGGAAGATATGGACAGCAAAAAAATCGCCTATGTTTTGGAGCATGAGCCGGTCATAGACGCGCTGGAAGAAGAAGTTACCAAATACCTGACGCAAATGAGTGAAACGCAGATGAGCAGGGAACTGTCAGCCCGGCATACAGGTCTTTTGCATGCCTGCAACGATATCGAGCGTATCGGCGACCACGGTGAGACCCTGGCGAAAAAAGTGCGGATGATCTATGAAGATAACGTCAAATTTTCGGACGAGGCCAAAGCAGAACTGCGGCAGCTGGGTCAGATGGTGCTTGATGCCAGCGGTAAGGCTCTGGAAGCGTTGGAAAAGGACGATAAGAAACTTGCCGAAGAAGCCTGGGCCCTCTGCCGGCAGGTCAAGCAGTATCAGAAAGAGATCAGGAAAAACCATATCGTACGCTTAAATGAAAAACGCTGCGATCCGGTGGCGGGTTTTGTCATGCTTGAATTACTGATCAATATGAAACGTGTTTCCGATCATTCCAAAAATATCAGTCAGCTTGTTTTGGGAATTTTTTAAAAGTGAAAAAATATGGAAATTTTTTCAAAAAAATGTTGACAAAGATGGCGTTCTGTTTTAAAATACATCTTGTTGCTAATTGATGCGGAAATAGCTCAGTGGTAGAGCACCTCCTTGCCAAGGAGGGGGTCGCGAGTTCGAATCTCGTTTTCCGCTCCATCTGAATATTGACCCGGCAGAACACTGCCGGGTTTTTTGTTGCTTCTTGTCAACTTTAAATCCTTGTGATATGATATTATGAGCGATTTATGTCAGTATCTTTTGATATTGATCTTGAACAAGCTGTTAATTTTGTACACATATAAAACCTAAGGGAGGATTTTTTAATGAACGTATCTGTTGAAAGAGTTGTGAATGACGCAACCCTCAAAATTACTTTACCTGCTGAGGAAGTGAATAAAGGCTTCAAGAAAGCCATAAGCAAGATCGCAAACAGCGTCAACATCCCCGGTTTCCGTAAAGGCAAAGCACCCCGCAATATCATCGAAATGCATTATGGCAAAGACGCCATTAAACAGGAAGCTTTTGAAATCGTTGCCAACGATTGCTATACTAAAGCACTCGATCAGGAAAGCCTGATCCCCGTTTCTGACCCTAAAGTTGAAGAATCCGTTTTTGAAGAAAACAAAGATATGGAACTGACCATCAAAGTAACTTTGAAACCGGAAGTGGAATTAGGCGACTACAAAGGCCTGTCCGTAGAAAAAAAAGAAGTTACTGTTGAAGATGCCGACGTTGATGCTGCTGTAGAAGAACTGCGTAACCGTCAGGCTAAAATGGTAGTTGCCGAAGACGGCACGATCATCGAAAAGGGCGACTTCGCCATTATCGACTTTGCCGGCACTGTAGACGGCGAAGCTTTCAGCGGTGGCGAAGGTAAAGGCTATCCTCTGGAAGTTGGTTCCAACTCCTTTATCCCCGGTTTTGAAGATCAGCTGGTAGGCCTTAAAAAAGGCGACGCTACTGATGTAGAAGTAACTTTCCCAGAAGATTATTTCGTAAAAGAGCTGGCCGGTAAAGAAGCTGTGTTCAAAGTTAACGTTCAGGATGTAAAACGCAAAGAGCTGCCGGAGCTGAATGATGAATATGTTGCAGCTAACAGCGAATATAAAACTGTTGCCGAGCTGAAAGCAGCCTACAAAGAGCGCATGCAGAAAAATGCTGAAAACAATGCTAAAGTAGAATATGAAAAAGCATTGATCGACGCAGCTGTTGCCAATGCCAAATTTGAAGTTCCCGAGATCATGATCGAAGACCGCATCAGCCAGATGGTGGACGAGATGCGTATGAGCCTGGAAAGCCGTAAAATGACTTTGGAAATGTATATGCAATATACCGGTATGGACATGGCCAAGATCCGTGAAAACCAGCGCGCTACCGCTGCTGAAAACGTAAAAACCGATTTGGTTCTGGACGCTATTGCCAAAGCTGAAGGCATCCAGGTATCCATGGAAGACGTTGATGCCGAATTATCTGCTATTGCAGCTCAGCATGGCGCAACTTTGGAAGAAGTTAAAAATATCATCAAATCCAACGGCAACATGGGCCTTCTGCTCGCAAACATTCTGCGCCGCAAAGCAGCTCACGTTGTTATCGACAACGCAAAATAATTGCATTTTGCCGCCGACGCTGCAGGCTTCGGCGGCAGATGTGACTTTATCAAAAATTATAACCTTAAAGAAAAGGGGTGTAAGACATGAACTATGTGCCTATCGTTGTAGAGCAATCCAGCAGGGGTGAGCGCTCTTATGACATCTATTCCCGCTTATTGAAAGACAGAATCGTATTTGTGACCGGCCCTATCGACGACGCGATGGCGAATGTCGTTATCGCCCAGCTGCTCTTCCTGGAATCCGAAGATCCCAATAAAGACATCCATCTTTATATCAACAGCCCGGGCGGCAGTGTCAGCGCAGGACTGGCTATTTATGACACGATGCAGTATATCAAACCGGATGTTTCTACTATCTGCATGGGTATGGCTGCCAGCATGGCTTCCGTACTTTTAGCAGCGGGAACTCCCGGCAAGCGTTATGCGCTTCCCTATTCCCGTGTGATGATCCATCAGCCTCTGGGCGGAGCACAGGGTCAGGCTACGGAAATTGAGATTCATGCGCGCGAGATTCTGCGTATCCGCGAAGAAATGAACGGCATTTTAGCCAAACATACCGGTCAGTCTAAAGAAAAAATCGCTCAGGATACTGAACGCGACTATTATCTGACCAGCGAAGAAGCAAAAGCTTATGGGCTCATTGACGAAGTTGTGACCCGTAAGCCGGCAGCTGAAGAAGCAAAATGATGCAGACTAAGGAGATAACAATATGAACTTTGGCGAGGGGAACGACAGCAATATAACCTGTTCCTTCTGTGGGAAAAGAGAAGGTCAGGTCCGCAAGCTGATTGCCGGTCATAACGTCTATATCTGCGACGAATGTATCGAACTTTGCAATGAGATGCTGACTGAAGACCTGAAGGAAACAAATGCTGATGTTGTAAGTGTGAACGAACTGCCGAAGCCGAAAGAGATCAAAAATATTCTTGACGAATATGTGATCGGTCAGGAAGAAGCAAAGAAAACTTTGGCCGTAGCGGTTTATAACCACTATAAACGGATCAACTATGAACTGAATAATCCTGTGAAGGATAAAGAAGTAGAACTGCAAAAATCAAACATTCTGATGCTGGGGCCTACCGGCAGCGGTAAAACGCTGCTGGCGCAGACGCTGGCCAGGATCCTGCAGGTGCCCTTTGCAATAGCTGACGCTACTGCTTTGACAGAAGCCGGTTATGTAGGTGAGGACGTCGAGAATATCCTGCTGAAATTGATCCAGAATGCTGATTTTGATATTGAGCGCGCTCAAAGAGGGATCATTTATATCGACGAGATCGACAAGATCTCCCGTAAATCGGAAAATCCGTCCATTACCCGTGATGTTTCCGGTGAAGGTGTACAGCAGGCGCTTCTGAAAATTTTGGAAGGCACTGTTGCCAGTGTTCCGCCGCAGGGCGGACGTAAACACCCGCATCAGGAATTTATCCAGATCGATACAACCAATATTTTATTTATCTGCGGCGGCGCTTTTGCCGGCCTGGAAAATATTATCGGCGCCCGTATCGGCAAAAAGAATCTTGGTTTTGGTGCCGACATCAAAACTAAAGAAGAAGCAAAAGCGGATACGATATTTAAAAAGGTTTTGCCCGAAGATCTGATGAAATTCGGTCTGATCCCTGAATTTGCAGGTCGTCTGCCTGTTGTAGTAACTTTAGATTCTCTGGATAAAGACGCTTTGATCAAGATCCTGCAAGAGCCTAAAAATGCTTTGATCAAACAATATCAGCATTTCCTGGCTATGGATAATGTGGAACTGGAATTCGAAGACGGCGCTTTAGTTGCTATTGCAGAAGAAGCCCTTAAACGTAATGCCGGAGCCCGCGGTCTGCGTTCTATCATTGAAGAGGTAATGCGTAATGTGATGTATGAAGTTCCTTCCCGTGTCGACGTTGTCAAATGCGTAGTTACGGAAGCTGCTATCAGAGAGCACATGGAACCGAAAATGGTAGTTGCCAGTTAAGCAATTAAAAAAAAGGGGAAGGGGCATAGCCTTTTCCCCTTTTTATGTTAAAATAAAGTTAAGTAAAAAAATAATTTGAAAATATCGTTTGCCGCAGCAAAGACTGCCGGCAAAGGAGGGGAATATATGGAAACAAGGCCACGCCTGATGCCATTGCTGCCTTTAAGGGGTATGCTGGTATTTCCGGGCATGATTATAAATCTTGATGTAGGCAGAGAGCGTTCTGTCCATGCGGTAGAAGCTGCCATGACATCCGACAAACAGATCCTTCTGGTATCCCAGAAAGAAGCCGTAACAATGGAGCCGGGGCAGCAGGATCTGTTTAAATATGGCGTTGTGGCAGAAATCAAACAACTGCTCAAATTGCCGAGCGGTGCGCTGCGGATACTGGTCGAAGGCTTAGCGCGCGCTAAAATAGAAACGATCATCGAAGCCCCGGCTGTCGATACCTATTTTCAGGCCAACGCGCTGCCGGTGGACTCTGTCGTCAGCGAAGATAACGAGGTAGAGGCCCTGCGCCGGATGCTGATCGAAACCTTCGAGCAATGGATCATCGCCAGTAAAAAAGTCAACAGCGAAGTGCTGCTGACCTTTAAGGATCAGACCGATCCCGGACGCGTAGCAGACATGATCGCCGGGTACCTGTCCATCAATATCGAAGAAAAAGAGCAGCTTTTGGAAGCGGTCGATGTCAAAGAACGCATGAACAAGCTCTATACCTATCTGTGTAAAGAACTGGAAATCGCCGGACTGGAAAAAAATATTTCCCAGCAGGTGCGCAAACAGATCGAACAGAACCAGAAAGAATATTATCTGCGTGAGCAGATGAAAGCCATCAATAAAGAACTTGGCGAAGGTGACGAACGCCAGGCGGAAATTGACGAATACAAAAAACAAATGGCGGAGCTCGACCTGCCGGAAGAAGTAGTCGAAAAGATCAACAAAGAACTGGACCGTCTGTATAAGATGCCGCCGATGATGGCTGAAAGCGCCGTCATCCGCAACTATATCGATGTGCTTTTAAGCCTGCCCTGGGGCAAATTTACCGAAGATAATTTTGATCTTGAAGTAGCTGCCAAAGTGCTGGATAAAGATCACTATGGTCTGGAAAAAGTCAAAGAACGTATCCTGGAATATCTGGCGGTACGGGCGCTGACCAAACAGAGCAAAGGGCCGATCCTGTGTCTGGTCGGGCCTCCCGGCGTAGGCAAAACCTCTCTGGCACATTCGGTAGCCAAGGCCATCAATCGCAAATTCACCCGTGTTTCCCTGGGCGGCGTGCGTGATGAAGCCGAGATCCGCGGCCACCGCCGCACTTATATCGGCGCAATGCCGGGACGGATCATTCACGGTATGCAGACCTGCGGCTGTATGAATCCGGTTTTCCTGCTGGACGAAGTCGATAAAATGGCGTCTGATTTCCGGGGCGATCCTGCTTCCGCACTGCTGGAAGTATTGGACCCGGAGCAGAACAATACGTTCAGTGACCACTATATCGAATTTCCTTTTGACCTATCGAACGTTTTCTGGATCGTGACCGCTAATACCGTGGAAACTATCCCGCCTGCTCTTTTAGACAGGATGGAAGTGATCCAGCTGACCAGCTATACCGAAGATGAAAAAGTCAAGATCGGCGAACTGCATTTATTGCCGAAGGAACGTCAGGCTCATGGCCTGACAGCGAAGACCCTGAATATTACGGAAACCGCGCTGCGTCACGTTATCCGCGAATATACCCGCGAGGCCGGTGTGCGTAATCTGGAACGCAAGATCGCCGCTATTTGCCGCAAAACAGCGCATCGCATTGTCACCAAACAGGTAAAAAGCGCTAAAGTTACCGAAAAAAATCTGACTAAATACCTGGGCCCTGTTATTTTTCTGGAAAGCGATCTGACAGCCCGGGCCGAGATCGGCATCTGCACAGGCCTGGCCTGGACCAGCTTCGGCGGCGAACTGCTGAAAGTGGAAGTGCTGGCTACCAATGGCAAAGGCGGGCTGGTGCTTACGGGCCAGCTGGGCGACGTGATGAAAGAATCTGCTCAGGCCGGTTATACCTATATCCGTTCCCGTGCTAAAGAATTGCAGCTGGACGAAAAATTTTATGAAACCACCGACATCCATATCCATTTGCCGGAAGGCGCTATCCCCAAAGACGGCCCTTCGGCCGGCATCACTATGGTAACGGCTATGGTCTCGGCGCTGACCAAACGCTGCGTCAAAGCCGGTCTTGCCATGACGGGCGAGATCACACTGTCGGGCAAGGTACTGCCGGTAGGCGGTATCAAAGAAAAAATGCTGGCGGCGCACCGCTACGGCGTCAAAACTATTCTGCTGCCGGAACAGAACATGCAGGATCTGGAAGAACTGCCTGCTAACGTGCGGGCGGCCATAAAATTCATTCCTGTCAATCATATGGACCAGGTGCTGCAGTTAGCTTTGGAGGAATAAGATGAATAAAGGAATCTGGGATATTATCCATGCCCAATATATTACTTCTGCCGTTCGGGCAGATCAATACCCAACCCCGCCTTTGATAGAAGCTGCCTTCATAGGCCGCTCCAACGTTGGTAAATCTTCACTGATCAATTCCCTGTGCCGGCGCAACGGTCTGGCTCGGGTAAGCTCGACCCCGGGCAAGACCCAGACGATAAACTTCTATGGCCTGCAGGCTAAACGTACCGCCGAAGGGCAGGAAGAACGGGCTGATTTTTATTTAGTGGATCTGCCCGGGTACGGTTTTGCCAAAACAGCCAAAACCAACAAAGACAAGTGGTCCGGTTTCATCAGTAAATATCTTTCGGGGTCTGATAATCTGGGCCTCGTCTGCCAGCTGATCGATATCAGGCATAAGCCTTTGGACAGCGACATCGAAAGCTATCACTGGCTGTTGGACTGCGGTCTGCAGGTACAGGTTATCCTGACTAAAGCTGATAAATTGTCGAAAAATGCGGCCATGGCGCAAAAAGCCCTGTTCAAGCGCGAGCTGGGGCTGGACGACAGCCGTATCATGACCTATTCTGTAACGCAAAGCACGATGCGCAGTGAACTCATCAACCGCATCATGACAGCATTGGAAGGCCATTACTGAGTGAGGTAAATATGCTGAATCGTTTGCTGCTGTTTATCATGGCAGCTTGTTTGGGAACACTGTTTTTAAAAATGGAACTGCCGATACCCTACCTTTTAGGCGGTATTTTTGCAGCAGTAGCCTGTAAAGTAGCAGGCTCGTCTGTCACCTGGCCCAAAAACTGGCGCGAAGTGGCTCTGCTTGTTGCCGGCTATGGTATCGGCCGTAACTTTACGGCTGACACCTGGGATAAAATGACCCATCAGACCTTCGGCGTGCTGGAAGCTACGCTGATCGCCGTCGCCGTTGCGGTTGTCATAGCCTGGTGGACTGCCCGGCATACGTCTGCCAACCTGATCAGCTGCGTCATGGGCATCATGCCTGGCGGACTGACGCAGATGATGCTGATGTCAGAAGACGACCCGCGGGCCGACGCCAATGTCGTTGTCGTCATGCAGACCCTGCGTCTGGTAGGCGTCATCGTAGCCGTGCCATTTCTGGTGATCCATGGGCTGGGGGCCCAGGTGATCCAGGGCGGCGTCACTGTAGCGGCCACTGGCGGAATCAATTGGCTGATCATGCTGCCGCTGTCTTTTTTAGGCGCTTTTCTCGCCACAAAGTTCAATGTACCGACCCCGCGTTTGCTGGGACCGATCCTGGCGACCGCGGCCGGCTCGTACTTTTTGGGCAGCCTGCAGCCTGTGCCTGATCTGCTGATGATGGCGGCACAGGTCAGTATCGGCCTGTATATGGGCGTTATGTTGGAGCCCAAAAAACTTTCTGCCACCAGAGAATTGATGCCGTATATTTTTTGCGGCATTGTTTTGATGATCGGTGTCAGTGTCGTTGTGGCCTGGTCCCTGTCGGATCGTTATGGCTTTTCGCTGATCACGGCCTTCCTGGCCATGGCTCCGGGCGGCATTGCGGAAATGTGCCTGGCAGGCATGAGTATGGGCGAAGATGTTTCGATCATTCTCACCTATCAGCTGGTGCGGCTGCTGTTTTTAAATATCTGTGTTCCCTTAGGCATTAACCTGTATTTTAAAAATAAAATAACTGGATAAAAGCGGCCTCATACCCTGCAGTATATTGCAGCAGGGTATGAGGCCTTACTATTTATGGCAGATGATAGATAAAAAAATCTAACAAAAGGCTTGACAAAAGAAATAGTAATAAATATAATTAAGACATCAAATGAATATTGGAAGCTAAAGGTGCTCTACGGAGCTTAATAGAGAAGTCGGTGTAATCCCGACGCGGTCCCGCCGCTGTAACGAGGAGCGAACTTCAGATACCACTGGTAGCAATACTGGGAAGGTGAAGGAAGCTGTGAATCGGAGTCAGAAGAACTGCCTTAGCCACCATCGCTGATTGACCTGCGAGAGACGGGGAGGAGATGCTGCAGAGTTCGTATTTTGGGTAAATACGAAGTGCGAATCTTTTGCTATGAATTTCTGACCGTTTTTCTTAATATTATTTTAAGAAAACGGTTTTCTGTTTTTCTGCGCCCTACGCGCGCATTGAGGTCGAAGTGTGATGGCTAGACCTCGGGATTAAGGTCAGCCATCAGTGGATATATTTATTTGTGACAGGACTGGACACCCTGTCAGGTTTATTGCCATTCTCAAGTTCTTTTGTATAAGAACCTTCTTTTCCTTTGCCTGCGTAGGGGTGCGCGGCAAAATAACCATCACAAAAACAGTGGTGGTTTATTTTTTTAGGAAAAGAGACACTTAACAGATGCAGTTTAGGTAGGAGATACTCGAACCACTCTGCGATACGTAAGTAAGCAAAATACAGGAGGTGAATGGTTTTACTGCCCCGGCACAGAAAATAATCAATGAAAGGATGCCGTATATGGAACAAGATAAAAACCTTACAGCAGAGCTTCACAAGGAAGAAGCTTCAGAAACAGCTTTTTCTCCAGTGACATTTGATGAATTTACGCCGCCGTCCTATGAGGAATGGAAGCAAGAAGTAGTTACTGCTCTTAAAGGCGGTTCTTTTGAAAAAAGTATGTTTACCAAAACTTATGAGGGCATCACCCTGAATCCCATTTACAGATTAGAGGATCAGGAAAAGATCACCCACAATAAAACCTATCCCGGTATGGAAAGCAACCTGCGTGGTGCCAATGCCGGCGGGTACATCCATAAAGTCTGGACGATAGCCCAGGAATGTGATGGCAAAACTCCTGCCGAAGCCAATGAAATGGTCAAATACGAACTCTTGAAAGGAACCACCGCTGCCAGCGTCGCTTTAGACACCGCGACCCGTAAAGGCTGCGACCCTGACAAAGCAGAAGAAAAAGACGTTGCCGACATCGGCGTTTCCCTGGCTACCGCGGCAGACGTAGAAAAACTGCTCGACGGCGTCGATCTGGAAAAATTTGAGATCGACATTTACGCCGGCGCTTCCAATATCGCTCTTTTGGCAGCTGTTGCTGCTGCCTGCGATAAAAAAAGCCTGCCCCTTACCAAACTGCATGGCGCTATCACCGCCGATCCTATTGGGGAACTTGCTTTGGATGGCGCATTAGTTCGTCCATTGGACGAATATTATGACGAAATGGCACACAGCATTGCCTGGGCTGAAAAAAATGCTCCGCAGCTGAGAACAGTAGTAGTCAATACCGATGTTTATCACAACGGCGGCGCTAACGACATTCAGGAAGTAGCCTACGCCATGAACGAAGCAGTAACCTATATGCGCGCTATGGAACGCCGCGGCATCGACATCAACGCCTTCTGCCGCCACCTGCGTTTCCATTTCAGCATCGGCGCCAATTTCTTTATGGAGATCGCCAAACTGCGCAGCCTGAAAATGGTTTGGGCACAAATCGTTAAAAGCTGCGGCGGTGACGAAGAAGCACAAAAGATCAATCTTTATGTCAGCACTTCCACCTTCTGCCAGACTAAATACGATCCTTATGTAAACCTGCTGCGTGCGGCTACTCAATCCTTCTCCGCCGTTGTCGGCGGTATGGACGGCATGTATGTCAAACCCTTTGACCATTGCATCCGCCCCAGCGACGTGTTCTCACGCCGTATTGCCCGTAATATCCAGATCATGGAGCAGCATGAATTCAACTTTATTCAGCCGATCGATCCTTCCGGCGGCAGCTGGTATATCGAACCCCTGACCGAAGAATTTACGGAAAAAACCTGGGCTAAATTCCAGGAGATCGAAAGCCATGGCGGCTTGCTGGCAGCACTTGAAAGCGGTAAAGTACAGGCTGCGATCAAAGAGATTCTGGAAGACCGTTTCAAAAACCTCGCCACCAGAAAAGACCGTGCGGTTGGCAATAACATGTATCCTAACATGACCGAAGAACTTTTGGAAGTGCCTGAAGTAGATTTCGCTGGAATCCTGAAAGCACGTAAAACTGATTTGGAAGTCAACGTCAAAGTACGTGATAACGCTTATGTTGAAGCTGTACTCAGAGATCTTGGCAAACGTGATGCCAGTGAACTGGGTTCCTTGATCGCTGATGCTGAAAAAGCATTGCTGGCTGGCGCGACGATGGGCGAGATCTCAGCAGCCCTTACCGGCAGCGCTCAGGGCGAAAAAGTGGAAGCTATCGCTCCGCACCGCTGGACTGAACGCTATGAAGAACTGCGCATGCGCACAGAAAGCTTTGTTGCTAAAACCGGCGAAAATGTTAAAATTTTCCTGGCCAACATGGGTCCGATCCCGCAGCATAAAGCACGTGCCGACTTTGTTACCTCTTTTATGCAGGTCGCAGCCTTTGAAGTCATGACCAATAATGGGTTCCCGACTGTAGAAGAAGCTGTCAAAGCTGCTCTTGAGTCCGGTGCCGATGCTACCATAGTCTGCTCTACAGACGCTACTTATCCGGAACTTGCCCCGGCTGTTACCAAAGCCATCAAAGCAGTTAATCCGGCTATGAAGGTCTTTTTGGCGGGCGCTCCCAGTGCAGAACTGAAAGAAATCTGTGATGCCGCAGGTATGGATGATTACATCAGCGTTAAATCCAACTGCTATGAAACCCTGCTCCGTATGCAAAAAGAAAGGGGGATGTTCTGATAATGTCCAGAATTCCTGATTTTAGTCAAATTCCCTTTCAGCAGGCACCAACACAAGGCGACGCCGAGTTTGCCGCCTGGAAGGAAAAATTAAAAGCTGAAACCGGTAAATCCTTTGAAGAAAATTTTTACCGTACTATGGAACAAATCAATGTAGCTCCTTTATATGACGTCAATGCTTATAAAGACTGCAACCATCTGCAGTACATGGCAGGTATCCCGCCGTTCCTGCGCGGACCATACTCCACGATGTACGTAACTAAACCCTGGACCGTACGTCAATATGCCGGTTTCTCCACGGCAGAAGAATCCAATGCTTTCTATCGCCGTAACCTGGCAGCAGGCCAAAAAGGCCTCTCCATCGCCTTCGACCTTGCAACTCACCGCGGCTATGACTCCGACCATCCGCGCGTTGTCGGCGACGTAGGTAAAGCAGGCGTTGCCGTTGACTCCATTCTGGATATGGAGATCCTTTTCTCTGGTATCCCGCTGGATCAAATGTCCGTATCCATGACCATGAACGGCGCCGTACTGCCGGTACTGGCCTTTTATATCCTGGCCGGCGAAGAACAGGGCGTAGATAAATCGGTTATGGCCGGTACGATCCAAAATGATATTCTGAAAGAATTCATGGTCCGCAACACCTACATCTATCCGCCTACCGCCTCCATGCGGATCATCGGCGATATTTTTGAATATACTTCGGCTTATATGCCTAAATTCAACAGCATCTCCATTTCCGGCTACCATATGCAGGAAGCCGGCGCCACCGCCGACATCGAGCTTGGCTATACACTGGCTGATGGGCTGGAATACCTGCGTACAGGTACGGAACATGGTCTTACTATTGACCAGTTTGCGCCGCGTCTGTCCTTCTTCTGGGCAATGGGCAAAAACTATTTCATGGAAATCGCTAAAATGCGTGCCGGCCGGATGCTGTGGGCCAAGATCGTTAATTCCTTCGGCCCGAAAAAAACCAAATCCATGGCTTTGCGTACGCATTCGCAAACCTCTGGCTGGAGCCTTACCGAGCAGGACCCATTCAACAATATCACCCGTACCTGTATTGAAGCAATGGCAGCAGCCCTGGGTCATACCCAGTCCCTGCATACCAACGCACTGGACGAAGCTATCGCCTTGCCGACCGACTTCTCGGCCCGTATCGCGCGTAATACCCAGCTGTACATTCAGGACGAAACCAAAGTCTGCAAAGTTATCGATCCGTGGGGCGGCTCCTATTATGTAGAAGCACTCACCAATCAGCTGATTCAGAAAGCCTGGGCGCATATCCAGGAAATCGAACAGTTGGGCGGTATGTCCAAAGCTATCGACACCGGTCTGCCGAAAATGCGTATCGAAGAAGCTGCGGCCCGGCGTCAGGCGCATATCGACTCCGGCGCTGAAAAGATCGTCGGCGTCAACGATTACCGTCTGGAAAAAGAGGATCCCTTGGATATTCTGGAAGTCGACAATACTGCGGTACGTCTGGCTCAGATCGAACGCCTTAAAAAACTGCGCGCTAACCGTGACAATGATGAAGTGCGCCGTTGTCTCGACGCTATCACCCATTCCATGGAAACCGGCGAAGGCAATCTGCTGGAACTGGCAGTTAACGCAGCCCGTGCCCGTGCTTCCAAAGGCGAGATCTCTGATGCGGTCGAAAAAGTCTGCGGCCGTCATAAAGCTATCATCCGTTCCATCTCCGGCGTTTACAGCAGTGAATTTGCCGATGAGGACGTTATCAAAGAAGTACGTCAGATGACGGACGACTTTGAACAGCGCGAAGGCCGCCGCCCACGTATCTATATTGCGAAAATGGGTCAGGACGGACATGACCGCGGCGCGAAAGTTATTTCCACCGCCTTCGCAGATATGGGCTACGACGTAGATATCGGCCCTCTGTTCCAAACCCCGGAAGAAGCCGCACAAGACGCGGTAGACAACGACGTACATATCGTCGGCATGAGCTCGCTGGCAGCAGGTCATAAAACACTGATGCCGCAGCTTGTTGAAGAACTCAAAAAACGCGGACGTGAGGACATCATGGTCGTAATCGGCGGCGTAATCCCTGCCCAGGACTATGATTATCTCTACGAACACGGTGCAGCAGCTATCTTTGGACCCGGCACCATTATACCTGTCTGCGCTAAAAAAGTACTGGAAGAGCTGAACAAACGCCTGGCGGATTAAGCCATGACAGATACTTATAAACCTTCGTGGGTGCCGGAAGAAGACAACGATAAATTTGCCTGCCGGGTGATGTACGGTGTGACAGGCGGTCATGAAGGAACTCCTGGTGTAACTGTAGACAAAAAAGATAAAGTAGCCCCGACCATCAAACGTCGTAAACTGACGGTAGATGATTATGTGGACGGTGTACTCAAGTGTGACCGCGCGATCCTTTCGCGCGCCATCACCCTTGTTGAAAGCAACGCCGCAGCCCATTTTGAAACGGCTCAGCAGGTCATTCAAAAGCTGCTGCCCTATACAGGTAAATCCACCCGTGTAGGCATCACAGGCGTACCCGGTGCCGGTAAATCAACTTTTATCGAAGCACTGGGCACCAATCTCTGCCGCAGCGGGCATAAAGTAGCGGTACTGGCGGTCGATCCGTCCAGCACCGTCACCAAAGGCAGTATTTTGGGCGATAAAACGCGTATGGAACAGTTATCACGCGAGCCCAACGCCTTTGTCAGGCCGTCGCCTTCAGGCGGTACACTGGGCGGTTTGACCCGCAAAAGCCGTGAAACGCTGCTTTTGTGTGAAGCTGCCGGCTACGATACTATTTTGGTTGAAACTGTCGGCGTAGGTCAGAGTGAAACAACGGTACGCTCGATGGTAGATTTTTTCCTGTTGGTAGTACTTACCGGCGCCGGTGACGAATTGCAGGGGATGAAAAAAGGCGTCATGGAACTCGCCGATGCGATCGTCGTCAATAAAGCCGATGGTGATAACAAGCAAAGAGCCATGGTCACAAGAGCGGAGTATGAGCGTATCCTGCAATTTTTACGCCAGGCTACCGAACACTGGACCACTCATGCCTTCACCTGTTCGGCGTATACAGGCGCAGGGATCATGGAACTGTGGCATGATGTTATCGAGGCTTTCATGAAGCAGGGCTGGGAAAACGGTGTGCTGGCTGAACGCAGAAAACAGCAGACGCTTTCCTGGGTCTATACGATGGTCGAAGAACATCTGCATAATTTGTTCTATCGTTCGCCTGCCATCGTTAACTGCAGAGAAGAAATCGAACACGAAGTCATTGGCGGCAAAATTTCTGCCACCATGGCGGTTCAGGATCTTATCAAAAAATTTGCCGCTGCCGAGCTGAGCGGCGTTAACGTCAACGACAGCTCGCCTTTTGAAATCAAATAATTTTACTTGCCATTGAGGCGCGGCCTTCTATGGGCCGCGTCCATCTTTATAAGGGGGCTGCAGCTATGAATGATAATCCGGCCGTTAAAAGTCTGATCGAACTGATCGAAAAACGCTATGGTTTGGAGATTCTTGACTCTCACTATATTCTTGTGGATGAAAAATTCCAACAATATAATATGATGTTATATGTTAAATTGCCCAAAGAGATGCTGGACGAATTTAAACGCTTATACTCGAATAAAACCAGCGCCATGCACGTTGCGTGGAGCGTTGATGATAAAGAAAACATTAAATTCTACGCTGCCATAGGCAATAATATCCTTTTACTTTTAGATTCACTGCTTACCAAAAAATAAAAGAGGTGAAAAGATATGAGTGAAGATTTTACAGGCGTAGGCGGAAAACTGGAAGAAGAATTCGTCTATGCACCCAATAACAGCCTGAGGACAGAAACATTTGTCAAATTTGAGCAGCGTGCAGTCAGTGAAAAACCTGCCTTACTGCCCGGTCTGCAGGCGTTGAAAGCAGAAATGGGCGAGTTCGATTTTGAAAAATATATCAACAGCCTTGAAAACATCAATGTCAGCGGCAAAGCTATGATCATGCTGACGGGAGATGAAAAAGTACGGACGATTCTGGTCAGCCGCTGGCTGCCCCAGATTAAGGCAGCTTTTGCCGTAGATAATGTACGCATCGTCGGCGGCGGACGCGGCGGAGTTGACGCCTATTAAAAAATACGCTTATTTCTCTTCTTTACAGAGAGATAAGCGTGTTTTTTATTTCTTTATTATTGAAATACGGAAGAGAATTACTTATTAGCACTAAATAACGCAAAAAATATTTTGAAAAAATCCTCCTAGAAGTATTGACAGGATAATTAGTAATGGTTATAATTAATACAACAAATCAATATTTCATATGGGTGTTCTATGAACTTAAATGTCGATCGGTGCAAATCCGATGCGATCCCGTCACCGTTACAGGTCAGTCCCCGCACAAGCCGGGGTAATATCTGAAGCCGGACAACAGCCTGTATAAGCATCACTGCTTGACCTGCGAGAGACAGGAAGGAGATGTTTTTAACCACTGAGGTTCTGTTTATGTGAGAGTGGCAGAATCGCTTTGACTGATAACATTTGACCGTCTTCTTGCCTTGAGGAGACGGTCTTTTTCTTATGATTGTCATTTATTCTTGTTGGTCGAAATATTGATTGTTGTACAGAGTAAAGATGCCGGACACATTTTCACTCTGTCCGGCAGATATATTCTGGTTTATTTGCTGTTTTCAAGGCCTTGTTAAAGAATTGAAAATCCTTTCTCTCCTCCTTCGTTGGCAGGCGTAGGGGTGCGCCTGCCAAAACCATCACTGTTTCAGTGATGGTTTTTTCTTTATGTATTTATACTGTTTCAAGTGCTTTAATTTGATAATTAAATTAAAGCACTTGAAAGAAATAACGACTCGTTATGAAAATTTGCATAGATTATTAAACAAAAATTCATCATTCCTTTTAGAATAGTAATTGTTCAAGTCACTATATCAGAAAAGGAATGATGAGTTAATGGTAAATACGATATGTTTTATATTCAGTCGTGATGTACTTCGCTGCACGGATTGACGTGGACCATGCAGTGCTTGACGTCTGCAAAGTTACTTTCGATCGCTTTATGGATATTTTCGGCGATGGTATGCGCTTCCAGCAAGGTCAGGTTATCGTAGGCGCTTACTTCTACATCGACATAGATGCGGCAGCCGAATTTGCGTGTCTGCAGTACGTCGATGTGGTCAACGCCTTTTTGCGCCTTGATCAGGGCCGTCATGGTGTTGATCGTCGCTTCGTCGCAGGAGCGGTCGACCATTTTATCGATGGCGTCTTTAAAAATTTCGTAGGCGGCGTAAACGATCATCAGGCAGATGACGACGCTGGCGAGGGGGTCTAAAATAGGATACCCCATGCGGGCGCCCAGAATACCGATGAAGCTGCCTACGGAAGAAAGAGCGTCGCTGCGGTGGTGCCAGGCGTCGGCCATCAGGGCGCCGGAGTTGATCTTGAGCGCTGCTTTTTTAGTGTACCAGAACATACCTTCTTTGACGGCTATGGAAATAACAGCGGCGGCCAGCGCCAGACTGCCGGGGATTTTGAGATCATCGGCGGAGGCATGGAGTATTTTTTCCAGCCCGGCATAACCTATGCCCAGGCCGGTGAGGGCCAGGACGATGGCCAGAATGATAGCGGCGACACATTCCAGCCGTTCGTGTCCGTACTGGTGCTCGGCGTCGGAGGCTTTGTTGGAGATTTTGACGCCGGCCATAACGATAAAGGTGCTGAAAACATCGGAGGCTGAGTGGATAGCGTCGGAGATCATGGCGGCAGAATTGGCCAGGATGCCTGCGGCCAGTTTGCCGACGGAAAGGATGAGATTGACGATGATGCTGTTGATGGAGACCTGCATGGCCAGACGTTCGGCCTGGGCAATTTTATCTTGCATGGTGGATAACCTCCCCGGTGTTACTCTTGCAGCGGCCCAGGTATAATAAAAACACCTGCGGAACTACTTACTGTCCCGCAGATGTTTGCTGATCTATCTGCTGCCCTGAGGGCCCGGCCGCTAAAACCAAAGGTTTACCGCCTGTTCAGTTTGTACTGTAGCGATATGCAGTGCAAAGAGATTATTTTGATTGTAATTGGTTAGCTGCGGCTTTGTCAAGTGTAAAATTTATTCGGCCGGCTTGCCGTAAGCCAGCAGCACGTTGCCTGCTGGCACTGCCAGTGAGGCGCATTGATAAAGGATAATACCGTCCTGCTCTGCCTGATAGGTGGCAATAGTGCTGCCGAAAAGGTCGGTTAAAATACCCAGCCGGTCGCCTTTGGTGATTTTAGCGCCGCTGCGGAAGTTGGGCAGCCAGCAGCCCTGGTCGGTATTTTCCAGATAGATGACGTTGGTCAGGTCGCGCGGGGCGTGTGCCGGCGTGGCTGCGGCGGCTCCGGCAGGAGGGCGAGCTGGCGCATGATGTTGAGAATGTCTTTTTTATAGGCTTCTATATCTTCGCGCAGGCACAGCCCGGCACCGCCACGTTCGATAAGCAGCGAAGGCAGGCCTGAGATGGCGGCATAGTTGTAGGCGCCGCTGGTGGCTGTGGAACGCACCATATATTCCACGTCCAGCACCTGGGCCACAGATCGGGCTGCTGCTGCTGTTTCTTCGTTGGGCAGACCTGGATAATAGACGTAAGGATATAGTTCTTCATGGATGTCCCCGCTGTGAAGATCTATATAAAAATCTGCCTGCGGGAAAAATTTTTGACTTAAAACATGAGCTATTTTTTGTGACAGCGTGCCGCCTGCAGCGCCGGGAAATTCACGGTTGAGGTTTTTGCCGTCTTCAGGGACGATAAAGGCGCTGCGCGCCCAGAAGCTGGGTGTATTGACAGGATGGATGATGATCAGGCAGCCGCTGATGTTTTGTGGTTCCAAATCACGAGCCAGTTCGATGGCTGCGGCAATGCCAGGATATTCACCGCCGTGGATGCCGGCAGTGATCAGCAGTGTCGGTCCGTCGCCTTGTCCATTGATAATGGTGACAGGCATATGGCAGGCGGTGCCGGGAACAGAGAGGAAAGTACGTGATTTTTGCCCGCGGCCAGCTTCCAGGCCGCAGATGTTTACCTTATCTGACATGGTTACAACTCCTTTATTTTAAGATAAATTTAATTTTGTAAATTTTGATACGATTATTTTAATTTTATTCTTGCTAATCAGTATAACATATGATAATATATTCATACAATAGCTGTTATCAATTAAATTTAAGAGTGTTTTAGAATGACAGACAAAATGCTAAACCATATCAGTGAAGGGGATTGCAGCGGTGCGGACAGAGGTTTTGACAAACAGGGAATATTTGGGGCTCACGATCCCTTTTATGCTTTCGACAATGACGCAGCCTTTGATGGGGGCTGTTAATACTGCTGTGATGGGACAGCTGCCTGATCCCAAGTATATAGCTGCTGTAGCCTTGGGGGCGATCCTTTTCAACAATATTTACTGGTTTTTTGGCTTTCTGCGGGTCAGTACTTCCGGTTATGCGGCTCAGGCTCTTGGTTCCGGGGTCAGGGAAGAAAGCCTGCTGGCTTTTCTGCGGCCGCTGTTTATTGCGGTGCTTGTCAGCTGCGGCTGCATTCTTTTGCAGAAACCGATCCTGTCCGCTTATTTGGCTTTGGTTGCACCTGCTGCCGATGTGGCGGCGCTGTGTACGGCTTATTATGATATTCTGATCTGGGGCGCACCGCTGGTGTTGTTTAATTATGTGTCGCTGGGCTGGCTGATGGGGCAGACGAGGGTGCGGGCTTCGGTGTTTATGCAGGTTTCCAGTAATGTTTTGAATATGGCTTTAAGTATGTGGTTTGTTTTCGGGCTGCATTTCCATATTGAGGGAGTTGCCTGGGCGACGCTTCTGAGCCAGCTATACGGCGCTGTTGTTGGCTGCTGGCTGATGTATGTTTATGGCGATTTTGACTATAGGCATTTTGATTATAAAAAAGTTATCGAGCCAGGGAGTTTGTTAAAGATGCTTTCGGTGAACGCTAATCTGATGATCCGCACAGCCTGCCTGCTGACGGCGAATAATATCATTGCTGCTGCCGGCGCGGCTTTGGGGACTGTGGTGCTGGCAGCCAATGCGGTACTGTTTCAGCTGAAGGACATCATGTCCTATCTGGTCGACGGCATGGCCAACGGCGCGGCGATTTTTTCAGGGCGGGCTCTGGGCCAGAAAAACAGGGATTTATTCTGGCAGACCTTGCGGATGACTTATAAATGGCTGTTCGTACTGGTTGTGGTGCTGATGGCAGGCTTTGGCGCCAGCGGTATGTTCTGGATCAGGTGTTTTACAGATATTTCCGAGGTAGCGGCATTAGCCGGGGCTTACAGATATTATGTGCTGCTTTATCCTCTGATAGCCGGTATTGGCCTGGCGCTTTACGGTATGTTTACCGGCGCTACCTATACAGCTCCGGTACGCAATATGATGATGGCTGCACTGGCTGTATTTTGGCCTGCGGAACGGCTGTTGGTGCCTTTATACGGCAATGATGGCTTATGGCTGTCATATCTTTTATTTGTTGGTACTCAATCTTTAATATTATTTTTATCATTGAAAAAACTTAGAAAAAAGATTTAAAAAGTTATTTAAAAGTGTTTACTAAGTATATACTTTGTGTTAATATTGTTATAAGTTAATAATTTTATCAAAGGTGCCGCAAGGTTAAATCAGGGAAGTCCGGTGTAAATCCGGCACGGTCACGCCACTGTAAGCGCATATTGCGTAAGTCAGATCGCAGCCTTTGGTATTGCCATATCCGCGGGTGACGGATCAGCAGTTAGTTCTTAAAAATTGTATAGATGGAGTAGTATAATTATTCCGCTGTGCAAAAATTTTATGATCTCCTGCATCCGTGGTTCATGGCTGCAGGAGATTTTTTTGTGAGGAGATGGGAAGCATTGAAAAACAAACAGATTTGGAGCAGGCTTGGACAGATCCTGCTGGTGCTTTTAGGGATCAGCTTTTTGACTTTTGCTTTGGTGATGCTGTCGCCCGGTGATCCGGTCCGGCAGATGATCGCCGGTAATGAGGACATTATGGTCAGTCAGGCGGAGATAGAAGCGCTGCGGCATGAGCTTGGTTTGGACAAACCGTTTATTTTCCAGTATCTGGATTGGCTGGGGCGTGCTGTGCAGGGGAACCTGGGCTTTTCCTATATGGTCAAAAAGCCTGTTGTTGAAGAACTGATGCATTGTTTGCCGGCGACGATCTATCTTGCTGTGGCTTCGCTGCTGTTTATGCTGGTAGTATCGCTGCCTCTGGGCATTTATTCGGCGGTTAAGCGTAACAGCTGCTTTGATTATTTTGTCAGAGGTCTTACTTTTTTCGGTGTTTCAGTTCCTAACTTTTGGATGGGCCTGATGCTGCTGTGGATTTTTGGCTTACAGCTGGGCTGGCTGCCGATAGTAGGCGGCAGGGTAAGCCTGGAGACGATCATTTTACCAGCGGTGACGCTGGGAATAGCAATGGCGGCTAAATATACGCGGCAGGTGCGGGCAACTGTTCTTGAGGAATTACATCAGGATTACGTTGTCGGTGCCAGAGCCAGAGGCATGAGTGAGAGCTATATCCTTTGGCAAGAGGTGCTGCCGAACGCGATGCTGCCGCTAATGACGCTGCTGGGGTTATCATTGGGTTCCCTTTTAGGCGGGGCGGCTGTTATCGAAATAGTTTTTCAGTGGCCGGGATTGGGCCGTTTGGCTGTCGAGGCTATCACATATCGTGATTTTCAGCTGGTGCAGGGCGTTGTGCTTTGGATAGCGCTGATGTATATGGTGATCAATCTGTTGGTAGATATTTCCTATAATTATTTTGATCCACGCTTAAGAAAGGCAGGCAAGTAATATGGAAAATCTTATCAATGGTTTAAAAATGAATAGGCAATTTGCTGTTTCCAGCCTGCTGGTGCTGGCGCTGTTTTTGATTGCCGTAGCTGCGCCGCTGTTTTCGCCTTATGATCCTGTGGAAGCGACGATGAAGAACGCTTATCTGTCCCCTTGTGCCGAGCATATCTTTGGTACTGACAAGCTGGGGCGCGATGTGTTCAGCCGTATTTTGTACGGCGCCCGTTATTCTTTGAGCGGAGTCTTGCTTTTGGTTGCGGTGATATTTTTTGTCGGTACTTCTTTAGGAATTATTTCCGGTTATTACGGCGGCAAGGTCGATGCGGTGATCATGCGTATTTCCGACATGATGATCTCTTTTCCGGGTATGATCCTGGCGATAGCTATTGCAGGGATACTGGGCGGCAGCCTGGTCAACGCGGTCATTGCGCTGACTGTTGTCAGCTGGACTAAATATGCCAGGCTGGCCCGCAGCATGGTGCTGAAGATCAAAAAACGTGACTTTGTGGAGGCGGCGATAGTAAATGGCGGTAAACCGGCGCACATCCTTTGGCAGCATATCGTGCCGAATATCCTGCCGCTGATGGTCATTACGGCTGCGGCTGATATTGGCGCTATGATGATGGAGCTGGCCGGGTTGTCGTTTTTGGGCTTTGGCTCGCAGCCGCCGGCGCCGGAATGGGGCCTGATGCTGAACGAGGGCCGGCAACAGCTGCAGACTGCGCCCTGGCTGATGATTTTCCCGGGTCTGGCTATTTTTGTCACTGTTGTGATTTTTAACCTTTGGGGCGACAGCCTGCGCGACGTGCTTGATCCGCGGCAGGAAGACTGATGATGGTGGTTAGGTAAAATTTTATTATATACAAACGAGTTTGAAAGGGAGATGTATTATGAACAAAAGTATTAAATTTACAGCAGCAGCCGCAATGATCGGACTGCTGGCACTGGCAGCTGCCGGCTGCGGCGGTGGTGATAAAAAAGCTGCCGCGGCGAAGGATACTTTGAAATTCGGCGTTACTAATTTTGCCGATAATCTGGAACCGACAGATAACTTTTTCAGTTGGGTCGTTATGCGTTATGGCCTGGGCGAATGTCTGGCCAAATTTGACGATAAAATGAACTCTACCCCGTGGATTGCGGAAAGCTGGAAAATCGGCGATGATAAGCTGACCTGGACTTTTAAGATCAATGATAAAGCTAAATTTTCCAATGGCAATAAGGTAACTGCCGAAGCGGTAAAAAGTTCGTTGGAACGTGTTTTTGCAAAATCCAATCGTGCAAAGACATTTTTTGAATACAGCGAGATCTCGGCCGACGGCCAGAACCTGATCATCAAAACCACTAAGCCGGTACCTTCGTTGCCGGGGATGCTGGCAGATCCGCTCTTTATAGTCATCGATACCAGTGTCAAAGATCGTGATTATGCTAAGCAGGGGCCTATTTGCACCGGTCCGTATGTGGTGAAGGAATACAGCAAGGCTAAAGCGGTAATGGAAGCTAACCCCAATTATTGGGATGGTGAAGTGCCATTTAAACATGTCGAGATCCCTACTATCGACGATCCTAATACCCGTGCTATGGCGCTGCAGTCCGGTGAGATCGATATGGCGATCAATATTGCCGCGGGTGATCTGTCGCTGTTTAACAAAAAAGACAAGTTCAATATTTCCGAGATCGCTTCCCTGCGTACAGTTTTGGCACAGATCAATATGAATGAAGGGCACCCGCTGCATGACATTCGCGTACGCGAAGCTCTGATCAGTTGTTTGGATCGTGAGACCTATAACAAAGTTTTACTGAAGGATACTTTTATCCCCGGTAAGGCGCCGGTTCCGCCTTCCCTGGATTACGGTTTTGATCAGCTGAAAGATCCTAATACCTATAATGTGGAACGCGCTAAAAAATTGCTGGCTGATGCGGGCTGGAAGGATACAGACGGCGACGGTATCGTAGATAAGGACGGCAAACCGCTGGCTATCGACTTCGTGTATTACAGCGGCCGGGCCGAACTGCCTTTGTATGCGGAAGCAACTCAGGCTGATGCGAAGAAGATCGGTATCAAGGTCAATATGAAAAATGTTGATTATAATGTGCTTGATCCGATGCGCCAGCGCGGTGAGTTCGATTTATGCATTTCCAATATCCTGACTGCTAACAGCGGCGACCCGGAAGTATATTTGAACTGGTACTGGAAAACTAATGTCAATGGCAGTCAGCCCCAAAACTCTACCGGTTACAGCAATCCTGAATATGATGCGCTCAGCGACAGGCTGGCTGTCGAATTCGACCCGGCTAAACGCCGTGAGCTGATGATAGCTATGCAGCAGATCCTGCTGAACGATGCGGCTGCCTTGTATTTCGGTTATCCTAAAACTAATATGGTCAGCAATACTTCCATTCAAAACGCAGATATCAAACCTGCTGATTATTACTGGCTGACTAAGGATATTAAGCCTGCTCAGAAATAATCAGCGGGAAGAAGGGACACTGTAATGCTTTTAAAAGTTACAGATTTGGACATCAGCTACGGCAGTAAAGCCACAGTAGCCGGTGCCAATATCGAATTGGAAAAAGGCGAGATCTTATCTATCGTCGGTGAAAGCGGCAGCGGCAAAACTACCGTTATCCGTGCGATCATGGGCTGCCTGCCCGGTAATGGCCGTGTCAGCGGCGGCGGGATCATGTTTGACGGCAAAGACTTGCTTGCAAATACGCCGCAGCAGTGGCGCGAGATGTGCGGTACGGAAATTTCCATGATTTTTCAGGACAGCGGCAATATGATCAATCCTATCAGAAGGATCGGCGAGCAGTTTATTGCGTACATACTGACCCATGCACCGCAGACTTCCAAACAGGAGGCCTATCAAACGGCGGTAAAAATGCTGGCAGACGTGCGCCTGCCGAATCCTGATGTTGTGATGCGCAGTTATCCGTTTGAATTATCGGGCGGTATGCGTCAGCGCGTCGGCATCGCTATGGCGATGACCTTCAGTCCCAAGCTGCTTTTAGCCGACGAGCCGACCAGTGCGCTGGATGTTACGACCCAGGCGCAGATCATCAGGCAGATCGTTGACGTGCGCAACGAATATAATGCCGCTGTGATCATCGTGACGCATAATCTGGGCGTAGCGTCGTATATGTCGAATAAGATTATAGTCATGCAGAACGGCAGGGTGGTTGAAAGCGGCCCTCGTGAAAAGATCATCGGTGATCCGCAGCATGAATATACTAAGGAACTGCTGGCTGCGGTTCCTGTTGTGGGAGGTAAGCGTTATTATGCCTGAAAACGTAAGATTACACCCGCATGAAAATTGCAATTGTGCCCATGACGGTGTTGCAGCACCGGCGGAAGTAATTATGGAAATTAAAAATCTGACTAAAAAATTCCCGGTTGACGGAGGGCAAGTACTGACAGCCTGTGATAATGTCAGCCTGCGTGCTTATAAAGGTCAGACGCTGGGGATCATTGGCGAAAGCGGCTGCGGCAAAAGTACTCTGGTCAGAACGATCCTGCAGATCCATCCGGCTACCGCAGGTGAGGTAATTTTTAATGATCAGGATATTCTGAAATTGAAAGGCGAGGCTTTGCGGCAGAATCGCCGTAATCTGCAAATGGTCTTTCAGGATCCCTCGGCTGCCTTTAATCCCAAGATGCGCGTCAAGGATATTTTGTGTGAACCTTTGCTCAATTTTGGTCTGCTGAAAAAATCCGAGATTGATGCCAAAGCAGCTGAACTTTTACAAATGGTAGAGCTGCCTGCGGAGTTCAAGGGCAGGTATCCGCACAGTATGAGCGGCGGCCAGCGTCAGCGTTTGGGCATCGCCCGTGCACTTTCGCTGGAACCTCAGATCATTGTCTGCGACGAAGCTACTTCTGCTTTGGATGTTTCTGTACAGGAAAAAATCTGTGAGCTGCTGGTGCGTCTGCAGAAGGAAAAAGGTATTACGTATCTTTTCATCTGTCACGATATCGGTCTGGTCGATCTGATGAGCCATCAGGTCGCCGTCATGTATCTTGGGAACGTGGTCGAACGTCTGGAAGGCTGCCGTTTATCGACGGGCAGTGCACATCCGTACACTAAGGCTTTGATCAAGTCGATTTTTAAAGTCGATTTTAAAGCGGGCGAAAAGATCCAGCCTTTAGAAGGCGATATTCCCAGCCCGCTGGACCTGCCGCAGGGCTGTCCGTTTCAAAGCCGCTGCGATTTGTGTCAGGCTGTGTGCCGCGAGGTGAAACCTGAATTGCGTGAGATGCATGAAGGGCATTTTGTGGCCTGTCATTTTGTAAAGTAAAATTTTTTATATTGCAGTAATCTTGCCGGTTACTGCAATATAAACTGGTTATTGTGTGAACGATTGCTTATGTGTCGATATTTTGAAAGAATCAAATAAATACACTTTTGCTAATAAGAATTTTACCAGCGTATGTGTCAGATAAAAATTTACAGGAGTTGATTTATGATGAAAAAATCTTTAGTACTTGCTATGGCCATGGCTTTGGGCGTAACTGCTTCTGCCTATGCCGCCAATCCTTTTTCCGATGTGCCGGCAGGCCATTGGGCTTATGACTCTGTCAACAAACTGGCGGCAGCCGGTATCGTTGACGGTTATGGCAACGGCACCTTCGGTGGTGATCGCCTGATGACCCGTTATGAAATGGCGCAGATCGTGGCCAAAGCTATGGCTAAAGGCGCGAATGTAGACCGTCTGGCGGCAGAATTTGCCGATGAACTGGACAGCCTGGGTGTGCGTGTGGCCGCTTTGGAGAAAAAAGCTGATAATGTGAAGATTACCGGTAATATCCGCGCTCATTATGCTGATTATAAAAAAGGTGCTAAAGATCGCAATGGTAGCTATGGTGCCAAGCTGCGTACACGTTTATTTATAAACGGCCAAATTAATGATAATTGGTCTTATACCGGGCGTATCCAGAATATCCAAAATTTCAGAAATGACAGCGGTGATGAAAAAACTGATTTTAACTGGGCTTTTGTGCAGGGAAAAGTTGGTGCTGTCGATATAAGAGCCGGCCGTACCTGGATCTATCTTGGTGATGGTAATATCTATGATGAAACTTTCGACGGTATCGTTGCTTCTTTTGGTAAGGATGTGAAGCTGGAGGCTGTTTATGGTAAGCCTACTAATAGTCTGGGCTGGGATTACGATAAAGTTTATGGTGCATCCTTGAGTGGGAAAACCGGAGCTTTGGGATTGGGAGCAGGTTATTATAAGTTTGATGCTGCAAACAGTGCCACCGCTGCAGGCGTGGCTAAAGACGACAATGAGATCTGGCAGGCTAATGCCAGCTATGGCTTTGGTAAAGCTTCGGTTGGAGCAATGTATCTGCACAGTGATCTTGATGGTGAACGGGGCGGCGATGGCTGGGTAGGCTCTTTAAACTATGGCGGTGCCAAAGGGGCTAAAGTTGGCAGTTTTGGCTTGAATGCTCAATATTACAGTTTGCCCGCAGGGACGGTAGTAGCTCATACAATGAACGGCGAATATCAATATAGCTGGGGCAAGAACGGCGATGATAATAAGGGCATCAAAGGATATAAAATAGGTGCTTATTATACCGTAGCCAAGAATATGGTTGCTGGCGTTGAATATTATGATTTAAAGGATAAAATCGACGATAATAAATACAAAACACTTTGGTCGCAAATGATCATTACTTTCTAAAAACGCAATTTTAGTCTTACAGGCTGTTTCCATTGATTATGGGAGCAGCTTGTATTTTTTAAAAAAATTTTAAAAAAACTATATATGAATATTTGCTCATATGTTATAATAAGACAACGGTAAAAATAAGGAGGCTGAAAAATGACTAAATCACAGCATGATTCAGAGAATTTACAGAAGCATAGCGATACAGATAGCTGCGGCTGCGGCCACGATCACGGACATGAGCATTATCATGCACACGACGGACATGAACACGGACATGGTGAAGATAGCTGCGGCTGCGGTCACAGCCATGGACATGAGGAAGCTAAAGACGAATGTGGCTGCGGCCACGAACATCATCACGAACACGACAGACATGAACACGGACATGATGAAGATAGTTGTGGCTGCGGGCACGAGCATCATCATGAACACGGCGGACATGAACATCATGTTCCGGGGCATCCTGATGATTGTCAGTGTGAGCGGTGCCATCCGCATGAGGAATACTGCGATGTCTGCGGCGAAAGTCTGGAAAATTGTACCTGCCGGATGCCGGATGCTGATTGCGTCAAACGGGTCTATACTTTAAAAAATCTGGGCTGCGCCAACTGTGCGGCCAAAATGGAATATAAGATCAAAGAGCTGCCGGGTGTGGAATATGCCGCGGTCAGTTTTGTGACGAAACAGCTGCGTTTGTCGGCCAAAGATCATGAGGCGCTGCTGCCGGCTATCCGTGAGATCTGTACTGCCATAGAATCGGATGTAGAAGTAGTGCCGCGCAGCGGGACGATGCCCTTTAATTTTGAAAGTAAGGTCTATTTGCTGGAAGATCTTGGCTGCGCCAATTGTGCCGCTAAAATGGAAAAAGCAATCAACGAACTGCCGGGCGTTTCGGCGGCGACGATAACCTATGCTACGAAGCAGCTGCGTTTGACGGCTAAGGATCACGCCCAACTGCTGCCGCAGGTGCAGGCGATCTGCAGTAAGATCGAAGCGGGCGTTAAGGTTGTAGAACGTGTGGGTAAGCCTGTTTTAGCCGAGTCGATCAACCAGCGTAAAAAAAGCGGCGGTATCCTTTCGATGTCGGATGAACAGCGTTCGCTGGCAGAAATAGTGCTGGGCGGTATTTTGTTTATTATCAGTGAGATCACCGGTATCGTGCCGGAAGCTTATCATGTTTACTGCCTTGTTGCTGCCTATATCCTTTTGGGCGGCAGGATCGTTTTAACGGCTGTCAGAAATATTGCCAAAGGCCAGGTCTTTGATGAAAACTTTCTGATGACAGTGGCTACTTTAGGCGCTTTTGCTATCCGGCAATATGAGGAAGCTGTCGGGGTAATGCTGTTTTACCGTGTTGGTGAATATTTTGAGCACCGGGCTGTGGAAAAGAGCCGCGGCCAGATCATGGAAGCTGTCGATATGCGCCCGGAAGTCGTGAATCTGCTGATTGGTGAGGAGGTGCGCGTTATCCCGGCGGAGGAAGCTAATGTCGGCGATATTCTGCTGGTGCGTGCAGGCGACCGTATTCCTTTGGATGGCGTCGTTATCGAAGGTGAGAGCCTGCTTGACACTTCGCCTGTGACCGGCGAGCCGGTACCGGTGAAGCGCGGCTTTGGCGACGAGGTAGTTTCCGGCTGCGTCAATACTTCGGGTATGCTGAAGATCAGGGTCGAGAAGGTTTTAGCGGAATCCATGGTCACAAAAATTCTGGATTCTGTAGAAAATGCCGCGGCCAGCAAACCACAGCTGGATAGGTTCATAACGCGTTTTGCCCGTATCTATACTCCGTTTGTTGTTGCTGTGGCAGTTTTGACCGCTGTGCTACCGGGTTTACTGACCGGAAACTGGGAATACTGGATCTATACAGCTTTGACCTTCCTGGTTATCAGCTGTCCCTGTGCTCTGGTACTGAGCGTGCCGCTGGCCTTTTTCTCCGGTATCGGCGCCGGATCTAAGTATGGTATTCTTTTTAAGGGCGGCGTTACGATGGAAGCCCTGAAAAATGTTAAAGCCGTGGTCATGGATAAAACAGGGACTGTGACTAAAGGTAATTTCGTTGTGCAAAAGCTGGTCCCTGTCCGGGGCGTTGATGCAGATGAGCTGCTGCGGCTTTGCGCTTCTGCCGAGCTTATTTCCAGTCATCCGATAGCAACCAGTATCGTCAATGCTGCCAAAGCACGTGAGCTGAAGCTTGAGCGACCACATACTTTTGAAGAAATTGCCGGAGAAGGTTTAGTTGCTGCTGCTGCTGACGGGAAAATTTTGTGCGGCAATAAAAAACTGCTGCAGCGGTTCGATATCGATTTTTCGGCCCGTGAAGAAGGCAATTATGGCACAGAGGTACTGGTTGCCAGGGGCGGCAGGTATTTGGGGCAGATTATCATTGACGATACGCTTAAAGAAGATGCTGTAGCTGCCGTTGCCGCACTCAAAAAGATGCAGCTGACGACGGCGATGCTGACGGGCGACGCTGAAGCAAGCGCTCAGGCTGTGGCTAAGGCGGCAGGTATCGATGAAGTAAGAGCAAAGCTGCTGCCGCAGGATAAACTGAACGAGCTGGTCCGGCTGCGCAAACAGTATGGCGGCGTGATGTTTGTTGGCGACGGTATCAATGACGCTCCCGTTCTGGCAGGCGCTGATGTTGGCGCGGCTATGGGCAGCGGCGCTGATGCGGCTATCGAGGCTGCGGATGTAGTGTTTATGAATTCGGAGATGCGGTCTATTCCTCAGGCTATTGCCATAGCGAAGGAAACTACCAGGATCGCCTGGCAGAATGTATTTTTTGCTTTGGTGATCAAGATTATCATTATGGCGGCAGGCCTTGCCGGGTTTGCTTCCATGTGGGCGGCGGTTTTTGCCGATACAGGCGTTTCCGTGCTCTGCGTTTTAAACTCCATTCGTATTCTATATAAAAAAGTATAAAGTCAGTAAGCCTTTGATGATCATTGTTTTATTGGATTCCTGTTTTCTATTGTGAGGGATTAAAATAATGGGAGATGAAGATTTTGAAAAAGAATATTGCAGTATTATTTTTTATGATAGTAGTAAGTTTGTCTGTGCTTGCTTGTGGTGGGCAAACTGCAAAAACGGGAGAAAAGGTATTGCGGGTGGGGACCGACCCGAATTTTCCGCCGTTTGAATATTATGTGGAACGCGTTCAGTCGCATACAGGCTTCGATATAGATATGGTCAATGATCTTGGTCGAAGAATGGGCTATGAGCGGGTGGAATTTATTAATATGCCTTTTGATAAATTGCTGGAAGGTTTGTCACAGAAGCGATATGATGTTGTTGCAGCAGGTCTTTCGATAACAGAAAAAAGGCAGCAAAAATATGCTTTTTCGGAACCTTATGTACAGAGCCGATTTGCTTTGATGGCTTGCAGAGGTGCTGGAAGGAGCAGTATGGACAGAAAATCTATCGGGGTGGAAGCTCAAAGTTCAGCGGAACAGGTTGCTGCTGGTTATGCCGGAGTCCAAGTCAAAGGCTTCGAAAATAATGGAGCTGCCTTGCAGGCCCTGCTTGATAAGAGATGTGATTATCTTCTGGCTGATGAATTTACCTGCTCTTTTTATATCGCCAACGGGTATGGTGAGAAGGTGGAAATATTAGAAAAAGTGGGACCGGAAGATAAAATTGGTCTGGCTTTACGCAAAGATGATGCTGAATTATTACAGAAAATCAATATAGCGTTAAAGGAACATAAAAAAAGCGGCGTTTACAACAATTTATTACGTTTTTATTTTGGGATCCATCAATAATCGTTACTGTAAAATTAGCAGACAGCAATCTGTCTGCTAATTTTTTCTATGGCAAGCATGAAAAATAACCGCTGTTATTAAAATATTGTGAATCTATAATAATACATAAATTAGGGTTGACAAAATGAGTTAGCGGTAGTAAACTTTTAAGAGGTTAGCGAGAGCTAACTTTTTAAAAACGGGGTAGTTAGCGATGACTAATGCAAGGGGGTAAAAGTATGATGACATTAAAAGAAGTTCCTATCGGTTCTACTGTAACGATCAAAAAAGTTTGCGCTGCAGGATCTTTGAAACGCAGGATCGTTGATATGGGTTTGACAAAGGGAACGCCTGTGACTGTTAGAAGAGTTGCGCCATTGGGCGATCCTTTGGAAGTGACTGTGCGCAGCTATGAGCTTTCACTGCGGAAAGCAGATGCTCAGAATATTTTAGTAGAATGATTTTTGATTTAAAGTGAGTGAGAGCTGATTTGAGGAGGAACGATTTTGAGCAGGACATTAGCATTAGTTGGTAATCCCAACAGTGGGAAAACTACATTGTTTAATAATCTTACAGGCAGTAAACAGTATGTTGGTAACTGGCCTGGTGTAACGGTTGAACGTAAGGGCGGCAAACTCAAAAAGCACGAAGGCTTTGAAGTTATGGATCTGCCCGGTATTTATTCTTTATCTCCGTATTCTCCGGAGGAAGTAATAACCCGTAATTATCTTTTAGAGGAAAATCCTGATGTTATTATTAATATAGTTGACGGGTCTAATTTGGAGCGGAATCTGTATTTAACGATGCAGCTTTTGGAAATGGGCTGCAAGGTCGTAGTTGCGCTCAATATGATGGATCTTGTCAGAGCGAATGGCGATGTTTTGGATACGGAGCTGCTTGCCAAAGAGTTGGGCTGCCCTGTAGTGCCGATCACCGCTACCAGCGGCGAAGGTGTGCAGCAGCTCGTTAGCAGGGCCGTTCGGATCGCGCAGGCGCAATGTGATCTCAAAGATCCTAACGCTTTCCCTGAAGAAGTAGAACGTGTCCTGCAGGAGATCGGTGAAATGGTAGCGCCGCTGCCGCAGGTTGAACGCCGCTGGCAGCTGGTCAAGGTTTTTGAACGCGACGGACAGCTGCTGGAAAAGTTAAAGTTGTCTCAGGGCGTGCTTGATAAACTGGAAGTATTGATCACCCGTTTTGAGCAGCAGGCTGATGACGACGCGGCAAGTATCATTGCTGCCGGACGGTATCAGAAGATCGATGCTATGCTGCGCAGCTGCTATAAAAGCGCGAATGTTGATTATTCAAAGACTGTTTCAGAAAAAATCGACCGGGTCGTAACTAATCGCATTTTGGGACTGCCGATCTTTTTGGGGATCATGTGGGCTGTCTATTATATTTGCATCCAGACCCTGGGTGATGAAACTATTGGCTGGATGGAAGGCCTGTTTGAAGGCATCAGCGAATATGTTGGAACTTTGCTGGAGGCGGCAGGTGCGTCCGAAGTCATGTCGGGTCTTGTGCTTGACGGCATTATCGGCGGTGTTGGTGCGGTACTTGGCTTTGTCCCGCAGATCTGTTTGCTGTTCTTGTTCCTGTCGTTTTTGGAAGACTGCGGCTATATGGCGCGCGTAGCTTTTATTATGGACCGTATTTTCAGGCAGTTCGGGTTGTCCGGCAAGTCATTCATTCCGATGCTGATCGGTACCGGCTGCAGTGTTCCCGGTATCATGGCTGCCCGTACTATTGAAAATGAGCGTGACCGCAAGCTGACGATCATGCTGACGCCTTTTATTCCCTGTAATGCCAAGCTGCCTGTATTTGCTTTATTTGCAGCGGCCTTTTTCCCCGAACAGTCCTGGGTCGGCCCTTCGATGTATCTCTGGGGTATAGTGATGGTAGTTGTTTCTGGTATTTTTTTGAAAAAGACTAAGGCCTTTGCTGGTGAACCGGCAAATTTTGTCATGGAATTACCTGCTTATCACTGGCCGCGTGTCAAAGATATTCTTATTCATACCTGGGAACGTGCCCGCGGCTTTATTGTTAAGGCCGGTACGATAATTTTCCTGGCCTCAGGCCTGGTATGGGTCCTGCAGTCGTTTGATTTTTCTTTTGAAATGGTAGAAGCGCAGGATAGTATGATGGCTGTGATCGGTCATTATCTGGCCCCGGTGTTTGCGCCGCTTGGTTTTGACAGCTGGCAGACAGCTTTTGCGGCTATTACTGGTTTCCTGGCTAAAGAGGTGGTTGTTTCCACTTTTGGTGTTTTGGCTGGTGTTGCTGAAGCAACTGAAGAAGATCCGACCTTGATCACTACTATTCAGAGCATGTTTACGCCTGCCAGCGCGTATGCCTTTATGATTTTCACTTTGCTGGCATCTCCGTGTTTTGCTGCTATTGGTGCTATCAGGCGCGAAATGGGCAGCTGGCACTGGACTTTCTTTGCCCTCCTATATCAAACAGGCCTGGCATATTGCATGGCATTGCTGATATACCAGATCGGCAGCAGGATGTAATAACTGTGCTGTAGTTTGATGTTTACTTTAAAAAACGCAGGCGATGCTGCCTGCGTTTTTTATTTTTTGCAGATATTTCACAATCGCCGCAGCCGCAGCAGGCATGGGGAGTTCGGGCCTAAGAGCGCTTTGTTTTTATACAAAAATCTTTGTAGTGGATTGTATTTTTACGTTTATTGTGGGAAAATATTAACTATTGATTGAGAAAAAGGTTTTGATACAGGGAATAGTTTTGTAAGGGGAGTAGGCTTGTGGAACCGATAAAACGACAAAAGAAAGAGACCGATCCAATATACACAGTCATGCTGATTCCGCACAAAGGGCGTGAACCCAGAAGTATTCATTTTCGCGTCAGTTTCTTAAAGAAACTGGGCGTTGTCTGCGGTATCGTTTGTCTGATTGGCGCCGGGGTTGTGCTGAAATCGTCGCACACTGTTTACAAAGCGCAGCAGAATGAACAGGAATTGCTGTCCTACAGAAGCGAAAAAGCTGTTCAGGAAGAGAAAATAGGTAAGCTGCTGCAGGAAAATGAAGCTATCGAAAAAGAAATGGCTGAGATTTCCAAGCTGGAAGAAGCAGTGCGGTGGGAGTTGGGAGAAAGCGGCGTCCAGCCGTCCCGTTCCGGTATCGACCGCAGCCAGTATCTGGGGCAGGGCGGACCGCAGTCGGCTAAGGTAGAGGCTGTTGATGTTTATGCTGCACAGAACAAAGTGCTGCAGGAAAAGGTCAAAGACAGAAAAGCGACCCTCAGTGATCTGCTGGGCAGATTACGCGAGCTGAATCAGCGTAAGGCGGCGATGCCGACGCTTTGGCCTACGAGTGGTGGTACGATCACTTCGTATTTTGGCGGCCGCAGCGATCCTTTTGGGAACAGGTCTTATGATTGGCATCCCGGTCTTGATATTGCCAACGATTATGGCGCTCCGGTCTATGCCAGCGCGTCCGGGACTATCGAAGAGGCCGGTTGGGTCTCAGGCTATGGCCGTTATGTAAGGATACAGCATGGCTATGGCTATGAAACTGCTTATGGGCATATGAGTGAGATCGCTGTCCGGTCAGGACAAAGCGTTACTAAAGGCGAAATCATCGGTTATGTTGGCAGTACTGGGTACAGTACTGGTCCGCATGTGCATTTTGAGGTACTGGTGAACGGACAGGTGACTGATCCGCTGGAATTAGTAAGATAATAAAAGGAGAAGGCCATGTTTGGAAAAAATAAAAAAGATGTAGTTGCAGTCAGTACTTTACCTTTGGAAGAGTTTGAATTTCTGCTCGGGAAGAATTCCATTTTATGCGGTAATTTGCAGACGAAGGGCGCGTCCCGTATCGATGGTAACTTTAAAGGGATTATCGTTTCGGAAAACGATGTCCTGATAGGTACGAGCGGCATGATAGAAGCAAATATTTTTGGGGAAAATGTTACGGTGGCCGGGCACGTCAACGGCAATATCGTGGCGCGCGGGACTTTAGAGATCCTGGCCTCCGGTGTTCTGAACGGAGATGTCAAAGCGGGTAATCTGGTGGTAGAGACCGGCGCCGTTCTGCGTGGCAATATTGGCGGTATTGAAGGCATCGAGAATCCGGAGCTGCCGCAGGCCCCTGTTACTGAAGAAAAATAAAATGCTGCCCCTGATATCTGCTGTAGATTTAGAAGAAATACTTGACACTGTAAGCTGCAATTGATAATATTGTAGTTGTCTAAATTTATATTTTAATGACGATGAACGGAAGTAGTAAAAGTACGGAGTTTACAGAGAGGATATGCCCGGCTGCAACATATCCAGCTTTATGGCTTTGAAGTCGTCCGCGAGTCGGTGAACTGAACAGAAGTAGGTTCATCCGTAGGCGCACGTTACGCGTTTCAAGTGTCCGGATCGGTTTTTGGCTTTAGATCTGGGAAAATAGGTGGTACCGCGGAATTTTTCGTCCTGTTCTTAATATGGAACAGGACGTTATTTATTTTTAGGAGGCTGTAAAATGGCAGAAGAACACAATATACCAAAGGTTTATGATCCGGCGTCAGTCGAGAAAAAATGGTATAAATATTGGGAAGAGCATCGTTATTTCCATGCTGAAGTAGAAGCTGACAAAAAGCCGTTCAGCATCGTGATCCCGCCGCCGAATATTACCGGTCAGCTGCATATGGGCCATGCGCTGGATAATACGCTGCAGGATATTTTGATCCGCTGGCATAGAATGATGGGCGATAATACTTTGTGGATGCCCGGTTATGACCATGCTGGTCTGGCTACGCAGATCAAGGTAGAGGAAGTTTTGAAAAAAGAAGAAGGCAAGACCAGGTATGATCTGGGCCGTGAGGAATTTATCAAACGCGTCTGGGAATGGAAGGACAAGTACGGCGACCGTATCATTGAGCAGCTGAAAAGCCTGGGTGTTTCCTGTGATTGGGAGCGCAAACGCTTTACGATGGACGAAGGCTGTTCACAGGCAGTGCGCGAGGTTTTTGTTTCTTTGTATGAAAAAGGACTGATCTACCAGGGCAGCCGTATCACTAACTGGTGTGTCAACTGCAATACCGCTTTAAGTGATATTGAGGTGGAACATGAAGATGATGCCGGCAATCTGTGGTATGTCCGTTATCCTGTTGTGGGTGAAGCTGATACCTATCTGACTATTGCCACTACCCGTCCTGAGACGATGCTGGGCGATACTGCCGTCGCGGTAAATCCTGAAGATCCGCGTTATGGGCATCTGGTCGGCAAAATGCTGCAGCTGCCGCTGACTGACCGTCAGATCCCTATCATTGCTGACAGCTATGTTGACCTGGAATTTGGTACCGGTGCTGTTAAGATCACGCCTGCTCATGACCCTAACGATTTTGAAATGGGGATGCGCCATAATCTGGAGAGCATCGTCGTTATCGGCATGGATGGGAATATGACTGAAGAAGCCGGGAAGTTTGCAGGACAGGAGCGGTATGAATGCCGCCGCAATCTGGTCAGCGAGCTGCAGGAAAAAGGCTATTTGGTAAAGATCGAAGAGCATAATCATGCTGTTGGGCATTGCCAGCGCTGCCGCAGCGTCATAGAGCCGTTGGTTTCCAAACAGTGGTTTGTGAAGATGGAGCCTTTGGTAAAGGCTGCTGTGGATTGCGTTGAGGATGGCAGGACGCAGTTTGTGCCTGAGCGTTTTACGAAAACCTATACCGGTTGGATGGAAAATATCCGTGATTGGTGTATTTCCCGCCAGATCTGGTGGGGACATCGGATCCCTGTATGGTATTGTGATGATTGCGGCGAGGTTATTGCGTCGCGTGTCGATATCGATAAATGTCCGAAATGCGGCGGCGCCGTGCATCAGGATGAAGATGCGCTGGACACGTGGTTCAGTTCGGCTTTATGGCCGTTTTCCACGATGGGCTGGCCTGAAAAAACGCCGCTGCTGAAGCAGTTTTATCCCACCAGTGTTTTGGTGACCGGTTATGACATCATCTTCTTCTGGGTAGCGCGGATGCTGATCATGGGCATGGAATTTATGAAGGATATTCCTTTTGATAAGGTCTTTATTCATGGTCTGGTGCGTGACAGTCAGGGACGTAAGATGAGTAAATCGCTGGGCAATGGTATCGATCCGCTGGAAGTTATCGAAAAGTATGGTGCTGACACTTTGCGCTTTATGCTGATCACAGGCAATACACCCGGTAATGATATGCGTTTTTACTGGGAACGTGTGGAAGCGACACGTAATTTCGCCAATAAGATCTGGAATGCGTCGCGCTTTGCGCTGATGAATATGGAAGGCTATGATGCCGGTGCCAAACAGGCTCCCTATACGCTTGCTGATCAGTGGATACTTTCACGGCTGCAGCATACGGCTAAGGATGTTACCGAACTTTTGGGACGGTTTGAACTGGGCGAAGCAGGCCGCCTTATTTATGATTTTATCTGGAGCGAGGTTTGTGACTGGTATATTGAACTGGCGAAACCGCGTCTTTATAATAAAGAGGACGCAGAGGCCAGAGCTACGGCGCAGCATGTGCTGGCAGAGGTGCTGACTTCGGCCATGAAATTACTGCATCCGTATATGCCGTTTATTACCGAAGAGATCTATCAGTGCCTGCCGCATGAAGGCGACAGCATCATGATCGCGCCCTGGCCTGTTGCTGACGAGTCTTTGATCGATGATAAGGCGGAAGCAGGGATGACGGCCATTATGGAAAGCATCAAGGCTATCCGGAATATGCGGGCAGAGGTCAACGCGGCGCCCGGTAAAAAGGTGCCGGCGATTTTGCTGGTAAATGCCGAGCTGCGCGAGGTCGTAGAGGCTAATAAGAGTTATATCAGGCTGATGGGCAGTATCGATGAGCTCACGATCGCTGATATTGGTGCTGATAAGCCTGAAAACGCCATGGCTGCCGTTATTGTCGGTATCGAGGTATATTTACCTCTGGCCGGGTTGATCGATGTAGAAAAAGAGACTCAGCGTCTTAATAAAGAACTGGAAAATATGGATAAGGAAATCAAACTTGTTACCGGGAAGCTGAATAATGCAGGCTTTTTAGCGAAGGCTCCGGCTGACGTAGTTGAAAAGGAAAAAGCTAAAGCAGAGGAACTGAGCGGCAAAATGGAAGCTGTAAAAGAACGTCTGGCTTATTTGGCGACTTTAAAGTAACAGCCGAAGCGGCGCGGATACTCCGCGCCGCTTTTTGTGTGTTGATCATTGGAGGTTAATATGAATTATCAGGAAAGTCTGGCCTATCTGGACAGCTTGGGCAAATTTGGTATTCGTTTGGGTATGGAGCGTATTGAAGGATTACTGCGGGAGTTAGGCAATCCGGAACAGCAGATAAAAACGATCCATGTAACAGGAACAAATGGCAAAGGGTCCGTCAGCAGTATGATCACTAATATTTTACTGGCGGCCAATTTAAAAACAGGTAAGTTCACTTCGCCGCATTTGGTCAAATATAACGAACGGATCACTATTAACGGGCAGGACATCGACGATGACAGCTTTGCAGATTTGCTGACTATTGTTAAAACGGCGGCAGACAGCGTAGTAGCAAAGGGAGTTTGTGAGCAGCCAACACAGTTTGAGGTTTTGACTGCTGCTGCTTTTTTATATTTTGCTTTGGAAAATGTTGATTACGCAGTAATTGAAGTGGGGATGGGCGGACTTTGGGATTCGACAAATGTTATCACTCCGATAGTTTCGGTTATTACCAACGTCAGCCTGGACCATACTGACCGCTGCGGAAAAACTGTGGAGCGTATCGCGATGCAGAAAGCCGGCATTATTAAGGAAAACGTGCCGGTAGTGACTGCGGCAGAAGGTGACGACGCGCTGGGACCGATCAAAGCCGTTACGATGTTCAAGCAGGCCAAGCTGTATATTTATGGCCGTGCTTTTTGGGGTACGGAAGTGGAAAGCTCGATGGAGGGACAGACTTTTACCCTGCATGCCGGCGAGTATTACAGCTCTGATTACAGCATCAGACTGCCGGGAGAACATCAAATCGCGAATACGTCCGTAGCTATAGTAGCGGCTAAACTGGTCTCCAAGCAGGATGACAGGATCAACGAGCTGGCTTTGCATATAGGCGTTGCCAACACTGTCTGGCCGGGAAGATTGGAGCGGATCGCTCAAGCGCCTGATGTGATTTTAGACGGCGCGCATAATCCGGCCGGAGCGGAGGCCCTGAGAAAGGCCCTGGATAAGTATTATCCTGAGGCCAAAAGGATCTTTGTTTTGGGAATGATGGGTGACAAAGATATGACAGGAGTTATAAGCAGACTGATCAGACCTATGGACATCGTCTATACAGTAAAAGCTGACGACGGAGCCAGGGCTGCTGCTGCTGAAGAGCTGGCAGGACTTGTGGGAGTGCAGGCTTTAGCTATGAGCAGGCTGGCGGATGCGTATGAAGCGGCCGTAAGCAGGGCTGATTCCGACAGCGTCGTGTGTATCTGTGGTTCTCTTTATTTAGTAGGTAATTTTAAGAATCTGCTCCTGAACGTGAAAGCAGGGTGTCATTGATGGCTGCTGCGGCTGAAAAATATGCCCATCTGGAAAAATATGTGTATTGGCTGTTATTGTTTACGATAGCGGTCATTCCTTTGCAGCAGGAGGTGACGGCGGCGCTGGTTGCGGTTACAGGTGTCTGTGGCCTGGCTGTTGCGTTTTTGCGGCGTCATGTTCCGAGGCAGCCTGTTTTGCCGCGGGCAGTGCAGCTTTTGCTGTGGCTGCTGTTACTGCTTGGCTATTGGTCGCTGCACAATTCGGCTGATGAGGCGTTGTCTACCTACAATTTTATTTATGTTGTGGGACAGTATACTGTGCTGGTGTGGCTGCTGCTGCACTATGGTTCGGGACCCGACCGGGACGGTGCGTCGGTGCTGGATTGGCGGCAGTGGCAGAGCTGGCCCCGGCCTCTGCAGATACTAAGCGTTTTTTTAGGGATGTCGCTGTTGGTTTCCGGTTATGGTATTGTGCAGCATTTTACCGGCGTTGTGCCGACTGAGGCCTGGGTCGATAATGACGCTTTTCCTGAATTGAAAACACGGGTTATTTCTACTTTGGTCAATCCTAATATTTTAGGCGGATATTTGGTACTGGTCATTTCTGTGGCGACAGGGCTGCTGAGCACCAGCCGGGAAAAATCGTGGCGGCTGGTGCTGGGCGTCTGCGTTTTGGCAGCTGGTCTGTGTTTGCTTTATACATATTCCAGAGGTAATTGGGTCGCTTTAGCTGCGGCGCTGGTGTTGTTTTGCCTATGCTTCTGCCGGCGGGCGTTGTTACCGCTGTTGGGCGTCGGTATGCTGGGGATCTGGTTTGCCGGCGGCGCTGTCTGGCACAGGCTGATTTCTATTTTTGGTACCGAGGATACTTCTGTTGCTTTAAGGTTTGCCTATCTTGAAAGTACTTTATTTATTATCGAAGAACACCCGTGGGGCGTTGGCTGGTACGGATATCAGTTTATTTATCCGGAATATGATTTTTATCTTAATAATCCCAATGTGATCATGTACCATTGCCATAATTTGTTGCTGAATATCACAGCAGAGCTTGGCTGGCAGGGATTGATAGTATTTTTGCTTTTGTGGGGCTGCGTTATCTGGAAAGCTGTTGAACTGGCGCGCTCTGGCAAACGTGAGTGGCTGCAGGGGTTCGGCCGGGGATATTTGATGGCGGCAGCAGGTATTTTGGTAGGCGGGCTTACCGATCACGTTTATTTTAATATGCAGATGGGCCTGTTGTTTTGGCTCTTTGCAATTTTAATAATGGTATGTTCAGAATTTAACAAAAAATTAACAGAAACATAACCATAAGGAGAAGAATTAGATTTAGCTTTACAGGAAAAACTTGGCAAGTTAAAATAAAATCAGAGAAATATGGAATCGTAGGGGGAGCAGTATGGATTTAAGGGATGTGCAAAAACTTTTGGATGCTAAAATCTGCGCGGGCGGAGAATATCTGGACCGGCAGGTTGAAACCTGCTGCGGGTCGGATCTTATGAGCGATGTTTTAGCCTTTACAAAATGTAAAACTTTGCTTTGTACGGGGCTTTCTAATATGCAGGTGATACGAACTGCTGATATGACCGATTTGTGCGGTGTTATTCTGGTGCGGGGAAAACTGCCGGGAGAAGATATGCTGCGCGAAGCGGCAAAAAATAAACTCCCGATCATGTCGACCGACTATACGTTGTTTGAGGCCTGCGGCATTCTTTACAGCAACGGCTTAAGAGGCTGTTCAAGAAAGGCGGAGAGCAATGAGTGATTCTAAATCGGTAAAAATACATTATGATGTTGCCGGTGATGATTTTGACAGAGCAGGGGAAGCTTCCGCCGGTTTGAAGCGGCTGCTGCAGAAAATAGGCGTTCCTGCTGATATTATCAGGCGTATTGCCATTGGAACCTATGAAGCGGAAATGAATGTGATCATTCATGCCGGCGGCGGGCAGGTAGATGCTGAGATTTTCCCGGAAGAAACTGTTGTCTGCATTGCGGATCAGGGGCCTGGGATTCCTGACATCAAACTGGCGATGCAGGAAGGTTGGTCCACAGCTCCCGATCATGTAAGGCAAATGGGCTTTGGCGCCGGGATGGGCCTGCCGAATATGATAAAATGTTCGGATGATTTTGATATCCAGTCAACAGTTGGTTCCGGTACTAATATCAAGATGAAATTCAGACATATCAGTGAAGACTTATAAGAGAGGTGATACGATGGCTGGGGGATATTTTCATTCCATACGCTTTTTGCGGCCGCAATGCCAGGGCTGCGTAACGTGCGTTAAAGCTTGTCCGACTGAAGCCATTCGTGTCCGCAACGGTAAAGCCGAACTTATTGAAGCGCGTTGTATTGATTGCGGTGAGTGCTTACGGCGTTGTGGTTATCATGCTATTGTAGCAGAGACGGATAAACTGGAAGAAATTGAACAGTTCAAATATAATATTGCATTGCCTCCGCCGTCTTTATACGCGCAGTTTCCGCCGGAAATAAGTGCGGCGGCAATTTGGGAGGGCTTGCATCGGCTGGGGTTTGATGAAATTTTTGATGTAGCAGTAGCTTCAGAATATATTTCTTTGGAAATTGCTGCTTACCTGAAAAATTATAACGGCGGCAGAAAACCTTTGATTTCCTGCACCTGTCCGGCAGTCTTAAGACTGATCCAGGTCAAATTTCCGGAACTCATCAAACAAGTCGTGCCTGTACTGCCGCCGACAGAGGCTGCTGCTATTTATGTAAAAAATGAAGTCATGCAGCGTACCGGTTTGCAGGCAGAAGAAATAGGCGTCTGGTTTATTGCTCCGTGTCCTTCCAAAAATGCTAATATCAGACAATCCGTTGATGTCCTGCATACGCAGATCAACGGCAGCTTAAGCATTTCGGAGATTTACGGAAAATTGCTGAAAATCATGGGCGGCGAAATTCAGCCGGAGCAAAAAGTTACCGCCGGCTCTTCTTATGGCCTGGGCTGGGGCAGCTATGGCGGGGAACTGGCAGCTGCCGGGATCGAGAACGGTCTGGCGGTGAACGGCATCAATGATGTCTATGACGTGCTGGAACAGATTTCACTGAATAAGATGCGCGATGTTGATTATGTAGAATGCTCTGCCTGCAGCGGTGGCTGTATTGGCGGCCCGCTGACTGCTGAAAATAAATTCGTGGCTGAGAAAAATCTGAAATTAAGACTGAGCGCGATGCGCCTGAACGAACCGGAGGAACGTCTGGCAACTATGGCTCAGAGTATGGTCTGCAAGGATTTCCCCCAATCGGCTTCTTATGTAAAAAAATTGATTCCGCGTCCGATGATGCAGCTGGATGACGATATTTTGGAAGCTATGAAGAAATTTGAAAAGATGGAAGAGGTCCTCAGAGCTTTGCCGGGTCTTGACTGTGGCGCCTGTGGGGCGCCAAGCTGTCAATGTCTGGCGGAAGATATCGTGCAGGGCAAAGCTAATGAAATCGATTGCATTTTTAAACTGAGAAGCAGTGTAAAGCGTTTAGCGCATGGAATGCTGGAGCTGGCAAAACAGATACCCATTGCCAGTGAGCCGGATGAAGAGCTGCGGGAGGATGGTGAAAGCGATGCAAGTACGTGAAGTTATGGAAAGCCTGGGGTTGAAGCTGGTGACTAAGGAAGTTCCTGTAGAGGCGGACGTTGTTGGCGGCTATGCTTCTGATCTTTTGAGCAATGTTATGGGACAGGCAGCACCGGGTATGGTCTGGGTGACAATGCAGGGACATCAGAATATAGCGGCAGTTGCGTCTTTGATCGGACTGTCTGCAGTTATAGTGGCTGGCGATGCGCCCATAGAAGAGGATACTTTGAAAAAAGCAGAGCAAAATGATGTTGTGATCTTGGCTACGCCTTTGCCTGCTTACGATGTTATTGGTAAGCTTTACGAGCTTGGTATCAGGAATGTGCAATGAAAACCCTTATCGGAGATTTTCATATCCATACCCTGCTTTCACCCTGTGCCGAGATTGAAATGACGCCGCATCATATAGTGATGCAGGCTGCTGAATATGGCGTGCAGCTGCTGGCGGTCACCGATCATAATGCATCCGCTAATGCTGTGGCCGCAGTTCAGGCCGGGGAACGGTATGGTGTTAAGGTTTTTCCGGGCATGGAGGTTGAATGCAGGGAAGAAGCGCATATAGTGGCGCTGTTTGATAATCTGAAGCAGCTGCGGCGCTGGCAGAAAATAGTTGATTTTTCGATGCGTGGTCTTAAGAATATTCCTGAACGTTTTGGGGCGCAGTTTGTCGTTGATGATGACGATAATTTTGTTGCGGAAGAAGAGCGGATGCTTTTAGGACCGTTGCAGCTTTCCGCTCAGGAAGTAGTGCGGAAAGTAAATGAGATCGGCGGGCTGTGCCTGGCTGCCCACATAGACCGGCCTGCATACAGTTTGCTGATGCAGCTGGGCTTTATTCCTCCTGATATGGGCTTGTTTGGCGTAGAGATAAGCCGCAACAGTTTAGCTGAACTGACGCAGCTTAAGCTGAAAAGACTAGCTAGTGATTTGCCCTATGTTACTAATTCTGACGCGCACAGGATGCTTGAATTTTTAGAAGGGCCTAAAAACCGGATCACGATCGAAGAGGCAACTGTGGCAGAATTAAAACTGGCCCTTGCGGGAAAAGCTGGCCGCAGTTGGCTTCCAGGTTATTTTATTAGTGATCTTAAATATTAGTTACACTAAAAACATAAAGTGTACACTATTTGGTGCTAAATTTGATAAATAGTGTTGATTATATATGTTTTTTTTGCTATAGTAGTATTCGTACATTAAAGTTTAGGGAAATGGAGAGTGTACTATGAATATGGTTGACAAAAGATGCAGTTGCTGCGGCGGAGAAAATCCTGAGAAGGTGCAGATCGATGCTATTCTGGCGAAATATCAGGGAAAAAAAGGATCTTTGATCCCGATTTTGCAGGAAGTACAGGCTCTGTACAATTATTTGCCTAAGGACGCTTTAGAGTACATTGCTTCAAGTACGGGAACGCCTATTGCGCAAATTTACGGTGTTGTTACTTTTTATTCCCAGTTCCATCTTAATCCGCGCGGACGCAATATTATCCGTGTTTGTCAGGGGACTGCCTGCCATGTGCGCGGCGGTAAAGTTATTTTGCAGACTATTGAAAAAGAACTTGGCATCAAGGCCGGACATACTACGGAAGATCTGCGCTTTACCCTGGAAACTGTTGCCTGTATCGGCGCCTGTGGTTTGGCTCCGGTTATGCAGGTCAACGAAGATACTCACGGACGTCTGACTCCGGATAAGCTGGCACCTATTTTGGCTAAATATCAATAATAATCATGCGTGAATTGTCTTTACATATTCTTGATTTAGCGCAGAATTCCATAGAAGCCGGAGCCCGTAACGTAATAATTGAAATAAATGAAAATGAAAATGGTTTTTTTGTTTTTCGTATCAGTGATGATGGACATGGCATGAGCGAAGAATTGCTGCAGAAGATCCGTGATCCTTTTGTGACCACACGTACTACGCGTAAAGTGGGTATGGGTATACCGTTCATGGACATGGTCACGAAACAATGCGGAGGGCATTTGCGGATCCAATCACGTAAAGGTGAAGGCACAGTCGTAGAAGCTGCTTTTGCGAAGGATAATATCGACCGGCCGCCTTTAGGCGATATCGTGTCAAGTATCAAAGTGCTGCTGGTAGGCACTCCGGAGCTGGAATTGCAGTTCATCTATAAAATAGGTGCCGCCGGATTTGAAGTTGATACAAAAACTATCAGGTCGTTCCTTGGAGATGAAGCAGATTTCACAAGACCTGAGGTTTATACGTGGCTTGAGGAATATTTAAAACAGGAAATATCGCGGTTGCGGTGTGAGCAGGAGGTATAAAATGAAAACGTTGGAAGATTTGAAGGCTTTGCGCGAAAAATTGAAAGCGGATATGAAAGTGCGCCAAAACGACGGTACCAAAATAATCATTGGGATGGGCACCTGTGGTATTGCAGCTGGTGCGCGCGAGGTGATGACTGCTATTTTGAATGAACTTGCAGTGCGTAAACTCACTGATGTTCAGGTACAACAGACAGGCTGCATCGGTATGTGTGAAAAAGAAGTCCTGGTAGATGTTGTTCGCCCGGGCGAGCCGCGGATTACTTATGGCAAAGTAAAACCTGAGGACGTGAAAAAGATCATTGCAGAACATGTTGTCAATGGCCGTATTGTCGAAGAGATGGTCGTAGGCAAAATTATGCAGGACTGATTTGATAAGATTTGGAGGGAAAGCATATGCAGCACATTAGAGCACACGTCCTTATTTGCGGAGGTACAGGATGTAAATCTGCCGGTTCCAAGGAAGTACAGCTTGCTTTTAGCCGTGCTATTGAAGCCAAAGGTCTGAGCGATGAAGTAATGGTAGTGGAAACGGGCTGTCATGGATTTTGTGAACATGGCCCGCTGGTTATAGTGTACCCTGAAGGCACATTTTACTGCCGGGTCAAGGCTGAGGATGCGGAAGAAATCGTTGAAAGCCATTTGTTTAAAGGACGCATTGTTGAACGGCTGCTTTACCATGAGCCGCTGACTCATGAAAGTATACCTAATTATTCGGAAATCAATTTTTATAAAAAACAGCACCGGCTGGTTTTAGCAAACTGCGGCGCTATCAACCCTGAACAAATCGAAGAATATATTGCTGTCGGCGGTTATGAAGCTTTGGCTAAAGCCGTAACTACTATGAGTCCGGAAGATGTTATTGAAGAAATCAAAAAGTCCGGACTGCGTGGCCGCGGCGGCGGTGGTTTTCCTACAGGAATGAAATGGCAGTTTGCCAAAGCGTCTGTCAGTGATAAAAAATATGTTATCTGTAACGCTGATGAAGGCGATCCGGGAGCGTTTATGGATAGAAGCGTTTTGGAAGGCGATCCGCATAAGATTTTGGAAGGTATGGCTATCTGCGGTTATGCTATAGGCGCTGATGAAGGCTATATTTATGTACGTGCTGAATATCCGCTGGCTATCAAACGTCTGCGCATAGCGATTGAACAGGCTGAAGCGATGGGCTTGCTGGGCGATAACATTTTTGGTTCCGGCTTCAGCTTTAAACTGCATATTAAAGAAGGCGCCGGCGCTTTCGTCTGTGGTGAGGAAACTGCGTTGATGGCTTCAATAGAAGGCAAACGCGGCATGCCGCGTCCGCGCCCGCCGTTCCCGGCCGTTGCCGGGCTTTGGGGAAAGCCTACCAACATCAATAACGTAGAAACTTTTGGTAATGTAACTTCTATTATTACTAACGGAGCTGACTGGTATGCCGGCTTCGGTACTGAAAAGTCCAAGGGCACCAAAGTATTTGCTCTGACAGGCAAAATAAATAATACCGGTCTGGCTGAAGTTCCTATGGGTATTACGATGCGCGAGATCATTTATGATATCGGCGGCGGGATTACCGGGGGCAAGAAATTTAAAGCGGTGCAGATCGGCGGACCGTCCGGCGGCTGCCTGCCGGAATCGATGCTTGATCTTTCGATTGACTATGATTCTTTGACAGCTGCTGGTGCCATGATGGGGTCCGGCGGTCTGGTAGTTATGGATGAAGATACCTGTATGGTTGACGTAGCGAAATTTTTCCTCAATTTTACTCAGTCGGAATCCTGCGGTAAATGTACTCCCTGCCGCGAAGGTACTAAACGTATGCTGGAAATCCTGACTCGTATCACTGAAGGTCAGGGCAGGGAAGGCGATATAGAGCTTTTGGAAGAGCTGGCCAGAAATATTAAAGAGACGGCTTTATGCGGGCTTGGCCAAACTGCGCCTAATCCTGTGTTGAGCACTTTGAAATATTTCCGACACGAATATGAAGCGCATATCAAAGAGAAGCGCTGTCCTGCCGGTGCCTGTGAGAAACTTGCCAATTACGAGATCACAGATGCATGCAGAGGCTGCGGTTTATGCGCACGCCAGTGCCCAGTTAATGCGATTTCCGGGGAAATTAAAAAGAAACATGTTATTGACGTAACTAAATGTATAAAATGCGGTGCCTGCATGGCGGCTTGTCCGTTCAAGGCCATTACTAAGGGTTAAGGGAGGATTATAATAGATATGGAAATGATTACCTTAACGATCAATGGGCAGACTGTACAGGCCCCTAAAAATGCTACGATTCTTGAAGCGGCACGTTCTGCCGGCATTCATATCCCTACGCTTTGCCATCATCCGGAACTTGCCCCGGAAGGCGCCTGCAGACTGTGTGTCGTAGAAGCGACCGGCGCTCGTACGCTTGTTGCTTCCTGCGTTTATCCGGTTGCGGAAGGCATGGTTGTGAAAACCAATACTGATAAAGTTCGTGCGGCCAGAAGGATGGTTGTGGAGCTGCTGCTGGCCAATCATCCGAAAGACTGCCTGGCCTGTCAGAAGAGCGGCGACTGTGAACTGCAGAAAATAGCTGCCGATCTGGGCCTGCGCAAGATCAGGTTTGAGGGCGGTGCCAGGAAGGCGCATACTATTGATGCCAGCAATCCCTGTCTGGTGCGTGATCAGGAAAAATGTATTTTGTGCGGACGCTGCATACGTGTTTGCCGTGATGTGCAGGGCATGAGCGTTTACAGCTTTGCTGAACGTGGATTTGATACTATCGTCTCGACTGCATTTGAGCAGGATCTCGGCAAAGTAGAGTGTTCTTACTGCGGACAATGCGCGAGTGTTTGTCCGACTGGTGCCATAGTGGAAAAAGACGATACTGAAAAAGTCTGGTCTGCTATCAATGATCCTGATAAGATCGTCATCGTGCAAACTGCACCGGCGGTGCGCGTAGCTTTAGGCGAAGAACTGGATATGGAACCTGGTTCTATCGTTACTGGAAAAATGGTTGCGGCCTTGCGTAATCTTGGCTTCGACAAGATATTTGATACTAATTTCTCGGCCGATCTGACGATTATGGAAGAAGGGCATGAATTCCTTCACCGCCTGACTAATGGCGGCGTCTTGCCGATGATCACTTCCTGCAGTCCGGGCTGGGTCAATATGATCGAGCTTAAATATCCTGACTTATTGCCGCATCTTTCTTCTGCAAAATCTCCTCAGCAGATGTTTGGCGCTATTGCCAAGACTTATTATGCTGAAAAAGCAGGTATCGATCCGGCGAAGATCGTCAGTGTTTCGGTAATGCCCTGTACAGCTAAAAAGGCGGAAGCTGCACGTCCTGAAATGAACGCTTCCGGCTATCGTGATATCGATATTGTGATCACTACCAGAGAACTGGGGCGGATGATCCGCGAAGCCGGACTTGATTTTAAACACTTACCGGAAGACAGCTATGATTCTCCTTTGGGGACAGGCACCGGCGCCGCTGTTATATTTGGCACTACCGGCGGGGTAATGGAAGCCGCTCTGCGTACGGTTGCTGATGTTCTGACAGGTGAGGATCTAAAGGCTGTTGATTATAATGATGTGCGGGGAATGGAACAGACCCGTGAAGCGGAACTTACTATTGCAGGAAACACTGTAAAAATAGCTGTTGTCCATACTCTGGCTTCGGCGCGTAAGATGCTGGAGCGGATCAGAGCTGGAGAGGCAGATTACCAGTTTATTGAGGTAATGGCCTGCCCTGGCGGCTGCATTGGCGGCGGCGGGCAGCCGATCCCTGTTAATGCGGAAATCAGAAAAGCACGCAGGGAAGGGTTGTTTGATTGTGATAGTGCTAATGAGTTACGAAAATCACATGAAAACCCGGAAATTAAAGAGCTTTATGATACTTGGTTAGGTAAACCTCTCGGAGAAAAAGCTCATAGTCTACTGCATACGCACTATTGCCAACAAGTGCGCTGAAAGTGCTAATTTGATACCACAAAACACCCCTTGAGTAGTCTATCTCAAGGGGTGTTTCTTTGTAAATTGTAAAGAAAATGCTTGCCATGTTACAGTTTTACTGGTATCATATGAGATATAGCATTTAAATCCAAAATTGTTAAAAAAGTAAAAAAAGTAGCAATTTTGTCTAAAATTTACTGCTTTTTTTGTGGTATAATGTATTTGGACACAAAAAGTTCGAAAAGAAATCACAATTGAAGTTTTTTTTGAAGGATTTTTTGTGAGGGCGTCGAAGTAAATTAAAGCAGAACTAAATATCAGGATATGTTTTAGCAGTTGGTAGACAGGAGAACATGGATGTTCGACTGAAAGCTTTGCCTGCTTGACAGTTTGCGATTCAGAGCGTAGCCACTTTGGATGGAAGTAAGCTGGCACTTGGCTATGTTTTGTTTTCGTAAATCAAAACTTCTGAGTGCTCCTTTTTTATGGGTAAAATCTTATTCGGTAAAGAGTAGTTTATGGTTTTATATTTGTTTTTTTACCGACTAAGTGTATTTTTTACTAGTGAGGTTAATAGACCTCATTGGCATTAGCCACAATTTGTTTTATTTACAAGGAGGAAGGTAAACATGATCGACATTAAAGATCGCGTATGCGAAGCAGTAGCCGGCAAAATTATGAGCGCCGAAGCAGCTGCAGAATTTGTAAAGGATGGCGACAACGTAGGTACCAGTGGTTTTACCCCGTCTGGTTATCCTAAAGCTGTGCCGCTTGCTCTGGCAGAAAAAGGCAAAAAAACTCCTTTCAAAATCAATGTTTGGACCGGCGCTTCTGTAGGCCCTGAAATGGATACCGCAATGACTGAAGCTGGTATCGTTGACCGTCGTATGCCTTATCAAACTAATAACGACATGCGTAAAGCAATCAATAACGGTTCTGTAAAATACACTGACATGCATCTGAGCCATGTTGCACAAATGACTCGTTATGGTTTTATGGAAAACCGCAGATGCGTTGACGTTGCTATTGTCGAAGCTTGCAAAATCATTGACCTTGGCAATGGTCAGGTTGGTTTGATTCCTACAACTTCCATGGGTAACTCCTCTTCTTATGTTCAATGTGCACCGAAAGTTATCGTTGAAGTAAATACTTCCCAACCGGTAGAACTTGAAGGCATGCATGACTCCTATGTTCCTTTGGATCCTCCGAATCGTAAAGCTATTCCCATCGAAAAACCGGAAGATATTATCGGCACTCCGTATATCCCCTGCGAATTAGACAGAATCGTTGCTGTCGTTCCCTGTGATATCACTGATAAAGTTCGTCCTTTGGGCGCTATTGATGAAGATGCTCAAAAAATGGGCAAAAATCTGGTTGAATTCTTTAAAGCAGAAGTTGCCGCTGGCCGTCTGCCGAAAAACCTGCTGCCGTTGCAATCCGGCGTAGGCTCTGTTGCTAACGCAGTTATCAATGGCTTAGTTAACTCTGATTTTGAAGATCTGACTGTATATACCGAAGTTGTTCAGGACGGCATGTTTGATCTGATCGACGCCGGCAAACTGCGTGTTTGCTCCGGTACTGCTTTGAGCCCGTCTCCTGACTGCCTCAAAAAATTCTATGATAACGTAGAAAAATATAAAAAATACATCATCCTGCGTCCGCAGGAAGTTGCCAACAGCCCTGAAATCGCACGTCGCATCGGCGTTATTGCCATGAACACTGCAATCGAAGTAGATATCTATGGCAACATCAACTCCACTCATATCTGCGGCACTAAGATCATGAATGGTATCGGCGGTTCCGGCGACTATGCCCGTAACGGCTTCCTGACCGTATTCTTCACTACTTCTCTTGCAAAAGGCGGCGCTATCAGCTCCGTAGTTCCTTTCTGCTCTCATGTTGACCATACTGAACATGATGTTGACGTTATCGTTTCCGAACGCGGTGTAGCTGACCTTCGTGGTTTGTCTCCGAAAGAACGCGCTTTGGTTATCATTGACAAAGTTGCTAATCCGAAATACCAACCGCTCCTGCTTGATTATTTCAAGAGAGCCTGCGAAGCTTGCGGCAACAGCCAAACTCCGCATCTTATGGATGAAGCTTTCGCCTTCCATGATCGTTTCGTAAAAACCGGCACCATGGAAAAATAATTCTTAGTCAATGTTCTTGACTGAGATTGTTACCAGAAATATTTTGCCGGCAGGTAGCTAGTTCTGCCGGCAAACTTTACAGTTTATCTGTATCCAATCTGTTGACGAGGCCTTTGGGCTTTGCCATATACACCGTCTATGACGGACACTCTCGCCATAATTCGGTCAGTCAAAACCGGATTGTGCAAAAACAATATTCTTAAGGAGGATTTGAGAATGGCAAATGAAACTCTGAAAGCTGGATTTGACAAGTACATGGCTGGCGTAGAAGCTAAACTTGCTAAAAATCCCGAACGTGCAAACCTTGAGCCTAACAGGCTCTACACCCCTCTCGACATCGAAGGCTTCGACTATGAGAAGGATCTTGGCTTCCCTGGTGAATATCCTTTCACTCGTGGTGTACAACCCACTATGTATCGTGGCCGTTTCTGGACCATGCGTATGTATGCTGGTTTCTCCACTGCAGAAGAATCCAACAAACGTTATCGTTACCTCTTGGCTAACGGTGGCAGCGGCTTGTCCTGCGCATTCGACCTTCCGACCCAAATCGGTTATGATTCCACCGATCCGATGGCTGAAGGCGAAGTTGGTAAAGTTGGCGTAGCTATCGACTCCTTGGCTGATATGGAAATCCTGTTCGACGGTATCTCCCTTGACCAAGTTTCCACTTCTATGACCATCAATGCTCCTGCATCCGTACTGCTTTGCATGTACATCGCAGTTGCTGAGAAACAAGGCGTTTCCGCTGACAAACTGCGCGGCACTATTCAAAATGATATTTTGAAAGAGTATGCTGCTCGCGGCACTTACATTTTCCCGCCGAAACCCTCCATGCGTTTGATCACCAATATTTTCGAATATTGCTCTAAAAACGTACCGTTGTGGAACACTATCTCCATTTCCGGTTATCATATCCGTGAAGCTGGTTCCACCGCTTCTCAGGAAATCGCTTTCACCATCGCTGATGGTATCGCTTATGTTGAAGCAGCTATCAAAGCTGGCATGGACGTTGACGCTTTTGCTGGTCGTTTGTCCTTCTTCTGGAATGCTCATAACAACGTACTCGAAGAAGTTGCTAAATTCCGCGCTTCCCGTCGTGTATGGGCTAAAGTAATGAAAGAAAGATTCAACGCTCAAAAACCGAAATCCATGATGCTTCGCGTACACACTCAAACTGCAGGTTCCATGCTGACTGCACAACAACCGAACAACAACATCGTTCGTGTTGCTCTGCAAACTGCTGCTGCTGTAATGGGTGGTACTCAATCCCTGCACACTAACTCCAAAGACGAAGCTTTGGCATTGCCGACTACTGAGTCTGTAACCATCGCTCTCCGTACTCAACAAATCGTTGCTTACGAATCCGGCTTGGCTGACACCGTTGATCCGTTGGGCGGTTCCTACTATGTTGAAGCTTTGACTAACAAAATCGAAGCTGAAGCTTGGGAATACATCAAAAAGATCGACGAAATCGGTGGCGCTCCTGAAGCTATCGCTAAAGGTTATATCCAAAAAGAAATCCAAGACTCCGCTTACAAATGGCAAATGGACATTGAAAAAGGCGACCGTATTATTGTTGGCGTAAACAAATTCCAACAAGAAGAAGAACCGCCGAAAAACTTGCTGCGTGTTGACGGCTCCGTTGGCAAATTGCAAGCTGATAAGATTGCTGCCCTTAAAGCTCGTCGTGACAATGCTAAAGTTGAAGAAACCTTGGCTGCTCTGGAAAAAGGCTGCGCTGACGAATCTGTCAACCTGATGCCTTTGATCCTTGACGCTGTACGTGCTTATGCAACTGAAGGCGAAATCTGCGGCGTAATGAGAAAAGTATTCGGCGAATATCAATCTCATACTGCTCTGTAATTTAGAGCCAACAATAATAGGGAGGTAAGAAATAATGTCTAATATTAGAGTTTTAGTAGCAAAACCGGGTCTGGACGGCCATGACCGCGGTGCTAAAGTTGTAGCTCGTGCTCTGCGCGACGCTGGTTTTGAAGTTATTTACACCGGTATCCGTTTGACTCCGGAACAAATCGCTGAAGCTGCTCTGCAGGACGACGTTAAAGTTGTTGCTTTGAGCTTGCTTTCCGGCGCTCACAATACCCTTTTCCCGAAAGTAGTTGAACTGCTGAAAGAAAAAGGTTTGACCGACGTTCTGGTTATCGGCGGCGGCGTTATTCCTGACGCTGACATTCCTGGTCTGAAAGCTGCAGGCGTTGCCGAAGTATTCACTCCTGGCACCCCTACTGGCAACATTGTTGACTTCATCAACGCTAACGTAAAATAATTAAGGTTCTCAAAAATTTTGCAGGCCGGGCTTGTCCCGGCTTGCATCATACAATTTTTATTGGACCTCAACAAGGCGGTGTGATCATTGAATATTGTTGAAGGCGTATTAAATAATTCTCGTTTGGCATTGTCCAAAGCTATAACTGCTGTAGAAAACGAGTATGATAATGCTGTTGAAATAATGACAGCTATTTATCCCCACACCGGTAATGCTTATGTCGTCGGAATCACCGGACCTCCGGGCGCCGGCAAAAGTACTTTGACCGATAAACTTGCTAAAGAATACCGTAAACGCGGTAAAACAGTTGGTATTATTGCAATTGATCCTACCAGCCCGTTTTCTGGCGGCGCTATTTTAGGTGACCGCATCAGAATGCTGGATCTTACTGCAGATGAAGGTATCTTCGTTCGTTCTATGGCTACACGCGGAAGTTTAGGCGGATTGTCACAAAAAGCGGGCGATGCTGTTAAATTGATGGATGCATATGGTTTTGATGTTATCATCGTTGAAACTGTTGGCGTCGGTCAGTCTGAAGTAGATATTGTTAAAACTGCTGATACCACAATGGTTGTCGTTATTCCTGGTATGGGTGATGATATCCAGGCTATCAAAGCAGGCATACTTGAGATCGGTGACCTTTTCACGATCAATAAAGCTGACCGTGAAGGTACAGATAAGCTGAACATTGAAATAGAAATGATGTTGGAATTAAACCCCGAGCATGTTGGCTGGCGTCCTCCTATCAATCGGACTGTCGCCAGTAAGGGTGAAGGTATAGAGGCCGTTGTTGACTCTATTGAAGAGCACAGGGCATATTTGATTGAATCTGGTGAATTGAGTAAAATCCGTAAAGCCCGTATTAAAAACGAGGTTACGGCAATGCTTAATGACAGAGTCAATCGTTACATCGACAAAAATGTGGTAGCAACTTCTGAATTTGATGTTTTGGTTGAAAAACTGCAAGTTCGTGAAATTGAGCCGTATTCCGTTGTCGCTGACATTGTTGGTAAAGTTTTAAGATAAAACAGCCAAAAATTACTTTTTAGGAGGAATTAGAAATGTTTAAAACAATTTGTGTTGACCATGTAGGCATTGCTTGCAAAGATTTGGACGTATCCAAAAAATTCTACACTGAAGTTCTTGGTTTAACTTGCACTGGTGAAGAAGCAGTTCCTGAACAAGGCGTAAAAACTGTATTCATTCCCTGCGGCGAAACTTTGCTTGAGCTCCTCGTTGATATCACTGAAAATAACGATGGCCCTATCGGCAAATACATCGCTAAAAACGGCCAAGGTATTCAACATATCGCTGTTCGCGTTGACGACATCCAAGCTGCTATCGATGGCTGCATCGAAAAAGGCGCTGCTATGATCGACAAAGCTCCTCGCGGTGGTGCTGGCGGAATGGATATTGCTTTCGTTCATCCTAAATCCGTAGGCATTTTGCTTGAGCTCTGCGCTCCGGCAAAAAAATAATTCCGTAAAATACGGAATTAAAGAAATCTTTGTAAAAGATTTTATTTTTAAGTTGTTACATACTGCACGGATGCGGATCAAGGTGTCTGCATCCGCGTAGATGTATATAAAATAAGGTTCTCCCAATAATGATGGAGGTGTAAGATTTGTCTACTCAAGCAAAAATTGAGAAAATGCTCAAAAAGTCCGAAGTAATTCTGGCTGCAGGCGGCGAAAAACGTGTTGCTAAACAACACGAATCCGGTAAAATGACTGCACGCGAAAGAATTGCTGCACTCCTCGACGAAGGGTCCTTTGTTGAATTGGATCGTTTCGTAAAACATCGTTGCACAAACTTCGGCCAAGAGAAGAAAGAACTTCCTGGCGAAGGTGTAACCACCGGTTACGGCACTATTGACGGCCGTCTGGTTTATGTATTTGCACAGGACTTCACTGTAGAAGGTGGTTCCCTGGGCGAAATGCATGCTGCTAAAATCGTAAAAGTACAACGTCTGTCCCTGAAAATGGGTGCTCCGCTTGTTGGCCTCAACGATTCCGGCGGTGCTCGTATCCAAGAAGCAATCGATGCTTTGGCTGGTTACGGCAAAATCTTCTTTGAAAACACTATTGCATCCGGCGTAGTTCCTCAGATCTCCGCTATCATGGGTCCTTCCGCTGGCGGCGCTGTATACAGCCCGGCACTGACTGACTTCATCTACATGGTAAAGAACACTTCTAAAATGTTCATTACCGGCCCTGCAGTAGTAAAATCTGTTACCGGTGAAGACGTAACCCAAGAACAACTGGGTGGCGCTATGACCCACAACAGCACTTCCGGCGTTGCACATTTTGCTGCAGAAAACGACGAAGACTGCCTGCAACAGATCCGCTACCTTCTGAGCTTCCTGCCTTCCAACAACATGGAATGTGCACCTATCGTAGAAACCGGTGACGATCCGATGCGTATCGATGAGTCTCTGAATACATTGCTTCCGGATAACTCCAACCAGGCATATGATATGAAAGACGTTATCAAATCCATCGTAGACAACGGTGAATTCTATGAATCCCAACAATATTGGGCAACCAATATCATCACTTGCTTTGCACGTATGGATGGTCAAACCGTAGGTATCATTGCAAACCAACCGAAAGTAATGGCTGGCTGCCTGGATATCAACGCATCTGACAAATCCTCCCGTTTCATTCGCTTCTGCGATGCTTTCAACATTCCTTTGCTGAACTTGGTAGACGTACCTGGCTTCCTGCCTGGCTGTAACCAAGAATACGGCGGCATTATCCGTCACGGCGCAAAAATGCTGTATGCATATTCCGAAGCAACTGTACCTAAAATTACTGTAGTAACCCGTAAAGCATACGGCGGTTCCTACTTGGCAATGTGCTCTCAAGATCTGGGCGCAGACCAGGTAATTGCATGGCCGACTGCAGAAATCGCAGTAATGGGACCTGCAGGTGCAGCTAACATCATTTTCAAAAACGATCCTGATGTAAAAGCAAAAACGGAAGAGTACATCGATAACTTTGCAACTCCGTACCAGGCAGCAATGCGCGGCATGGTAGACATGGTAATCGAACCGAAGAACACCCGTCCCACCATCATCAACGCTTTGCAAATGCTGCAATCCAAACGTGAAACCCGCCCGGCAAAACGCCATGGCAATATTCCTTTGTAATTTGCAGCTTGGAGCATAGTGCTTAATTAATTAAGAAGAATGAGGTGAAATAATGGGTCCTGTAACTACTAATCCCTGGCTGATTGCTTTGATCAATATGACCATAGTATTTGGCGTATTGGCATCTTTGGGTGTTTTGATGAAAATCATCTACATGGTAGATCCTACTCGTCAAAAAAAAACAGCTAATCCAGTAGCAGCGCCGGCACCGGCAGCAGCACCAGCTGCTGTAGCAGCGCCTGTACAGGATGACAGCGAGATCATTGCTGTTATCGCTGCAGCTGTAGCGGCTCTCGGCCATTCTGCCGAGGAGATCGCCTGCGTACGCCGTCTGCCTGAAGCAGGCTGGACACAGAATGCTCGTATTGAGGCAATCAGTGTTCGCAAAGAATGTTTTTAATTTTTTGTTATTGACCAATCTATTTTAATTATGAGATTTTAAGGAGGATTCATATCCATGAAAAAGTATACTATTACCGTTAACGGCACTGCATATGAAGTAGAAGTTGAAGATATGGGCGGTGCTGTAGCATCCGCACCGAAAGCTGCTGCACCGAAAGCTGCACCGGCACCTGCCGCTGCTCCGGCACCGAAAGCTGCTGCTGCTCCGGCACCGGCTGCAAAACCTGTAGCTGCAGGCGCAGCAACTATCAGCGCTCCGATGCCTGGTAAAGTTCTCGAAGTAAAAGTTAAAGTTGGCGACGCTGTTAAAGCCGGCGACGTAATCATGGTTCTCGAAGCAATGAAAATGCAGAACGAGATCATGGCTCCGGCTGATGGCACTATCTCTGATGTTCGCGTATCCGCAGGCCAGACTGTTGGTACCGGCGACGTTATGATCGTAATGTAATTTATTTAAACATTACGGGGCACAATTAACTTTTGTATCGAAAGAGAGCGGTAATATATTTTTGAAAAGCTCTCAAATAATTGAACATTGGGAGGATATAAATGGAAGCATTTGTAGTTGCTTTACAATCCGTATGGAACGACAGCGGTTTCTCCGCTTTCACCATGGGCAATGGCATCATGATGCTTGTTGGCATCATTCTGCTGTATCTTGCTATTGGTAAAGGCTTCGAACCTTTGCTGCTTTCGCCGATCGCATTCGGCTGTCTGCTGGCAAACGTTCCTAAAACCGGTTTTGAGGATCAACCGGGTGTTATGCAGGTAATTCTTTATGGTATTCACCATGAAATTTTCCCGCCTTTGATTTTCTTAGGCGTAGGCGCGATGACAGACTTTGGTCCGTTGATCGCTAACCCGAAAACCTTGCTTCTGGGTGCAGCTGCTCAGGCAGGCGTATTCATTTCCTTGCTGGGCGCTATGATGCTTGGTTTTACTATTCAGGAAGCATCTGCTATTGGCATCATCGGTGGTGCTGACGGCCCGACTGCTATCTATCTGGCAGCCAAAATGGCTCCTAACCTGTTAGGCGCGATCGCAGTAGCAGCATATTCATATATGTCATTGGTTCCTTTGATCCAACCGCCTATCATGAAACTTTGCACTACTGAAGCAGACCGTAAAATCGTTATGGAACAATTGCGTCCTGTTTCCCATTTTGAAAAAATCGTATTCCCGATTGCTACAACTATCGTTATCAGCTTGTTGCTCCCGCCTGTAACTGCTTTGATCGGCATGTTGATGCTGGGCAACCTGTTCAAAGAAGCTGGCTGTCTGGACCGTCTTTCTGACACCGCACAGAATGCTTTGATGAACATTGTAACCATCATGCTGGCAACTGGTACTGGTTTGACTATGAAGGCAGATTCTTTCCTGAATTATCAAACTATTTTGATCATCTGCCTTGGCCTGGTTGCATTTGCAGCCGGTACTTTTGCTGGCGTTGTCTTTGGTAAAATCATGTGTATTGTTGACGGCGGTAAAACTAATCCGCTTATCGGTTCCGCTGGTGTATCCGCAGTTCCGATGGCAGCACGTGTATCTCAGATAGTTGGTCAGAAAGCTAATCCTGCTAACTTCCTGCTCATGCACGCCATGGGTCCGAACGTAGCCGGTGTTATTGGTACCGCAGTTGCTGCAGGCGCAATGCTTGCAATGATCGGTCCTGTAAAATAATTGTCATTATGGATAATAGAAATAGGTGCACATTGAGTGTGCACCTATTTTTTTTGGAAAAACGCATGAGTGATCATTATTGAGTAACTCAAAGACGTGTGAAGAAAATTGATGGTCATTGATAAAACAGGATGTAAAAGCAATAAAGCAGGTTGCCTTAGAGCATTCAAAAATATTTTTGTTTTTGATCATACTTCCTGAGTGGAAACAAAAATATAAGTGTGTTAAAAATAGTATTAATGTACTATAATAATATACGTCGATGTCAAAAAAAGTGTAAATTAAGTGAAACTTACACTTTCAAAATTGGACGCAGAGTGGTATAATGAAGCATAAGGTGTTGCAAGAAAATTCATAGAAAGCAACGCCTAAGTTCTTTAAAAAACATTCTTTGTTTTGATATACGCGCCCCGAACGCGCTGTATATAAAATTATTTTTAAAAGGAGGAATTATAATGTCCCCAGCAGTAAAATGTCTCATTCTTCTGGCTGTTGTTGCATTGTTATTTGTAACCGAACTCATTCCGCTTGCAGTAACAGCTATGGGCGGCGCAATCGCGTGCGGCCTGTTAGGTTTCATCCCTGCTAAATCAGTATTCTCTGGTTTGTCAAACTCCACAGTAGTACTTTTCGCAGGTATGTTTGTTGTCGGTGCAGCTATGTTCTATACTGGCCTTGCACAAAAAATCGGTAATACTGTAGTTCATTTCTGCGGTACTAGCGAAAACAGTTTGATGTTTGGTTTAATGTTTGTTGGTGCTGCTTTGTCTTCCGTATTATCCAACACTGGTACTGCAGCTTGCCTGCTGCCGGTTGCTTTGGGCATCTGCTCTGCAGCAAAGATCCCTGCTTCCCGTCAATTGATGCCTTTGGCATTCGCCTGCGGCCTCGGCGGTATCATCACTATGGTTGGTACTCCTCCGAATATCATCGCTAACGGCGCTTTAGAAGCAGCTGGTATTGCTAACAAATTTGGTTTCTTCGAATTTGCCTGGATCGGTATTCCTGTAACCTTGGCTGGTATCATCTACATGATGTTCCTGGGCAAATATCTGCTTCCGAAAGCTGAATTGGATGCTGATCAGGAAATCGAGCAGGAAGTTGAAGCTAATGAAACTTCTTCTTCCAAACAAATCGTTTCCGGCATTATTTTGTTGCTCGTAGTTTTAACTATGGCTATCGGTATCAAAGGCGTAACTTTGGAAATGGCTGCTATCATCGGTGCGATTGTTTGCGTACTGACTGGCTGCTTAACTGAGAAACAGGCTTATGCATCTATCGACTGGGTAACCATCTTCCTGTTTGCAGGTATGATGCCTGTATCCACTGCAATGGATAAAACCGGCGCAGGTAAATTGATTGCTGAATGGACTGTTGGTCTGATGGGCGGTTCTCTGTCTCCGTTAGTAGTTACCGCAGTATTGTTCATTCTGTCTTGCGGCCTGACCCAATTTATGTCCAACACTGCATCTGCAGCTCTGCTGTGCCCGATCGGTGTTGCTATCTCCAAACAATTGGGCGCTGACCCGAAAGCAGTATTGATGGCGATTGCAGTTGCAGCATCCTGCGCATTTGCATCTCCGGTAGGTACTCCTCCGAACACTTTGGTGCTTGGTCCTGGCGGTTACAAATTCATGGACTATGTTAAAGCAGGTACCGGTCTCGTTATCGTATCCTTTATCGTATCCCTGGTTGTAATTCCTATCGTATGGCCTTTCTTCCCTGGCAAATAATTTGTTGGGCGAATAAGAAAACGTTAATATTGCAAAAGCAATAAATTAAACAGGCGTGATAATTATCACGCCTGTTTTTTTATGTTTTAGCTATGAATAAAAAACTGCTGAAAAAGCCTCTAAATGGTATAAATATACATAATGAAGACAGTTAACAAAATTTGGAGTTTTTTGTTATAGGGAAAATGTGAAAAAATCTTGAAAAAAATTGGCTTATCTGTTACACTTGTTACTGTAAGCTGTTAATTAAATTTTGTTAATGATTTTGTAATTAAAGATAAGTTTGTCGATAATATACAAAAAATAGCAAAATTAATCATTTTAGCTTACATATATAATAGGAAGTAATTTGTTGCTATCCTAAAACATTTTTAAATTTTTTGAAGGAGGATTCTCATGTCTCAAGCAGTAAAATGTCTTATTATGTTGGCTGTTATTGCGTTATTATTTGTAACCGAACTCATCCCGCTTGCAGTAACGGCTATGGGTGGCGCAATCGCGTGCGGCCTGTTAGGTTTTATCCCTGCTAAATCAGTATTCTCTGGTTTGTCTAACTCCACAGTAGTACTTTTTGCAGGTATGTTCGTAGTTGGCGCGTCTATGTTTTATACTGGTCTGGCTCAGAAAATTGGTACTTCGATCGTTAAAATTTCTGGCACTGGTGAAAACAGCCTGATGTTTGGTATTATGCTTGTTGGTGCTGCTTTGTCTGCTGTGTTATCCAACACTGGTACTGCAGCTTGCCTGTTGCCGGTTGTACTTGGTATCTGCTCTGCAGCAAAGATTCCTGCTTCCCGTCAGTTGATGCCTTTGGCATTCGCCTGCGGCCTCGGCGGTATCATCACTATGGTTGGTACTCCTCCGAACATCATTGCTAACGGCGCTTTACAGGCAGCTGGTATGAAAGAACAGTTTGGTTTCTTCGAATATGCCTGGATCGGTATTCCTGTAACTTTAGCTGGTATGGTTTACATGATGTTCCTGGGCAAATATCTGCTCCCGAACAAACAAATCGATGCTGATCAGGAAATCGAACAGGAAGTTGAAGCTAACGAAACTTCTGCTTCTAAGCAAATTGTTTCCGCTATTATCTTGCTGTGCGTAGTTTTAACTATGGCTATCGGCATTCCTGGTGTATCTTTGGAAATGGCAGCTATTATGGGCGCTATTATTGCCGTACTGACTGGCTGCTTAACTGAGAAACAGGCTTATGCATCTATTGACTGGGTAACCATCTTCCTGTTCGCAGGTATGATGCCTGTATCCACTGCAATGGACAAAACCGGCGCCGGTAAAATGATCGCTGAATGGACTGTTAGCTTGATGGGCGGTTCTCCGTCTCCGTTAGTAGTTACCGCGATCCTCTTTATCCTGTCCTGTGGCTTGACCCAATTTATGTCCAACACTGCGTCCGCAGCTTTGCTGTGCCCGATCGGTATTGCTATCTCCCAGCAATTGGGTGCTGACCCGAAAGCAGTATTGATGGCAATTGCAGTTGCAGCATCCTGCGCATTTGCATCTCCGGTAGGTACTCCTCCGAATACTTTGGTGCTTGGTCCTGGCGGTTACAAATTCATGGACTATGTTAAAGCAGGTACCGGTCTCGTTATCGTATCCTTTATCGTATCTCTGGTTGTAATTCCTATCGTATGGCCTTTCTTCCCAGGCAATTAATTCTTGGCGGAGAAATAGAAAATTTTATAGTATGAAGTATATTAAAACAGGCGTGGTCTTCACGCCTGTTTTTTAATATCCGGTTTGTGAATTTTTTTAGATGAAAGCCCTTAGAGTGTATCCTTTAGAGCAAAAATTTGTTATAATAAGAAATGGTCTAAAGGTGCAGTCAGTACTTGGATAATAGATGATGAAGGGATTGTTTTGTTTGAACGAAATATACAGAGAAGAATCTCAGGTCAGCGATCGCAGGATGCAGATATCTTACGGCGGTCTGGCTGTTATTACTATCTTGTGGATTTATGAAGGCTATCGTTATATGAATACAGGCTATTTTAGCCCTTTAGGATGGGGCTTTAATATTTTATTTCTGATGATGTGGATCTGGCGTGTTGTTTTCAAGTATACGTATATTTTGCGTGAAGGTGAAATGGAGATCATCAGCCACGGCGTGGGGATCAAACGCAGTTTTAAAGTGGATCTGACAAAAACAGAAAGTTATACGAATAAATACATCAAAAGCTTTTTCAGAAAAACTAAGATCCGTCACTATATCCACAGGTATTCTTCGGTCGATCCTAATGAGCAGCGTTTATTAGTGTTTACTGAAGGTAAAGATAATAAGAAACTGGCAGGCATTATTTTTAAGTGCAGTGAAAAATTTTTGCGTGAGCTGCGGAGACAGATGCCTGATAAATTTTTAAACTTAAACTGAGTTAGCAGGAAAGGATGAACGCAATGGAAGCATTGGTAAATGTAGACAGTTCTTTGATTTGTGCACGCATCATTCAAGTTTTTGTCGGCGCTTTTTTTTATATTTTCGTGATTGCCAAGGCAGTTGGCTCGGAAAACAAAGCCAAATGGTTTAAAAGAAGAATGTCGTATACTTTTTTTAACCGCCGGGGAATTTTTGGGGAATATATTAATTTTGGTTATCCTGTCACCTGGCAGGGGGCTGCTATTTTTCTTGCTATTTATGGCGTTATTTTTGGATTTGGCTATTGGTATGTTTTCGTACATGCTTATTGATTAAGGAGAGTATTTATGGCGCAAATGAGAGCTGAGCTTGTAGGCCTGGTGCTTGAGAAGCATGGCGAAAGAGCAAAAATAAAGCTTGATAAAGATAAAAGCAAAGGGGATAAAGTACCCAAATATTTAGAGACCTGGTGTCCGATCAATGCCAAAGTAGGAGATGTGGTCGGCATTGAATATCAGGAAATGAACAAGCGTAAAATGCAGATGGTTCTATATGGATTTCCGGTTTTGGCAGTAATTGCCGGAGCTGTTTTTGGTAACAGTATCGCGATTTTTTTTGGTATGGATAAAACCATGCCCATGATGTTAGGCGTTGTTATCTGGCTGTTGATCGCCGTTAATTATGCGCGCATTTTTAAACGTGATGCAGTTCGTGAAGGGGTGCAGCCGGTGGTCGTAGAAATAGAAGCGCCTGATCCGATAGTTTTTGATGACAGTAAGGATGAAAGTGAAAAGAAACAGGAGATGAACTGATGCGGGTAAGGTTAGCGTCCGGTTCTCCCCGGCGGTTAGAATTATTGCACCAGCTGGGGACTGAGGTCGATGTCTGTACCAGTAATTTTGCTGAAGTCGGTGGCGATAACGCTGAAAAAGTTGTAGCTGCTAATGCTTTGGGCAAGGGCCGTGTAGTTGCTGGAAAGCTGGGTACTGAAATCCCGGTGATCGCTGCTGATACGGTGGTTGTTCTGGAGCAGGAAATACTGGGTAAACCAGCTGATCGCAGCGAAGCAGCAGCTATGCTGCGCAAATTGTCCGGCAGAATGCACCGCGTTTTAACAGGCGTTGCAGTTTTTTATAATGACCGGGAACTGGTCGAAGTAGCAGAGACTAAAGTTTGGTTCAGAAGCCTGTCTCAGGCTGAGATCCTTGCTTATACGGCTACAGGTGAACCTTTGGACAAGGCTGGCGCCTATGGTATTCAGGGGCGCGGGGCTATTCTAGTTGAAAAAATAGAAGGCTGTTATAATAACGTCGTGGGGTTGCCGCTCACCCGCTTGTATCAAATGATGGCACAAATTGGAGTGAGAGGCTTTTGAGCCAGTGTATAAAAGAGTTATCTTTGGAGGACAGGCCCCGTGAAAAATTGGTGCAGCGGGGAGCTGCAGGGTTAAGTAATTCTGAGCTTTTAGCTATCTTGATCCGTACTGGCACACAAAAGCGTTCTGCTTTAAGAATAGCAGAAGAGCTGACTGCTTCTGGTGGCCTGTATCAAAATATAGCCTGCGCGCACAGCGTGGCAGAGCTGGCTAAGGTAAATGGATTAGGTACTGCGAAAGCTGCAACGATCCTGGCTGCTTTGGAATTAGGCAAGCGTATTGCAGCAGCGAAAAGACAGACTAAGCCGAAAATAGAATCGCCGCAAAAAGGTGCGGAGATACTTCTGCCAAGATTGCGGTATGAACGGCATGAAAAATTTCTGGTGTTATTGTTAGACAGTAAAAATCAGGTTATAAGGACAGAGCAGATTTCAGAGGGCTCTGTTAACAGCTCAGTTGTGCATCCCCGGGAAGTGTTTGCTCCGGCATTGCTTTACCACGCTGCCGCTATTTTGGTAGCACATAACCATCCTTCCGGAGATCCTAAACCCAGTCAGGAAGATAAAGAGCTTACTCGCAGCCTGGCAGAGACAGGCATAATTATGGGAATTCCGCTGATTGACCACCTGGTTATTGGCGATGGAATATTTTTTAGTTTTAGAGAGCAAGGTTATTTAGATAAATGAGGTGTTGAAGAATGTTTGGTATTTTTAAAAGTTTTGCTCATGATATGGGGATCGATTTGGGGACCGCTAACACTTTGGTACATGCCAAAGGCAAGGGGATCATTATCAGGGAACCTTCTGTAGTTGCAGTTGACAAAGAGAATAAAGAAGTATTGGCCATTGGTGCCGAAGCTAAGCAGATGATCGGCCGTACTCCGGGGCATATCGTGGCTATTCGTCCCATGAAGGACGGCGTTATTGCTGATTTTGATATTACGCAGTCAATGCTTAAATATTTTATTAAAAAAGCTATTGGCAAACATTCTTTAATACGTCCACGCATTGTTGTCGGTGTGCCTTCAGGAGTCACGGAGGTTGAAAAACGCGCGGTCATCGATGCTACGGTACAGGCTGGCGCCAGAGAAGCATATCTGATCGAAGAACCAATGGCAGCTGCTATTGGCGCGGGGCTGCCGGTGCAGGAGGCAACGGGCAGCATGGTCGTTGATATTGGCGGCGGGACCTGCGAGGTAGCGGTAATTTCTTTAGGCGGCATCGTTATCAGCCGTTCTATTCGTACTGGTGGCGACGCTATGGATGATGCCATTGTGCGATATATCAGAAAAACATTCAGCCTGCTGATTGGCGAGCGTACGGCCGAAGAAATAAAAATCACTATTGGCACGGCGATGGAGCTTGAAGAAGCAACGGAAATGGAAATTCGCGGGCGCGATCTGGTGACCGGGTTGCCTAAAAACCTTCTGATCAATGCAAATCAGGTTTGCGAGGCTTTAAGCGAACCCGTGGCGAATATTGTCGACGCTGTACGTAATACTCTGGAGAGAACTCCGCCGGAGCTGGCGGCCGATATTATGGATCGTGGTATCGTTATGACCGGAGGTTCTTCTTTGCTGAGAAATCTTGACCGTTTGTTGAGTAAAGAAACGGGTATGCCGGTTTATGTTTCCGATGATGCTTTATCCTGTGTCGCTTTAGGCACTGGCATTGCGGTTGAAAATGTAGATGTTTATAAAAAAGGCTTTATGGCGTCTAATAATAAATAAAGGCTGAAAGATTATTGTGAGTAAGAAAAAAATGAGCCTGCTTCTGAGCGTAATAGCATTAGTGGCACTGATGGCTTTAGCTGTTGATGGAAGAGTACGTTTCCCGGTGCTGAACAGAATGGTAATTGCCGTGCTGAGTCCTGTCAACAGCGGCGTTCAGACAATCACAGGCGCGGCTTCTTCTTTGGGAAATAAGCTGAAAGCTGTTACGACAATGGAAGCAGAAAATGAGCAATTAAAAAAAGAGAATGCTGAATTGCGCCGGGCTAATATAGCTATGGCTGAGTTCTATGCCGAAAATCAGCGCCTGAAGAAGCTTTTGCAGTATAAAGAGCAGTCGCCTGAACAGAAACTGCTGCCGGCAAAAGTTGTCGGACGGAACATGGGCGATCTGCAGGATGTGGTAATAATTGACCGCGGATCTGCAGATGGCGTAGACAAAGAGATGGCTGTAGTTACAGGCGATGGCATCGTCGGTTTGGTAGAAGAAGTTTATCCCGATGTCGCTAAGGTCATGCTCATTACCAGCAGCCGCTGTAAGATAGGGGCCAGGATTTTGCGGGCTGATTCCAGGGCTGTAGGCGTTATCTGCGGAAAAAGTATGGAAAATCTGCCTTTATCAATGGAGCATTTGCCAAGGGAAGCGGATGTAAGAAAAGGTGATGTCGTTATTACCAGCGGGTTCAGCGGCAGGCATCCGGCCGGGCTGGTAATAGGAACAGTAAGAGAGACCAGTCCTGAGGCGGCGGGACTTTTGCTGAACGCCGATGTCGATCCTGCTGTTGACAGCAGTAAGGTTGAGGAAGTCTTTGTTGTGACCGGTTATAATAATCCGGCGGCAATAAGTAAACTAAATAGTAATACCGAAGGGGGACAGGCACAATGAGGAAACTGATTTGGCCCGTCCTGTTTCTGTTCTGTTTGTCTTTACAGATGAGCCTGCCGCAAACTCAGTGGTTCAAATTTGATTTGCCGCTGCTGCTTATTTACTGCTACGCTATGCTGAGAGGCGCGGTAGCCGGCGGTATAGCCGGGTTTATTACAGGCCTGCTGCAGGATATTCTGACCGGCGGTGTTTTTGGTTTTCATATCCTGACCAGAACTGCTGTAGGCTATTATGCAGGCTATACTAAAGAAAAGGTTTTTAAAGACAGTATGTTTTATAATATCATTGCTGTGGGCGCTATAACCCTGGCTTTACGCTGCTGCTATTTTATTCTGCAGATTATCATGGCTAAAGGCTTTAGCGTTTTACTGTTTGAACTGGCTCTGGAGGAAGCGCTTGCTTATTGCCTGGGAAATATTATTTTTGTGATCCCGCTGTATCTGCTGACTGAAAAAATGCAGAAATGGATAGAGCTGGATGATGGATTGCATTAAACAAAGGAGGTCAAATCGTGCTGAACAAAAAATACGCGCGCCGCTTGGAAGTCATGCTGGCAGCAGCAGTATGCATATTTTTGATTTTGCTCGGCAGAATGGCCTATTTGCAGCTTTATAAAGGCGACTATTATGGCAGTCAGGCAGACGGTAACAGATTGCGCAGAACAAAAATCACGGCGCCGCGGGGACTGTTTTTTGATTACAAAGGGCAGGAGCTGGTCAATAACCTGCCAGGTTATGCCGTGGCCTTGCAGCGTCAGGGGCAGATGGACAACGAAAAAGTGATCGGGATACTGGCAGAAATATTGAATATGCCGGAAGAACAGATCAGAAAACGTATCGCTGCCAACCAAAACAGTTATGAGCCTGTTCGGTTAAAAAGCAACGTTTCACCTGAGATCGTGACCAAGATAGAAGAACGCAGGCTGGAATTACCGGGAGTTTTACTGGAATTGCAGCCGATCCGCAATTATTTGTATAAAGAACTGGCTGTCCATGCCCTGGGCTATGTGGGCGAGGCCAGTGAATATGATATTACCGAAGGTGCCTACAAAGGAATGCCAGGTGGTAGTATTGTTGGTAAATTTGGTATTGAAAAAACTTTTGACAAAATGATCCGCGGGATAGACGGCAGCTTTGATGAGGAGGTAGACGTTGCCGGTAATGTCGTCAAGCAGCTGGGGCAGCGTGATCCGGTTCCTGGTAAAAGTTTGCAGCTGACCATCGATAAAGATCTGCAGATGGTCATGGAAAAAGCTGTTGACGAACAGCTGGCCTATCTGCGGTCAAGCGGTATCGCCCCGAATGCCCGGGCGGCGGCAATTGTAGCGATCGATCCGCGCAGCGGAGCTGTAAGAGCTATGGTAAGCAGGCCGGCGTTTGACCCAAATCTTTTTGTCAACGGGATATCGGAAAAAGACTGGCAGGTCATCAATAATGACCCGAATTATCCTATGGGCAATAAAGTTATATCCGGTGAGTATCCTCCGGGATCTACATTCAAGATCATCACCGGCACGGCAGCGCTGGAGCTTGGCAAGGTAACACCGGAAGAACTGATTTTTGACTCCGGTCAGCACTGGCTGGTGCCGATGGGCAATGCTGGCGGTGAAGCTTTGGGCTGGATCAATTTTCAGCAGGCTTTAAGTATGTCGGATAACGTATACTTTTATGAAATGGGTAACAGGCTGGGTATCGATAATCTGGTTGAATTTGCGCGCAAATTCGGCATGGGCAAAAAGACAGGCATCGAACTGGAAGGTGAGGCATCAGGTCTGCTGCCGACACCGGAAAATAAACGTAAGATTTTTACAGGCGAGGATTGGACACTGGGCGATACTTTTAACGCTTCTATCGGTCAGGGCATAGACCTGGCAACTCCGCTGCAGATTGCTGTGATGATGAGCTGTGTCGCCGGCGGTGGTATTTATCACCAGCCTTATCTGGTAGATAAAGTGCTTAACAATGACGGCAGTGTTTTTGAAGTGCGTAAGCATCAGGAGCCATATGCTTTGGGGGTATCGCAAAAAACGCTGGAACTGATCAGGCAGGGTCTGATGGGTGTAACGCAGCCGGGAGGAACGGCTTCTTACTTTGCCAATCTGCCGAAAGCAATGGCTGCTAAAACAGGTACGGCAGAAAATCCGCATGGCCGGGATCATGGCCTGTTTGTTGCTTATGGACCTGTGGATGCGCCGGAACTGGTTGTTGCCGCAGTTGTTGAGCAGGGCAGCTTTGGTTCCACTTCGGCAGGGCCGATCGTCTATAAAGTGTTTGAAGAATGGTTTAGAGAAGAAGGTTTGATTCCGCCGCAGGCGGTAAAATAAGCAGAACCTGCAGAAAGGACAGCAAATGCAGCAAAACAGATATTTTCGCAATTTAGACTGGTGGCTGGTCATCGCTATTTTAGGCCTGGTCGGCATAGGTATCTGCCTGATCGCCAGTGCCACTCACTCTTTTGCCGTAGCTACAGGCAAAGCCTGGCATGTTGAACGTCAAAGCCTGTTTTTAATGATTGATCTGGTGCTGGTTATCTTTTCGCTGCGCTTCGACTATCGGCTGCTCAAAGATATTGCAACCCCGCTATACATCTTTAATATCGTGCTGCTTTTGGCGGTAATGTTTTTGGGGCACAGCCAACTGGGGGCTCAAAGATGGATCCAGATCGGACCGCTGAGTATCCAGCCATCTGAATTTTCCAAAGCGATAATGATAGTGTGCCTGGCAGCGTTTTTAAATAAAAGACTGGAAACACTGGATAGTTTTACTGATTATTTGCCCGCTATGGCCTATGTATTTTTTCCTTTCGTGCTGGTCATGAAGCAGCCGGATCTTGGCACATCACTGGTTTTTATGGCCATTTTGCTGGGGATGCTGCTCATCAGCGGCTTTAAGGTCAAATGGCTGATGTATATGGGCGGAGCACTTATTGCTTTGATGCCTGCCCTGTGGCATATTTTAAAAGAATATCAAAAAAACCGGATTAGGGTCTTTTTAAATCCGGAACTCGACCCTTTTGGTGCCGGTTATCATGTTATCCAATCTAAAATAGCCATTGGTTCAGGACTGCTGGCAGGTAAAGGCTGGTTTTTGGGTACTCAGAGTCAGCTCAACTTTCTGCCCGAAAATCATACGGATTTTATTTTTGCCGTTGCCGGTGAAGAATTTGGGTTCATTGGTATTCTTATTATTTTGTTATTATATCTGATCGTTATTTGGCGCGGGCTGACTATTGCCCTGAATGCTGAAGACGACTTTGGTACCTTGCTGGCGGTAGGGATAACTTTTATGTTTATGTTCCATGTGCTGGTAAATATTGGTATGACCGCGGGAATTATGCCTGTTACAGGTGTGCCGCTGCCGTTTATGAGTTATGGGGTAAGCTCGCTGACTACGAATATGCTGTTGGCCGGTTTGCTGCTGAACATCAATATGCGGCGTCAACAGCTGCAATTTTAGAGGAGGAACGGCATGGGAAAAGAATTAAGGATTGATATACTCAGCAGTGTGCAGAAACCTGCCCGTTATACAGGCGGAGAATTTAACAGTATTGTCAAAAGCCCGGAGGAAACCGAAGTAAGTATTGCTTTGGCATTTCCTGATATTTATGAAGTGGGTATGAGTTATCTGGGCTTTAAAATCTTATATCATATTTTAAACAGCGAAAACGGCGTCGCTGCAGAACGGGTCTATGCTCCCTGGGTGGATATGGAAGCGCAGATGCGTGCCAATGCTATTCCGCTGCGAACTTTGGAAACAGAAAAAGTACTGCGGGATTTTGATTTTGTGGGCTTTACTCTGCAATATGAGCTTTCTTATACCAACATTCTCAATATGCTCGATTTGGGGCAGATCCCTGTGCAAACCAGGGAACGGACGGAAAAAGATCCGTTCGTCATCGTTGGGGGGCCCTGCGTCTATAATCCCGAACCTCTGGCCGATTTTTTTGATCTTGCGATTGTTGGTGAAGGCGAAGAAGTGATCGTTGAACTGATGGATGCTTATAAAAAATGGCAGCGGGAAGGCAAGCCTGGCGGCCGACTGGGGTTTCTCGAACTTGCAGTGCAGATCAAGGGCATTTATGTACCGTCGTTCTATGACGTTACATATAACGAAGATGGCACGGTAGCGGCAGTTGTTCCTAACCGCAGCTGCGCTCCTGCGGCCGTTGAAAAACGGGTGATCAGTGATATGGGCACTGTCGATTATCCGACGTCGCCGATCGTGCCCTTTGGGGAAATCGTCCATGACAGGATCATGCTGGAAGTTTTTCGCGGCTGCAGCCGTGGCTGCCGTTTCTGCCATGCGGGGATGGTCTATCGTCCGGTACGTGAACGCAGGCCCGAGCTTTTAAAAGAACTGGCGCGTCAGCTGGTGGATAATACAGGTTATAACGAAATTTCGCTGGTATCTTTAAGCACGGCCGATTATTCCTGCCTGGGGCCGATGATACACGAGATGATCGAAGAATTTAAAGACGAAAAGGTCAGCGTATCGCTGCCTTCTCTGCGGATCGATAGTTTTTCTGTTGATCTGGCTAAAGAAGTGCAGGCTGTGCGTAAAAGCGGTCTGACTTTTGCACCGGAAGCCGGCAGCCAGAGGATGCGCGACGTGATCAATAAAGGCGTCACAGAAGCAGATCTGATGAATGCAGTAGGGGCGGCTTTTGCTTCTGGCTGGTCGTCAGTAAAATTATATTTTATGATAGGCTTGCCCGGTGAAACTGACGAGGACGTGCTGGCGATCGCCAAACTGGCTAAAGCAGTACAATATAAATACCAGGAAGTTACCGGACGCCGCGGCGCAAAAGTAACAGTGAGCGCTTCTTCCTTTGTGCCGAAACCGTATACACCCTTTCAATGGGTGCCGCAGGATGATATAGCCGAACTGCGGCGGAAGCAATTTTTACTGAAGGATGCGCTTAAGGTAAAAAATATCACCTTCCAATATCATGATTCAGTGACCAGCGTAATGGAAGCTGTTTTCGCAAGAGGAGACCGCCGTTTAGGCAAGGCCCTGTATCTGGCCTGGCAGCGCGGTGCGAAGTTTGACGGCTGGAGCGAGCATTTTTCTTATGACCGCTGGCTGGAAGCGTTGCAGGACGCAGGTCTGACCAAAGAGTTCTATATAGGACGTGAACGTGGAGCTGCGGAACTATTCCCCTGGGAACATATCCAGCCTGCCGTAGCGCGTAGTTTTCTGCGTCGGGAATATGAAAAAGCCCTGGCGGAAGAATTGACCCATGATTGCCGTCATGGTACCTGCACCGGCTGTGGCGTTTGCCAGAAGCTGGGCGTAAAAATAATCGACTGGAAAGAGCAGGGTTTAGTATGAAATTAAGGATGCAGATAACTAAGGAGAAAGAAATACGTTTTATTTCCCATTTAGAATATGTGCGGACTATAGAGAGAGCTATACGGCGCGCTAAATTACCTGCTGCCTATTCCGAAGGCTTCAATCCGCACTTAAAGTTTTCGCTGGCGTCGGCGCTTGGCGTCGGGGTCGTCAGCATGGCTGAATTTGTGGAGATCGAGCTGGCTGAACCGATGGAAGCAGCTGAGGCAGTGCGGAAAATGACGGCGGCTTTGCCACGGGGGATACGTATCCTGGCGGCCGACGTTACGGCTAATAACGCGCCGGCGTTGATGGCTTCTGCTGGCGGCGCAGAGTATATTGTGACACTGCCTTATGACGGCGGGTATGTTGAGGCCGTAGCGGCTTTTAATGCGGCAACCAGTGTTATTTATGCCAAGGCTGCTCCCAAGCTTAAAAACAAAATCAAAGAAATTGATGTAAAATTTTATATCCCTGAAATAGCTGCAAGTCAGGAAAATGGTTTGCTGACTTTGAAATTTTCCTGCCGTATTACACCTAACGGCAGCATGAAAGCAGCAGATCTGTTAAATACCCTGAATCAGCATTTCGGGATGCAGCTGCCAGTCGAAAAAGCAGATATTACCAGACTGGACCTGTATCGTACAGCTGCTGACGGCACGAGAATGCCGATGCTGGAACATACGCAGGGCTGACCAATAATTTTGAAAGGAGGGCTTCTGGATGGAAACAAAGATCATCATCAGTGCTACGGCAGAAGAAACGCGCATGGGCCTTACTGAAAATGGACAGCTGATGGAATATTTAGTAGAGCGCAGCAGTGAAAAACATCTTGTCGGCAATATTTTTAAAGGCCGTGTGAATAACGTGGTACCTGGTATCCAGGCGGCTTTTATCGATATTGGTTTGCAGCAGAACGCCTTCCTTTATTTAGGAGACAGCAATGATATTACTGAAGGCAAGTCTGTATTAGTCCAGATAACCAAAGATGCCCGGGGCAGTAAGGGGCCTTCAGCTACACGTGAGCTGACTTTGCCGGGGCGTTACGTAGTGCTTTTACCGCTGGCCGATTATATTGGCGTGTCACATAAAATAGAAGATAAAGAAGAACGCGGACGTTTAAAAAATATTGTCGAAGCGGCAAAACCTGCGGGGATGGGAATCGTTATCCGCACGGCGGCTATTGGTGCCAGCGAGGAAGCTCTGGTCGAAGACATCAGGCATTTATGCGCCAACTGGCGTGTTATTGAAGCACGGGCCAAAGTAGAAAAAGCGCCGGCGACTTTGTACCGCGAATTGGATTTATCCGTGCGGATCGTCCGCGACTACCTGACTAATGATGTTTCGCAAATCATTCTGGATGACAAAGCTGTGTATGGCCGCGTGTGCGAATTACTGAAAAATATGCCGGGCGGGACAACAGGACGTGTGCTGCTGCATGAAAAGCAGGAAGATGTTTTTGCACATTACGGGCTGCGTGAAGAAATAGAGACTATTTCTGACAGACGGATAGACTTAGGCTGCGGCGGTTATCTGGTCATTGATTATACAGAAGCGATGACTGTCATTGATGTGAACAGCGGCCGCTACAGCGGGCGTGAAAATTTGGAAGAAACTATCATGCAGATCAACCGTGAGGCTGCCGTCGAGATAGCCAGGCAGCTGAGACTGCGAGATATTGGCGGTATCATAGTAGTGGATTTCATTGATATGCATACCGAAGCGCATCAGCAGGAAATTCTGCAGGTATTGCAGCAGGCTCTGGCGAACGATAAGATGAAACCGCGTGTGCAGGACATTACAGTGCTTAATTTAGTTGAGATCACAAGGAAAAAATCGCGCCAGAACCTTTCAACGGTGCTGTATGCCCCCTGTCCTATCTGCCAGGGAGGCGGCAGGGTGCAGTCGCGAGAAACGATTGCGCTGGAAATAAAAAGGCGGTTGCGGACGCTTCTGGCCAAGCCCTGCGCATCGCGCAGTATTCTTATTTCTGCGAATCCCTGGATGGTAGAATGGCTGCGTGCCAAGGATCTGCGGCAGTGGGAACGGGAACTGGCCTGCAAGATCGCAGTCGAAGCGGATACAGGACTGCATATAGAAACCTTTTCAATTTTAGATAATACCGGTGTTGACAAATAACGCCGCTTGTAATAAAATATTCAAGTATAGACTGATTAAGTCTGTCCCCAACCGCGCAGAGAGGTTCCGTAAACTCTTTCAGAGTACCGAATTTGGCGAGTCTATCATAAGGGAGGTGCAAATAGATGTACGCAATCATTAAAACCGGCGGCAAACAATACCGCGTTAGCGAAGGCGACGTTCTGAACATTGAAAAACTGGACGTTGAAGCTGGCAGTGAAGTTGTTTTTGACGAAGTTTTGACTGTTGTTGCTGACAGCGATGTTAAAATCGGCAAGCCCGTTGTTGACGGCGCTAAAGTAACTGCTAAAGTTGTTGAACATGGTAAAGCTGAAAAGATTTTTGTTTTCAAATATAAAGCAAAATCCAACTACCGCAAACGCCAGGGTCATCGTCAACCGTTCACCAAAGTTGAAATTTCTAAAATCGAAGCTTAACAGCGATGATTACAGTAGATTTATTCAAGAACGAACAGGGGCTGATTACAGGCTATAAGGTCAGCGGTCACGCAGGCTTTGCAGCAGCAGGCGAAGATGTAGTCTGCGGAGCGGTCTCTGTTTTGACGCAAACGCCGATCCTTGGATTGGAACAGCATTTGAAATGTCAGCCGTCCTATCACGTAGCTGAGGCAGACGGCATTTTAGAAGTAAATCTGAATAATACTCCGAATGAATTGACTCAGGCGATTCTGGCAACTATGGAATGTGGGTTGCTGGGAATAGCCGAGCAGTATCCGAAGTACGTTCGCATTCATACACACAGGAGGTGAATCGCAATGTTTAAACTGATCCTGCAATTGCATGCTCATAAAAAAGGTACCGGCAGCTCTCACAATGGCCGTGACTCCAACGCTCAACGTTTGGGCACCAAAGCTCACGAAAGCCAATTGGTAACTGCTGGCAGTATTATCGTACGTCAACGTGGTACCAGATTCCATCCCGGCAACAATGTTGGCATGGGTAAAGATTACACCATCTATGCTACTATCGAAGGCCGCGTCAAATTTGAACGCAAAGGCCGTGACAAACGTCAAATCAGCGTTTATCCGGTAGAAGAAGCAGCAATGTAATTAAAGCTTAAAGCACTCACTTCGGTGAGTGCTTTTTTTATAAATAACTGCAGTGATAAGATTTTACAGCACTTATGCAGCCTGTCCGTTTACCGGACAGGTTTTATTTTTTTATAAAATATAAAAATTTATAAATCAGGCTCAAATATTACAACTTTAGGAGTAATTTTATACATCTCTGGTTGTAATATAGCTTGTTGTTTGTTTATATAATCATCCCTAAGGAGTAAAATAAATAACATAATTCTAACTTTGGCAGTCTATTTGCGGATAGCCACTTCTATTAAAATATAAGTGTGGGCTGGGGAATGTTCAGCTGATAACAACATTTGATAATTTAAAAGAAATACAGTAAAAATTATGCAAATATCTGTAAGTAATGCAAAAGGAAGAAGTATGTAATATTAAAATTAAAATTTCTTTAAGATTATATTTGTTTTGTTGTAAAAATATACTAAAACCGATATAATCATTTTGCACTGAACTGTAGTTATTTTGATGTTGTACTTAAGGAGATGAAAATGATGCGCAACACTTTTTCTTCACAAGAGTGGCTGAAATTTATTGGTAAGGAAAAATTACAAACCTTTCAGGATTCTTTCGCTCGCGTAGATAATATTAGTTTATGTTTTTTTGATTTAGAAGGTGTTCCTTTAACAGTGTGGTCAAATTCAAGTCTTCTTTGTCATCAGATCATTCAAAATAACAAAAAGCGTTGTCAGCAGGAAAAAGAAAAATCTATGTGTTTCTTAAAAAAGACACAGCAGATCAAATTATTTACCTGCTACTTGGGTTTAACATATTTTATGTGCCCTGTTTATTACAACAATAAAATGGTTGCGATTGCCTATGGCGGCGGTATTGCTACTGAGGTACACACAGTTCCGCAGGAGATCATAGACCGTTATAATATACCTTTGATGCCTCAGCGTAAGTTGCAGAGGATCGGCGAGTTGCTGGTACAGACAATGGCACTGGTCAATTTTGATTTGAGCGTGATAGAAAATATTGGTTCGGAAAAAGCCGAGTCGGAGCTGAATGTTTTTAACGGCATTTTAAGTAAACGAGAAGCGGAAGTGGCAATGCTGATTTGCCAGGGTCTGAGTAATAAGCAAATTGCAGAGCAGCTATTTGTCAGCGAAAAAACGATTAAGACTCATGTCAGTAATATTTTGAGCAAGCTGGATATCAAAGATCGCATGCAGCTGATTCTTGAATATTGCAGAATTGTGCCTAATGCCAAATAAAAGCAGCTGGGGCAGGTGAAAAATGAGTATAAAGAAAAAACTGAGTATTTTTGTTTTGGGGTTATTATTGATACCCATGCTGTTATTACTGCTCTCAACGCAGCATTTTTTCGATCAGCAGATTCAGGAAAACGAGCGTAATTATTTACAGGTTGCGATGAAAACTGTTCGCAATGACATGGAGAACCGGATGGAAGAGATGCGCAAAGCCGGCTGGCTTTGCGTAGGAAATTCCAATCTTTATAAAGCCATCTATGACAAGGATAAAAACAAGCTCGATCTGGCGCTGCATAATTTAGAGCGTAATTATAGCTATCTTGACTATATAGCTATTGTTGACAGGGAAAACAGTATTTTGGTCAGCAGTTCTCCTTATTTATTATATCCTGACGGCAGTAAGATCAAAGTCCTGGCTGCCAGCAGTATGCTGTTTGGTCAAACGCATGTATCGGAAGAAGTCGTCAGTCTGGGAGAGCTGTTTACCAGGGATTCACTTGAGTATAATCAATTTTCGATAAAAATCCTCAATCAGCCTGCAGGTGCGGAAGAGTACCTGCGTAAAGCGTTAATGGGAATAGTTATAGTGCCGATCAGGGACAGGACTGCAAATAACGAGATTATCGGTGCTGTCATTTTGGGTGACTTGCTTAATAATGATAATTATTTTGCCGAACGTTACAGCAGAAATCTGGATAATTCTTTTTTAGCTTTTTCTATTGATGGTATCAGAATAGCTTCTAACATCCAGACCAATACTAAAAATAACTTTATTGGCAGCAGGGCCCCGCATGGTATCGGGAAATATCTGGCAGATGATAAACAGTATTTTGGCAAGGTGAAGGTCGATGACGAAGTACATGTTTTTTTAGACCAGAAAATATTTAACAGTGCGGAGGAACCGATCGCTATTGTTGGTATCGGTATTCCAGAAGAAAAATTTTCGGGTATTGTCAGCAATAATTATAAATATGTGCTGGGATTATTTTTCCTGTGCCTGCTGGCCATGCTGATCTTGGGCCAGCTGCTGGCTGAAAAAATAAGCTGTCCGATCGTACACGTTACTGATCTTACCCGTGACTATTACGAAAAGAATTTTGGCAATAAAGCTGTCTTAAACGGCAGAAAGGATGATGAAGGCGCTATATTGCAGGAAATGTTTGAAAAGTTTACGGCACAGCTGGAGCTGAGAAAACAGGAGAGCAGGTTATATTTGGAACAATTGGAATGCGAGCATGAACATCAGAAAAAATTAGCTGCAGAGCTGCAGAAAAATAATGAACAGCTGGAGTTAAATGTTGCTGAAAGGACTAAGTATTTACAGGAAGCTCTTAATGAACTGAAGAAAGTAGATGTTGCCAAATCACAGTTCATGGCAAATATCAGCCATGAACTGCGGACACCGCTCAATGCTATTATCGGGTCTGCCGATATTTTAAAAGATGATATTTTGGGTGCGTTGAATAAGAAACAGGAAAAATATGTTGCCAACATTTACAGCAGCAGTACTCATCTGTTGCAGCTGATCAATGATATTCTTGATATTTCCAAGATCGCCAGCGGAAAAATGACGCTTAATTACAGTGAATTTTATCTGAAGGAAATTGTTTTACAGACAGTAGAAAACGTAAAAAGCTATGTTGTCGATAAACAGTTAAAGGTAAATTTAACCTTTGAACCAGATGATTTTATGATTGAAGCAGATGCGGCCAAACTCAAACAGATCTTATATAATCTGCTTTCGAATGCTGTAAAGTTTACCCGGCAGGGCGGCGAGATAAAAATATATGTTTACCGGCGCGAAGATGCGGCAGAGTTTATTGTGCGTGATAATGGCATCGGGATCGCTGAACAGGATCAGGCAAGAGTTTTTGTGGAATTTGAACAGGTTGACAGCTCTTATACCCGTGAATATGAAGGTACGGGCTTAGGCTTGCCGCTGGTCAAAAAGATGGTAGAGATGCATGGCGGCTATGTTTATTTAAAAAGTGCTTTAGGGCAGGGCACGGAAGTTATTTTTTTGATACCTTTACAGCCGAAGATACAAAAACAGTAAAGAAAGAGGTGTACAGATGAAAACTGTTTTAATAGTGGACGATAATCTTAAAAATCTGGATTTATTCAAAGATTTTGTTGAAAGCTGGGGATATATGACTATTACTGCCCAGCAGGGGAAAGACGCGATCTGTTTTGCTGAACAATATTTGCCGGATATAATTCTTTTGGATGTTATGCTGCCAGGCATGAGCGGGTACGAGGTATGCCGCGAGTTAAAAGAGAATCCTAAAACGCAGCATATTCCGGTGGTGATGATCACTGTGCTTAATGATATTGCGGACAGGATTCATGGCTATAAAATAGGCGCGGACCAATTTTTGGTCAAACCGGTAGATTATAATGAACTGCACGCTATTTTGGGCAGCCTGTTTGGCAAGAAAAGTATGTACGATGAGATGGAAAGCAGATGGACTGTGATTGAAAGTCTCAATATTTTGCTGAAACAAATCTTACCTCCGGAGTCTGTTATAATGGCTGACCGTAAATTTCATTATTGCAGGAAGCTCTGTGATTATCTTAATCTATCAAAGAATGAGACTGAACAGGGACTGCTGCTGGTAAGGATACAGGATATCATAGCAACCCTGTGTAAACAGAAAGGTTCGACGCCGGAGGAAGAAATGGATTTTTTAGAGCCATTGAAAATGGAAAAATGGGCAAAATACCTGTTATTGTATATTCGTAATTATCTGAGTGGTGTCGACGAAAACCTGCAAAGAAAAATCAGGGAATGTCATTTGGAAAAGCTGGCAGGGATCAGTTTTGTTTTAGACCGCTATGGCAGTATTTTAGTAAGTGAAAATGGCGACGATAACAAGGCACTGTTAAAACTGCGGCAGGAGAGCAGTCAGTATGCCTATCCGGATGATGTGGTAAGATTGTTGGAACAGATCGTTAATGATGAATTATTTATGAAAAGTTTGAAATACAAGTAATTGGTATGAGGCCATAGGACTAAGGTCGTAGTCCTATGGCTTTTTTTTATGCAAGAATACAGCCTAAGGCTCACGAAGCCAAGTGCTAAATATTGTACAATCGAAACAGAAAGCAATGATACGCAAAGTTTCTGACAGAGAGGAAGATTTTTATGGCAAGATCATTATCCCCTATTGGTGTTAAACAGGATTTAGTTGGGCGTATTTTTGACATCCAGTCTTATTCTGTACATGACGGGCCCGGCTGCCGTACGCTGGTATTTTTATCAGGGTGCCCGCTGCGCTGCGAATGGTGTGCAAATCCGGAAGGTTTGGAAAACCGTGTACGTACATTATTCAGAGTTATGAAGTGCATCAACAGGTCCCAGGGCTGCAAACGTTGTATTTCCAAATGCCCGCATCAGGCGATTGCTCTTAGTGATGAAAAAGAAATACCATTGGCTATCGACTGGGAAAAATGCAAACACTGTGAAAGTCACGAATGTGTGGATGCCTGTTTGCAGGAAGCCTTTGTTCCTGCTTCGAGGGATATGAAAGTCTCCGAATTGATGAAAATTTTTGACCGCGACCGGCATTACTGGTCAGGTAAGGGCGGCGCTACGTTCAGCGGCGGCGATCCCATGTATCAGAAAGATTTTTTGCAGGCGGTTTTGAAAGAATGTCGTAATGCTTATATTCATACAGCGATTGAAACCAGCGGCTTTTTCCCGCAGGAAACTTATTTGGAAACCATGAAATATGTTGACTTTGCCTTTAATGATCTGAAGCATATGGATTCGGCGAAGCATCAAGAGAAAACAGGGGTTCCCAATGAACTTATTTTGTCTAATATTGCAGCTTTAGCACAATCAGACTGGCCGGGACGTCTGGTTTTAAGATCGCCTGTTATTGAAGGCTTTAATGACAGTAAAGAGAATATGGCGGCTATTGCAGAATTTATGCACAGTGTAGGCTTAACTGAATTTAATCTGCTGCCTTTCCACCGTCTGGGTGATTCCAAATGGAAATCCTGTGGGATGGTTTATCCCTATAGCATGTACGAAGCAACGCCACCTGAAAAATTAGAAGCTTTACAGAAGGTACTGCTTGATTTAGGTATCAAAGCTTATGTTGGTTCAGACACCCCATTTTAAAATTCCTCTATAGAACAGAAGCAGCGCACTGGTTTTGCTTGGACCGGTGTGCTGCTTCTGTTTTTTAGCTGTAGGACAACTAGTTCCAGAGGCTTAGGCAGCGTTCTATTTTTCAGACTTCCGCTCCTACTGGCGGCTCAATACTTAAGATTTTTCGCATAGTACACTTAAGGCAACCTAAGGGTACAGCAAGTGTAAATGTTGAATGGATGACTGCTTCTAAAAAATTACTGTAACCCTTATCGTGAATTCTATGTGAAAAAGGAGGATTTATTATGGCAAGAAAACTCGTTGATGTATTGGAAGAGCAAGGTATGTCCTTGAATCTTCAGGCCGGCGGTGAAGCACCGAAAGAGATGGTTGACCGTGAAGTAAAAGAAGGGGCTACAGAAAGAGCTGCTAAATTGAAAGATATTTATCTGCAGACTTTGTCTTCTGTAACCTGCGAATTCCCCTATTGGTATAACCGCGTATTCCAGGCTAATGAGGGTGACATCATGGAAGTACGCCGCGGCAGAGCTTTGAAAGCAGGCTTCGAGCATTTAACTCCCAGTATTTATCCTGGTGAATTACTTGTTGGTGCCAAAACTCAATATTATCGCGGTTCTTTCCCGATGCCGTGGCTGTCTGAAGGCTTCTTCATGGCCAAGGAAGATGAATTATACCAGGCTGCTTTGGCTTCCGGTTCTGCCAGTGCTGACCAGGTCAGTGCTTATGGCGCCGGCGGCGGCAACGTAACTGAAAGTTTTGGTAATGTTGTTTCTATAGCTGGTAAATATGGTATCCGTAAAGATGAGGTCCGTGTTTTAACTAAACTTGCCCGCGAGTGGGTCGGTAAATCTGTTGACGATGTCGGCCATCGCTATGAGCAAATGGTTCCCGAATATCCGATCAAAGAAGCTGTTATGCGCAGCCTGATCTGTATGTTTGACTCCGGTTATACCCTGCCGCAGGGCCGTGAAGTAATCAACTACTTCTATCCTTTGCAATATGGTTACGACGGATTGATCAAAATGTGCGAAGAAGGCATTGCTGAGACGGCTGGCCGTCCTGATGGTGATGGCATTATCGGTATGAGCAGGCTGTATTTCTATGAAGCCGTTAAACTGGTTCTTGAAGGTATCCAAACCTGGCATCTGCATTATGCTGAAGAGGCAAAACGTCTGGCTGCTACTGAAAAGAACGCCAAACAAAAGAAAGAATATGAAGAAATCGCCGAGATCATGGAACATATCGCTCATAAACAACCGCGTACCTTCCGTGAAGCTCTGCAGATGATCTACATGGTCCATATGGCCTCCGTCAATGAAGATGCTATTTCCGGCATGTCTCCCGGACGTATCGGACAGGTTCTTTGGCCATGGTTCGAGCAGGATATGGAAGCTGGACGTATCACCGAAGCTGAAGTACTGGAACTTTTGGAATGCTACCGCGTAAAAATGACCTGTATCGACTGCTTCGCTTCGATGGGCGTTGTTGGCGGCGTACTTTCCGGCAATACTTTCAACAATGTCTGCATCGGCGGCTTGACCCGTGACGGTCAATCAGCTGCTAACAGACTGGAAATGCTGCTTTTGGAAGCTGGTATGACCTGCCAGACCACGCAGCCGACTCTGTCTGTATTGTATGATGACAAACTGCCTGAAGAATTCCTGCTGAAAGCTGTAGAGTGCGAAAAGAGCGGCACCGGCTACCCGGCCTGGATGAACAACCGCGGCGGTATCGAGTTCATTATGAAGAACTACGGCCCGGAAGGCATGAATCTGGAAGATGCACGCGCGTTCTCTATCGGCGGCTGTCTGGAAACGTCTCCCGGCATTTGGAAAGAATTGGAACTGAACGGCAAGAAATACTGGATTCCGGGCGGCGCAGGCCAACCGACTTCCGTAGGTGTACATTTTATTTCCAACCCGAAAGTTCTGGAAATGGTACTTACTAACGGTTATGACAGACGTATTGATTTGCAGGTTTTGCCGCCTCATAACAAAACCTTCAAAACTTATGAAGAATTGTATGAACAATTCCTTAAATACTATGACATCGTCATTGATTGTCTGGTAACTACCAATAATATCCAGCATGACGTATGGCGTAAACACAATATGTCGCTGGTCAACTCCTTCCTGAAACCTGACTGCCTGGCAAAAGGCCAGCATATCGGCAATATGGGTTATCGCTACAATGCTACATATAACATTGAAGATACCGGTACGATCAATATGGTCAACTCCCTGTACAACATCAAGAAATTGGTATTTGAAGATAAGAAATACACTCTGGAAGAACTTACAGATGCGCTTATCAACAACTTCGGTTTCAAAAATGCTGATGAAATCGGCAGCTTCTCGCTTGAAGCTCAGGAAAAACGCGATGATGATGACGGACGTTACGATCAGATCCATGCAGATTGCCTGAGATCCTTCAAATATGGCAACGATATTCCTGAAGTCGACAGCATTTTGGCTGAGTTTGAAGACTGGTACTGCGGCTGCGGCGATAAATATGAATCTCTGTATGCCAAACCGTTCTATGTCTGCCAGATGTCCGTATCCACTCATGCACCGCAAGGCGCTGCCACTCTGGCTTCTGCCGACGGTCGTCTTTCCGGCACTACCTTTGCTGACGCTTCCATGTCCGCATACCCCGGTACCGACCGCAATGGCGCCTATGCCTTGTTCGAATCCGCTACTTGCTGGGATCACAGCAGATCTCAAAACTCGCAGATGAACCTGAAACTGCATCCGAATGCAGTCAAAGGCATCGAGGGTTCCAAGAAATTGTTGGATCTGACCCGTTCTTACATGAGAAAAGGCGGTTTCCATATCCAATTCAATATCGTCGATTCCAAAGTTTTGAAAGATGCTCAAAAACATCCTAACAACTATCGTGACCTCTTAGTTCGTGTAGCCGGCTTTACTCAATACTGGGTAGAAATCGGCAAGCCGATCCAGGACGAAGTTGTTGCAAGAACCGAATACGAAGGAGTGTGAGTCACAATGGCTAAAAATAATCATGCTGATTGCCGTAATTTTACCCCCATTGACGTTGCGAAAGGTATCTGCCACGCCAATAATGACAGTATTATCCTTATTGACAGTGAAACCTGCCCGATGTTCGATCCTATCGCTAAATGCAAATGCTGCAAATGCTTTGTAGAAGCTGATGAAAACAACATTGGTATCTGCGACGGCTTTAAGAAAAAAGACTGGACCTATGGCGATCTGAAAGCTGTATATTGCGAACAGTTTACAAGAAAATAAGTTTATTACAATACTTCCTCCTTAACTAAATTAAGTTGGCGGATGCAGGAGCCTGCATCCGCCTCTTTTCAAAATGGGGCTGAAATTTGTAATTACTATTAACTCATAATCTTTTACAGATTTGTGAGATGAAGGGATGGTTTGTATGGATGCGAAAAGAACCTCTTACTTTGTAGTTGTTGCTGCGTGGTTAGCAGTATTTTGCCTGTTTGGTTACCGCTCTACTTTTGCGATCCTGGCCGGGCCGATGTCACAGACGATGGGCTGGACCGGTGCGCAGGTATCGTTAGGCTATTCGCTGATGATGAGCATGTATGCTGTTACAGCTTTTTTCAGCGGGATGATTTTGGATAAATGGGGCACTAAGCCTGTTTATACTATTGCCGCAGTTTTTTGTATGCTGGGCTTTTACCTGACCGCTAAAGTTGAATCTTTGTATGCTTATTATGCAGCCTATGCCATTTTTGCCGGTATCGGTACCGGTATGCTGTGGGTATCGTCAACTATTTCCATTCGTAAATGGTTTGTCGGCAAATATTATGCCAAAATGTGGGGCATTGCTTTTGCCGGTGCTCCGATGGCGCAGATCCTGCTCAGTCTGGGCGTAAAACCGATGCTGGTACAGAATGCAGGTCAATGGCGTGACGCTATGACGATTCTGGGCTGGGTCTCTCTGGTAGCGCTGCTGCTTGCCGCTCTGTTGGCGAAAAAGAATCCGGAACAGTACGGACTGCATGCTTTTGGTGAAGTTCCACCAGCCAAAGGTACGGCTGCTCAGCAGGAATATCCCTGGAAGATTGGCGAAGCGTTCAGTACTTTCCCTATTTGGGGTTCGATCTTTGCTTTCCTGACCAGTATGGTTGCAGAATTTTTGATCTGGACGCAGGTCGTTACCTATTGGACCAAAGATTTGAAGATGACCTTGGATAACGCGACTAACCTTTATATCATCATCGGTATCGCCGGCATCTTCACGATGCCGCTGTTGGGTATCGTATCCGATAAATTAGTTGTAGCGATGAAAAATGAAATCAAAGCCAGAAAAACCATGCTTATCTTTGGACCGGCGGTAGGTGCTGTGGCATGTCTGTTGCTGATGACCATGGGGCCGCAGTCCACTACTTTAGGCGCTTTGATCTGCATATTGTTTGCTGTTTACTGGGCCATCGAGCCGGGCGGCGTCGTTGGTTATGCGGGCGCTATCTATGGCCGCGTCAGCCTTGGTAAATTGTGGGGGCTTGCTACCCTGATCGTTATGGGTATCGGTCCGGCGCTGGGCAGCTTTATGGGTGGTTATCTGGCCGACACAACCGGTAATTTTATTGCCTCCATTAAGTTTGCGCTGTGTTCCTTTGTTATTTCAGCGATTATTGCCTTTATTTTGCCGCTGAAAATAAAGGTCCCTGATCGTAAAGATGTAGTTTTAGAAGAAAACGAAGATTATACAGAATAAATATGATTTTAAACAACTAGCGTGATTATAAAATATTTATTTAGGGGCTGAAAATATGAAAGTATTGGTAATTGGTGACAGCTACGGTTTACCGCGCTATGCCAAAGACAGTTTTAATGTAGAACTGGATTATGCGGGAACATATCCTGAACAGCTGCGCAGAATGCTTACTGCTCATTTTGCAGAAGACATCTGCCTGGTAAACCGCTGCCGCCATGCCAATACCAGTTTAAGCCTTATAAAAGGCGAGGCCAATGAAATAGAATTTTTACGTCCCGACTATACAATACTGCAATTGGGGCTGGTCGATTTATGGCCGGCCGAAGGACGAAGAATCTGGCCGCTTTATTCGGAACAGTACGGTCGTGACCCCTGGGTTACGCCTGATGAATATAAAAATAATCTGCAGCTTTTTATAAAATTTGCCAATAGCAGGGGCAGCAAAGTGATCCTTGTAAATAGTCCACCTGTAAGTAAGCCGCATCTGCTTAAACATACAGGGTTAGAAAAAAAGATCGCGCAGTATAATAATCTGCTGGCAAGGTTAGCGCCGGGTGCCAAAGGAATCCTGCTGGACTGGCATGAAAGTGTAAAGTGCTTGGCAGAGAGAAACGTATTTGGCAGCGACGGCATCCATCCGACCAGGGAAGCGTCAAAGCTGCTGGCCAGGCTGCTTTTGCAGCAGATAATATCATTTGAGGAGGAGGCTGGAAATGGATAGAGAAGAACTTTTACAAACTATTATCGCTAAAGAAGCGGCAATGTTTGTTGCCGTAAAAGCCAGTGAACCTGCCGATTGTCAGGAAATGCTGAAAACCTTTCATCTGATGCGGGAAATGAGTCATTCGGTCCTGGCAGACGACACGCTTGCTTCATATCTGCAGGATCTGGAAACGGCAGCGGCGACGGGGCGCAATTTAATGACAGAAAAATATGCCCGTATGGAAAATCTGATCCCGGCGCTCAATGAAAATGAACTGATCTGCAAAATAGTGGATATTGAAAGGGAATGGCTGTATGAGGTACACCAAAAATATCCGCTGACAGTAGCTGTCGACGGCGGCTTCACCACCTATGCTGTTTGTGAATTGGAGACATATTCTGATGAAACTTTAAATTTATACTATCGTGATATCTTTTTGGCAGTCACACAAAAGCGTAATCTGGTCGAAGAACGTTACCAGTATCTATACTGCAGATTAGGATTTAAAGATTTGGAGGAAGTTGAAACTCTGGCTCAAAAACGTGCGGCGGCAAAGGAGTGAAGAAAATGCAGAGAGATGAAATTATGCAGCGGATCATTGACCTGGAAACCGAGATGTTTACCGCAGTCAACGCGGAAGAAGCAGTACCTGCCAATACCATACCGGCTTTTAAGGAAATGCGCCGTATGACATATTCTGTTTTATCAGATAAAACAGTTGCCTTATGGCTGCAGGATCTGGAAACAGCAAAAAAAGACGGGCGTAATATTATGACGGAAAAATACGCTCTGATTGGCGGACAGATACCGACACTGCAGGAAAATCCGCAGATTGTAAAAATAGTGGATGTAGAAGAAAAATGGATGAATGAACTGGCTTTCAAATATCCGCATGCTGTCAAAAGAGAGCGTGCCAATGCAGAGCTTTTCAGAAAATATGCGTTGTGTGAATTGCAGACCTGGTCTCCGGTCACGATCAATGCCTATTTTGAGGATGTGAAAAAGGCTATGGAAGAAGGTCGTAATCTGGCGGAAGAGCGTTATGATAACCTGTACCAGAATATTGGGAAAGGGCGCCTGCGTGATGTGGAAGAATCATTAAAATAAAGTTTTTCAGGAAGGTTTTTTGTTGATACAAAAAACCTTCCTTTCTGTTATAATGATAAACAGAACAGTTAAGAATGGAGTGGTATGATGCTGCGTAAAATTTTATTAGTGATGAGTATGATGTTTATCCTGTCGGCAGGAGCTGCGGCTGCTGCAGATAAAACATATGAAGTGCCGGAAGGAAACTGTACGATCAGCCTGCCGGATAACTATGCTGTGACAGTTGTGGAACGTCCGACTGATCCGAATGATGAACTGGGTGTTCAGGTCGCTCAGCTTTCTGTCAGCGATCCTGCGGATAAATCGCTGGCTATGCATGTTATGGTGGAAAGCAGCAAGCTGACTAAAGAATTGCCGGACCTTGATTATAAACCGGGCGGAGTGATGAAGGACTATTTTGCTGAAAACCTGCAAAACAGCGGCTGGCAGGAACCTGTGGTAACAGGTGAACAGCAGAATGAAAACATGTATTTTATTAAATTTAGCAGTTATATAGCCGATAGCGTGGGACAGAAATATGACGGACAGATCTATGCTACGCTGAAGAACGGAAAATTGATCTATCTGATGCTGATGAGTAAAGAACGTGCTTTGAAGCCTGATGAGAAAGCACTGTTAGAGGATACAGTAGCTAAATTGTATTTTAATGAACAAAGTGTGCCAGTTGTATCGGAAGATAATAAATAAAAGACAAAAGCTTCCTGGTTCCACCACGGAAGCTTTTGTCTTTTATTGTTTTACACGCAAAAAACGGCTGCGACTCGCACCACCGTAGTCGCAACCGCTTTTTGAGGTTGAAAGGATGAAAATAATTGAGAGAGAAGGGAGGAGGTAATTGCATTTAATGCTTTTGCCTTGTCTATATAATACCTCACGACAACAGGATTTGCATCTTACAATGGTTACATAATCTGTTTAATATAATTACATAATTATATTAAAGTTAAAAGTTTTTCATACTGAAACTCAAAAAATTATTTTGCTTTTTGGAAGCAGGCTTGATAAAATGCCATTAAGAGCTGACAGGTGGTGAAGAAATGCAGACAGTGGCGTGTTTTGGCGATTCTCTGATTTATGGTTTTCCTTTCGGTCCGCGTGTTTCGTGGATCGCGGAAGCGGAAAAGCTGACGGGGCATAAATTTTTAAATTATGGCGTTTGCGGCGATTGTACAGACGATATTTTAACCCGTCTGCAAACGGCGTTTTTACCGGAACAGACTACGCATATTTTATTTTGGGGCGGTGCGAACGATATCATTCAAATGCGGCCGCAGAAATTTATTGTGGAAGACCTGCAGAAAACAGTGTGTTATTGTCAGAATAAAAATTTAAAACCGGGTATAGTCTTGCCGCTGGTAACTGCCGAAAGCGGATTAAACAAATATCTTTTACCGCTGCGTGAGGCTATAAGCACAAATTTTGCAGAGTCGGTATGGCTGCTTGATCTGCAGCCAGCTGTGGGGTTGACTGCGGCAGCCAGGAAGAACGCCTATCTGGACGGCGTGCATCCGACTGCAGACGTTTACAGAGCAATGGGAAGATATGCCGCGCCGCTGCTTAAAAGCTGGCTGGAAAAAGATAATAGTAAATAAAGAAACTTTGCTTTCACGTGCCTTTTTGTATTATAATAAAGAAATAGATAAGTAGGCGGGCGTTAAGTTTAACGCAGTATTTATGCTGAATATTTAATTTATTGAAGATAGAGGAGAAAATCATGTTTATTGATCGAGCGAGAATATATGTTGAGGCCGGTGCCGGCGGTGATGGCCGCAGCAGTTTCAGACGTGAAAAATTTGTTGAAAAAGGCGGCCCGAACGGTGGTAATGGCGGTCGTGGCGGCGATGTGATTTTAAAAGCTGATAAAAATCTCAATACTTTGATCGACTTTCGCTACAAAAGAAAGTTTGTTGCCAAACGTGGCGGGCACGGCGGTAATTCCAACTGCACCGGTCCACGGGCCGATGATGTTATCGTAAAGGTTCCAATGGGTACTTTAGTGCGCGATGATGCTACCGGCGTGCGTCTGGCTGATCTGACTGAGGACGGTCAGGAATATGTTATTGCCAGAGGCGGCCGCGGTGGTAAAGGCAATGCCTGTTATGTTACAAGTACCAACAGGGCTCCGACTTTTGCTGAAAAAGGCGAACCGGGAGAATTGCGCTGGGTCAAGCTGGAACTGAAGCTGCTGGCTGACGTTGGTCTGGTTGGTTATCCTAGTGTTGGTAAATCCAGTATCATTGCCCAGGTTTCGGCTGCAAGGCCTGAAATCGCCGCTTATCACTTTACGACGCTGACCCCGGTTTTAGGTGTGGTGCGTATCGACGCTGAACGCAGCTTTGTTTTAGCCGATATTCCCGGACTGATCGAAGGCGCGCATGAAGGCGTAGGTTTGGGGCACGATTTCCTGCGCCATGTGGAGCGTACTAAAGTGCTGCTGCATGTTTTGGACGTTTCCGGTACCGACGGCCGTGATCCCATCGAAGATTTTGAAAAAATCAATTTCGAGCTGTCGCAATACAGTGAACGTTTGGGGCGGCGCAAACAGCTGGTAGTTGCCAATAAAATGGACTTGCCGGAAGGGCAGGAAAATTTCCAGCGTGTTAAAGAATATGTAGAAGCCAAAGGCTATGAGATCGTAAAAGCTTCGGCCGCTACCGGTGAAGGCCTGCAGGAACTGATGTATAAGGCTTATGAGATGCTGCAGAACTTTGAACCTGAGCCGGATGAAGAAGAACATATCATGATAGATGAAATCGACCCGGACAGCTTTGAGATCACAGCCTGTGCAGATGCGGATTTTGAAGTAAAAGGTAAAAATATCGAGCGCCTTGTAGCCATGACAAATTTTGATAATGACGAAGCATTGTACCGCTTCCAGCTGATCTGGAAAAGTCTGGGTATCGATGCGGCTTTAAAAGAAAAAGGTATTCAGGAAGGTCAGACAGTACGTATCCGCGATATGGTGTTTGAGTTTAAAGAATACTAAGATTTTAACGAGGGGACTGAGCTGGATGACTTTTGACCGCTCTGCGCTGAAAGAAGCCAAACGTATCGTAGTGAAGGTTGGTACCAGTACCATAACCTACGCTAACGGTAAACGTAATTTTGAACAGATCGACCGATTGGCCCGTGAACTTGCCGACTTACAGAATCAGGGCAAAGAAATGATCCTGGTGACGTCCGGCGCTGTTGCCGTAGGCGTGGATCGTCTGGGCCTGCCCGAAAAACCCAGGACTATCCCCGGTAAGCAGGCTGCTGCTGCCGTAGGACAGGGGATTTTGATGCATACTTATGAAAAACTTTTTGCCGAATACGGGCAGATCGTGGCACAGGTACTGCTGACAAAAACAGAATCTTTGGACCGGCACCGTTACACCAATTCACGCAATACGTTTATGGAGCTGCTAAAAAACAGAGTTATTCCCATCGTCAATGAAAATGACGTTGTCGCTTTAGATGAATTGAAGATCGGTGATAATGATAATATGTCGGCACTGGTAGCCGGTATCGTCGATGCCGATCTGGTCGTGATCCTTTCCGACGTAGACGGATTGTATACAGCAAACCCACAGACGCATCCCGATGCAAAACTGGTGAGTATCGTCAGCGATATTACCCCGGAGATTGAGGCCAGTGCCGGTGGTGTTGGCAGCAGCTTAGGGACTGGCGGTATGTTTACCAAGTTGCAGGCGGCTAAAGCCGCCACCAGTTCGGGTATCCATCTGGCAATTGCCCGCGGCGACGAAAAATATGCTATTGCCCGCATTTTGCAGGGTGAGAATATTGGCACGGTCTTTGTTTCCAAAGAGAACCGTCTGCAGTTCCGTAAACGCTGGCTGGCCTTTGGGGCCCGCATCATGGGTAAACTTGTTATTGATGAAGGCTGCGCCAAAGCCGTGCGCAAAGCAGGCGGCTGCAGCATTTTGCCGGCAGGCATCACGGCGGTTGAAGGGCAGTTTGAAGCCGGTAATACCGTCAGCGTTGTCGACCTGGCCGGGCATGAACTGGCACGTGGTTTGAGTCACTATTCTTCAGCGGAACTGGAGCAGATCAAAGGTGCAAAAACCTCGGAAATAGAAGACAGAATAGGTCATAAAAATTACGACGAGGTCATCCATCGTGATGATCTGGTTATTTTGGGCTAGGAGGAGACCGGCATGGCAACTTATGAAATGGTGCGTACTAAGGCCGAAGCTGCACATCGTGCGGCTGCTGAACTGGCAGTAACTTCTACCGTGATCAAAAATAAAGCGCTGCTGGCTATGGCCGCCGCGCTTGAAGCTGGAGTGACGGAAATTTTGGCGGCTAATGCCAAAGATATGGAAGCCGGCCGCGTTAATAATATGAAAGCATCGATGCTGGACAGACTGGCGCTTTCACAGGAGCGTATTGATGCTATGGCCGAAGGACTGCGTCAGGTAGCGCAGCTGGAAGATCCTGTTGGCAATGTTTTGGATGGACGCAGAATGCCGAATGGTCTGACTGTGACGAAAGTACGTGTTCCTCTTGGTGTTATCGGTATTATTTATGAAGCCCGCCCGAATGTTACAGCCGATGCCATCGGCTTATGTGTAAAATCAGGCAATGCGGTTATTTTGAAAGGCGGCAGCGAAGCCCTGCATTCAAATATTGCTATTGCCGGTATCTTGACGCAAGCAGCAGAGGTAGCCGGCATACCGGCAGGGGCCATACAGTTTATCGACAGCAGTGACCGTCAGGCTGTAACTGATCTGATCAAAATGAACGGACTGGTCGACGTAGTCATTCCCCGCGGCGGGGCCGGACTTATTCAGGCTGTGGTGCAGAATGCCACGGTACCTGTAATCGAAACAGGTATTGGCGTCTGCCATACCTATGTAGATGCCGGAGCCGACTATGATATGGCGCGCGCGATCGCTATCAATGCCAAGGTGCAGCGTCCGGCAGTATGTAATGCGATGGAAACATTGCTGGTGCACGAGGACGCCGCTGCTGAATTTTTGCCGCAGATGCTGGCCGAATATTTTGCTGCCGGCGTAACGGTCATCGGCTGCGAGAAAACGCAGTCTTTTGATAAGCGTATCCAGGCAGCAACGGAAGCAGACTGGGCCACGGAGTACGGTGATCTGCGTTTATCGGTAAAAATAGTCAGCGGTCTGGACGAGGCGCTTGCGCATATTGCCAGATATGGTACTAAACATTCTGAATGTATCGTTACCAGCGACTATGGACATGCCCGCATCTTTCAGCAGCGTGTCGATGCTGCCGCAGTTTACGTTAACGCTTCAACACGTTTTACAGACGGTTTTGAATTTGGTTTTGGCGCTGAAATTGGTATCAGTACGCAAAAACTCCATGCCCGCGGGCCGATGGCTTTGCCTGAGCTAACCAGCAGCAAATATCTTATCAGCGGCGACGGACAAATACGGGGTTGATTTTAAAGTGAAAGCAGTCTGCGCTTGACGCAGGCTGCTTTTCTGTTTTTAAAAATCACTTTTTTGTCATACTTTTTGACTGATTTGTCATTAAAAAAACACAGAATTCATCTATCATAGGTTTTGACCAAAAGAATAGAATAAGCTATAATTTTAAACATGGTACGAGCTGATAAGGATAAGGATTGTTAATTTTGCGAAAGTAAAGAGGGATGTATGATGTTAGCATGGATAAAACGCAATAAATATGTACTGGGATTTTTGACGGTCCTGATAGCGATCGGCTATTTTGGCTACGGTTATTATAAAAGCAGCACTGAAGTCAAAGAAACGGTGCGCACGGCGACTGTTGAATACGGACACTTGGCCGACAGCATTTCAGCTACAGGCAGTTTGAGCGCCGTCGATAATGTGGATATCAGCTCCAAGATCACCGGACGTATCGTCGAAGTCTGCGTCGAAGAGAACGATCATGTTAACGCCGGGCAGGTGCTGGTACGCCTGGACGATACCTCACTGGCGGCCACACAGACTCAGATGCGGGCCAAAATGGAAAATGCTCTGGCAACCTATAACCGTTACAGTGCCCTGCTTGCCCAGGGTGCTATTTCCAGATCTGACTATGATCTGGCCGAAGCTGATTATACTGTCGCTAAAGCCAACTACGATCAGGCTACTTCCAATGTCAACGATACAGTCATCACTACGCCGATCTCCGGTTATGTTATCGGCAAGCCTACCCCTGTAGGACAGACGATCAGCTCCGGTATTTCCGAACCTCAGGTCATCATGTCCATTGCCAACCTTGATAATATGCAGATCGAAACGCTGGTCGACGAATCTGATATTGGCCAGGTCAGAGTAGGGCAGAAAGTAAACTTTACTGTTGATTCCTACCCTGACAGAACCTTTGAAGGTATCGTCAGACTGGTATCCCGTAAAGCAGTTACCGAAAATAATGTTATTTACTATACAGTATATGTAGATGTGGCAAACCCGGAAGGCAAGCTGCTGCCGACGATGACGGCCCGCGCCAATATTATCGTCAACGAAGCTGAAGGCGTGCTGATGGTGCCGGTCAACTGCCTGCGTACAGAAGGCAGCCGCCGTTATGTGCAGGTATATAATGAAGCAACTAAAGAGATCCGCGACGTAAATGTTGAAGTGGGAATGAGCGGTGATGACAAGATCGAGGTCAGCAGCTCTGAACTCAAGGCCGGCGATAAGCTTTTGATCAAAGCCGCCAAAGCGACACAAACCAATAATAACCGCATGGGCCCGCCGATGCGCTGATAAAATGAGAGGAGCTGCGCATATGACTGCTGTGATCAGACTTGAAGATATTATGAAAACATATGTTATGGGCGATGCCGTAGTCCATGCGCTCGATCATGTCAACGTCGAGATCGGCACCGGTGAATTTACTTCTATTATGGGGCCGTCCGGCAGCGGCAAATCAACAATGATGAATATTCTTGGCTGCCTGGATCGTCCGACTTCCGGTAAGTATTATTTAGACGGTAAAGAAGTGGCCGGCTACAGCGACGACGAACTGGCACGGACACGCAACGCAAAAATAGGTTTTGTTTTTCAAAACTTTAACCTGCTGCCCAAATTATCGGCGCAGCTGAACGTAGCCCTGCCCTTAGTTTATGCCGGTGTTGGCGAAGAAGAACGCTTGGAACGGGCTAAAACAGCACTGGAAGCAGTTGGTCTGGGCGACAGGATCGACCATAACCCCACAGAAATGTCCGGCGGTCAGCGACAGCGCGTAGCTATTGCCCGCGCCCTTATCAACGACCCGGCCATTATTATGGCAGACGAACCGACAGGAAATCTGGATACCAAGTCCAGTTATGAAATCATGGACATCTTTAAAAAAATGAATGATGACGGCAAAACGGTAGTCATGGTTACTCATGAGCCAGACATTGCCGAGCAGACCAAGCGTATTCTGACTATGCGTGACGGTAAGCTGGTCAGCGACGAATGGAGGACTGACCATGTTTAACGAATCCATCAAAATGGCGATCGACGGGATGATCTCTAATAAACTGCGTACTTTGCTGACGCTTTTGGGTATCATCATCGGCGTTGGTGCCGTTATAGCTATGGTCAGTCTGGGCTTTGGCGTGAAAGAACAGGTCAAAAGCAATATTTCCAGTCTGGGCAGTAATCTGCTCATCGTCATGTCAGGCGGCCGTACCGCCAGCGGCGCACGTCTCGCAGCTGGTCAGGGCGCGCGTCTGACGGCGGAAGATGCTTACGCTATCGAAAAACAGATCGAAGGCATTGCCTATGTTGCACCGGCTGTTTCCTCCTCCTATCAGTTAGTAGTAGGCAATCAAAACTGGACTGCCAGTGTGGAAGGAACAACGCCTAATGTGCTGGATATCCGCAGTTATAAACTGGCCGAAGGCCGGAATATGACGGAACGTGATCTCAGCAGTCGGGCCAGAGTCTGCGTTATCGGTCAGACCATTGTTGATAATCTGTTCCCCGAAGGCGATGCTGTCGGGAAAACCCTGCGGATCAATAAAGCTCCGTTTCAGGTCATCGGTGTCCTGGAAGCCAAAGGCCAGTCGGCCAGCGGTCAGGATCAGGACGACGTAGTCTATATTCCGCTGACAACGGCGCAAAACAGAATGATGGGCATTACCCATATCAGCAGGATCACGATCCAGGCCGAAAACGAAAACGTTATCGATCAGGTGCAGGCTGAAGTGGAACAGCTGCTGCGGCAGCGACATAAAATCAAAGCCGGCGACGATGACGACTTTACTGTACGGAACCTGGCGGCCCTGATGGAAACAATGATGGAAACTGCCAATACCATCACCCTGCTGCTGGGCTGCATTGCGGCCATCAGCCTACTGGTCGGCGGCATCGGCATCATGAATATCATGCTGGTTTCTGTTACTGAGCGGACAAGGGAAATAGGCATCCGCAAAGCGCTGGGCGCTACTTATAACAATATCCTGCTGCAGTTCCTGATCGAAGCCATGGTCATTGGCGTGGTCGGCGGTACGCTGGGCGTGATTTTAGGCATTGGTTCATCCTATGCCATCAGTTACTTCGCCGGCTGGCAAACCGTCATTTCCATACCCACGATTATCATTGCGGTGGTATTTTCCGTAGGCATTGGCCTCTTCTTCGGCATCTACCCGGCGCGCAAAGCAGCACTTTTAGACCCCATCGAGGCATTGCGCTATGAATAAAAATTATTGTGGTGAGCATGAAGTAAAACAAAATGCAGCTAAAAAAGCAACCTGGCACGAAAAAATGCAGGCCTTCTCAGACTATCTGGGAAGGCCTAAGACTGTTTTTGATTTAAAAGACCGTAGCAAAGCGTTGTTGCTCCTGGCAGCAATCATTATCGGCGTACAGTATCTGCTGAAAGTGCTTTTAAAATAATTTGCATATTTCGTGGCTAAAATATACTTTGGAAAATTTTGCTGGAAAAGTATGTTTTTTTGAAAGTAACTAAATTTGGCAGGATGATGTATTTTTAGTATCATATACTTGATATTTTAAGGAGGTCATAGATATGGAAAATGAATCATATGTAGAATCAGTTAAACGTGCAAGTATTGTGCAAAGCTTTTTTGCCCAGATTTATGGATGGATGTTTTTTGGACTTTTAACAACAGGGATAGTTGCTTATTATACGGCACATTCACCATTTCTGTTAAATTTGATTTTTAGCAGCAAAATAACTTTTTATGTGTTTTTATTTGCACCGATCGTTTTAGTTATGATAATCAGCAGTAAAATCAATTCTTTGAGTGCAAGTATGGCCAGCTTTCTGTTTTTTGTTTACTCGGCTGTCACTGGCATTACGCTTTCGGCAATTTTTCTTGTTTATACGCAGGAATCCATTGCCACGACTTTTGGGATAACTGCTGGTACTTTTGGCGCCACCGCTCTTTTTGGTTATGTTACCAAAAAAGATTTAAGTAAAATGGGCAGTATCCTGTTTATGCTTTTGATCGGCCTGATTATTGCTTCGGTCGTCAATATGTTTTTGAAAAATGACACTATGATGTGGGTGCTTACCTATGTGGGAATCATTATTTTTGTCGGTCTTACTGCTTATGATATGCAGAAGCTTAAAAAAATTGCCTATAGTATCGATGAGGATGAAAGCAGTATTGCTAAATTTGCGGTGCTGGGTGCGCTTACGTTATATCTTGATTTTATTAACCTGTTTTTACGGCTGTTGCAGATTTTTGGTAAGAAGCGTTAAAGTGGCTTGTGTGTAAGTTGCTCTGTGGTTTTAGTATAAAGAATAGTTTATGTGGAATTCCCAAAATGTCTGTTTCTTAAGAAACAGACATTTTGATTTTATATTGGGAAAGTAAGTGCAAAATAGAAATTCTAAGAAGTTTTCATTATTTAAATATTTACATATAGTTGTGCAAGCTTGCCTGTTTTTGGTATAATATAGTGATAATAAGGAAGGTGGGTAAACGAGTGAAGAGCAAAAAGCTTGGCATCATGGGCGGAACTTTTGATCCTGTTCATCTGGGGCATCTGCAGACGGCCAAGTTTATTTATGAGCATTTGGGCTTGGAAAGAATAATTTTTGTTCCCGCGTTTATTGCACCGCATAAGGTGGGGCTGGAGTTTGCTCCGGCTGCCGACCGTTATCGAATGACGGAGCTGGCAACAGAGCCTTATCCTTATTTTGAAGTTACTGATATCGAATTGCAGCGCAGCGGTGTTTCATATACTTATGACACAGTGATGGAACTGAAAGACCGCTATCCGGAATATGAGCTGTATTTTATTATTGGCGCCGATGCCGTACCGATGCTGAATACCTGGCACCGCATCAGGGAGCTGCTGGCAGAGGTCACTTTTATCGCTGCTGACAGGCCTGGTTATGGGCAGACGATCGACAAGGTGTGCGAGTTTTTTGGCGAACCTGCTAAAAATAAAATTATACTTTTGGCTACGCCTGAAGTGGATATTTCTTCGACGGGTATTCGTGAACGCGTCAGACAGGGACTTTCCATTAAAGGGCTGGTGCCTGAACGTGTAGCAGATTATATTTTGGAGGAACACCTCTACCGGTCTTAAAGGTAGGGAAAGGAGTTGTTATCATGCTGGATATCACAGAAATGAAAAAACTTCTTAAAGCATCTTTGCCGCATAAGCGGTTTAAACATTCTTTGGCTGTTTATGATACTGCTCTGGAATTGGCAGAGTTTTATGGATTAGATAAGGAAAAGGTTGGCGTGGGTGCGTTGTTGCATGATTGTGGGCGCGAAATACCTACACGTGATCTTTTGATGCACACGATTACTTTAGGGCTGCCGATGGACGATGTCGAAAGGAACCAGCCGATTTTGCTGCACGCCAAACTGGGCGTGTATTATGCCCGGCAAAAATATGGAGTTACTGATCCGGAGATTTTGGATGCGATCAGGTATCATACTACTGGCGCTGCCGGAATGAGCCAGACGGCGATGGTTGTTTATCTGGCGGATCTGTTGGAACCGACCCGCGATTTTGCCGGTATCGATGAAATGCGTCAGCTGGCAAAGGTCGATCTGGAGCAGGCGATGATGAAGGCTTACGCACAGACGATACGTTATCTGCTGGAATACGATCTTTTGGTACATCCTAATTGTATTGACGGCTATAACGAATTGGCGGCTAAGTTTAAAAGGCTTAAATTGAATTTGTAGGAGATGCCATGTCTGTGGAAGAAAATAGAGAAATCAGGCCGGTTCGCAGGAAGCGCAAATTGCGCTGGGGCCGGCTGGTATTTGTACTGCTGGTTTTAGCGGCGCTTTTGACAGGTGCTTTTTGGGGTACGGTCTGGGTCTACGATACTTTTATCAATCCGCCGAAGGTGGATGTTGTGGGCGCCAGCGATAAGATAACCCAGAATGAAATTTTGAACAAGCGTATCAACATTCTGCTTTTGGGCATTGATGATGGCGATAGTGATGCCGCGCCGGACGAGCCCAAGCGGACTGACGCCATGATGCTGGCCAGTTTTGACCCCGGTGAAAACAAGGTAGCGCTGCTGTCGCTGCCGCGTGACACTAAGGTGCAGATCCCCGGTCGTCCCGGCTGGGATAAGCTTAATGCTGCCTATGCCTACGGCGGGGTAATGATGGCCAAGCAAACAGTGGCCAATCTGCTGCAGGTGCCGATCCATTACTATGTATTAGTGGACTGGCGCGCTTTTATCGATGTCATTGATTTGATCGGCGGCGTCGATCTGTATGTGGAAAAGGATATGTATTATGAAGATCCTTATGCCGATCTGGTGATCGATATCAAGCATGGTTATCAGCATCTGGACGGTAAACGGGCCGGAGAGTATGTACGGTTCCGCAAAGACGAGCTGGGTGATATTGGCCGCGTGCAGCGTCAGCAGAAGTTTATGAAGGCGGCGGCGGCACAGATTTTTAATATCGATACTGTGACCAAGATTCCGGCACTGTTTTCGACTGTTGACAGGCATGTGGAGACTGATATGAATACCTTGACGATGATCAAGGCGGCCAACAGCTTTAAGCTGTTTGGCGATGAAAAGGTCAAGTCGGGTATGCTGTATGGTAATTTTGACGATACCGAAGGTATCAGCTATTGGGCTACCTCACGCGAGGAAGTTCAAAAATCTTTGGACGAAGTTGGCATTCCCTATATGAAAGATGATGAAGATGAGCAGGAATAAAGGAGGCGAAAAGATGGGTTTAACCACTAAAGAAATTGCAAACAGGATCGCGGCGGCAGCCAGCGATAAAAAGGCGAAGGATATTTTGCTGCTGAATATGGAGAATATTTCTCCTGTAACTGATTATTTTATTATTGCCAGCGCTGGAAATAATATTTTAGTTAAAGCTATTGCTGACAATATCGAAGATAAATTGGCGGAGGCAGGCGTTTTTGTGACGCACAAAGAAGGCTATGCTGAGGGCCGCTGGATTTTGATGGATTACGGCAATTGTGTAGCGCATATTTTCATTGATGAAGAGCGCGAGTTCTATAATCTGGAACAACTGTGGGCCGATGCTCCGTCGGAAGAATTTGTGGAGATCAAAAATGACTGATGTAAAGGATGGGGCAAAGCAGCTTAAATACCGTGCCGGCGACGTTGTTACCTTAAAGGTAGCACGACTGGGCGAAATGGGTGCTTTTCTTGATGCAGGGACCGGCGATACTTCTGACGATATCCTGCTGCATAAGCTGCAGCAGACGGAAGCGGTAAATGTCGGTGATGCGGTAAAAGTTTATTTGTATAAAGATCCGCATGGTCGGTTGACGGCCAGTCAGAAGCTGCCGAAAATGCGCGAAGGCCAGATCGGTTACGTGAAGGTTTTGAGCGTGACCAGGGACGGCGGCTTTGTGGATATCGGCGCTGAACGCGGCGTATTTTTGCCGTACAGTGAAATGCGCGGCCATGTATCGCCGGGACAGCTGGTCTGGATCAAGCTGTACCGTGATAAGACAGGGCGCCCTGCCGTAAGTATGCGGGTAGAGGAAGAGATGCTGAAGGCGTCCCGGCCTGCTACTGGCGTCAAGGTTGGCGACAGCGTGACCGGAACTATCTATAATATCCTGCCGGAAGGCTTCTTTATTTTTACCAATCAGCGCTTTTTAGCGTTTTTGCACCGCAGCGAGGTTCCTGGCGGACGGTTGGATTTTGGTCAGGAGATCACGGCGCGCATTACTTATATTCGCGAGGATGGCAGAATAAATCTTTCTTTGCGGCAGCAAAAAGAAAATGCGATGATTGCCGATGCGGAAGATATTTTAAGTTTTTTGCATAAGCGTAACGGTAAGATGCCTTACTGCGATACAACACCGATGGAGATCATCAAGGAGAAATTCGGTATCAGCAAAGCGGCTTTCAAACGTGCTTTAGGCCATTTGATGAAGGAAGGCCTGATCGTGCAGGAAGAAGGCTGGACGCTGCTGACTGAAAAAGGAAAAAACAGCAATGGCTGAAAATAATCCCGGCTTATGCCGGGATTATTTTTTTGAACTGGTTTTTTGAAAATCTAAAATGTTTTTAAAATATTAAGTATTGGAAATAAAATAATAGTAAGGTATAATTAAAACAGTAAAGAAATATTTCAATAAATAATGGGGTATAGTTATGAGTGGCATAAATTATACGGAGGACCTCTTTAATAGCTTTAGCTGGATGAAAGAAATTTTGCTGACCAGTAATATAGGCTTGTGGGTTTTGGAAATAGATAAACACAGCGATAAGTCATTTTTGTATGCTGATACAAGAATGCTGGAGCTGCTTGGTTTAAAGGCAAGCCTGTCACCTGAGGATAATTATGCCCATTTTGCGCGGAGGATCATCGAAGAGGATATTGGTATTGTTCAGAGATATATCAGGCAGATAATAGAAAGCCAGCGTCTGGTGGAGGTGCAGTATCGCTGGGAGCATCCTGAATGGGGCGTTATTTTTATCAGATGCAGCGGGACGCTGTATAAAGAAGACGAAAATTATTATTATATTCGCGGTTATCATCAAAACGCCAGCGATATAGAATTTCTGCGTCAAAAAAATATTTTGCAGGGTAAACAGCTGACCGAGGTCAAAAGGCAGCGTGAGTATTATAATGAGCTGTTTCAATCTGTTTTGTGTGGCATTACCCAATATACAGTAAATTCTGATGGCAAAATGGTTTTTAAGAGCGCTAATAGAGAGGCCATCAGAATTTTAGGTTATACGGAAAAAGAATTCTGGCAGAAGAAAAACTGGCAGATGCAGGAGCTTGTAGCGCCAGAGGACCGCAATGGGGTAATGTCTGCGCTGCAGGAGGTCCTGGCCTTTGGGAAAAAGCAATCATATGAATACCGCTCGCTGCGCAAGGATGGTGATACCTGCTGGATCATTGGCAGTGCGGAATATGTGAGAAATATTGATGATGAATTGGTTATTCAGAGCGTTTTTATAGACGTCGACAGCAAAAAGAAGACCGAATTGCTCAATTTGGAGCTTATTGAGCAGGAAAGGGGTTCTCAGGAACTTTTACGGCAGATTTTAGAAGGAACGAAGATCTTCTATTTTTATTACTATCCGCAGAAAAAACTGGAGGTTATTCCTTTACGGACCAGTAGTTATTTTAACTGTGCTGCAGAATATTATAATATGCCGGAAAGTTTTGCTGAGGATTTTATTGCACCAGAAACGCAAAAAGAGTTTTATGAAATGTATGCGGCTATCGATAACGGCGCTAAAACGTCTGCTGCCGTGCTGTGCGATAAAAGCGGTCAGTATTGGATGCGTGTCACGCTGACGGTGATGTCTTATGATGAGACGGGGAAACCAAAGTTTGTTATTGGTATTATCGAGGATATCAATGAGCAAAAAGATATGGAGCTTGAAAAAATCGAGCTGCAGTCTATTTATAATTTTACGGTGGAGCAGGATTATGATGCTGTTTGTATTTGCGATTTGCCAAATAGTGCTTATGTGATGCGGTTTGCCAGCCATTTTAATGGACAGCCCCTGCCGTTACAGGGGTGCATTACTGAGCAGCTGCCCGTATTTATTGAACGTTTTGTGCATGAGGAAGATCGGCAAAAATTGCTTGCCGGCGGCTTGGAGCAGTTTTTAACCCGGCTGGAGCAAGAGGATGCAGTGATGTTTTATTTTCGTTCTTCTGTGCAGACTGGCGCCAGGCATAAAGAAGTTAAAATATCTTATTTTGACGGCATCAAAGATAAGATTCTGGTTACGATGCGCGATATTCATGAACGTACCATGCAGGAAGAAGCTAATAAACAGATAATCAGCGACGCCTATCAGCTGGCGTTGCAGGCCAATCAGGCTAAAAGTGAATTTTTTTCGAAGATGTCGCATGATATTAGAACGCCGATGAATGCGATCATGGGGCTGGCCGCTTTAGCAGAGCATTGCGCCGATAAAAAGCAGGTGGATGATTATCTGAAGAAGATCGTTGTTTCGGGAAAACATATGCTGGAGCTGCTGAATGAGGTTCTGGACATGTCGAAAATCGAAAGCGGTAAAACGGAATTAACTCTGGAGTCTTTCGCGTTGAAGGAAAAAGTGGAAGCAGCAGTGGATATTATCAAACCTTCGGTTGAGGAAAAACGGCACCAACTGGTTGTGGAAATGGCGTCGTTAGAGAACATAGTCGTGCTGGGCGACGCATTGAGGATTCAGCAGATATTGTTGAACCTGCTTTCTAATGCCGTCAAATATACGCCTGATGGCGGAGTGATCAAGCTGACTGTTTTAGTTAAACCATTACCGCATGATTTGGCCGTTTTTGATTTTATTGTAGAAGATAACGGCATTGGGATGGAAAAAAGTTTTATCGAGCGTATTTTTGAACCGTTTATCAGGGCAGAAGATTCACGAGTCAGTAAAATACAGGGAACCGGTCTGGGGATGACGATCAGTTTGAATCTGGCAAAGCTGATGAACGGATCGATAGATGTTGAAAGCTGTATAGGCAAGGGCAGCAAGATCACTGCTTCTGTTTGCCTGAAGATGCAGCAGCGGAATGATATTACAGTTGCTGGGGAACAGTCTGTTGGTGATTTGGAAAATATTGCTGATATTGATTACAGCGGTAAACGGGTGCTGGTAGTTGAGGATAATGCGATCAATCTGGAAATTGCTTTGGAGTTTTTGAAGCTGGTGGGATTGACTTGTGAGGCTGCTGCTGATGGGGTGGAAGCTTTGGAAAAATTCCTGGCGTCACCTGAAGGATATTATGATTTGATTTTTATGGATATCCAGATGCCGGTAATGAATGGTTACGAAGCGGCCAAAGCGATCAGAGCTGCCGCCCGTAATGATGCCGCTCGGATACCGATCATTGCCATTACGGCCAATGCTTTTTCAGAAGATGTGAAAATGGCGCTGGCTGCGGGTATGAACGCTCATATAGCGAAACCGTTTGAACTAAAGCTGTTGAAAAAAACCATACGGCAATGGCTGAAATAAGTTGACCGAAAAGAAGCTCCGTTTTGTAGGGGCTTCTTTTTTATGTTATAATGCAGATAGTTATTTCAAACAGAGAGCGGAGAGAAATCATGGATTATTTTGTATTAACAGTGGCTTCGTTGATTTTGTTTGCCGCTACTTTTTTCAGCACGGTAACGGGTTTTGGTTTTGCGCTGATTGCCGCGCCGGTACTGACACTTGTGATGGGGCCGAAAGAGACGGTCGTGTTCGTTATTGTGGCCGGCGTTATTGTGCGTGTGATCATGATGTGGCGTACCTGGGGCCAGTTTGATTGGTCGACGGTACTGATAACGGCTGGCGGAAGCCTGCTGGGCATTATTCCCGGCGCGTATTTGCTGAAGGTGGCCGATGCCAATCATTTAAAGATTTTACTGGGTGTCGCGCTTTTGCTGGTGACGCTTTTAATGGAACTGAATTTTGTGCCTGAGGTCAGGAATAAAAAGCTGGGCCGTGTCTCGGCCGGCTTTTTAAGCGGCTTTTTCAGTGCTACGACCAGTATCAGCGGGCCGCCGATAGCTTTGTATTTTTTGAGTGAGAATATGGAGAAAAATCTGCTGCGTGCCAATATGATCTGGATTTTTGCTATTGGCAGCTTCTGTACTTTGGGCAGTTTTTTTGTGGCGGGCACTTTTCAGGGCGGCAATTTGCTTGCTTTGTCGCTGTATGTGCTGCCGGCGGTGCTTTTAGGCTGGTGGCTGGGAGAAAAAATGTTTTTTCGGATCAACCAGCATTTATTCAAACGCATTGCGCTGCTGGTGGTGTTGATAGGCGGAGTGATGACGCTGGGCAGTGGTATCAATGGCGTGCTGCATTGAATTTGTTGTAACATTGTTTACAATAGTTGATGTATAAAAATTAATTTTTTTGAATTTTATACTTTCGCTTGACACTGTTTTTATACGGGGCTAAAATAACAGCAATTAAGTTTTACACAAGAAATTTAAATTGGGTGGGTAAAATCGTGGAATCTGTTTTGAAAACTAATTTGGTAAATGAATATGCTTTTGACTTTAGCCGGGGCTATTTTTATTTTAGCGCTGGTTATTTTACTTGCTCAAAACTGCATAATTCTATTACCGTAAACAGATGCCGATACTGTAGCTGAGATATGCTGCTGTAAACTAAGAAGATGAATTTTTAATCAGGCTCTCTTACGAGGCCTGATTTTTTTATTATCTTGTGTAAATAAAAATGAAGTTAAGGAGTGGAGATAAATGATCATAGTAATGAAACCGGGGGTTCCCGCAGCAGAAGAATTAAAAGTAAAAAATTTGATGGAGGGCAAAGGCTTCCAGATCCATGAAAGCCGCGGCGCTAATTTTACCCTGTTTGGTGTGGTAGGCGATACAGCAGCCTTTGATATGAACCAGCTGCGGGTGTATGACTGCATCGACAAGGTCATGCGCGTACAGGAGCCTTACAAACGTGCCAACAGGATGTTTCATCCGGAAGACAGCATTGTCGATGTCTGCGGTGTGCAGGTGGGTGGTAAAAAGATCACAGTGATGGCGGGGCCCTGTTCAGTAGAGACACGGGAACAAATCATCGGCGTAGCCAGGGATGTCAAGCAGATGGGCGCAGCGATCCTGCGCGGAGGCGCGTTTAAGCCGCGTACTTCGCCGTACTCTTTCCAGGGGCTGCAGGAGAGCGGGCTGGATCTGCTAAAAGAGGCCCAAGCTGCTACCGGCCTGCCGATCATCACCGAGATCATGTCAGCTGATAAGATCGAACGCTTTGTTGAGGATGTGGACGTGATCCAGGTCGGCGCCCGCAACATGCAGAATTTTGAGCTTTTGAAGGAGCTGGGCAAGACCAGCAAACCGATTTTGCTGAAACGCGGTTTGTCGGCAACGATAGAAGAATGGCTGATGTCGGCCGAATATATTATGGCTGGCGGTAATGATAATGTGATTTTATGTGAGCGCGGGATCCGTACCTTTGAAAATTATACCCGTAATACTTTGGATCTGAGCGCGATCCCGGCTGTAAAAAAACTCAGTCATTTACCGGTCGTCGTTGACCCCAGTCATGCGGCCGGCATGTGGTGGATGGTCGAACCGCTGGCCAAGGCGGCTGTGGCTGTAGGGGCCGACGGACTGATCATCGAAGTGCATAACGATCCTGAACATGCCTTGTGCGACGGGGCCCAATCTTTGAAGCCGGAACGCTTTGGCAGACTGATGCAGGATCTGCAGATCATTGCAGGAGCTGTTGGGCGTGAGATTTAATAGGTTATAATTAAAATTAAGCATATAAATCAAAAGGAGAGAACAAAAAAGGAGAGAACAAAAAATGATTATTGTAATGAAACCAGGCGCACCGCTGCAGGAATGTGAGAAAATCAAAAACGGGCTGATCGATAACGGCTTCCAGATCAACGAGATCGTCGGCGTCAATATGACGATCCTGGGCGTTATCGGCGATACCAGTACTCTGGATATCAATCTGCTGCGCGTCAATGACTGGGTAGAAAAGGTCATGCGTGTGCAGGAACCGTTCAAACGCGCTAACAGGATGTTCCATCCTGAAGACAGTGTTATCGATGTGAACGGGATCAAGATCGGCGGTAAAAAAATCGTTGTTATGGCTGGCCCCTGTTCTGTGGAAACAGAAGAACAGATCATTTCCGTGGCTAAATCCGTTAAACTCGGTGGGGCGGCACTGCTGCGCGGAGGCGCTTTCAAGCCGCGTACTTCTCCCTATTCCTTCCAGGGCCTGAAAGAAAAAGGTCTGGAGCTTTTAAAGATCGCCAAACAGGAAACCGGACTGCCGATCGTTACCGAGATCATGTCGGCTGATAAGATCGAACGCTTTGTTGAGGATGTGGATGTGATCCAGGTCGGCGCACGCAATATGCAGAATTTTGAGCTGCTGAAGGAGCTGGGCAAGACCAATAAACCGATCTTACTGAAACGCGGTTTATCAGCAACGATAGAAGAATGGATCATGTCGGCGGAATATATCATGGCCGGCGGTAATGATAACGTTATTTTGTGCGAGCGCGGTATCCGCACCTTTGAAACTTATACCCGCAATACTTTAGACCTTAGCGCGATCCCGGCTGTAAAAAAACTCAGCCACCTGCCGATCGTCATTGATCCGAGCCATGCTTCCGGCATGTGGTGGATGGTTGAACCGATGGCCAAAGCTGCCATTGCCGCCGGTGCTGACGGGCTGATCATCGAAGTACATAACGATCCCGAGCATGCCTTGTGCGACGGGGCCCAGTCCCTGAAGCCGGAACGCTTTGCCCATCTGATGGGCGAGCTGAAGGGCATTGCGCAAATAATCGGCAGAGAGATGTAGGATATAGTATAATAATGTTAAAAACGGCTGTTTGTTTGCTGAAAAGCAACGGGCCGTTTCAATTATCGTAGGATTGCAGCATGGAGAAAGTTTAACGAGGTGAAGGCAGTGGAAAGTGGTTTTAGAAGCACGGATTGGCAGCAGCTTACTTTTGCTGTGGTCGGTATGGGTCTCATCGGCGGGTCTTATGCCAAAGCGCTGCGGCGTTTGGGCGTCAAAAAGATCATCGGTGTCGATACCGACGGCGAGGTGCTGCGGCAGGCGCAGGAGCAGGCTCTTATCGACGAAGCTGTTTTGAAGGCCGGCGCTGAACTGAAAGCGGCAGATGTGGTGATTTGCTCGGTTTATCCGGCGGCTACACTGGGGTTTGTAAAAAGCGCAGTGCCTTTTTTGAAAAGCGATGTTTTGATAACTGATGCCACAGGTATCAAGGGCAGCTTGCCAGAGGACGTGCAGCGACTTCTTACCGGTAGGATGGAATTTATTGCGGGGCATCCGATGGCCGGCCGTCAGGGCAGCGGTTTGGGTATGTCCCAGGCTGAGATTTTTGACGGCGCCAATTATATCGTGGTGCCAGCAGCTTTTAACAGCAGTGAGGCGATTGCCTGGTTAAGCAGCTTCGCATATGCGATCGGCTGCGGGCAGGTAGTGCGGGTAGATGCCGCCGAGCATGACCGCATCATTGCCTATACCAGCAATTTGCCGCATGCTTTAGCGGTAGCGCTGATCAACAGTGCTTCTTATAATGAAAACACGAAATATTTTATTGCCGGCAGCTTTCGCGACGGTACCCGCGTCGCGGATATCAATCCGTATTTGTGGAGCGATCTGTTTTTAGCGAACCGGGAAAACGTTCTGCAGGAGTTGGCGGCATTTCGTCAGCAGCTGGAACGCTGGAGCGAGGCTTTGACGGCCAATGATGCCACGGCTCTGCAGGAAATGATGCGGGAAGCGGCGGCGAAAAGAAAGGATTTATACTGATGCGTACGATCACAGTGGCGTTGGGTGAAAAAACATATAAGATCGAGATCGCGGCCGGACTGCTGGACCAGATCGGCCCGAAGGCCAGAGCACTTTCCGCTGCTGCCAAAGCGGCTGTCATTAGCGACAGTAATGTGGACCCTTTATATGGCGAGCGGTTGGAACGTACTTTGGCTGACAGCGGTTTTGAGGTGACCAGGATCGTTTTTGAGGCTGGGGAACAAAGCAAGAATCTGGCTACGCTGGGTTACGTTTATGATGAACTGGCACGGGCCGGGCTGACGCGCAGCGACCTGCTCCTGACTTTGGGGGGCGGGGTGCCCGGCGATCTGGGCGGCCTGGCGGCGGCGACTTTTCTGCGCGGCATTGATTTTATCCAGGTGCCGACGTCGCTGCTGGCGCAGATCGACAGCAGTGTCGGCGGGAAGGTAGCGATCGACCTCCCGGCAGGTAAAAATCTGGTTGGCAGTTTTTATCAGCCGAAAGCAGTGTTTATCGATCCGGAGCTGCTGCAAAGTTTACCGCTGCGCTTTTTGCATGACGGGCTGGCGGAAGCGATCAAATACGGCTGCATCTGCGATGCCGCACTGTTTGAGCAGATCGCTGCCATTGACAGTGACGCGGAGCTGCTGGAGCAGGCGGACAGTATTATCGAGACCTGCTGTAATATCAAAGCGAGAATCGTTGAAAAGGATGAATTTGACACAGGGGAAAGGATGCTGCTGAATTTTGGGCATACTATCGGACATGCCATTGAACAATGCTGCGGCTTTACTACTTATACTCATGGTGAAGGCGTTGGTATCGGTATGGTGCAGCTGACGCGGCAAACAGAAAAGCTGGGGCTGACAGCCGCTGGTACTGCTGCGCAGATAAGCAGCGTCTTACAGAAGTTCGGCTTGCCGGTAACGGCGTCGTTCAATGCCCGGGGAATTTTGCAGGTGATGGCTTTGGATAAGAAAAAAAGCGGCAGAAAAATCACTTTGGTAATCATTGAAAAAACAGGCGTTGGCCGCCTGCATAAAATAGACTGGCAGGAATTGCCTGCCTATATTGGACAGGAGAACGTATGACGACATTGAAGATCACACCGGCGAAGCTTGGCGGCAGCGTTTGCGCGCCTTCGTCTAAAAGCATGGGGCACAGGGAAATCATCTGTGCCGGGTTGTCGGACGGTACCAGTATTGTTGATAATATCAGTATGTCTGCCGATATGGAGGCTACTTTACGCTGCCTGGAAGCGTTGGGGATCAGCTTTCAGCAAGTTCCTTCGTCCAGAGCGGGCCGCACGGCTTTTGCCATCAGTGGCAGCGGCAGGGTGCGGGCTGCACGCAGTGCTGTTGACTGTGGCGAATCAGGCTCGACGCTGCGTTTTATGATACCGCTGGGAGCCTTATGCGGTGCGCCGCTGACCTTTACCGGGCACGGTAAGCTGGTAACACGTCCCTTGCAGGCTTATTATGATATTTTTGACAGGCAGGGCCTGCGCTATACAACTGCTGCGAAAGGGGATTTGCCTTTGACGGTCAACGGGGTGCTGCAAAGCGGCGCTTATGAGCTGCCTGGCAATGTCAGCTCGCAGTTTATCAGCGGGCTGCTGTTTGCACTGCCGCTGCTGGAGGGTGATTCTGTTTTGGAAATTACTTCAGGGCTGGAATCGCAGAGCTATGTTGATCTGACTTTGTCGTGTCTGGCCAAGTACGGTATTATTATCGAACACGAAAATTATTATAAATATCATATTCGCGGCGGCCAGAGGTATCGCGGCGGACGCAGCATGGTGGAAGGCGACTGGTCCCAGGCGGCGTTCTGGCTTGTGGCCGGGACGCTGGGCCGACAGATTACCTGTACTGGCCTGCATACTGCTTCATTGCAGGGCGACAGGGTGGTTGCCGGCATCATCAGCCGCATGGGAGGAAAAATAACCTCCGATGCCGAAGGTAATTATACTGCGCTGCCTGCGCCGACTAAGGGCGTCGTTATCGACGCTGCCGACTGTCCCGATATTATTCCTGTTTTAACGGTGCTGGCGGCTGTCAGTGAAGGTACAACGGAAATAATCAATGCCGGGCGGCTGCGCATCAAGGAATGTGACCGTCTGGCAGCAATGACCAGTGAATTGAATAAGCTGGGAGCGGCTGTTACCGAACTGCCTGACGGACTGCTTATCAAGGGGCGGCCGGAAGGACTGCGGGGCGGCTGTGTTGACGCCTGGAACGATCACCGCATCGCCATGAGTTTGGCGGTAGCGAGCTTGGTCTGCCGGGAGGCGGTCGTTATCAGCGGCAGCGAATGTGTTCAAAAATCATATCCTGAATTTTGGCAGGATTTTGCAGCGCTGGGCGGAAATATTGAAACTGTGGGAATGGGTGAAAGCGTATGAGTGGTGTTTATGGCAGAAAAATAAAAATGACGATTTTTGGCGAATCTCATGGGTCCTCTATTGGTCTTGTCATTGACGGTTTACCGCCGGGCCTGGAGCTGGATCTTGCTTTCATCAAACGCGAAATGGAGCGCCGTGCTCCGGGTCGGAACCTGCTTTCGACCCAGCGTCAGGAAAAAGATGCCTTTACGATCCAAAGCGGCGTTTTTGAAGGCCGCACAACGGGGACGCCTTTGTGCGCGCTGATCCCCAACAGTGACAGTCATTCTACGGATTACAGTATTTTAAAAGATAATATGCGGCCTGGGCATGCTGATTATTCCGGCAGGATCAAGTATAAAGGCTTTAATGATTACCGCGGCGGCGGCCATTTTTCCGGCCGTCTGACTGCGCCGTTGGTGTTTATGGGCGCTGTTGCCAAACTGGCATTGGCACGGTATGGCATTGTGGTAGGGGCGCATATCAATAATGTGGGTGAGATTTGTGACAGGAAGTTTGACCCATTGGGCGAAACTGCCGAATTATTGACGAGCCTGCGGCAGAAAGATTTTGCCGTGCTGGACGATGTGCGGGGAGCAGAAATGCAGGCGCTGATCATGGAAGCGCGCGAGCGGCAGGATTCTGTTGGCGGCAGTGTGGAGTGCATGGCGCTCAATCTGCCGGCCGGTTTGGGCGAACCTTTTTTTGATTCGCTGGAAAGCCGTCTTGCGCATGTGTTGTTTTCCATTCCGGCTGTCAAGGGACTGGAGTTTGGGCTGGGCTTTGGTTTTTGCCGCAGTACCGGTTCACAAGCTAACGATCCGCTGTATTATGACGGCGATTCGGTGCTGACGGAGACTAATAACAACGGCGGTATTTTAGGTGGTATCACCAACGGAATGCCGGTAGTATTCAAAGTCGGGTTCAAACCGACGCCATCGATCGCTTTGCCGCAGAAAACGATCAATGTGGCTGAGCATACAAACACGGTGCTGGAAATCAAAGGCCGTCACGATCCCTGCATCGTGCAGCGGGCTGTACCTGTTGTGGAGGGTGTTACGGCCTGGACTGTCTTGGATATGCTGTTGACTGCTGATATTAACGGTGAGGTGTAAGCATGGAAAATTTGGATTTAGAGGCGATCCGCAGCCGTATCGATAAGATCGACGCCCAGCTGATAGCGGCTTTGGAAGAACGGCTGGAGGCCGTGCTGGAAGTGGCGGCGTATAAAAAGCAGCATGGACTGCCGGTGCTGGATGCAGCGAGGGAAGCGAAGGTTCTGGAAAAGGCCTGCGCGCGTTTGCAGCATCAGGAGTATGCGCCGGCAGCGGCGGCGATGATGAAGACGATCATGGAGCAAAGCAAGGCTTTGGAGCATGTGCTGCTGGCCGAGTCAAGAGTTTTGCCGCAGGATCAGGTCATGGAGGTAGGCTGCTTTGGTATGCCTGGTTCTTACAGCCATCAGGCACTGGAAAAATATTTTGCAGGGCAGCATATCAACAGGCATCATTATGCACTGTTTGAAGATGTCGTACAGGCTGTTAAAAATGGTGAGATCAAATACGGCGTTTTGCCGATCGAAAATTCTTCGACAGGCGGCATTACCGAAGTCTATGATCTGCTTCGGCACCATGACTGTTCCATCGTTGGCGAGCAATGCGTAAAGATCGAGCATAACCTGCTGGGTATCCAGGGTGCTAAGCTGGAAGATATTACGACTGTATATTCGCATCCGCAGGGCTTCGCGCAAAGTAAAGAGTTTTTCCACCAGTACCCGCAGATGGAGCTGGTGCCATATTTCAGCACCTCTAAAAGTGCCGAAGCAGTGAGGGAAAAGCAGGACAGGCATTTGGCGTCTGTGGCCGGCAAGCAGGCCGCAGAGATGTATGGATTGCAGATCCTGGCTGCCAATATCAACTATAATTCCAATAATTATACCCGGTTTATCGTGATCGCCAGAGAGGCGGAACAGGCTCCCAATGCCAATAAGATCACAGTTGTAGTTGCTGTGAAGCATGAGCCGGGCTCACTCTACAGGACTTTAGGACATTTTTATCACAGTGGTTTGAATATGATGAATTTGGAATCACGCCCGATCGAGGGTAAATCATGGGAATATTTCTTCCATATCGATCTGGTGGGCAATCTGCGTGAAGAAAGAGTTCGTCAGGCTTTAGAGCAGCTTTCTGACAGCTGTGCATATTGTAAGATTTTAGGCAATTATCCTGCCGACGGCAGATAGGAGGCTGGTATCATGGTTCATTTTGGCTTGATTGGAGCGCGTTTGGGGCACAGCCTGTCACCGCAGATACATCAGATGATCTTTAAGGAACTGGGTATTGAAGGAACTTATGACCTGCTGGAGATAGCTCCTGAAGAATTATATACGAGCGTGCATGAGCTGCGTGGTAAATACAGTGGGGTCAATGTCACTATTCCGCACAAGATCAATGTTATGGCGGCTTTGACTACCTTAAGTATGGAAGCGCAGGAGATTGGCGCTGTCAATACGATCCATTTTTATAATGGCGCTATCCGCGGCTATAATACTGATTATGCAGGTTTTGGACGTCTGCTGGAAAACAATGGCATTGAAGTGCAGGGAAAAAGCGCGGCTGTGCTGGGTACGGGCGGTGTTTCCAGGGCGGTACTGCAATATCTGATCGATCACGGAGTATCCAAAATATTTTTGGTTTCCCGCAACACGCAGCACATCGCCCCATATATGAAAACTCTCTGCAGCAGTGTACCGACACAATTCGTTAATTATGTGCATTTAGAGCGGTATACAGGCGATTTACTGATCAACTGTACGCCTGTGGGCATGTATCCCAAATCTGATGCTGCTCCGGTCGGTTTGGAAACGATCGAGCATTTTGAGACTGCTGTGGATCTGATCTATAATCCTGCGAAAACGCTGTTTTTACAGCAGGCGGAACAAATGGGCAAGAAGGCTGTGAACGGGATGTTTATGCTGGTAGCGCAGGCTGTAGCGGCAGAAGAGATCTGGCTGCAGAGGGAGATTTCCAATGATGTTATTATCAGGATCGCTGCTGCTATGGAAAAACAGCTATGAAAAATATTATTTTGATCGGTATGCCGGGTTGTGGTAAATCAACTTTGGGAAAACTGCTGGCACAACAACTGCAGCGTCCCTTTTATGATGCCGACAGTGTGTTGGAAGAGCGCGAAGGCAGAAGCATCAAAGAACTGTTCGCAGTCAGCGAAGAGTGCTTTCGCGATGCAGAAACGCGGACAGTAAAGTATCTTTCGGGATTGGACGGCTGTGTGATCGCAGCTGGCGGCGGCGTGGTCAAACGCGCCGAGAATATAGAGATATTTAAAACCAGCGGGATGATCGTGTTCCTGGACCGTCTGCCTGAAAAAATCGTGCAGGACGTGGATACGGCAAGCAGGCCTCTGTTAGCGGCAGGGCGGCAGAGGATTTTTGATTTATATGCTGAAAGGATCGAGCTGTATCGCAGATACCACGATCACAGCGTCGATAACAACGGTGAGCGGGAGGCGGCACTGCAGGCATTGCTGGAGCTGGTAAGGAGAGAAAGCTGATGAAAAAAATTCTGGTTTTGAATGGCCCGAATATCAATATGCTGGGCATACGTGAAAAAAATATTTATGGCAAACAGGATTATGCCGCCCTATGCGAATATATCAGGCAGGAAGCGGCGGCGCTGAATGTGGAAGTAGAGCTGGTCCAAAGTAATTTTGAAGGTGAATTGGTAACGCTGATCCAGCAGGCCTATGGCAAATTTGACGGTATTGTTATCAATCCGGCGGCGCTTACGCATTACAGCGTGGCATTGCTGGACGCTATCAAGGCGGTTGCGCTGCCTGCCGTCGAGGTGCATTTAAGCAATATCCACGCCCGGGAAGAGTTTCGGCATAAGTCGGTAACGGCGGCCGGCTGCCTGGGTCAGATCTGCGGATTGGGGTTTCAGGGCTATGCTTTGGCGTTAAGGGCGCTGGTGGAAAGAATTTAGGCTGTAAAAACAAAAACAGAGAAAATATGTAAAGCACAACATCGTTGTGCTTTATTTTTTGTTAAGTTGGATATACTTTCGTATATAAACATCAAAAATAGCTAATAAATAGCGTTTAAGAACTTTACAAAATTAAATTTTATGTTATATAATTTATGCATAGCAAATTTTGCATACCTGATAGTGAAATTTATATGCTAATACGAATATGAAAAAATATACGGGGAGGCTTATTCATGATGATTGATTACTGTTCCATTGGCAAGAGAATAAAATTGACGAGGATCAAACAAGGCGTTCTGCAAAAAGATCTGGCAGAGAAAATCGGTATTTCCAAACCGCATATGAGTAATATTGAAACTGCTCATACTAAAATCGGTCTGGAAACCCTGGTCGCTATCGCCAATGCGCTGAATACTTCCGTCGATGAGTTTTTGAGTGATACTGTCAGCAACAGTCAGGTTATTTTTAACGATGATTTGAAGACAGTGCTTGAAAAAGCAGATATGGAAGAATTGAAGGTTATTTGCAAACTGGCACGTGTCATTTTGAAAAAGGATTAAGCTGTTGCAATAAAAAAGAAGACTGCGAGTTATATGACTCGCAGTCTTCTTTTTTTGATTTATTCAGGTTTGATTTTAAAAACAGCCGCATAGATGACCGGTAAAACGATCAGGGTCAGCAGCGTCGCTGCGGAAAGTCCGCAGGCAATGGCTACGGCCATGGAATTCCAGAAGGGACTGGCAAACATTGGTATCAGCCCCAGGATCGTTGTCAGCGCCGCCAGGATAATGGGGCGGAAACGCACGATTGCCGATTCAAGGACAGCTTCCCAGGGTGATTTGCCGGCCTGCAGATGCAGGTCGATCTGATCTATCAGAACGACAGAATTACGAATGATGATGCCTGTCAGGGCCAGGATGCCAAGCTCGGCCATAAAACCCAGCGGCGCGTTGAAGATGATCAGTCCCAGCATGACGCCTGTTATACCAAGCGGTGCCGTACAGAGGATGATGAACAGCTTGCGGATGTCCTTCAGCTGCAGCATCAAAAGTATCATCATGAGCAGCAGCATTACGGGTACCGGTTCTAAAAGATAGCCCAGGGTTTTGGCGCTGTCCTCCAGACTGCCGCCGATCTCGATCGTAACTCCCGGGGGCAGGTTTTGCCGCAGCTCGGCCAGGTCATTATAAACCTGCTGCGTAATGTCGTTGCCGGTTACACCTTCGCCGATACCGCCGCAGACGGTTATTGTCGGCAGCAGGTTACGGCGCCAGAGCATACTGTTTTCTGATTCGTAACTGAGGCGTGCTACCTGCGACAACGGTACAGCGCCTGCAGAGGTAGGGATCGTTAAGGTTTCCAGTTCGGTGACGGTAGCCCGGTCGATGGGCTGCAGGCGAAAGACCATGTCGATAGCCTGGTCACCTTCCAGATACTGCGCTACTGTATAGCCGGAAATTTCGGCCTGCAGGGCAGTGGCAACTTCCTTCCGGCTCAGCCCCATTTGCCGCAGCTTATCATTATCAATAGTCAGCCTGGCAGCGCCGGCCTGTTCCATCCAGTCGAAGCGGGTCATAGTTACGGCGGGATTTTGGGCCATAACTGTACGTACCCGTTGAGCGTAGTCTTTGACGATATTATCGTCAGGCCCCGTTACGCGCAGCATGACCGGGTAAGCTGCCGGCGGCCCTAACGGGATCGAACGCGAATAACTGACGACGTCGGGCAGGTTGCCTGCTACCAGTTCGCGTATCTGCGGTTCCAGGCGTTTACGGGCGTCGATGTCTTTAGCGACTACTACCAGCTGTGCATAATTGTCGCGCGGCTGGACAGGGTCCATGACCAGGACGAAGCGCGGCGCGCTTTTGCCTACATAAGAGCCGATGCTTGCGACGTCGGGATTATCCTTCAGCATATTGGTAAGTTTGACGGCGGCTGCATCTGTAGCTTTGATGCTGCTGCCTTCAGGCAGGTTAAGTTCCACTAAAAGTTCGGGACGTACGGAAGCCGGGAAAAATTCCTGCTTGATCAGGGGGATCAGCAGCAGCGAACCGATAAAAACAGCAAGCGTAGTCAGAAGCACTATTTTCTGATGCAGCATCGACCAGGAAAGCAGATTGCGGAATTTTTGATAAAAAGCAGTGTTGTAAACATCATTTTCATTGATAAGCTGCTTGGGTTTGATCCAGGCATGACCCAGGACAGGCGCCACAGTAGCGGAAATGACCCAGGAAAGCAGCAGCGCTGTTGAGATAACTGGAAAAAGTGAAGAAGCAAATTCAGCAGCGCTGGATTTGGCAAAGAAGATCGGCATAAAGCCGGTGCAGGTGATCAGCGTGCCTGTCAACAGCGGCATGGCGCAGGTTTCAAAGGCGTAGCTGGCGGCTTTGGTGCGTTCCCAGCCTTCCGACATTTTTACTTCCATCAGTTCGACAACAACGATAGCGTCGTCGACCAGCATGCCCAAAGCGATGATCAGTGCTCCCAAGGAAACCTTCTGCAGGTCGATGTTCATGGCATACATACCGATAAAGGTACCTAAAAGTACCAGCGGGATACAGACCGAAATAACATAGCCGCAGCGCCGGCCAAGACTGAGCAGGCTGACTGCCAGAACGATCAGGATAGCTTCCAGCAGGCTGTCAGTAAATTCATCGATCGCATTTTTTACTACCTGCGGCTGGTTGGCGACCTGGCCAAGCTCAAAGCCGAGCGGCAGTTCCTTCTGGATCTGCTGGACAGCACGGGCAAGATTTTCGCCCAGTTTGATATTGTTGCCGCCATCCTGCATGGAGATGGCGATACCGACGGCAGGCTGTCCGTTGAAGTACATTTTTGGTTCTGCCGGTTCGGCGTAGCCGCGTTTGATTTCGGCAATATCGCCCAGACGGAAGGTGCGGCCATTGGCCTGGATAGGAATATTGCTGATATTGTCCAGCGTATCAGGAGAACCGGTCAGACGCAGATAGGTGTTAGTAGTGTCGCTTTCTGCCATGCCGGCAGGTGTGACCGCCGTCTCCGCCTGAATGGTGGAAGCCAGCGTGCTGACAGGGATGCCAAGCTGTGCCAGTTTGGCATTGGACATCTGGATATAGATTTTTTCCGGTTGTACGCCTACCAGTTCTACTTTTTTGACATCGGGGATCTGGAAAAATTTATCTTTGATGCTTTCGGCGACGACGCGCATTTCCTCATAAGAAAAGCTGTCCGAGGTGACTGCATAGATATTGCCGTATACATCGTCGAAACGGTCGTTAAAAAACGGCCCTAAAGCGCCGTCAGGCAGGTCGCTTTTACCGTCGTTGACGATATTGCGTAATTCCAGCCAGCGCTGCTTGATTTCTTTGACCGGAACGGTATCCTGCAGATAGACGTTGATAACTGCCGTACCCGGACGGGAATAGCTGGTTATCCGGTCAATATTAGGTACCGTCTGCAGCTGCTTTTCGATCTTATCAGTCAGGTGCTCTTCTACTTCTTTAGCAGTTGCCCCCGGCCAGGCTGCTGAAACGACCATTTGCTTGATCGTAAAGCTGGGGTCCTCGCTGCGGCCTAAAGAATTATAGGAATAGATGCCCATTACCAGACAGAGAAACATAAAAAAGTAAATTATTTGCTTATGTTTGATCGACCAGGCGGCCCAGTTGTTTTTCATTGGCTGCCACCAGCTTCCAGACGGACGCTTTGGTTTTCGGCCAGTTTATTGACGCCGCCGACAACGACGATGTCGCCCTGCTGCAGCCCGGCAGCGATCCTGACGTTGTTGCCTTCGTAGCCGCCGATGGAGACGTCACGGGTATGCACTTTGTCATCAGTTACGAGCCAGACCTGCGGTTTGCCGCCGGTTTGGTAAATGGCGGCGGCCGGCAGCAGGATACTGCTGTCCGTACCGTTTTGCAGGTGGACTTTAGCGGTCATGCCCAGCTTGACTGCTGCGGGCAGATTAGGTACTGCGACACGAACCTTATAAGTGCGGGTAACATTGTCAGCCATTGGCGCTATTTCGCGGATATAACCGTCGGCCGAGACATTTTCCAAAGCCCAGAAATCGATGGTAGCTGTTTGGTTGGGATGGATCTTATCCAGATGATTTTCCGGAACATAGATCTGCACTTCCTGTTCGCCGCTTTGGACGACGGTCACTACGGGAGTGCCGGCCGCTACCACCTGACCGACTTCGCCGCTGACATTGGCGACGACGCCGTCATGGTCGGCGATGAGCTGCGTATAGGATAACTGATTACTGTTGGCGACCAGCTGTGCCTGTGCCTGACGTAGACTGGAAGCAGCTGCTTCCATCTGCGTGTTATATTGTTCCATCATGGCCTTGCTGACGCCGCCGCTGTTGTATAAAGTAGTGTAACGAACGGCATTGTCCCGGGCCAGCTTATAATTGGCTTCGGCTGCTGTGACAGCGGCCTGGCTGGCTTCAAAGCTCTGTTCAATATCTTTAGGATCGACACGCATCAAAATATCGCCCGTTTTTACGGTATCTCCCAAATTGACGCTGCGGCTGATGATCTTGCCGGCAACCTGAAAGGCCAGGTTGCTTTCGTAACGGCCGCGCACTTCGCCGGGATAAGTAGATGTATTATCGACGGTTTCTTTGCCGACAGTTACGGTACGTACATAAGGCACGTCTTTAACTATATCAGGCCTGGCCAGAATATTGCTGACTATGTGATACAGCAGCAATAAGACTGCAGCGGCGGCCAGAAGGTACAGATATTGCTTTTTGATCGGCAGCTTGTTGAAAGTTTCTTTAATCGACATATCGGTATCCTCCTGAACTAATTGGTGATGGAAGACAAATAGGTGTTTAAAGCTTCTTCCAGATAAGTGTTTTCAGTGCCGGCTTTAAAATGCCCCAGATCGCGGATCTGGTCATGCGTCAGGAAAAAAAAGACGATGATGCTTTCCAGGGTAAAGGCTACGTGGGTAGGCTGCACATCTTTATGGATACTGCCGTCAGCAATAGCCTCGGTAACAAGATCGGACATAAATTTATGGATCTTATATAAACGGTTTTTGATAAAGCTGTCACAGGTAAAGGTGGGCGTTAAAAGCTCGCGGTAAATAAGATGGATGCGGTGCGGGTGCAGCTTCTGCACCTCTGAAATGGCGGCAATATATTCGCGCAGCCTGGCCAGCGGCGCTATTTCCTTGCTGCTGACACGGGCGATCAGGTTCAAAAATAAATTTGACTGTTCGTTGAGGACTTCCTGATAAAGATTTTTTTTACCGCCGAAATAGTAAGAGATCAAAGCGCTGTTGACGCCTGATTTTTTGGCTATTTCTTTAATGGAAACGCCGTTAAAGTGATTAGCGGCAAATAAATCGGTTGCGGCTTCGAGAATTTTTTCGGCCGAAGAGGCTGATGCTTCAACTGGATTCATAGAGAACACTCCTTTGAGTATTAATTAAACAATTAATTATTAATAATTATATCACCAACCAGACAGGAACGTAAATATGTAAAAATGAGAAAAGACCGTGTAGAATACTTGCTAATCTGCTATAATAAATTAATAAACATCAAAGAAAGCGAGTTTTACTATGACAGTGGAAATGACCTTATTGCTGCTGGTGCTTTTAGTGCAGGCAGTGATTTTCATAATGCTGTGGCGGCTGCTGCAAACGCGCCGGCGGGAAGAGCACGAACTGGCTGGTGAAGTAAGCCGGCAGCTGGAAAGTCTGGAACGGCGTTTTTATGAAAATGTACGCGACCTGCGCAGTGAGCAGAACACTCTGGCTCGTGCGGCCCGCATGGAAAGCCAGGCAGCTTCTGACCGTCTGGGCGAGCAGCTGGATAAAAAGCTGGACAAGCTGACGGAAAGTACCGCGGCTAATTTAGAGCAGATCCGCGTGACTGTGGACGAAAAACTGCAGTCGACTTTGGAACGGCGTCTGGGCGAATCTTTTCAGCAGGTCAGCCTGCGTCTGGAACAGGTGCATCGCGGCTTGGGCGAAATGCAGACACTGGCCGGCGGCGTCGGCGATCTGAA